>ERZ791914.74-NODE-74-length-106537-cov-7.730236_pt1 | contig 106537 bp, 121 predicted proteins | sample MGYA00510140_ERZ791914 | MGnify/ENA primary metagenome ERZ791914 (study PRJEB30046, sample SAMN00792079) | human gut metagenome | study: EMG produced TPA metagenomics assembly of the A metagenome-wide association study of gut microbiota in type 2... | reverse complement strand
TCCACAACACTTCTGATCAGATTTCCTTTTTCTTCATAACCTACGTCTGGATTCTTCAGGACATCCGCAACAGAACGGATCTCTTTCAGAATTTTTTCTGTGTCAGGCTGCTCTGCCTGTTCTTCCTGTAATAGCTGTGAAAGGGCAGCAGTCAATTCTAATCGATCTGATACCAGACGGTCCTTATTATTCTTATATTCCTCCAGAGTATCTACTCCTGCCTCATAAGCCTCTTTGATTCGGCTTTCTCTCATGGTGAGCTTACCGATCCCTTTTTGTAACTGCTCGATCTGCAGTGAATGATCGGTCTTTTTCTTTTTACATACATATGTAAATTCTGCCCCATCTAAGATCTGATCAAAATAACTTATCACAGCTTCTTCAGCCTTTTTGACCGATAAGGCAACAGAAGTCTTATGAAATCCCTTTGCGTACTTCCAGCACTGGAAATAAGGACACTTATTATTACCGGTGTAAGAAAGCGTGGCCCCGCAGACAGAGCACTTCAAAAGACCGGATAGCCAGTGCTTACAGGCAGAGACATTCCGTGCCTTGACCGGGCGTTTCCGGGAAGTGATCAGCTTTTGACGTTTTTCGTACCGTTCCCTGGAAAGACGTACCTCATGGTTTCCTTCAAATTCCACGCCGTTCCAGACAACAGTTCCGCAATAGAAGGGATTTCCAAGAATCCGGTCAACGCTGCGCCGCTCGAAGAGTTTTCCGCGTTTTGTCCGGTACCCGAGATCATTGCAACGCCTGGCAATAGCTGTCTCATCTAAGTTCTGATTATCATACAGGTCCATGATATAAGAGACAATGGCATATTCAGCTTCATTAATGATATAAGGTTTTCCATGTCCAACTGCAGTATAGCCAAGACAGGGAGACGTCTGATAGCCTTTTTGCAGGGCTTTTTCTTTCATGCCACGCAAGACCTCACCCGACAATCGAATGGAATAGTATTCATCCATCCATTCGATGATGCGCTCGATCAGGCTGCCAAAAGGTCCCTCGATCAATGGCTCAGATACACTGATCACGTCTACATTATCCTTCTTGAGCATACTCTTGTATACGATAGACTCTTCCTGGTTACGGGCGAAACGACTGAATTTCCATACCAGGATTACATCAATAGGATGAGATGGCTGCTTCGCCAGGGCAATCATCTTCTGAAACTCCGGACGCTTCTGCGCATGCCGGCCGGAAACACTTTCAGTAAAGATAAAGTCCCCGGAAACAATCATGTCATTCTTCTGAGCATAATCCAGCAAAAGACGTTTCTGCGCATCAGGAGAAAGTTCTGCCTGATCCTCTGTCGAGACCTGACACGAATATAGAGAGCAGCTACTTTTGAAGTTGCACCTGTATTCATTTAGCATCACCTTCTTTCCTTAGTTGACTGTGTAGTTTAGCATGTTCAGCGGGAGATAATAATAGCAAATTTTCTAAACGATTATCTGCTTTATCGCCATTTATATGATGAACTACCTCATTTTTGGATAAATATCTTCCTAAATATTGTTCCATGACATATCTGTGTTCATATACAAAGTTATTAATTGAATGAGGATGCTCAGGCATATAAATCTTTACATAGCCTTCTGTTGAAAAACGATGTCCGCCTTTCCAAGTAGCACTATTTTGCCCAGAGTTATATTTGTGAATAGAATCAGTATGACCAAGAAACGCAATATTATATTTTTGAAAATATCGACGTAAAGCATGCGATGAGATACCAAGTTCTTTTGAAATCTGGTTTATACTCTTACTAGAGTAACTTTCAATTAAAAAAGCTTTGAATTCATTATCTGACATACCACGCATAGTTTTACTTTTTCGGAGAGAATTAGTATTTCGACGTGGAATATGATACTTATCCATATATTTTGCAATAGTTATAGGGCTTTTAACATTGATTTTTTCGCAGATCTCTTTCATAGTCAACTGTTGGTTGACATACAAGTCTATTAAAATATCTTTAGGGATGTTTTTAGGAGGATTTCCGATACACCCACAACTTTTTACATGCCCGGTTATAAGGTCACTAGATGAAACTATTTTGGTTTTTCCACACTCACATTTACATAACCAACGGGTCCTTCCTTTTGACGGCGTAGCTCTACTTTTGACGGTTAACTTGCCAAATTTTTTTCGAGTTAAATCTTTATTACTCATAAATATCACCTCGGTTTTATAAAATATGTAATTTTAAGTACAAAAATAACAGCCACACAAATGTTCTGATTGTGTAACTGCTCCGAAGATGATACAATATCTTTGCTAATAAGGGTATCTCTTCGGAGATGCTGACCGGTTTCTGTTGGCGCAGGAGCCGGTTTTTATTTTATAGATTATTCAAAAAAATAAAAGACCCCGGGCCCGAAGGACACCGGAGTACGTTCCAAATATTATATGCATTAGGCGATAGATAATATTCACTTAATGTGGTTGCATCATAACATTTCTGGTAAGTGGTGTCAATAAAAATATTTAAATTGTTAAAAACTCGACAATTTACAATAGTTCAGAGATTGTAATTGATAAATCCGGATATATGCATACTGGAATTTCATCATCAAAAGAGTATAATCCGGTACCAGATTCGTTTTCGAAATCATAAACGTTTACAATCCCCTTCATAGGATTAATGATCCAGTATTCCCTGACTCCGGACATACGGTATTTAAACAGCTTTATTCCGTAATCTTTACTCTGGGTAGCAGGAGAAACAACCTCAATTACCCAGTCAGGTGCACCATGACAACCTTTTTCATCTACTTTGTCCGGTGAGCAGACAACTGTTAAGTCTGGTTCGACATAGTTCTTGTTATCTTCATTCAGGAACACTGCAAATGGAGAAACATATGGTTTACAGGATCCGCTTTTACTTTTAATGTAATTGCGGATAGTAGCATACAGTTCACCGACGATTACCTGATGCCTGGTATTAGGTGGTGCCATCATATAGATCTGTCCATCAATCAGCTCTGCACGTTCGCCATCCGGAAGAGCGTAGATGTCATCTATTGTATAAATCCGTTCTTTGGGTAATGGCATAATAAAAACTCCTTTCGTTAATCCATTGATGTGATCACATATACACAAACGTTCTGATTGTGTAACTGCTCCGAAGATGATACAATATCTTTGCCAAAATATGAGATCTCTTCGGAGATTCTGATTAATGTCCCTGTGTTGTCAGCACGGGGCATTTTATTATTGAATTAATAAATAGTAAACTTTATCAGCAATTAAAGAATCAAGACGTTCAAAAAGATTTTCTGGAAAAGAAAATATTTCAAAAACAGTTTTTCCATTAATAGTTTTATTCTTATATGGATCTAAAAGAGAATGTAATTCTGAAATAAAGTTAGAAAGGTAATACCTGTCGTTGATTAAAATATAAAGCGATAATAAAATTGCATACAGGTCATTTCTTCCCATTCCATGTGTGTATTCTGATGACGAAACAGCAGAATTACATAATACAAATAGAGGTCTTTTAGGCAATTCGATGGAACTATTTACAGTAAAAATACGGTGACCGTGCGCGATTTTGTTTCGGTATTCACGGAGTAGCATTAGTGCTTTCCGAAAAAACTCTTTTGCGTCCTGAGATAGCAATTGAGAAGCTGATGGATTTGGATATATAAATTGATTACATATATTCGCTTTATCATCTTCTTTTAATATTCCATACCATTCGATTGCCAATCCAAAAGGTATGTTTGTTATCATAATCCATGGTGGAATATGGTTTTTGGTATGTAAATAATGATTTACACTTTCATTATTTCTTCTGGATGTGATACTGAACTTCAATTTTTGCAATACGGATTGTCTCTTACCTCTTCTATTACTGTAGTGTTGTTCTGACAGATAATCGTATTCTATACTATCAAAAATATTTTCTACAGGAGTAAATACACCATAATTACTACTTACAAGATAAGATATTTTAGTTTTTAAAGATTGTTCTATATATAAAATATATTTGAATAGCAAATTGCTTAAACTTGTGTCGAGCCAGTGCAATGTGTATAAATCTTCAAAAGATGTTCCATCAACAAAACTCTCAGTTTCCTGAGATAAGAGAAAACTGTTTTTATAACCATTTATTATAGCATAGTAAGAGATGGAACTTAATACATTTCGTGCAAATACAGGATCTTCAATCTTGATATTACGACTTTTAATTATTTCGATTTGCTCATCATATGTTTTAAATGGTTTATCAAAATTCGTATTCATAAATAGCAAAAATCCCTCCTATACAAATGATAAGAGGGATTTAAACTAGTCATATTTAAACGACCATCGCTTTCCCTATAAACTTATCATTTGACATAAAAAAAGTCAAGCTAATTTTACTGGATCACCTACATGGATTATTGGATCAGAGGGTTCCAAAGGTCTAATTTGTGTTTCGTCAACCGGGAGAGGGACAGGTTCTGTAATTTCCTTTTCTAATATAGGAGAAAGAGAAAAAGGCTGAACAGTTCTTTTTATTGTTTTATTACTTTTGCAAACAGAAAAAGATGGTTCAACACGAATAATTTTCAATTCTCCTTTAACATGTTCGAAATTTGCAAGCGTAGATCCGTCCAGATCCTTGAGCTCTTCACCAAATTCATAGACTTGTACGATATCCCCTAATTCCATTTCGGCATTAGTTCCTGAATTAATAATAAGGGTATTTTTATCAAGAATACGAATTACATTTCCGATACAATTTGGCCCATATTCTTTTTGTAAGTTAACTCTAGAATCACCCATAGTTTGAATCCTCCTTTAAACATTGGAATAATAAAAATTTATAGATTTTTTATTATTATATATTTTATTAAAGCACCAAAGCGGATTAGTCTGGCAATGTAATCATATGTATCACTGCAAATGGTTCAAAATAAATTATATAATTATCTACAGATGCATATAATCCATACTTGGTTTTATAACAATCAATAGCTTCTTCCAGATATTCTTCAGTCACATCCAGATACTCAGCCATCTCATAACGATTCCGGCATCTGGCTTCATAAGCTCTGATCAGACCGATAAGTCCGATTTTTAAGTTATACCCATAAAGCCGAGCTCGATATTCCTGCTTTCGGTTTTCTACCTTGCTCTGGTCTAAAATGTTTCCGGAGCTGGTGCGATAATGCCCGATTTCTTCGGCGAGCACACAAGATTTTTCTGCTTGTGTTTCTATATCCTTTCGGATTGCTATCCGTCTGCCACGGATCAGACCGTCATGCCCAGTAAGTGGCTGTTCTTTGACAAGCAATCCTTCCTGATCGGCAGCAGTCAGTAACTGTTCGTAATTCAATTGGGATCACCCCTTTAGCAATTAAAATAAAACGGTTCTCTTTAAGCTGTTTGTTTGTAGTCAACAACTGCAATTTCAGTCAGCATACCTTTAACTTTTTGAATAATTTCTTCGATTCGTTCAAGTGTTTCACCATTTAAGTATTCTTCCCCACATTGAGAACACTTTTCGCAAGGAACGTTCTTGATAATGATATAGCATCCCTGATAATCAGTCATGTAAGTTGTTGTAGAAGATTCAATATTACCTTTGCAGTAAAAACAAGTCATTATGCGTTCTCCTTTCTGGTCTTGAAATCAGATTCCCATTTATCAAAACTTGGGAAATAAGCTGTTATAAGGAACAAATCCGATTCGTGATTTCCGATGACTACATGAAGATATTTATCTTCGATGCTCATCCCCAGAATTAAACAACTGGGATAAGGATAATCATCTGGATATTGTTCGATGATTTCTCCATTCATAATACAGGATATTACATCTTTTAAGAATATCCCGCGCTGTTCCAGCCTTTTAGCTGCATGGAGTGTAATACGAATGTTTTTAGGTATACATAGTTTACGCAATTCCAATATATCTAATGTCATATCATTCCTCCCATTTTGAATCATCATTCATAATATCCAGATCATGCTGAACACCCTCAGGAGTCTGTTCTACATCCGTCCGGGCATGAGCTGCAAGAAGATCTTCTTCCATCTGCTGGGTGGAGAGAAGGTTCTTCGTATAAATAAACACCTTATCTTTATTAGATGAAGATAATTGAGTATATAAACTATAAAGCTTAGCATAACGAGAGAAGCGTTGGATTTGACTTTTAGAACTAGGTTCTTCACATTTTTCAATAATTACGTCAAGCGTTTTGGGTTTGTTTAAGTCAGGTACTGAGTTATGTTCGCAAGTAAGATCTACAGTTTGTTCATTTCCCATCATTTTCAAAAGTGTATCGAGTTCAATTCCCATTCCAGAAGCAACCTTGGATATTGATGGAAGAGTAGGAGAAATTGGTTTGTTATTTCTAGGGTTTATATTATTTTCTAACATAGAAATATAACCTTTGCTGAGTGAACAGTTGCTTGCAAATTCGCTCATGCTAATATTATTTTCTTTGCGATATTTTTTTATGATATCTCCCAGGGTCATTTATGCACCACCTTTTATTGTTTAGTATATTGTACAATAGCAAAAAATAAAAGTCAACAAAAATGTTCAACATACTTGACAAACAGTTCGACAAATGATACTATACAGCTAGTTCAACATGATGAACAGAAAGGGGGATAGTATAATGGGATTCAAAATAAGAGAATGTAGAAATGAAATAAATATGTCTCAAGAAGAGTTATCTAAAAAATCTGGTGTATCCAGAACAATCATTTCAGGTTTAGAGAACGGTACAATTACAGTAACAACTACAGAAACATTACTTAGAATTGCGCGTGCTATGAACAAAAGAGTTGTGGATATTTTTTTTGAGACATAGTTCAACATGTTGAAAAAGACGTTAAGAAAGAGGTGGGATAAATGAAAAACAAAACAACTGTATTAGCTCAGGAAGAAAAAGTGGCAATTGACTGCGCAGTTCGCCATATCAGTGCATTATTCCATCAATGCGCAGAACACAGAGAAGCAGACTTTGGAGAAGTGTGCAGTCAATGTCAGTATATGCCGGAATGCAATTGCGATTTTCTTAATACATTAGAACCTTTGCTTCGACATACAACAGAACATTTCATTCTTGCAGCGAAGAAAGAGCTAAACGATAAAACAGGGAGGTGAGAAAACAATGAAGCTATTCAAGAACGAAAAAGAGAAAACAACAGAGGAAAGAATCAGAAAAGCAAGAAGAGATACTCACCAGGCAATTTACATAGCACTGGCAAGTATCGGTATCTCACTTGCTCAGATTATTTCAGCATTTGTGAAAGCATATTTACAATTGAAGTAGCATACGCGGAAAGAAAAGGGGCGGCAAGAGCGACGATGATCGCAAGGATAGCTAAAATTTTTGAGAAAAGAGCATCTCGTCGTGCAATCTTTGCTTCAGCTTCTGCGTGTTCAGCAGCCGCTTGAGCCAGATCTGCCTGCTTTTTAGATGCGTCAGCTTGTTTTTCGACAGATGAAACCATGGACTTGAACATACTGATATTTTCTTCTTGAGTCTGCCTTACAGAGAGATAGCCGATTCCTTTTTCTGTAACGGAATACTCTGAAAAGACAGGGGTTGCTACATCGGTGGTTAAGTCATAGTCAATTACATGGTTTTCTATTAAACCGTACTCAAGTAATTGATTGATACATGAATCAGAGAAAGCAGTGCTTGATGTATCTACTGAAGAATTGGCGAGTTTTTGTAAAGTTTCATAAGATTCATTGCTTAGAAAAATGTTATCCATAAAGACTCCTTTCAATTTTATTAACACGAGTTATATGACTACAGAATAGGAGAAAAACAAATGAAAGTCAATGATTGGATATCCAGAAAGAGGTGAGAGAAGGACACCAACCATTAATACAGTTATAAAAAAAAGAAGCATCGAAGACTTTGAAATATTTCCTTCAAAGTACATTGAAAAGGTGATGGCAGAAAATGCTCTTTTGGAAAGAGCTGTCAATTTGATTCTTCAGAATGAAAAGACAGAAAAAACTCTTGTTGAAAAAATTATGGAGAGCACTGGAACTGAATGCTTCACAAAATTTGACGATGGTACATATGCATGGAAAGGATTATGAAAGCGAGTGTGCCGCAAACACACTCGCTCCAAATCAAAGCGTTGCTTCCTGATATAAAGAACAACCACGCTTGCCATCACAGTACGGACAATCGTTCTTAAAAGAACAGTCAAAATTTTTTCGTTTGTATCCAGAAGCCAAAGATTTTGAAACTGGTACTTTGAAAAACTCTATCAAAATAGTTCTGTTCTCACGGGAATACGGACAATATCCGGTATGTGACGCGATAATAGTATTAAACCTTTCACGTTCCTCCTTTCTGTAAAGTCAGGCACTACAATGCCTGTAATATCAGAATAGGAGAAAAAAATAAAAGTCAATGATTGGATATCCAGAAAGAGGTGAAGCAAGTGAACTGTGAGGTTGTGAAAGGGTAATTGCTGATAAGTAAAATACTTTTCTTCAGAAATTATTTTTTCATAACCTCACAGAGAAATTGCTTCGTGAGGTGATTGCCAGAATTACAACATCATTCTGGCGAATAAAAAGAAGAGGGCTATTGCAAAAGCAACAGCCCGGTGATTGAGCTACGTTCTACTATAAAACAAAAATATGTACCGCAAAAACTATTTCTTACGGTTCTGTAAGACACAAATAACAGCACAAACGGCTGAAATAATGCCGCACAGAGTATTGATATCAAGGCTAATTATTAACCTTAAATATCTCCTTTCTGTTTCCAATGTTAGAACGTAGCTCTTGTTAAAATTAATCCTTTGCTTACCTCCTCGAAGGTGGCTGGGGTCAATAGTAACAATCTGATTATATCACGCAATCAAGGAGGTGCGAAGTTGATTTATAAAAATATCTGTAGAATTGCGAAAGAGAAAGGGATGTCTATTAATCACCTTGAAAAAATAGCAGGTATTTCGAGAGGAAGTATTTGTAAATGGGGTTCTGCCGACGAAAACAATAAAGTAGAACCTGGAATATGGAAACTTGAAAAAGTTGCAAAGATTCTGGATGTATCCGTTGAACAGCTTATAGAGAAAACAATTTCTTAAATGAGGAGCTGGGCAAGATATTTCCATGTTTCAATTGAATACTTTTTGTCAGACCAGAATGAGACAGCGTAAGAAGCAACCATGATAAAAGAAAAGAGGTGAGAGAAGTGTCAAGTAATCCAGTTATGGAAGCAGCATGGTTTCCAAAATGGGAAAAACAAACCGAACCAGAATATAAAGATACATTATCGGATGCAATGTTCTTTGAACCTGAGTGGACAAAGAAAATAAAACAATGCGAAGCATTTCTTGATTTTATTAAAGAAATGGAAGGGAAGGACCTGGCTCCTTATCTTTCAGGCGTCTCTATATCGGTAGGAGATGCAGAGACACCTGCTTTGACTGTTAAGTTAGAGATTCCGCTGCAGACTCGCCTTTTGAAGTCAGATCATACTCATACTTCAAAGAAAGCGTAGAATCGAAAAAGTTATCAGAAATAGGCTTAATATAACCTTCGCCGGCTAATGAACGGAGAGCATTGATATACACGGCTAATTCAGAACTTTTCATCAAAAATGCGTTTCTGTGCGTGCCGTTTTCGGCGAGGTTTTTATAAGCCGATTTCAAGATATCTTTTTCATTTTTGGAAAAACGATACATGATACGATTTTCCTCCTTTCTGTATGTACTCGGGTATGCCAGTACCCTGTAATACAAGAATAGGAGAGAAACAAAGAGAAGTCAACAAAGGCCGTTCGACAAACTGCTTAAATTTTTATAAACAGTAACCCATACATATCATTTCCCATACCATAAAGAAGAGGTGAGGAAGATGTCAGAACTAAAACTGGTAACAAGAAATATCCGTATTAATGGAATTCAGCATAAAGCCAGTGATATGTCAGAAGAAGAAATCAAATGTCTGCTCATCCAGAGACAGGATGAACTTCTTCTGAGCATGAACTATGAAAGAAAAGCCGCCGGTTAAGGCGGAGAAAGAAGGACAAGCATGCATAAATGAAGGGAGGCGAGAAAATTGGAGCGCAAGATGATCATATCTCTGCTGATCGGATACATAACCGCCCTGCTCCCGATCTGGGACTGGAACACAAGACCGGAACTCTTCGCTGGAACAATAGTGCTGAGTATCACGTGCCTGGCAATTCTGAACTGGCTGCAGGAGAAAGGAGAAAATGAAATGTTAAGAACAGATTTTAATGGCTACAAAGAATTTGAGAAAAAGTTGATGAATGCAAAAGGCATAGAACTTTTTAAGCTTTCTACAGAACGCACCCGGGTATGGGTAAATGAACTGCAGGAAATCGTAGGATTTATTCCAGCGGGAGACATAGTTTTTGTCATAGCTGCATTAAGCATAGTCGCAGAAGGAATAAAGAAAGAATATCCAGAAGCAGCACAAACAGCAGAAGCACTGTTAAGCAGATTAAGATATACGGTTAAGTCAGAGGTAATTAACGACAATGTGACCGAAGCAGCAGGAAGAGAATTATACAAAGAATTCAAGAATAAATAAAAAGCCCATGCACGGGAATGCATGAGCCTGGCTTCCGCCACATGAAATAATTGCGATACAACAAGTATAACACTCATGCGGCGGAAAGTCAACTATCCGGCAGGGGAAGACCTGCTATATTTTTAACCTTTTTTCAGGGGCAGACAAGCCTCTTGAGAACTTGATTAAGGGTATTAGACTTACGACACCGAGGTGAGATATGAAGTGCGGATACATAAGGGATACATGGGACTGCGGGGACACCCTGGAAGTAGAAGAAAAGCATACGGGAAGGTATGGAGCTGCAGGACAGAAGAGAGAACAGAGGAAGGAACCCACCCCAGAAGACATTATGAGACAAAACCAGTGGAAGCGGGTGAGAGATCTTCGAAGATTGATTAAGTGGAACTTCACAACAGGAGACAGTTGGATTACTCTGACATACCGGAAAGATGAGAGACCGAGCTGGGGAGAGATGATAAAACACATGCAGAAATTTATCAGACAGCTCCAGACCAGATATCGAAAATATGGCTGGACTCTCAAATACATCTGGAGACCGCAGATCGGAAAGAAGGGAGCCATCCACATCCATATCCTCATAAGTGCCATGTCAAATGCCGAAACCAGAACAGAGAAGATAGTCAAAGACCTCTGGACTCATGGAAACCCGAACATGAAAGTAGTATACGACCTGAAAAATGGAGATCTGGCCGAATACATAGCCACGCCACTGCAGGAGTGGGAACCGGAAGAAGCAAAGAGCTTCCACCCTTCCAGGAATCTGATCAGAAAAGAGCCTGCGAGGGAAACAGTAAGAAGACGAAGCCTGATAGATAAACAGGGAAGAATCAGAGAGATAAAACCAAAGAAGGGATACTACGTAGATCCTAATTCCATTGAACAGGGCATAAATCCGGTAACCGGTTACGCGTACCGCCGGTACACCCTTGTAAAAATACAAAGAGAGGAGATGAAAACGTGAAAGTAGATATTTACATCGAAACCAGCAGTACCTATCAGGGAACCGCAGATAGAAAGTGCTCTTACGTCCTCTCAGTATCGATACGAAACGAGGAACGAACCCGTGAAGGATTTGGACATTTCGAAGGAACCTATCACCAGACAGTCCTGCTCACACTGGCAGAAGCCCTGGAACGCATGACAGTACCTTCGGAGATCTGTGTACATACCCGGGATGCATATGTAAGCAGCAGGATCCTGAAGTTGGAAGAACTGGCCGGATCCGGATGGAAAGACACTAAAGGAGAACCGATCAGGAATGCAGAAGAATGGAAGCGGGTATATGCGGCCGTCCATGCCCTTCCTGATGCACACCAATTGTCAGAAAAGACTGAGAAACACAGTTACTCCGGGTGGCTGCAGGAGGAGATGGAAAAGAGAAAAGATGAATGCAGAAGAACTATGGGGCAAAGGCTGGAGCCTGAGACCGGAACAGGATCAAAGAACAATGGAATGTCTGGGTGCCATTATTAGATCAGGTACCCGGTTTACATACTATAAAGACGAACAGGGAGGGATATGGTTTGAAGATGAACCAGTCAAAGGAAAACCAGAGTGGATGCAAAGAGCAGACAGAGAAAGAAGAAAACGTCATGGAATCTATCATGAATGAATTCTCAGAGTATATTTGCGATCATCTCTGTAAATATCCAGAACAGATTAAGGATCAGGAGAAGCTGGAAGAATATTGCACAGAGCATTGCGAATATGGGAGATTTCATTGCGCAGTACTGAATGAGTACAACGAAATAAACAATTTTGGAAAAACAGCAGCTTATCAGCTTATGAAAAAGTACAAAAATATTGTGCTTTGCGAAGAATGCATCTACAAAAGTCATGCAGAAGGACTGAATGTAGATTACTGCAGATCAGGAAATACAATGAGTAAATTCTTGGTGCCCGGAGATGGATGTAGCTGTGGAGAAAGAAAAGAATAGAGAAAAAGGGGAACGACTATGAGAACAATTGCAATCATCAATTTAAAAGGCGGGGTGGCAAAGACCACCTCAAGCATCAATATTGCTTACATTCTTTCTACAAAGGGCAAGAGAGTCCTTCTTGTAGATAACGACAAACAGGGAGACTGCTCGAGGGGGATGAACCGACGTACTCAGGAAGGAGCAGGAATAGACAAGATAATGGTTGACAAGAAACCGGATATGGCAAGCCTGATCCAGAAAACAGATTATGAGAATTTAGATGTGATCACTGCGAATCTGAACCTTCTGACAGCAAACATGGAGGTAACGATGGACCGTGTAAGACCTCAGCAGACCAGACTAAAGAACGCCCTGCAACAGGTAAAAGATAATTATGATTACTGTGTGATCGATAATGCCCCGGACATCAATGTATCCGTTATTAATGCGCTGACGGCAGCAGATGATGTTCTGATCCCGGTAGAAGTCGACGACAACACAACAGAAGGCATGGATGAGCTTCTGGATCAGATCGATGAGATTAAATGCGAATTGAATCCTGATCTGGAGAATGTAAGGTGTTTTATCAGCAAGTACAACAAATACAACGAAGCGCATAGCCAGGGAGCGGAGATTATAAGGGAATGGTATCCGACGATGGAGACGGTGATCAGAAATTCTCTGGCAGTTGCAAAGAGTACATATGCCAGAACGCCGGTTGTGTTATATAGCAAGCGATCGGCGCCCGCCTGATCGTAGAAGAATTTGCTCCGGATCCATCAGAAAAAAGCCAGTGGTATACGCCAGGGGAACACCATTACATGCACCTTGTAGGAGGACCAAAGCCGGAATGCAAGAACGACAAAGGATGGAGCTACCATTCCAGATACAACAAATACCCAAACAGCGAAACAGAACTTGTGGAATTCTTGAAGGAGATTCAAAAATGAGTTACAGAACAGGAAAAAGACCTAAGACAGTACAGTTCAAAAACATAAAAGAGATTTACAAATACAGATAAATGACCGATTCGGTCACTAAAAAAGGGTGCCCTAAAATTCAACATAGATACATCCTTCCTGTGTGAGCCTGTCAGATCACAGGAAGGAGAAACAAAATGCAGAAGAAGGAAAGGACATTTAAAAACATGAGCAGGGAGGCACAGATATGCGAAACCTGTAAAGAGAATGATAATGGTTTCTGCGATCGCATTGGACGCATGGTAGAAGATGACGACTGGTGCGCAAAATGGAAAACCAAAGAAGTTCCGGAATGGAAAGCAAGGATGATGAATACATTTCTGGCCGGACACTGAGAGGAGGGCGGAAATGATCCCATTTTTATACGATGTAACAGACAGATCAGGCAATCTGGTGATAGGCAATGCAACATTTGCAGAAATAGTGGAAGGTTTAAACTGCTCAAAAGCACAGGCGAACAATGCAAGGACCTCCGGAGATTTAATCTTCAGGAAGTACGAAATGCACAGAGTTGATCGGAAATTAAGCAGAGTGAAGGATATCGCATTGCTTCAGGAATTTGATACCGTCCGTCTCCACTTGCTGGGATATAAGAAAGGCGACAGGAAATGAATAAAAGACAGAAAAAGAAACTATTCCGAAAAACCATGGGATGGAATCCTCCGGACTGTTTAATCTACACCAGCCTGGACTACCATGTTTTTATCGGCAAGCCCTGGGGAGGTCTGGCAGCCCTAAAGAAGCAGGAAGCCACCAGAACAGTAGAATACTTTAACCGGAATATTCAGAACAGGAATTATCTGCTCAGAGAAGCAAGGAGGTATACCAGATGAAACAGGGAGGATTATTATTTCCTAAAGAATCCACCAGAAAAAAACGGAAGAAGCACCACAAAAGCATCATAGACAGAGACATGAAGAATCAGTGCTTCATTTGCGGCAAAACAGGCTATACAGAACGCCATCACATCTATGGCAGTGCAAATCGCAAATACTCCGAGCAATATGGCTTAACCGTATATCTTTGCCCGGAATGTCATAGAACTTCAGATATAGCCGTACATAGAAACAAAGAAGTCCGAATTACTTTGCAGCGGATTGGTCAGAGAGCATTTGAAGAGAAATGTGGCAGCAGGGAACAATTCGTAAAGACGTTTGGAAAAAACTATCTGGAGGAAGAATAAATGAACATAGGAAAAGCAAGTGCAATATTTAAAGACATTCATAACGAAGAAACAGAAGTAGAAGACAAGATCACAGCAATTCAGGAAGTGATTGATATGCCTACACATAACAGCATCACAAAGAAGAGTATGCTGGAGGTACTTCGCTGGCTGATTGAAGAATATATTTAAGGAGGACATATGAACATAGCACAAAGAGCAGAAATATGTAAACATAGTACAGGACACATCGGAGCTGTAGCAGTATACACCCGTCCCACCTGTCCGAACATGCATATCATCAAAGGTAAATGAACGAACTGCAAGGACTGTAGATTCTATGAGGAGAGGAAATGAACCTATATGAAATAAAAAACATGGAGACAGGACAGATTGTTGCATCTACAGTTTTGCTTAAAGAAGCTGCAAAACTACTGGACTGTCCTGCATATGCAATATCGAATGCGTATCATAGTAATTATGCTATTTACGGCAAATATAAAATAAATCAAGTAGATACAACACTGACCAAAAAAAGTCCGCTATGGGCCGAATGGGATTTGTGGAGAATCTGGTTTTTGAAATTATGCAGAAGGTAATATTTGATAAGGTATTACTAAGAGAATAGGAGATTTACATATAATTAAACAAACAAGTGAAGCTTAAATATGACTGTACTTAGATATTTATCAGGGCATGTAGCATGTACGAAAAAAGACAGGCCTTCAATAAAGAAGGCCTAAAAGAATTATTGAATACATATATTGCCGAATAGATTACCAAGGTCAGTAACAAACATCACCTTTTTGTCTTCTTCGTAAGATTCTCCTGATTTGAGATTATTTAAAATTATGTGTTTATTGGTAACGTAGAAAGATGTATTAGTTGCCAATTGATAATTTTCTGAATGCGTATAATATGAATCGGATATATTGATTAAATTTAATCGCTCTAAATTATCGAATGAAACCATGAGCTGTTTATAAGGATAAGTTAATATCCAAGATACATTTCTGAAAATAGTATTAGTACCACCACCTACACTTTTGGGAGATCTAATCTTCATATCAATTAATGGGCGCAAATCAGCATTGAGAATAATCTTAAATGTAGCTGCGTCTAAAGGAGACATTTGCCTGATGATTTCAACAAAAGAAGGATGGACTGAATTTTTAGTATCTATACACATGGATTTTGCAAGTAAATTTGCGTATAGTTCTCTTAATTCATCACTATTCATTGAATACGAAATAGCCTGAAGCGCAGGCACAGCTACATAAGGCTCAGGAGATACAATTTTTTCAGGTTCTATATTCTCTAGTTTTTTAGCCAGCAATTTTTCTGTTTCAGCAACATTGTATTCTCTCTGAGCTATCCATTGGCGTAGAGGGGATAATGCGGCATTTATGGCACGAGGAATTAGCGCTAGAGTTTTTCCTGATTCTTGAGCTGCTGGTTTTAATGCATCATCATAAATATCAGGAACAGTTTCAACAGCTTTTCCAACACCGCCAGCAAGTTTATCAAATCCTTCTGACATAAAATCACAACCTTTCGTTTTTATTATATTTTATCAGAAAATTAAGAAATATCAATAAGGTAGAAAAGGAGTCAAAAATGAAATTTATTTTTAGTGTTATACGTAAAAAAAAGGGAAAAGTATTTACAAACGGAAACATTTTAGAAATGTTGACATTATTAACGATTATCTTTGAGTGGGTTTCTGAAAAAATAGCTGAGGATAAGGATATAACATTGAACGAGGCAATGGATATCGTATTGAAAGGTATAAAAGACGGGAGTAAAAAGCTTTACTGATTAAAATGTGAGTACGGAATTAGAAACATAAAACTTGAAAAGGAATAGATGCTAAGAGATTTAAGGCGTTGCTGTTTACTCTGCCAAAAAGAGCTATAAAAAGAAGGAGGCCGGGAACTATCAAAAGCTCCCGGCTAAAAGTATGAAAAAGAAAAAGTTTTATTTGCAATTACTCTTTGCTCTGTACAAGTAATAATATATCCAGAAAATGTGAGCAATATGTGATACAGATTTGAAGAATTTGTGAAAGGAGAGCGATACCGATGGACAAGAATATCTTAAGTCAGTACATAGATGCCTGTGAGCTGATCAAAGAAACAGAAGAGGAAATCAAGAAGCTAAACAGAAAGAAAAAGACAGTGATACAGACAAATGTGTCCGGGAGCAACCCTGAGTTTCCTTATAACCCACAACATTTTAAAATCCAGGGAACAACATTTAACTATGCAGATGACAGCCAGCTTCGATATCAGAAGAAGATTTTGGAAGAAAGAAAATCCCAGGCAGAGCAGTTAAAGATAAACGTAGAAGGATGGCTAAACACAATCCCTCCCAGAATGCAGAGAATCATAAAATACAAGGTCTTTGAAGAACTGACTTGGCAGCAGGTAGCTGGAAAGATGGGAAGAAGAGCAACTGAAGAAGGCGTTCGCAAAGAATTTAATAGATTTTTTGAAAAAAAGTAAAATTGTCCGTTTTGTCCGATATGTCCGATTTTAATATGCTATAGTATAAACTGAACTCAGTGAAAGATCATACAGAGTTCTCCTTCCCATGAATATCTGCCAGGATCACCTGGCAGAGTGCACCAGAACATCTCACCGAATGGGAGTGAGCATGAGCCGTGAGAGCTGCAGGTTCGAATCCTGGTGTTTCGATTGGATTCGAGAGAATCATAAATACTATTCTTCCCCAAAAGAATATAATTTGCAGAGAGAACTTCGTAGAAATTACGAGGTTCTTTTTGTGTAGTTTTCCGATGTGGACTTTATAAAATAGATGATTTATAATTTAATTGCCATTAGATATAAACTATTTATTGTAATTATAATTTGTTGAAAAACGTTGAATTATGGAGTATGATAAAAACAGATTATATCTTATGGGGGAATAGTGTATGGCTCAAGATGCTTTTAGAAACATGATTATAAAACGAGTTATTGTTCATCAAGTTTTTAGACGTGATACAGATAATAAGGTTAGAAATCCTTTTTTTAGTTCTGAATGTGTTACTCTTTCAGATGATTTTAACACAAAAATGAAAGAAAGAATCATAAAACTGTTAGGGCAGGAATCACATTCTATTCGAATGGAAATCGAAGATGATGGAGAAGAAAGCACATATAGTCATGTTGTAAAATATTGGAAGTGTAAAAGTAGAGAAGAGAATAAATTTATAGATGCGTCTAAAGAAATAACAAATAATCTTGTTAAAATACAGGATAGCAGACGCTATCCAGATTCATTATTACTTTGTGTAGAGGGGACTGTTCGAAAAGATAACCGTGACTTTTTTTGTATAATAAAAGCTGAAAGTCAGGATGGGTTTTTAATAACTCAGGAAGCAGAAAAAATAGGTTTAGACTATATTGCTAACTTATTTATGACAAAAAATGAAAAATTTCAAAAATTAGGAATGTTTATAAAAACTGTTGATAGCAATGACAATATTCCTAAAAATGTGGTTGAAACTTATTTGTTTGATAGTAATACAGATGATTCTATATCCAAAGCAAAAGCAAAATATTTTTATCACGATTTTTTAGGCCTGAATTTTCGAAATGATAGTAAAAAGCAAACGTCCGCTTTTTTTCATGAAACCAAAAATTTTATTAATTCTATAAAAGAATTAAATGATGTTGAAAAAATAGAATTAACAACAGAGTTATTGGATTATATTAATGATCCAGATCGAATGATTATCAATGCTGGCGAGTTTGCAAAAAAATATTTTTCGGCTACAGTTAAGGACAATTACGTTCGCTTTTTAGAAGAAAAGCAAATAGATACAAATAGCATTCATAAAGACGTGAAAATGTTGGGCAATGCTTTAAAATATAGAAAATTATGTTTTGGAAATTTTGTAAAATTACAAATTCCATCGGATTTATTTTCAGAAGACGTTGATATAAAAAGAGATGCGAAATCGGGCGAAACACTGATCACAATTAAAGGAATGATGTTAAATGAAAGGTGATGTATCGCAAAAAGAATTTGTCGATTTGTATAAGAAAGAACGTGAAATGTATGAAAGCTGGGGAAACTTTGTTGCTGATTATATTCGCAAAAAAATTAAAGAGAAATATATTAATTTAGACAGAATTTTAAAAATACCAATTTCTGTACGAACGAAAGATATAGAATCTTTAGTTGAAAAAGCATTTTATAGAAATAAAAACTATAAAGATCCTTATAATGAAATAACAGATAAAGTTGGAATAAGGTTTGTTGTAATGCACAGTGGACAATTGGAACTTATCTGTAAGATCGTAGAAGAATGTTCCCTTTGGAGCGAGTCGAAAGACTCGGATTTTCATTTAAGTAGAGAGAATCATCCTGAAGTTTTTTCTTATGAGTCAATTCATTATGTTGTTCGAAATACAGAGAAGCGTAAGATTGATAAATATGAAATTCCTAAGGGGACACCATGCGAAATCCAAATTAGAACGCTAGAACAACATGCATATGCTGAAATATCTCATGATTTATTTTATAAAAAAGAAAAGCGCGATAATGCTGAAATATCAAGGTATTTAGCTCGAACAGCCGCTTTTAATGAGGAAAGTGACGAGTTATTCAAAATGATATATGAAAAAGTTGAAGAGGATAATGTAAATTATGAAACAATTATGAGTGAATTGTTAAAAAAATACTCTCTTCTTAGTTTGCAAAGCGATAAACTGAATCGAGCTGTATACGATAATATTTCTATATTGATTAAAAAGTATAAAATAACAGGAAAACAGGTAATAAAGTTTATAGAAGATAATAATTTTATTTTAAAGGATATTGAAAGACAAAATGAAAATCTTCTGTTTAAACAACCAGTAATTTTACTATTGTATTACTTGGTGGAAAATTATATTCATGAACTAGATGATATATGGGATTTTCCAGAAGACATGTTAACACCAATTAAATGTGATTTAGGGAAATCATTTGACTAAAGTAGAACAATAGGATGTAAGGAAATGATTATACCGACATGGGCAACTCTTCGGGGTTGCTTTTTCTATACTCAAAAACGAAACGAATGAGAGGTGGTGAGGCTTGGCAAGAGCACCTAGCGGTAGCTTGCAACGTGAAAATTAAATTTTAAGGACATTTAGCTCAGTGGTTAGAGCAACCGGCTCATAACCGGTCGGTCCTGGGTTCGAACCCCAGAATGTCCATGAAAACATAATAATATTATAACAAATTACTTGACATATCGTACACCATATGATATTATATATACATAAGGAGGTGAGATACAGATGAGTAACAGAAACCGGAGAAAGCCGGAAAACAAAAAGTCCGAAATCGACTGGAAGAGCTGGACACTCGGAGCGATAACGGACTTAGCCATCGGAATCATCTTATTGGTTCTCGATAAGCTATTAAATTAGCAGAGAGGGGCGAGAGCCCTTCTCTTACAAAGAATATAACATATTTACTCATCTGTGTAAAGCATGTTGTGGAAACTTGGAATTTTTTTCATTGCAATCGGTTTAATAAAACTTTGCTGTAGCGCTGTCCATGTATTAATGAAACGGAGGGATAACAATGCCGATAGGTAGCCCAAAGCCTCAGACAGTTGCAACTCGAAAATATGAAAAGAAGACAGGGTGGATGTCAAAGTCATACAAAATGAAAAAAGAAGTTGTAGATGACTTTGCAAAGGCTTGTGAACTGGCAGGAGTCAGTCAGGCTGGCCAGTTAATGAAAATGATGCAGGAATTTATAGAACAAATTACGAATGAGCACTCGGAGTAATCCGGGTGCTTTTTCTATACATAAAATACCGCGGGATAAAGTAACGGAAACTTACGGGCCTCCTTAGCCTGGAATGGCGGTTCGAATCCGTCTCCCGCTATTAGGAGACAGATATGCTGAAGAGTTGTAAGTACTGTGGAAGAATCCACGACAGCAGGATAGACTGCGGAAAAAGACCTATACGTAGAAAGAAAAGAACAGACCAAAGTGATTTCCGAAGCACAGAAGCATGGAAGAGAAAGAGCATAGAGATCAGAACCAGAGATTTCTATCTCTGTCAGATCTGTCTACGTAAAATGTTCAACACAGCACCACAGCTCAATAGAAGAAACATAGAAGTCCATCATATCATACCAGTCGCAGAAGACTGGGATAAACGCCTTGATAATTACAATTTGATATCACTGTGCAATAAACATCACAATCTGGCAGACTCCGGAGGCATTCCAAGGGATCTGCTTTTAAGCATTGCAAGGCATCAAGAGGAAAAATAGCACCCCCCGCCATGCAATAGCGAAAAAATTCAGAAGTCCCACGACCACGTATGCCCCACGATTTATAATTTATTCCCAGATCAGCATTTTGAAATTAAAAGGAAGGAGGGAGAAGGCAAGGCCTACACCATCAAAGACGGTTAGCATCATCCGGTCAGAAGGAAAATCTCACAGAACCAAGCGCGAACTCAGACAGAGAGAACAGGCAGAAAAAGCAGTACTTACAGGGATTCCGTTGAAAGAAAGACTGGAAGTCAGAGAAAATGAGACAGCACACAAAGAATTTCTGAGATTGAAAAAACTGCTTGAAAAAATTGACAAATTCGATGACATGTACGGCGCTGTAATAAACAGATACTGCATTTTGTACGCAGAAACAAAAGAATTTGAAGAGAAAAAAGAACGGTTTTACAGACAACTCTGTGACCTGGAAGAGAACAAAGAAGAACTGCTTGAGACAGAACAGATGACATATGGAGAATATTATAAAACAGAGACATCAATGCAGAAGAATCTGATTGCTTTGGACAGACAGGTGCAGGCGAAGAGAAGGATGCTCTCCGATATCGAAAAAGAGAACATCATGACGATTGCTTCTTCTCTTAGATCAGTTCCGAAAACCGAAGCAAAGAAAAGTAATCCATTGAAAGAAGCGCTCGGAGGATGAAAGAAGGAAAAGCATATCGTTATGCACAGTGGTGCGTAGAAGAAGACGGGGGAAAAGTCCCCCAATATGTAAAAAAACAGGCTGAAAGCTGGCTTCACATCGCGGATGGAGATAATCCGGACGCCTATGTAGATGAGCAGGAATATGAGAAAATCTGCAAGCTGCTAAAATTAATGATCCATCCGGACCTACGATGTAGCATCTATGAAGGACTGGAAGAATACGCATGGTTCATGACTGTCGCAGGACTCTGTACATTCTGCAGAAACACAGAACGGAAAAGCAGGTTCTATGTAACAATTCTGCTTGAAATAGCAAGAAAGAATTTCAAAACATTCAATTCAGCGGTGATTTTTATCCTATTGATGCTGACAGAGCCGGATTTCTCCAGATTCTTTTCGGTTGCACCGGATCTGGCACTGTCGTCAGAGCTGAAGAATGCAATCCGGAAAATCATAAAAGTCAGTCCGGTACTCTATAACGAAGATGAACCGGCATTTAAACTCTTGCGAAGTCAGATTAAATGCCTGCTTAATGATAATGAGTACACTCCGCTGGCATACAGCCAGGACGGAATGGATGGTAAACTGGCAAATGCGTTTCTGGCTGACGAAGCTGGAGCCTTAGATGCATATCCAGTAGAAGCAATGCGCTCATCTCAGATCACACTTTTAAATAAACTTGGAATCATCATCAGTACCCAGTACCCAAATGATAACAATGTGATGCTGGACGAAATAGACATTGCAAAGAAAACACTTGACGGACTTTTGGAAGATCAGCGGTATTTCGCACTGCTGTATGAGCCGGATGACGAACTGAAGCATGGAGATACATGGAGGACAGATGACCGGGTGATCTATCAGAGTAATCCGGTTGCAGTGACACATCCGTATATTTTTGAAGAAATCAGGAAGAAACGTTCACTTGCAATCCTGTATGAGAACAAGAGAGAAAATTATCTCTGTAAGCACAACAATATTCTGTATAAGGGACTGGGAGTTGAAGGTTATATCGATATCCAGAAAGTAAAAATGTGTAGCGAAGATTTACCAGACGACTTCTGGAAGGGAAAACAGGTATGGTGTGGACTGGATCTGTCAATGACAAACGATAACACATCATTTGCAATGGTAACAGAACAGGACGGAACAATCTATGCAAAAGTCTGGGGGTTCGCTCCTTCGGATAGAATAGACGAAAAGTCCATGAAAGAAAAGGTAGATTATCGAGCGCTGATCAGAAAGGGTGAATGCTTTGCCTGCGGAGATGAGGTTATTGACTATGGGTTCGTAGAACGTTTTATTATAGGACTGCCAGAAAAATATGGAGTGGAAGTTATGCAGGTGGGATATGACAGATATAATGCAATATCGACCGTTCAGAAACTGGAACAGAATGAGATAGAGTGCGTTGAGATCAAACAGCATAGTTCGGTACTACACATGCCTACTAAATTGTTGAAAGAGCTGATTCTGAAAAAGAAAATTCGGTATGCTACAAACAGGATGCTTGAAATCAACTTTCAGAATGCAAGATGTACAGAAGACACAAACAAAAATTTGTATGTAAACAAAAAGAAATCATCCGGAAAGGTAGACATGGTTGTATCGCTGATCAATGCCATGTACCTGTTACAGCAGGAACTGCTGTATGGAGAAGATGATTTTGTAGTTCAGACGTAATTGCACCGGCGTAAGAAGAGGAGATAACAAATGAACATATGGCCGTTTGGCAAAAGAAAACATGAAGTAAGGGCAGATACCATAGTGAATCCGTCAGAGCAGGTGGAATCAGACGCACTTTTAAGTGCACTGCTCGGAAAGAATGTAATGACAAAGGAAAAAGCATTGGAAATTCCCGCGGTACAGGCATGCATTAATCTGATCGCAGGAACAATATCGCTGCTTCCGGTCAATCTGTATCAGAAAGACAAGGAAGGAAATGTCCGGGAAGTCAGAGACAGAAGAACCTCTCTCCTGAACAATGATACAGGAGACACGCTGACAGCTTCACAATTTTGGAGAGCAATCATCGAAGATTACTATCTGGGGAAAGGCGGGTATGCTTATATCAACAAACCGGGAACGGAGGTTGAGAGCATTCACTACGTCGACGAGACTCACATTTCCATCATGAAGAATACAGATCCGATTTTTAAAGATTATGACATTCTGGTACAGGGAAAATCATACAGACCTTACCAGTTTTTTAAAATTCTAAGGAAAACGAAAGATGGTATGACTTCCAGAAGCGTCATGGACGATAATCAGCTGATTATCGGAGTATCATACAGCGAGCTGACATACGAACAGAGCCTGGTGCAAAAGGGTGGAAACAAAAAAGGATTCTTGAAATCTCCGAAGAAATTAACAAGAGATGCAATGGACGCACTAAAAGCTGCTTTCAGAAGATTATACAGCAATGCAGAAGAAACAGTTGTGGTTTTGAATGAAGGAATGGAATTCCAGGAATCGTCCAACACATCTGTTGAAATGCAGTTGAATGAGAACAAGAAAACAAATTCAGCAGAAATTTGCAAGCTGTTTGGAATCCCTGACGGGATGATCAGCGGAAACCCAACTGAAAAAGACATAGACTGTTTCATCCGGACCTGCACCATTGTGATGAGCGATATAGAGTGCAGTCTGGACAGGGATCTGCTCCTGGAATCAGAGAAAGGGACATATTACTGGTCGTTTGATACGAAAGAACTGACCAGAGGAAATATTAAGGAACGTTACGAGGCTTACAAGATCGGACTCGAAAAGAATTTTCTCCAGATTGATGAAGTCAGAGAAAAAGAAGACTTGGAACCGATTGGATTCAAGTGGATTACACTTGGACTTGACAGCGTTCTCCTTAACCCGGAAACCGGGCAGGTTTATACACCGAACACCAATGCTGTACAGAATATGGATGTCATTCAAACGGGATTCATAGATTCCACAACAAAAGGAAAAGAACAAAATGAATAACAGGATGGAGGGAAGCAAAGGAAAGCAGAATTAAGAGCTGACGGGCTCCATATCTCTGGATATGTCAATGTACCCGGAAGAGAATCACGACCAGTGCTTACACCACGCGGGAAAGTGGTCGAAGTGATTGAACAGAGGGCATTTGAGCGTGCAATAAGCAGAGCGGCAGATATCAGAATGCTTCTGGATCATGACAGAGGACACGTCCTTGCAGATACTGCAGACGGGACATTGACCGTCAGGGAAGATGAAGTAGGACTCAGAGCAGAATCTGTCGTAACCGACCCAGCGGTCATCGAAGGGGCGAAGAAAGGGTTGCTGAAGGGATGGTCATTCAATATGAAGAATGTGGTGGATTCTATTGAGGACAGAGCCAATCAGTTGCCTATCAGACATGTAAAAGACTTCGACATGGATGAGATTACACTTGTAATGAATAAAATTCCGGTATATTCATCCACATCAGTGGAAGTGAGAGCCGGAACAGAAGAAGAGGTGGAAACCAGGGCGATGTGTATGGAAACTACATATACAGAGAACCTTCCACCGAAAAAAGGATATGATAATACAAAGTTTCAGGAAAGAATTAATAAATTGAAAAAACAGGAGGAAAAATAAGAGGAATAAATTTAAAAAACTTGCAGAACAGAGAACACAGTATGAGCAGCAGTTACAGCAGATCTTAGACAAAGCTGAGCAGGAAGAAAGAGCACTGAATGATGAAGAAATGCAGTCCTTTGATGACCTTGAAAAGAAAATTAAAGACATCGATGATACAATCGCTGCATTACAGAGAGCCAGGGACATTCTGAAAAAACCAGAAGAAACAGAAGACCAGGAAGAAAAGGACAATAAAGAAACAGAAGACCAGGAAGAAAGAGCATTTGCGAACTACATCCGTGGCATTATATCTGAGGAAAGAGCGTCAAATCTGACATCTGGGGACAATGGAGCAGTGATCCCGACATCTATTGCAAATAAAATCATCAAAAAGGTGTACGAAATCTGTCCAATTTATCAGCTTGCAACCAGATATGACGTGGGCGGTACACTGTCCATTCCTTACTACAATGAGGAAACTACAGCGATCACAATGGCATACGCTACAGAATTTAGCGAACTTGAATCCAATTCCGGAAATTTCAAATCTATTGAGCTGAAAGGATTCCTTGCAGGGGCACTGACAAAAGTATCCAAGTCTCTTGTTAATAATTCTCAGTTTGATATCACCAATTTTGTTGTGAACCAGATGGCTGAGAACATTGCAAGATGGATTGAGAATGAACTTCTGAATGGAACCGCAGATAAAGTGGAAGGCGTATCTAAGGCGAAACAGGTTGTAACTGCGGCAGCAGGTACCGCGATTACAGGAGATGAGCTGATCGACCTGCAGGAAACTGTTCCGGATGTATTCCAACCATCTTGTATCTGGATCATGAATAAAGCCACCAGAACTGCAATCAGAAAGCTGAAGAATTCTGATGGTGATTATATTTTACAGAAGGATGCAACAGCAAAATGGGGCTACACTCTGTTTGGCAATGACGTGTTCTGTTCTGATAATATGCCGAAGATGGCAGCAGGAAAAACTGCAATCATATATGGAGATATGAGCGGCTTGGCTGTTAAAGTATCTGAGGACATGAACATTGAAGTCCTGAGAGAGAAGTTTGCAACAGAACATGCGATTGGTGTCGTTGGATGGCTGGAAATGGATTCCAAGATTGAAAATGAACAGAAGATTGCAGTTCTGAAGATGAAAGCAGCAGACTGAGAGGAATAACCGATGAAGATAGAAGCTATGGTCAGCTTCTGCGGAGTTCTGTCAATGTCAAAAGGAGAAATCAGAGATTACAGCGTTGAACCTGTAGTCTCTGATCTGATGGAAGCTGGTTATATCAGAGAAATTTCTGAAAAGACTGCGGAAAAGACAAAACCAGATTTGCAGAAAACAAGAACTACAAGAAAGACTGTGAAAAAATGAAAGTAAATGAGATCACTCCGGATATCGTTGCGGAACATTGCAGAGCGGATGACTACAGCGAGGAAGAGTTTCAGAGGATTCTTGATGCATCAAAAGCTTATATAAGGTCCTATACAGGACTGAATGATAAAGAAATCGACATGCATGAAGACCTTGCGATAGCAGCACTGGTCCTGTGTCAGGATATGTACGATAACAGATCTGTTTATGTTGATAAAAACACGACAAACAAAGTGGTTGAAACAATTCTTGGAATGCATTGTATAAATCTGCTGTAGGAGGTACATGCAAGGATTAATGCTGGAGCATTGAATAAACGCATTTCGTTTCTCAAATTCGTTATAAAAGAAGATGAGATGAGGCAGGCCAAAGGAAGCTGGGAAACATATAAAAAAGTATGGGCAACAGTAAAGCCTTATAAATCCTCAGAATGCAATTTTATGGGAAAACTAAAACCGGAGGTATCGCATCGAGTGTATGTGAGGTTCAGAAAAGACATCACTGCTGAAATGAGAATCCTCTATCATGGACGAATATTCCAGATTGCAGGGGTTCCGATCGATCTTGATGAGAAACACGAGCTTCTTGAGATCCAGTGCGAGGAGGTGTTTGAGAATGCGGAGTATCAGTTTTGACTTTGATTCTTCTGATCTGGAAAAATCGCTTAAAATAGCATCTCGGCAGTTCCCGGCATCAGCGGAAATTGTCCTCAAGAAAGAATCCAGAAACATAGCGAAAGATTTAAAGGGAAGAGTTGATTCTGAAGCAAAAGGGCACCATTATGCAGGACAGGGAGCAACACATAAACCTCTGGCAAAAAGCTTCCGACAGGGGAAAGTAATGCGATCAGGAAGTAAGGTTACGGTTGCGGTTACAACGACAGCGCCGCATTATCACCTTTACGAAGAAGGACATGCGATGATAACACATAAAAGTAAAGACGGAACACATGGACTAAGACAGGTCGGGGAAGTTAAAGGCAAGAAAACTGTAGCTAAATATATGTCACAGCGAGCGGATCATGCGGAGCTGATTGGACAAGAGCTCCTGCAGGAAATATTGAAGGAGGCAGGATTTGACTCTTAAAGAAATAAAAAAAGCGGTCAATTCCGCTCTGAAGGAGAAATATCCGGACGTAAAAATATACGGAGTAGATACAATAGAGGGGTATATGCGCCCTTCATTTTTTGTATATGTAACGCAGACTTTTTCGGAATCGACTAAAAATGCAACTCACAAAAATGTGGAAATAGAGATTGATTTTATACAAAGAGCAGCAAATGAAGAGGAAGCAATGAAATTTTTCGCTAGGATGGAAGAATTATTTGGACAAAAAGTGACAGCAGGAAACAGAAACCTGAACACAAATAACATGGAACTGGATTTCCAGGGAGAAAATTTGAATATTCCTGTATGCCGGTTCGATGTAGAATTCTGGGATCAGATTCCGAGAAAAGAAAACTATGACACAATGAAAGAATTAATATTTGCACAGGAGGTAAGGAATTAGGGGTTTACCGGTGATGAATGTCGTATTTGTGGCGGCAGCAAGAAAATCAATTAGGCGATCTGAACGCGGAATAGTGGGAATGATCATAAAGGACGCGGTTGTCCCGGATGGAAATCCGATTACAATCTACAAAGAAAAAGACATACCCGAAACGTTGAGCGCAGAGAATAAAGAACAAATTAAACTGGCAATGAAAGGAAATGATACAACTCCGCGAAAGATAGTTGTATATGTTCTTGCGAAAACAGAAGAAGATTACAGAAAGGCTCTTGAATACTTTGAAATAAAAAAAGTAACATGGCTTTGTTGCCCAACAGTAAAAACAGATGGCCAGGAAGAAGAAATTGTAACATGGGTGAGAGATCAGCGAGAAGGAAATAGAAATAAAATAAAAGCGGTTCTTCCGGACAATACTGCGGACAGTGAAGGAATCGTGAATTATGCTACAAGCGAAGTAACAGTAAAAGGGAAGAAGTACGGCCCAGAAGAGTTTTGTTCCCGGATTGCAGGTCTGCTTGCAGGAACATCGCATAAAATATCATCGACCTACGCAGTTGTCGAAGAGGCGAGTGAGTGTGAAAAGCTGGACAGAGATGCCTTAGATGCTGCGGTAGATGCAGGGAAGCTTGTGCTTTTCTATGATGGGGAAAAAGTGAAAGTAGCCAGGGGAGTTAATTCTCTGACAACGGTTTCAAAAGGAAAAGCAGATCCATGGAAAAAAATACGTGTTGTAGAAACTATGGATATGATGCATGACGACCTGGTCCTGCTTGCAGAAGACAACTATGTTGGAAAATACCCAAATACATATAGCAATAAATGCTTGTTGATTTCTGCAATTGATTCATACATGAAAGAATTAGAAAGAAACGGTCTTATACAGGACTATGCAGTCGAACTTGATGTAGAGAAAATCAAAGAGTACATCATTGAAAACAAAGGCGTAACCAGAGACGAAGCGGAAGCAATGTCAGATGAAGAAATAAAAAAACAGTACACCGATGAAAAAGTGTTCATGAAGGCATCCGTAACTATCGTTGATGTCATGGAAGATATTAATCTGGAAATTGCTGTTTAAGGAGGAACCACAAGGAATAATTACACACCAGATCGTGTTATTAATGGAACGTTTGGAGAGTGCTGGATTGATAATGATTATATGGCGGAAGCAACGGCGCTCCAGGCAAAGATGAAACTTGATACAAGCGAAGTAAAAAGAACAGGGACATTGGAGAAAGGATACAAAATAACTGGAATCAGTGGATCTGGTACACTGAAATTAAATAAGGTTACATCCTATTTCTTGAAAAAAGTGTCTGAAAACCTGAAAAAAGGTAAAGCCACGAGGATGACAATTATCACGAATTTAGAGGATCCGGAAGCGTTTGGGGCAGAAAGGATTCGACTGGATGACTGCGTGATCACGGAATTGACAATTGCAGACTGGGAAGCCGGAAAACTGCTGGAGGAATCAATCCCATTTAATTTCAGTGGTTTTGAAGTCCTTGATACAATTGATGCATAAAGGAGAAAAAACATGAACTTAATTGACAAACTGCTTTGCGTAGACAAGGCGAAAGCGGAAGAAAAAGAAACAAAACAAATTAAATCAAAGAAGCTGGAAAGGTTAGTGGGAGAGGACGCAGAAATAACAATTAGAGAACTGTCCGGAAAACGTTATAACAGTCTGCAGGCAATGCTGTATGACAAGAATGGAAACAGGGATATGGCAGCTGTTTATGATTTTAATCTGATGTGCTGCGTGTATGGAATTGTAGAACCAGACCTGAAAAATGAGAAACTCATGGAACACTTTGGCGCTTCGACACCGAAGGATTTGGCAGCGGCTTTATTTGGAGTAGAATCGGGGTCTATTGCAAGCGAAATTGTTAAACTTTCCGGACTTGGAGAAGATGCTGAGGAAGAAGTAAAAAACTCATAAAGGTGGACGGCGAAGCAAGCGTGGCTTATGCACTGTTCCGCCTAAAGAAATGGAAACCATCGGAATATTACGATATGGGCGCAGGTGAACGTTTGATCACTCGCGCCTTTTTAAAACAAGAATTGCAGGACATAAAAGAGGAGATGAGAGACAAGGGCAGGTAAGACAGTTGCAGCAGTTGTAAAGCTGATTGACGATTTCAGCAATCCGTCGAGAGAAGTAGCGGCACAGGCGCGCGACCTAGAAAAACGATTTAATAGTGTTGCGGGCGTATTTTCTCACGCAGGAGAAGCATTTACTGCTGCAGGAGAAACATTGACCAAGTCGGTCACTGCACCATTGGTAGCGGTTGGAACTGCGGCAATTAAATTTTCCTCTGATTCACAGGATGCTTTCCAACAGTTCGCGGCGGCAACAGGAACCGCATCGAATGAAATGGGAAAATATAAAGATATGATCAATGATGTTTACAAGGACAATTTCGGAGAATCTATCAATGATGTGGCAGAAGCCATGGCGACTGTTAATCAGAACATGTCTTACTTGGACGACTCAGCTCTTCAGAGATGTACGGAGTATGCTTACACTCTATCGGATACATTTGGAGTAGACGTGGCAGAAAGTACAAGGGCGGCTGATTCACTCATAAAGAACTACGGTGTATCGGCAAGAGAGGCATTTAACCTTATGACACAGGGAATGCAGTCGGGTCTTAATTTTTCGGATGAACTTTTTGATAATATTGACGAATACTCCGTACAGTTCAAGAAGCTGGGACTGGACGCAGAGGATATGTTTTCTGTATTTGCAAACGGTGCACAGAATGGAGCTTTCAATTTGGACAAGATTGGAGATGCCGTAAAAGAATTCTCGATCAGGGCGATAGATGGATCAGACACAACGAAACAGGGATTCGAGGCCCTTGGAATGAATGCAGATGAAATGGCACAGAAGTTTGGGGCCGGAGGGAAAACTGCAAAAGAAGCATTCAATGAAGTAATAGAAGGACTTGCTTCTATGGACGATCCGGTAGCACAGAGTGCAGCCGGAGTAAACCTATTCGGAACCATGTGGGAAGATTTGGGACCTCAGGTTATAACATCTATGTCAACGGCGAGTGATGCTATAGATAAAAGCAGAGAATCTGTCGAAGGACTGGTAAATGTAAAATACGACACTTTATCAGGAGCTTTAGGAGGACTCTGGAGAACCATACAGGTGGATGTGCTGCAACCAATTGGGAACCAGTTGATTCCGTATGTCACAAAAGGGATTAATGCCATACAGAAATTTACGGACAAATGGAATAAATTAGGGCCGGCAACTCAGAAGACGATAGTCAAATTTGCAGCAGTAGCGGCAGCAGCAGGACCAGTTTTACTGGGATTTGGAAAAGTATCTACCGGAATTGGAACATTAGTTTCTGATACGGGCAAAATCGGTAGTGTGTTAAAAAAATTGACCGGAGCATCCGGATTTTCCGGGCTTGCAAAAGTTATGACCGGCCCGTTTGGGATTGCGGCAGCGGCAGTGGCAGCAGTGGCTCTGCTGATCTATAAAAACTGGGACAGAATTGCACCGATTTTACAGAAAATCGGACAAAGATTTGCGGATTTCTGGAAAACAGTACAGCCACAGTTGGAACCATTTATTAATCTTGTAAAAGAAGTAGCGTCTTACTTGAAAGAGACGTTGGAACCTGTTTTCAAAATAGTGTGGAAAGCAGCAGGAGATTATGTTGTTAAATTCTTTGATGATGTAAGCGTCATAATCGATGGAGTGCTTGGAGTGTTCGAAGGAGTTATCACATTCCTGACAGGCGTGTTCCAGGGAAACTGGGAAAAGGCATGGAATGGAATTGTTCAGGCGGTAGGCAGCATTTTCGGAACCTTGGAATCGCTTGTAAAGACACCACTTAATGCGGTAATCAACCTTGTAAATAAAGCAATTGGAGCGATTAATAAAATAAGTGTCGACCTCCCCAGTGCTGTTGGCGGAGGGCATATCGGATTCAATATCCCAACGATTCCGACTTTGGCGAAAGGCACTGATTACTGGCAGGGCGGAATCGTGCAGATAAGCGAAAAGGGTGGAGAAATTGTTGATCTTCCATCCGGAAGTAGAGTATATCCGCACGATGAATCTGTGCGGATGGCACGCCAGGATGGAAGGAAGAATTATTCTATTGCAATTGCAAAACTGGCAGATAGCATCGTGGTGAGAGAAGAGACGGATATCGACAAGATCGCCGAGGTGATTGTAAAGAGGATTGAACAGGCAATTGATAATATGCCGCAGACAGCATAGGAGGAGATATGGAATACTGGTTAAAGAATAAAGACAAATCAATACAACTTCCTATAAGACCGGCATCATTCAACGTGACCTTTGAAAATACACATCAGACTGTTAATGTGCAAACAAGAGGGGATGTAACAATACTTGGGAAAAAAGGACTTAAAGCGTATACGATTGAATCTTTTTTTCCGGCACAGGACTACCCTTTTGCAGACTATGCAAAAGACAGAAATCCTTGGGAGTATGTAAAAGAAATCCTCGGATGGCAGGAAACCCCTATTCAATTCATTATTACGAAAACAAAGATTAATAAAAATGTAATAATAACATCTTTTCAGTTCGGGGAAGACGACGGAACGGGCGATATAACATATTCAATCACTATGAAAGATTATCGTCCGCCAAAATATACGAAACCGTTGAAGGCGGTCCTGGAACCTGTAAAAACGGAGAAAAAGAAGCCGGAAAAGGAGAACAGTCGCTCAGACAATAAACCAAAGAAAAAAATTCATACAGTAAAAGGAAATGACACCCTCAGGAGTATCGCAAAAAAATATTACGGTTCAGGATCCTATGCGAACAAAATCTACAATGCAAACAAGACTGTCATAGAAAAAGCCGCAAAAAAGCATGGACGTGTAAGCAGCGCACATAATGGTGTAAATGGCTGGTATATATATGACGGGACAAAGCTGGTGATACCATGAAAATAATGTGGAATGATGCGAAAATAACCGGTTATGTAACGAGCGTGACTTGGGCTGGGAGTGCTAAACAGGCAGCCAGAACAGTCGTGTTTAGTGTTGCATACAGCCCGAATGATAAGAATGTCAAGACTCTTGGCATAAAATTAGGAGACAAAATTGTATTCTACCCAGGATATCCGGATGATAAAAAAACGAAATTTGTCGGAATTATTACCCAAAGAGAAAGAAAATCTGAAATGGGTGAGCTGCAGTATACAGCAACTGACGGCATGATGCATCTTTTGCGATCTAGCGGTACATACCGTTTTGCAAACAAAACCCCTGAAAAAATCGCACAGATGGTCTGCAGAGACGTAAAAGTAAAGACCGGATCCATTGCAAAAACTAAGATGCCTATTGCGAAAATATTCTTTCAGGAACGCCCGTATTATGAAATTATCATGGCTGCATACACAAAAGCATACCGAAAAAACAAGAAAAAATACATCGCACAAATGAACGGAGATAAGCTGGAAGTCATACAGAAAGGGAAAGTTATCCCCAATTTCCACATACGGCAGGGGGAAAGAATTACAGAGTCCTCATATACAGAAGATTTAGACAGCATGGTAAATCGTGTATATATCTATGACTCAAACAATAATAAAATTGGAAGTGTGAGTAACTCAAACTGGATAAAGAAATACGGCATATTTCAAAATGCGATATCCGTAGATAGCGGAAACGGGAAAACAGAAGCTAAGGCAGAACTGCAAGGCATAAATAAAACCGCAAATTTGACTATGATTGGGGACTACAGATGCGTTTCTGGATTAGGTGTGATTATAGAGGATTCCAGGACCGGACTGAAGGGAAAATTTTGGATAGAAAATGACAGCCATGAATGGAACGGTGGAGTTTATACGACAACTTTGGAACTTGCATTCAAAAACGTGATGGATATTCAGGAGGAAGACGAGGAACAGATTGCGAATTCTGCAGGCGGCAGCAGTACAACGACCAGCAATGCACTGGATGATGTACTGAATCAGGCACGAGCATGGATCGGAATATCAGGAAGCACGAATGAAGCCACACAATACTACGGGTACAATGGAGTTGCATGGTGCTGCATCTTTCAATGGTCAATCTTCAATAAATCTGGACATGGAGACCTGTTTATAGGTGGAGGAAAGACTGCAAGCTGTTCTGAGGTGACACAATGGTACCAGGCAAGGGGAAAATTTGGAACAACGCCAAAAGTTGGCGCACTGGTAGTGTACGGACCGGGTGGAGGAAGCCATATAGGCTTGGTGGAAAGTGTTTCCGGATCGGGAATCAACGATTATGTGTCTATTGAGGGAAATACAAGCGGTGCAACAGGCGGGCTTGCAGCACGAAAGCAGTATGGAAATCGAAGAAGTGACGTATATGGATTTTGTTACATTGACTATCCTGTTACAACAATATCAGTTGGAAGCGGCGCGACTATATCTGGTACATCCAAACCGGTACCAGCGGGATTGCAACAATCCGGCATATGCCCATGGGATTATACAATATATCCATATTGGTATAGTCGATGGAATGGTGATTCTATGCAAAGAAGGGTTGCAGATATATGGAATGCGAAAGGACGAGCAAGCGATCATGGCATAGCGACTATAGATGGTTATTATCTTGTTGCTGTGGGATCATATTTTGGATCTTGTGGTGACCTTATAAGTTTTACTCTGGAAGGAGGAATAAAACTGAATTGCCTTGTTGCTGATGAAAAAAACGCAGGAGACAGTAGCGGTAGTGTTTATGGGCATTGGCAGGACTACCCGGCTTCTGGATGGTCGATTATAGAATGGGAGAGTATGGGCGGAAGCGATTACTCAAACTCGGGAGCACTGTTAAATGTAAGTCAGTGGCAGGGGAAAAAAGTAACTGCAGCTATTAATGGAGGAAGATATCAAGGTCTATAAATACATATGAACGGTTCGTAGAGCAAATGAGAAAAGCTGGAAAATTCTATAACCCTCCGGTACCTCAGCTTGGAGTTATGATGGAGTCGGGAAAGGTTAGAGTAGACACGATGACGTTAAAAAAAGAAGATTATCTAATAGATTGCAATTTGCGCTTGGACCCGAACAAAAAAATATTCCTGCATACTTCAAAACCTGAATCGGCAGAATATATGACAGACTCCGACCATAATGTCACTATGGAAGAATATAGAAAAAACATCTTAAAAGAAGGAGATATCGTTCTTCTCTTGAAACTGCATAAACATGAGAAATACATTTTGATTGCAAAGGTGGTGGAAGCAGAATGATGTTTCCGTTTGAAGAAACTGAAGAAGAAACTCAGGAAGAAAATTTATATATTCCCAGGGAATATGGAATTGATTTTGAGACAGGGCAACTTTCCGGAAAGATGGTCGAAGGATACGATGCGCTTCTTGTGTGGGCGTGGTTGGCGTTAAGAACACCACGCTATCGGTATTATATCTATTCAGAAGATTATGGACAGGAATATGAGAATCTTGTAGGAAAGAGTTATTCTGAAGAACTGACAGATTCCGAACTGGAGAGGATGACGGAAGAATGTCTGACAGAAAATCCGTATATAACCGGAATTGAGAATTTTTCATGCATAAAGCAGGAAGAAAAGATTACGCTGACGTTCAGACTTATAACAGAACTCGGAGACGGGGAGGTGAACACAGATGTTTGAAGAAATGACTTATGAAACAATAATGCGCTCAATGATGGAAGATATGCCAGATGATATCGACACATCGGAAGGCAGCCTGATATTTAATGCATGTGCAAAACAGGCAGTAAGGCTTGAGGAAGCTTATTTGATACTTTCAGGAATTGAGAAAAACATGTACGCGGACACTGCGGATCTGGAACACCTTATCAGGAATGGAAATGACAGGGGGTGCTACATCAATCAAGCGACATATTCGGAAATTACCGCTCAATTTAATTGTGAGGTGCCATTAGGATCGAGATGGAATCTTGATGAATATAACTACACTGTTTTTAATGTGATAAATGATGCGGAACATATATACAGGCTTGGATGTGACGAACCAGGAGCAGAACCGAACCATATTACAGGAGAACTTGACCCTATTGAATATGTAGAAAATTTTGAGTGGGGTAGAAGTATCAAGTGTATTCTGGAAGGCACTGATCAGGAAGAAACAGAAAGCTATCGTGCAAGACTGTTAGCAACTTATAATTACCGAGGGTTCGCCGGAAACCGAGAATATTACAAGAGCCGTGTTAAAGAGCTGAGAGGTGTCTATGGATGCAAGCTGGAACGGGTGAAAACGCCATCTGACAGAATTGCGATAACTATTATTGGACAGGACTATAGAACGCCACCACAAGATGTTATTACTGCAACACAGACGGCAGTAGATCCGGTCGTAAACAGTGGAGAAGGAGAAGGATTTGCGCCAATCGGACACAGGGTGTTCATTACTGGAGTAAAAGAAACAACCGTAAATATCACAACGACTATAACATGCGAATCCGGATACACTACAGAAGCTTTAACGAGCTATATTAATCAGGCTGTCGATGAATATCTGCTTAGTCTTCGAAAAGGATGGGAAGAAAACGACACGATTATTGTACGTATTTTGCAGATAGAAGCTGCGATTGTAAAAATTAAAGGAATAATAGATGTCACAGGAACACTGATCAATGGGACAGATGACAATCTACAGATAACAGATAAATCAGTCCCGGTAAAAGGGGAGATTACATGCACATAAAAGTGGAATATCCGGAAGCTGTAATAAATATCCGGGAAATAAAAGCGTGCATCGACGCAGGAGACACTATTGGTGAAATTCTTGAAAGACATTTGGAAGAAATAGATCAGGATATCACAATTAAGACATCTGCAGAGTCAGGTATAAAGCACAGAGAAAAGATCCTTGGAATCCAGCCTCTTGATACGGCGAGCCTGGAAGACCGGAGACTGGAAGTTCTTTTGAGGTGGTGGTCCAGCCCTGTATACACAGAAACAACGCTGCGCCAGAAACTGGACGCAGTACTCGGAAGAGAAAACTATATACTGGACATTGAACTGGATAAAAAACAGGTATCATGCCAGGTTGAGGTGACGAGAAAGTATATGATTAAGGGAGTAGAAGATCTGTTTGAACAGATGGTTCCGCTCGATTATTTGCTAGAAATAATTCTTAGATACAATCAATACAAAAAATACAAACCTTATACATATAAGCAGCTAAAAGAAAAGACATATTACCAGCTGCGGAATGAGGAGGTAACATTTGCAGAAAACAACTAATTATGGATTTCCAAAACCGGAGGATGATGATTTCTTTAACGTGAAAGATTTCGCAGACATGATGGACAAGGTCGATGAAACTCTTGCAAAAGTAGAAAATGCTGGAGGAATTTATGTTGGAGGGACAAATCTTTCGACGGAAGCTACGATTAACGATGAAGAAGCAGAATACTCTGTTCTGAGCAAAAATGCAAGCTCTATATCAGAAATAACGTTGTTCTCAAAAAGTCTTGCACTGAAAATAGGAACATATTCAGTTATGATTCGCATGAAGGTTTCGGATATATCGAAAACGGATTCTGTTATATCTGTAAAAATCAGAAAAGGATCATCTGCCGGAGAAATCGTTAAAGAAATCCGCATTTCACCAAGCATGCTTGACGTAAACAATAAATATAAGATTTTGGGAACTATCGTAGACTTTGGGGAAGTGAAAAAAGGTACGAAAATGCACATCGAAGCGTCGATTTTAAAAACAACAATAATGGAAACAGTAACAATTGACTATATGCTCGTGAACCCGGCTTACACGTCAGTGTCAGCAGTATAGGAGAAAAAAAGGATTATAACAGCTGAATCTTTGAAACGAATCAAAGAAAAAGTAAGAAAAACAATGATGAGCAGAACAGCAGAACAAATGGGAGGATCACTGAAGAAATATGCATCACAGGAATATGATTTTAGTATCATGCCGCAGAATGGAAAACAGATCTCAGATGAGCATATTCAAAAAATCGTTGATCCGCTTTTAGAAATCAACGATTTCCTGCAAGATAACAGCCTGAAAAAAGAAAGAACTGCGCTTGAAATGACCTTGGAAAAAGCAGAAAACTTCGCGGACAAAATGCTAAACATACAGAAAGATGCAAAGGTATCGGGGTGCAGAGGGAATTGCACAGGTCTATGCGAACTGGCCTGTGCATCTACCTGCATGGGGTGCACTTCGTGCTCTGGAAACTGCAGCACCACATGCGGAAAGCAGTGCTCAGATGGCTGTTCGGGTGGCTGTGGCGGCTGCACAGGCGGCTGTTCGAGCGGCTGCACACATACATGCGGTGCAGGATGCACTACATCAATAAAAGCTTAAAAGGAGGAAAACGAAAGGGCTTGTACATCTAGTTGCGGAACTCAGTGCGCGACAAGTTGCCAGAACACAACGAAAGGAAATTGCGGAAGCTCATGCGGAACCGCATGCTCGACTAGTTGCAAAACTGGATGCAGTGGAAATTGCGACAGGCAATGCAATAGAGCATGCGAGGATGAATGTACGGGTTGCCAGGCGACATGCGCAGATGATTGCGAAGCTGGCTGCAAAACGGATTGTTTCCAGACCTGCACGACAAATTGCGCACAGACTTGCGCGGACTGCACAAACGGATGCGGAGGCAACTGTTCTGCGACATGCGCAGATGACTGTTCGGGCAGCTGCAAAAATAGTTGCACTGGATGTGGTTATAGTTGTTCATACGATTGCTCAGGATGCTCCGGAACATGTTCGGGGTACTGTACTGGATGCGACAACAGATGCACAGCATCATGTTCGACATCATGCACCGGATGCTCTGGTTGCAGTTCGTGCGGAAGTTCATGCGGATCCGAATGCACATCTTCATGTATGGGAGGATGCGCGGAATCGTGTTCAAATAGCTGTTCTACGATTTGCGGAGGATGCAGTACTTCATGCTCGTCAAATTGTTCTACTAATTGCGGAAATACATGCAAAGATACATGCTATGGGCAGGTTTCATCTGCGGTAAAATGACCGACTTGGTCATTTTTGAAAAACAGGAGGAAGAAAAATGAAGTTAATTTTAAAAAATAAACAGGAAATAGAAATAGCAGGAATGAACAATTCATTCTCGTTTGAAAAATTTAAGGATGGAAAAGGAAATGAATTAAGTTACAACAGCCTTATCACCATGTATGTGGGAGAAAATGAAACTTTTGAATCAGTTAAGAAAAAATTATCAGACGGAAACGACTCGGAATTCACATTAAGCGTTGGGAAAACAAAAAGGGACTTCCCAGGATGGAAAGTGGACGTGATCACAGAGGATTTGTCAGACAGAGGAAGTGTGATCACAATAAAACTTGGAGCGATCTAAAGAAGGGAGAAACTATGAGAAAGATAATTGTAGAAATCGAACGAGAAAAGGCAGAATACATTGAAAGATTAAACTTTGAACTGGGATTTGCAAAAGATGTTATCCAGAGAATTATTGAATCACATCAGAACGATTCGGATATTATTAATTCTGATGCATTTAAAGCATATCAAAAAAAAGGAGCAGAGCTGGAAGCGGAGTACAAACTGGCAGTTCAGGAAATTGAAAAGTTGTATATACCGGGAGCAATAAAGAAGCATAAATATAATTGGATGCTTCCAAACAATTCGACGAAACTTGAGATCAACATAATGTGCAATTGCGAAATCGAAGGTGTTGAAAATGAAAAGAACTGAGCAGTACACGGAACAATTAAGTAGATTATATCCGGAACTTCATCAGGCAGATGAAAAAGAAAGAATCCTAACACAAACAGTCACCTTCCAGGTGACGGATGACTGCAATCTAGCGTGCACATATTGCTATCAGATCAAAAAAGGAAAACGCAAAATGAGCCTTGAAACGGCTGAGAAAATGATAGATTTATTGTTAACCGGAGAAAAAGGGATGAAAGAATATATCAACCCCCATAAATCTCCGGGATTGATCATTGATTTCATTGGCGGTGAGCCATTGTTAGAAGCGAAATTAATAGACCAGATATGCTCATACGCAATTGACAGAATGATAGAACTTAATCACCCGTGGCTTGATAAAACGATGTTTTCTATATGCTCAAACGGAACACTATATCATGATCCGGAAGTCGGAAGAGTACTTGATAAATGGAAGAACAGATTGTCTTTCTCAGTCACAGTTGACGGGAATCAAGAACTGCATGATTCCTGCCGCATATTCTCAGATGGAAGCCCTTCGTATGACTTGGCAGTATCTGCGGCGAAAGATTGGATGGACAAAGGAAATTACATGGGTTCAAAGATCACTATCGCGCCGGCCAATGTCATGCATACATACGATGCGATCGTCCATATGTTTGAGCTGGGATATTGCGAAATAAATGCGAACTGCGTATACGAGGATGGATGGAAACCAATTCACGCCACCGTACTATATAACGAAATGAAGCGTCTCGCAGACTACATTTTGGAAAACAACATGGACTTCGAAAATGATTATTTTTGTTCGCTGTTTGAAGAGGAGTTCTTCCATCCGAAACAGGAGGACGATCTGGAGAATTGGTGTGGCGGAAACGGAGTGATGCTGGCCGTAGATCCGGCAGGCATTATATATCCGTGTTTGCGCTACATGGAAAGCTCTCTGGGAAATCAACAGGAACCTTATTCAATCGGAGATGTAGATTATGGAATCTGTCAGACGGAATGCGACAGATGCCGCGTAGAGCGCTTGAAAAAAATTGACAGGAGAACACAGAGCACAGACGAGTGCTTTAACTGTCCTATCGCAGAAGGCTGCAGCTGGTGCACTGCATACAATTACCAGATTTTCGGAACACCGGACGCCAGGGCGACATATATTTGCATTATGCACAAAGCAAGAGCACTGGCGAATGCCTATTTCTGGAACAGATATTACAGAAAAAATAAAATCAATAAAAGAATGAAACTATACATCCCGAAAGAATGGGCACTGGAGATTATCACGGAAAAAGAATGGAATTTGCTAAAGAGGGAGGCAGAAGAGGAATAATATAATCACTGCTGTTTTTTCAGAAGCAGAAACAAATATTCGGGCCGAAACAGCGTGGCAGTATGATTACGGACAGATTCTTCGGATTCAGGGCTTAAATCTTCCAAGGGCAGTAGAAATGCATTTTTCGCTGGAAGAAACAGGAGGAACATCCGTAACAAGAATCGGGACAGTAAGAGATTCCGTAATAGACGTTCCAATTCCGGATGCTATGCTGGAAAACGAGGAAAATGATCAGAATTATAAAATATATGCATTTGTATATTTGGCTGGAAATGGATCTGGAAATACGGAATATAAAATAACAATTCCAGTAAAAGCAAGACCTAAGCCAGAAATTCCCGGAACACCGGAAAAGCCGGAACTTTTCAGAGAGACCATTGAAACTGTGAATGCAGCAGCTGAAAAAGCGGAGATGGCACAAAAACAGGCAGAAACCTGGGCACATGGACATGAAAGTTATCCAGAGCGTGATACAGATAATGCAAAATATTACGCTGAACAGGCAAAGAAAGAGGCTGCATCTATTCCCGGCAGAGTAGAAGAGGGAAAGAAAGACATTGATAATTATGTCCACCAGAAAGAAACTGAACTTAAAGGCGAAACCGGAAACGTCCATTTTGCCGCCTTTAAGGTTGTAAAGGGCAGACTCAAAATGTATTCTGATCCAACCGTAGATAAGATGTGTTTTAGCAGAAAAAGAAGCCGATTGAAATACAGATTAAAATTTTAAGGAGAAGAAAAATGAGCACGACAGAGAACAACTATCAAGAAACAGATCTCGGAAACGTCTCCTTGAATCCAAGAGGAGAGTACGATCCAGGAGCATCCTACGAATATCTTGACACAGTAAGTTATCAAGGTGGCTCCTATACGTGCCTGGCGGAGCTGGGAACTACCATCACCGGCATAGCTCCGGATCCGGGACGCAACACAGATGCATGGCAGATGCTCACTCTTCCGGGAGATCTTAAACCAGAGTACATTACAATGCATGATGATACGGTTAATCACGCACGGCAGGCAGAATCCTCAAGGCTTGCCGCAGAACTCGCTCAGCAGGCCGCAGAGGACGCACAGGCGGACATACAGCAGTTACATACCGATACACGCCAGGCGGCAACAGAAGCTGGTCAGAGCCGCGACAGCGCAGCCGGTTATGCTCAGTCTGCAGACGCATCCAGAAAAGCGGCAGCAGAGTCAGAGCAGAATATCAATGCACAGGTTACTGGTTTTGATACCAAGGTGTCCGAATCGGTCACCCAGGCACAGGAAGAAATTGCCACCACAAGGCAGCGGGCAATCTGGGCTGTAGCGAGCCAGCAGGTTACATCCACCCAGGCTGTAAAAGATCAGACAGCATCCTACATTGCAGAAAAAGAAACATCTGCTAAGACAGAAATTGGAAACTACACTTCAGAGAAGATCACAGAGATCAATAATAAAGCATCTGAGGCAAACACAACACTGGCGAACACGATCGCAGATGGAACTACTCTCAAAACACAGCTGGAAACAACCATTTCCACAGCAGACACAAGTAAGAAAAACTTAGACGCATCCAACACGGCAGCAGGCAAAACCAAAACCGCCCTGGACACATCTAACACAACAGCGACTAAGACCAAAGCGAATCTGGACGCATCTAACACAACAGCATCAGAAACTAAAACCGGATTAGACGCAACAAATAAGACTGCTGCCGATCTGGTTGCATCTCTGGGAGATAAGATCACAGAGGGTACTCAGGTGAAGACTGACATCCAGACCACAGGTGAAACAGCAATGAGCAACCTGCAGGCAGAAGCCACAAAGCAGCAGGAGTACATAAAGACAAGCATCGATGATACCCTGTCAATTTCTGGAAAGGCTGCGGATGCAGCAGTCACAGGAAAAAAGATTGATTCACTAAAGGAAGACTTATCAAACAAAATTACAAAGTTCTATGCATCGAATCATGGTGAAACTCATATTACTGATTCTGATAATGGAAAGATTCAAGATATGATGATATATGGCAAATCATCACAGGATGGAACACCAACGCCAGAGAATCCAGTTGAGATTAAGAGCGTGGTGAATCCGACAGTGAAGGTTTGTGGGAAGAACCTGTGGAATCCAATAGCAGGAGGATATATAAGTGGCAATGATGGGGCAATAGCAGAAGGTTTAAAAACACAATCCGCCGTAACAGATTTTATAAAAACAAGTGGAAAAGATATTACTGTTATAGCACGCAATTTTAGTTCGGCAATTGAAACCAGTTATGCATATAGAATTGGACTTTATAATGCAGAAAAAAAGTGGATAAAAAATATCTTTCCTTCAAACGGAAACAAATATAGCATAAATACATTTAATATAACAGGTATAGAATATATTAGAGTGTCAGCCCCGTCTGGTATATACGATACAATTCAAATCGAAAAAGGTTCGGAAGCCACCTCTTACGAGCCATACACCGAGCAATCCGTCCAGCTTCCCTACACTCTCAACGCCATCCCAGTAACATCTGGCGGCAATGTAACGATTGACGGTCAACAGTATGTTGCGGATTATGTGGACGTAGAACATGGGAAGTTGGTAAAGATGGTTGATTCTTCTAAGTTAGATAATACACAATCTATTATAGGAAAAATCGAATGGTTATTAGCAGAACCACAAGAAATTGACTTAACACAGGAAGAAGTACAGACACTTAAAGCACTTGCAACATATTATCCAACTACAAACATATTTATCAATTCCGAACAGCTTGACGGATATACAGTATTCAACTACCCGATTAGCATGGCTAATGGTTGGAATTATGTCAAAAAGCAACTTAACGATAACCGAGATTATATCTATGACATGGATACACAATCAGCAGAAGCCTATGTAAATTCAGAGTACGCAGTAGCATTAACAGAATTGGAGGTATAGAAGATGTTATACAGAACATTGTTAAAACTTAAAGAAAGAAACGGTCTGACAGACGATTTAAAGAATAAGATTGATATTTTCTTTGCAACTGGCAGGATTACAGAGGAACAGTACAATGAGCTGATGGATGTTAATAAGGAAGGAACCGAAAGCGGAAAATAATTAACTAAAGAGGGCATTTCGGTATTACTAATATATACTAAGATATACAAGTAATACCGAAACCAACAGGAATCAATCATGTTTCTCAAACCACTCAGCAAGAGCCTTGCGGATAACCCAAGATGCAGAACGTTCTTCACGTTCACAGTAAGAAATCATCTGCCTGTACTGCTCTGGCTCGAAGCTGATCGTGGTCTTGACATACTTGTCCTTATCGTCCTTTTTCTGGTTCGCCATGCTGCCACCTCCCATCTAATTAACTATAGCAGATGGTACTGGTGATAGCAATAGATATGAGGAAATCCCTGTAAATACAAGGGTTTACGGCTCATGGACTTTTGGGACGAGGGCTTTGACTAAGCATGAAGGGAAACAATGAGATAATTGAATAATATTCAAACAAATGATATAATGAAGCAAAAAGTGACAGAGGTGTTGACATGATTTATGCATTTTGGAATAATAAAGGAGGAACTGGAAAAACCAGTTTATCGTTTCAGACCATTACAATGTATGCTAAAATACATAAGAAAGAGAAAATATTAGCAATAGATTTATGCCCACAAGCGAATTTATCAGAACTGCTTTTAGGTGGCCTGCTTGGAAATGGAGCTGGAAATCTGAATAGTCTTTATGGAGAAAAGAGAAGATCTGTTGGTGGCTATTTTCAAGATAGACTTCCATCTCCATTTACTATGCCAGAAATTGATCCTCATGAATATATAACCAAACCGGCAATATGTAATTCGTCAATACCAGAAAATGTATCTTTGTTGGCTGGAGATCCAATCGTTGAATTACAAACAAATGCAATTGCGACATTAGCGAACACGCAGTTACCAGGTACTGATACTTGGATTGCGGTAATTGATTGGATAAGAGATTTTATTCAAAAATTAAATGGAGTCTATGATACTATTTTTTTAGATTGTAATCCCAGTTTTTCTGTTTATACACAGATTGCAATTGCTAGCGCAGATCGACTAATCCTTCCGGTTATGGCAGATGATTCGTCACGCAGAGCGTTACAAAATGCTTTTTCGCTAATTTATGGAATAAAATCTCCCTCAAGTATTTATAGAGAATATTCATTTTCTACAAAATTGCTAGGGGCTGGAAGAACACTTCCCCGAATACATTGTATAGTTAAAAATAGACTAACCCAATATATGGGAACATCTTCTGCATATCATTCAGTATTATTATCAATTGATAATGATGTTGAACAAGTAATGGAAAGCAATCCAGATATTTTTTCATTTTCAGATATACACGATGGAATTGTCAGTATTAGAGATTTTCAGACAACAGGAGTAGTTGCATTTGCGGAGGGAAAACCGTTCACAGAATTAGCAACAGGTATGCATCATATATTTGAAAAAGATACACAAATTAGCAAAGAATATTTAAATAAATGCAATGAAGCAATGGATAACTTAATTAAAAAATTTTGAAGTTTTGCCAGTCACTATTTTTGTGGCTGGGATTTTTTTATTCAGAAGGTTAGTGATGATACGAAAATGCCAGAACATAAATGTTTTTTACTTAAAATTGCGCCGGCGCAATTGCCAGAAAGGAAAAAAGATGGAAACAATTATTTCAGCCTGCATCAGTGCGGCAGTGACACTGGTTGTATGTGTGATCAGCAATAATGCACAGCAGGAAAAGACGCGAACTCTTATGGAGTACAAGCTGGAAGAGCTGACCAAAAGAGTAAATGAACACAATAACCTTATCAAAAGAACTTATGCTCTGGAAGAAAAAATGAGTGTACATGAGGAACAGATTAAGGTTGCGAATCATAGAATAGAAGACCTGGAAAGAAAAGGAGAATGAACATGGAACAGATCACAAATTATGTAAAACCGGAACTCATCGTGGTGGCGATTGCCTTGTATTTCGTAGGAATGGCATTAAAACAGGCACAGGCAGTAAAGGATAAGTATATCCCGCTTATTCTTGGCGGAATCAGCATTGCAATCTGCGCGATCTATGTGTTTGCCACTTGTACCTGCGGTACTGGACAGGATATTGCAATGGCAATCTTTACAGCAATCACACAGGGAATCCTGATTGCGGGACTTTCTACATACGTAAATCAGATCATTAAACAGACAAATAAGGACGAATAATTCAGGGGATGAGTGATCATCCCTAATCCCTATTTTCTCTGTGAAAGGAGACGGACATGGAAATAAGAGGAATAGATGTTTCAGCATGGCAAGGAGCAATCGACTGGGATACCGTAGCAAACTACGGAATGGACTTTGCAATACTCCGGATCACAGAAGCCGGAAACGTGATTGATAGCTGCTTTGAGAAAAATTACTCCGGATGTCAGAAGCATAACATTCCAACCGGAGCATATAAATACAGTTATGCCATGACAGTTGCGGAGATACAGAGCGAAGCCAGAAAAGTAGTGGAAGTTCTGAACGGGCGAAAACTGCAGTATCCGGTTTGGCTGGATCTGGAATGGAATAATCAGAGAAGCCTTGGAGCTGAACAGATCCATAAATTGGCAGAAGCATTCGAAAAGATTATCACGGCAGCGGGATATAAATTTGGTATTTATTGCAATGTGGACTGGTACCTGAATGTAATTTGTAGCCATCTAAAAAAATATGATTTCTGGATAGCCTGTTATCCGGAATCAGATAATGGAACCTTACAGGAACGACTCCGGCCGGACTTTGGCGTGGGCTGGCAGTATTCCAGCAAAGCGAAGATACCAGGCATCAGCGGACTTGTAGATAGAAATGTATTTTACAAAGATTATAACGAAGCAAAAGATATAGCAAAGGAAAACACAGTCATGACAAAGAGTGAAGCTATCAACGTAGTTCTGGGAATTGCAGAAGAAGAGATCGGGTACCTGGAAAAGAAAAATAACAGCCAGCTTGACAGCAAGACTGGAAATGCCGGATCAGCAAACTATACAAAATATTGGAGAGATATAAAACCATCCTATCAGGGGCAGCCCTGGTGCGCAGCGTTTATCTCCTGGTGTTTCATGAAAGCTTTTGGTCTGGATAATGCAAAGAAACTCTTAAAACACTGGCCGTATGTATACTGCCCAACCTTAGGTGTCTTATTTGTAAAAAATGCCAATCCAAAAGTTGGAGATATTGTTATATTTAAACACGGCGATACATTTACCCACACCGGCTTTGTAACAAAAGTAGCCGGAGACAGGTTCTGGACGATTGAGGGAAATACTTCCGGAGCATCCGGTATCGTGGCAAATGGTGGCGGGGTGTGCCAGAAGAGCTATTACAACAGTAATCTTCCGGGGACAAAATTTTGTACACCGGACTATTCAATTGTTTTATCTGCAGATAAAGATGAAACAGACAAGACAACAAACCCAGAAGGAAGCAGCTACATGTTTAACCCAGAGACAGTAAAAGCAGGAGACAAAAATACATCTGTGCTCCTCTTACAGGAAATCTTAAGAGCCAGAGGCTTTAAAGGCAAAAACGGCAAAGCCCTGAAACTTACATGGACAGCAGATGCAAACACGATTTACGCTCTGAAAGCTTATCAGGAATCCAGAAAAGAAGTTCTGGAAGTGGATGGTATTTGCGGATCTGCTACTTGGAAAGATTTAATTGCGATTTAAAGTAAATATAAATAAAAAAAGAGTATGGGTACAATGAGTACCCTTACCCCATAAGATATTGTACCAACTTCATTACTTCTTATATATTATAGGGTATTACACTATGGGCCACCGTACTGGCTCATGATATACTGTGCAATTTTTGCATTGGGTTGTGTGATATTGATCGGATATTGAAGCCTTTTTTCATAATTCCACATAAATTATCTGCACGCTCCTTCCTTTTCCCATGGGAATGGCTGTTCCATCCATTTCCAGATGGATTCTCCGGTCTGATCTGTAATGTCAATAATCAGGGGACCATATGCTTCGGCGTATTCTTTTAATAGCTTTTTTCGTTCCTGCACAAGTTCGTGACAGTAAGTCAGAGCCTTTTCATCACAGGGATGTGTGTCAAGGTACAGAGTCATATCATTGACTGCGAAACTGACCTGATCAATACGGTTTAATAACTGTTTTTGGGAGCAATCTGTTTTCATCTTCGAATACCTCTCTTTCCACAAAATGGTTTGCATAACTGTGGGAAAATGGTTCCTGCATTTAATGCATACTGCAGTGGGAAATTCTCTGTAAACTTCTGGCAGGGAACATATGCCATTGCAGGTTCCAGATACTGAAGATGCGAAAACATTTCATGTTTTTTTTCTTTGACACCCGGTATAGTATAGCTACAGTCTGTCGTGTTTCTGACAGAACATTCGGAACTGTTCATATTTCTATTTGAAGGCTGAGGCATATTCATACCGCAGGTACGGTTATAAGGGCGGTTGCCGGAACATCCCATCCGATAATTTTCCATATATAATTCCCTTCTCTGAAAACTGTTTACATTATATTTTATGTCATGCTCATAAAACCGTGCTCATACAAGTCGAAATTTCATTGCCATAGTGAAGATTCGTTACTGTTCACATACCACTATCCCGCGAGGTGTTTTGGCATGAATATGCCAAAATCCCGAGACATACAAGCCAAAATTCCATTGCCGCAGGCAATCTGGAATGAATTTTGGCTAAGTTACTGTGAACGGAGTGAACAGTAACGAAGATTCATATCGTCTGACAGACAGATTCCTTTTTACTTTAGAATATGCTATTATATATAGGAAATATTTGCTGCCTGCCAAGTGTCAGCATCCAAAGAAAGTCGGGAGGTACATAAAGATGAAACTTACAATATTGGGAACCGGAAATGCAAAGGTGACGAAATGCTATAACACCTGTTTTGCGCTAAATGAAGATAAAGAATATTTTATGATAGACGGAGGTGGCGGAAACACAATTCTGAAGCAGCTGGAGGACGCAGGAATCAGCTGGAAAGAAATCAGCACTATATTTGTGACACATAAACACATCGATCATCTGCTTGGAATCATCTGGATGCTTCGTATGTATTGTCAGGGAATGGCAAGAGGACAGTTTGGCGGTGAAGTGACTATCTATGGACATGATGAAGTGATCAGCCTGCTGAAACAGATGGCAGAGATGCTTCTCACACCAAAGGAAACGAAATTTATCGGAGACAAAGTCCATCTGGAAGAAGTAAAGGACGGAGAAGATAGAACGATTCTGGGACACAGGGTGACATTTTTTGATATTCTGTCTACAAAGGCAAAACAGTTTGGGTTCTGCATGGAGTACGCAGAGGGAAAGAAGCTGACCTGCTGTGGAGATGAGCCATATAATGAATGTGAGCAAAAATATGCCAAAAACAGCACATGGCTTCTTCATGAAGCATTCTGTCTGTTCTCCCAGGCAGATAAATTCAAACCATATGAGAAGCACCATTCTACTGTAAAGGATGCCTGTGAGTTGGCACAGAAACTGGAAGCAGAGAATCTGATCCTGTATCATACAGAGGATAAAAATATTTACAGACGAAAGAAGCTCTACACAGAAGAAGGCAGACAGTATTATAAAGGAAATCTCTGGATTCCTGATGATCTGGAAACCTACAAATTATAAAAAGACAAACCTCCGGGATACAGAATGAAAAATCTGGGCTCCGGAGGCTTGCCTTTTTTACAGCAATCTTTTTAAATGTATCATTTATGAGGGTTGCCATAGTGATTATGCTGTATGGTCCACATGTGTTTTGGTGTCGGAAGACAAAACTTCACATGTAGTATGATCCTGTGAAAAAGTTTCCATAATTCCTGAAATAGTCCTGTGCAGATAAGGACGGTACTCAGCCAGAGACACAGGCTGCTGATACAGAATGCAGCTGTAGCAGGTGGAACCTACCAGCTCAATGATCGTAAAGAGCATCAGTTCCGGATTTTTATAATGTAGTCCGCTTTGAGCAAGCATATCCAGATAGGACTGATAAAAATTATATTCGTCGTCAGGCATTTTTTCCTCAAAAGCACCCTTGAAGACACCCCAGGCAAGATTCTTTGAAATAAACAGCAGGAGAGTACGGTCTTTATTCAACTCAGTAAGAATGTAATCTATAATAAAATGTACCTGCCTGTCAAATTCGCTGATATGTGCATTCTGCACAGCCTCATGGGCCCGGAAAAACAATTCTCCGGTCTTGTGGGAAACCAGTTTATTCCGGATATCATATTTATCCTTAAAATAGAGGTAAAAAGTCCCCTTGGCAACCCCGGCCTGATCTACAATATCTGAAATTGTAGTTTTGGTAAGTCCCTTCGTCGTAAAAAGTTCAAAGGCAGTGTTGAAAAGAGCATCTTTTTTCTTCTTTTTATTCAGCTCCAGTTTTCCCATTTCAGATTCATTCCTTCCTCTACTGTATACATAACATTTTAACCGAATCAGGTAAGTCCCGCTGCGGAGTTTGCGAAAAGCAATAAGCGTCTTACTGTTCACAGCAACATAAGCTTACTTTGTAATTATATATAATTACTATTTTAAACAAAAATGACTGAAAGTCAATATTACATTTTTGTTCTGGAAAAATTTAGACAAATTGTGAAGAATGATTATTGACTGAAAATCATTTTTGTTATATAACATTCCATGAAATAAAAAATGACTGTTGGTCATAGAATGATCAAACAGTATCAATAATAAAGAAAGAAGAGGAGAAAAAGATGATTAAGGTAGGAAAGTGGATTGCAAAACACAAGATACTGATCATTATCATCGGAATTGCATTGCTGATCCCTTCATATCTCGGTATGGCGGCGACCAGAATCAACTACGATGTACTGAGTTATCTGCCGGATACCCTTGAGACAGTTGATGGACAGGACATTATGGTAGATCAGTTTGGGATGGGAGCCTTTTCCATGATAGTGGTGGAGGATATGGAACTGAAGGATGTAGCTGCTCTGAAAGAGAAAATCGAAGCAGTTGATCACGTGAAAAAAGTACTGTGGTATGACAGTGTCCTGGATGTTTCCGTTCCTGTAGAAATGCTTCCGAAGGATTTGAGAGAGGCATTTTTTAACGGAGATGCAACTATGATGATCGCGTTGTTTGATAATACAACATCATCAGAAACTTCCATGGAAGCTGTGACGCAGATTCGTAAGATTACTTCAAAGAACTGTTTTGTCAGTGGAATGACAGGCATTGTTACTGATATCAAACAGATTGCACTTAAGGAAATGCCGATTTACGTTGTGATTGCTTCCTGCCTTTCTCTGATAGTGTTGCTCCTTGCAATGGATTCTCTGGTAGTTCCGGTTTTGTTTTTGCTCTGCATTGGTGTTGCAGTCTTGTATAATCTTGGAAGTAATATTTTTCTTGGTCAGATTTCATACATCACTCAGGCACTGACAGCAGTCCTGCAGCTTGGTGTTACCATGGATTATTCCATTTTCCTGCTGAACAGTTATGAGGAGAATAAGAAGCGGTTTGAGGGTGATAAAGAGAGGGCTATGGCACATGCCATCAATGCAACCTTCAAATCTGTAATCGGAAGTTCTATTACAACAGTAGCCGGATTTATCGCACTTTGCTTTATGACCTTCTCACTTGGACGTGATATGGGTATCGTAATGGCCAAGGGAGTTGTTATCGGTGTTCTGTGTTGTGTTACTTTGCTCCCTGCTCTGGTGCTTACTTTTGACGGAGCCATTGAAAAAACAACACATAAGCCGCTGCTTCCAAGTTTTGATAAGGCATCTGCTTTTATTACAAAGCATTATAAAGTATGGCTGATCATTTTCCTGGTAATGCTTTTCCCGGCAATTCATGGAAATAACAATCTGAAGAATTACTACAATATTGACAAGTCACTTCCTTCCACGCTGGACAGTAATGTGGCAAATGCCAAACTTCAGGAAACCTTTGATATGAATAATGTTCATATGGTGTTATTAAAGAAAGGTCTGACATCAAAAGAAAAAACAGAAATGCTTGACCAGATCAAGGATGTTGATGGTGTAAAATGGGCACTTGGAATGGACTCTTTCGTAGGTGCGGCATTCCCGGATACCATGATCCCAAGTAATCTGAAGAAGATGTTGGAAAGCGATGAGTACGAGATGGAATTTATCTGTTCCAAATATAAAACAGCTACAGACGAGGTAAATAATCAGATTGATGAGATCCAGAAGATTGTAAAAGGATACAGTCCGGAATCTATGGTAATCGGAGAAGCACCTCTGACCAAGGATCTTCAGGATGTTACGGATGTGGATTTAAAGACTGTAAATACTATCTCTATCCTGGCAATTTTCATTATTATCATGGTTGTGTTTAAATCCATTTCGCTTCCGTTTATTCTGGTTGCAGTTATTGAGTTTGCGATTTTTGTCAATATGTCCGTTCCTTATTATCAGGGAAAGGAAGTGGTGTTCGTAGCAAGCATTGTTATCGGTTGTATCCAGCTGGGAGCTACTGTTGACTATGCAATCCTTATGACCAGCAGATACCAGAAAGAACGTGGTCTTGGAAAGAGTAAGAAAGAATCCATTGCCATCGCACATAAAACTTCCATGAAGTCAATTGTGATCAGTGGCTGCAGCTTCTTTGCAGCAACTTTCGGAGTTGGTCTTTATACACAGGTAGATATGATTGGAAGTATCACAAACCTGCTTTCACGTGGAGCTGTGATCAGTACACTGGTGGTATTGTTTATACTTCCGGCTATGTTTATGATATTTGATTCTCTCATCTGCCACACATCTATTGGATTTGCCAAGAAGAAACCGGCAAAAGAGAAGAAACAGTGATTCAGGATTTTTAAAAAGAAGCTTATTGTAAAGAGATAGAATAAAGGAGTAAGTTATTATGAATAGAAACAGAAAGAAAGCAGCTGCAGCAACGCTTGCAGCAGGAATGGCTGTAGTTCTCGGAGCAGGTACTGTAATGGCAGCTGCTTCAACAGGTGATAATGGATTGCAGAAAGAAGAAACCGTTTATGTAAATACAACTGCCGGAGGAGAAGTAACGGATGTCACAGTATCTGACTGGCTGAAAAATTCCGGAGACAGTTCCAATTCTGAGGTGAAAGATGCCTCTGATCTTCAGGATATAAAAAACGTAAAAGGTGATGAAACATTTACTCAGAACGGAAATGATCTGACCTGGAGTACTGATGGAAAGGATATTTATTATCAGGGAAAGACAGAGAAAAATCTCCCGGTTTCCGTAGGAATTAAATATTATATGGATGGAACTGAGGTTTCTCCGGAAGCTCTGGCAGGAAAGACAGGACATCTGAAAATGGAAGTGACATATACAAATACTTCTAAAACAACCAAAACAGTGAATGGCAAAAAGACTGATATTTATTCACCCTTTGTTATGGTGACAGGAATGATCCTTTCTACAGATAATTTCTCCAATATTACAGTAGATAACGGTAAGGTTATTTCTGACGGAAGCAGAAATGTTGTTGTCGGTTTTGGTATGCCGGGAATGAAAGAAAGTCTGGATATGTCTTCTGATATTGCAGATGAAGTGAATATCCCTGAAGGATTTACAGTGGAAGCAGATGTTACAGACTGTGAGATGAATTCTACATTTACCGTAGCACTTACAGATATTTTCAAAGATATTAATCTGGATGATGTGGATGGACTGGATGAGCTGAAGGATTCAATGAAAGATCTGACGGATGCAGCAGTAAAACTGGTAGACGGAACCAAAGATCTTTATGATGGAACTAATAAACTCAATGACAAATATAAAGAATTTTATGATGGAATCGGAACTCTGAAAAGTGGTGTCAGTGATCTGAATGACGGAGCAAAAGAACTGGATGACGGAGCAAAGGAATTAAGCAGCGGAGCACAGACACTGAATACAGGGGCACAGACTTTAAACAGTGGTGTTTCCTCTTATACAGCAGGGGCAGACACACTTTCAGATGGAATCAAACAATATACAGCAGGAGTAGATACGCTGGACAGCAAGATGGCGGACTATGAGGCAGGGATGAAATCTCTTTCCGATGGTGTAAATGCATATGTTGCAGGCGGCAATCAGCTTGCAGGCGGGGTGCAGAGCTATGTAACAGGAACAACTACTCTGACAGACGGAATGCAGCAGTATATTGCAGGAGTTAATCAGCTTGCAGGCGGTGTGGGTCAGTATGCTGGTGGTATCAAGAGCTTAGTGAATGGAATTGGTCAGGTTGTTCCGGGAATTGATACTGCTGTAAATGGAATCCAGACTGCTGTAGAAAAAATGACAGCTCTTTCATCTAAAATCGATGCAAATCAGATTGCTAATTTCAGTGACAGCATGACGGCTTATACAACAGGCGTTTCTGATTACACTTCTGCAGTTGGCCAGTATATTGAAAGTGTAGAACAGCTTGCATCAGGACTGAGCCAGCTTGAGAGCTCACTTGAAAACATGGGAGCTTCCACAGCTTCAGAAATAGAAGAAAGTGCAAATGCAATGTCCGGACAGTTAAATGACAGTGCTGAAACCATGAACAGTCAGGCAGATGCAATTGAATCCTGGATCAGTGATTCCGCAGAGGCTTCTGTAGATGCATCTTCTGTAGATGCAGGAGTTGCAGCAGTCAGCAGTCAGCTAGAAGCAGCAGAATCTGCTTTGTATAATATTGATACCAGCAATATGGATGATGAAACAGCAGCTGCTGTAGAAGCTGCGATTGATGGTGCGTTAGGTTCTATTCAGGCAGCTGAGGACAGTGCATCTAATATTGATACATCCACAATTACAGCCTCCGCACCTGATACGTCAGCATTGCAGTCAGCAGCAGACGCTTTAAGGGCATCTGCGTCCAGTGCAGAATCAACAGCAGATGCACAGGAAGAGGCAGTCAACAGCAGTATTGAACAGATGAAACAGCAATTACAGGCATTAACTCAGGGAATGCAGACAGTGCAGAAGACTGTATCACAGTTAAATGCAGGTGCAAAAGAGCTTACTTCTAATGATGGCACATTAAAAGCAAGTGGAACCCAGCTTGCTCAGTCAGGAACCCAGATTGCTACAGCAGTAAATCAGATGAGTACATTATTTACCGGACTTGGACAGCAGCTTCCGGAAATGCTGCAGGGAATCGATCAGCTGAAAGCAGGCTCTGATCAGCTGACTACTGCAAATAAATCTCTCCAGAGTGGATATGAAAGCCTTGCAAAAGCAAGCACAGAACAGATGATTTCCGGCGCAGATACACTGCTTAGTTCCGGAAAGACACTGACAGATGGAATTGCACAGCTTCAGGGTGAAAATAATGTTAATGCACAGACACTGTTAAAAGGAGCCAAGACTCTTAAGAGCGCAAGAAAGAGCCTGACCAGTGGTATGTCTCAGATCAATTCTGCAACAGGTCAGATTACAAGTGGTGTGGAAACTCTGGCATCTAACAGTGGAACACTGTACAGCGGAGCAGATCAGCTTTCTTCGAACAGTTCTACATTAAACAGCGGAGCATCTCAGCTTGCATCAGGAACTCAGACACTTGTATCAGGAGCACAGACCCTTGCATCAGGAACAGGCAGCCTTGTATCCGGCACTCAGACATTAATGGATGGTGCGGATAAGCTTTCTGATGGCAGTGATCAGCTTAAAGATGGTATCAGCGATCTGAATGACGGAGCAAAAGAACTGAACAAAGGACAGAAGAAATTCTATAAAGAAGGTATTAAGAAACTGGATGATACAGTAAACGGAGATCTTCAGGATATTCTTGACAGATTTGAGGTAATCCAGTCTGACGATGTAATGTACACAACATTCACAGACAGATCCGGCGATATGGACGGAAATGTTAAATTTATTTTCGAATCTGACCCGATTGAAATCAGTGATGATGAGAAATAGATATCATAAACTTATAGCAATCCTCTAAAATAATGCATCTTAATCCAGCCCATCAGAGTGTGAAATCCTGCGTCAGATATCTTTGCCGTGCGTCAGCACGCCTGCAGATATCTTCCTTGTCTTTCGCACTCTGCTGAACTGTCTTAAATGCATTATTTACGAGGATTGCTATAAGACATACAGAATAAGGGAAAGATGAACAGCCAGACTTATCTAAAATGGGGCAGATGCAATCAGGCAACTGCCCCATTGCTTATGAAAAAGCTTTCTGTTATAATAAAAAAGTCAGATGGGAATTTTAGAAAACAAGAAAGCATCAGGTGATTAAATGGAAAATACAAAATCACAAAAAAAGTCGTATTCAACAGCATCTTCCAAGAGCAGGGCGCGTCGAAAAACAAAAACAGATTATTATGATTACAGTCTGGTAGCAGTTATTGTACTGCTGACCTGTTTTGGGCTTATCATGCTGTACAGTACAAGCTCCTATATGGCTCAGATAAATTACGGAAGCGACATGTATTTTTTTAAAAAACAGGCCATCATCAGCGTGGCATGTATTATCATGGCACTGATCATTTCCAGGCTCAATTATCGGATACTGAACCGTTTTAGCACAGCTTTGTATGTAGCGGCACTGGTGTTGATGGCACTGGTAAAAACACCGCTGGGGCAGTCTTCTCATGGTGCCCAGAGATGGCTGAATCTTGGACCGGTTCAGTTCCAGCCGGCAGAGCTTGCCAAGATAGCAGTTATTGTCTGCCTCCCATATATGATCGTGCATATGGGAAAGAAAGTCCGTACCTTAAAGGGATGTATGGTTCTTGCTGTTGTGGGAGGCGGACTGGCACTGGCTGCATATGTATTTACGGACAATCTGAGTACAGCAATTATTATTTTCTGTATTACTGCAGGACTGATTTTTGTGGCTCACCCGGATATTAAGATTTTTATTATTATTGCAGGTGTTGTTATTGCGCTGGCAGTGATCGGAGTCATTTTTCTGAATGCAACAGTGAGTGTTGATGGAAGTGGAAGCTTTCGTCTGAGACGAATCATGGTATGGCTTCATCCGGAAGAATATGCGGACAGTTGGGGGTATCAGACAATTCAGGCATTGTATGCGATTGGCTCGGGAGGATTTTTTGGCAGAGGACTTGGAAACAGTATTCAGAAGCTGGGAAGTGTACCTGAGGCACAGAATGACATGATTTTTTCAATTATCTGTGAAGAACTGGGGATTTTTGGAGGTCTTATCGTGCTGATGCTTTATGCATATCTGTTATACAGGCTGTTTGTTATTGCACAGAATGCACCGGATATGTTTGGCTCACTTATGGTCAGTGGGATTTTTATTCACATAGCATTGCAGGTTATTCTTAATATTGCGGTTGTTGTAAACCTTATGCCGAATACAGGTGTCACTCTTCCGTTTATTAGTTATGGAGGTACGTCGATCGTATTCCTTATGGCAGAGATGGGACTTGCGCTGAGTGTGGCAAGGCAGATTAAATTTGAGGAATAAAAAATGTAATAAAATAGTGCTTGACAAACAGGAGGGAAGAATATATACTTTGAACATCAAAGTAATCAATCCCGATAAAACCAAATCTGAATAAATGAGACGTATTTACTGGTCTGACGGATGATAAGGTTGAAAACAAGAAAAAGCAGAATCATCATCTGCTTAACAAAAATAATAAAAAACAAGTGATAGCCGGAGCAGGAAAAAGAGAAGCATTCCGGGGCTTGAATTAAAGGAGAAGAGAAAATTATGTTAGAAAAAATGAGTGAAATGATCGCAGAGCAGTTAAATTGTGATGCAGCAGGAATTACTGCTGAAACTTCTTTCAAGGATGATCTTGGCGCAGATTCACTTGACCTGTTTGAGCTGGTTATGGCTCTGGAAGATGAATACAATATTGAGATCCCGGCTGAAGATCTTACAGATTTAACAACAGTCGGAGCTGTTATGGATTATCTGAAAAACAAAGGCGTAGAGGCTTAATCATATAGAAATGACAAATAACTCCTTGGAGCCAGAGATGGCTTCGGGGAGAATTTTTTGACATTATAATTTGAATATCAAAATATTTTAAACTAAAATAATTTGCAATCAGAAACAAATTGTTATCATCTGATATAAACATAAAAATAAAGGAAAGGAAAATGATATGTCTAAAATTGCATTTGTATTTCCGGGACAGGGCGCACAGTATACAGCAATGGCGAAAGATTTCTATGAAAAATATGCTGTAAGCCGCAAAGTATTTGAAAACGCATCAAAAGCATCCGGGCTTGATGTAGAAGCTTTATGCTTTGAAGAAAATGACAGATTAAATATTACAGAATATACACAGATTGCCATGCTGACAGCAGAAATCGCAATCTTAAGAGCTGTAGAGGAAGCCGGAATCAGGTCTCAGGTAAATGCTGGACTGAGCCTTGGAGAATACGGAGCACTGGTGGCCTCCGGTGTTATGAAGGAAGAGGATGCATTTACTGTAGTGCGAAAAAGAGGAATTTTTATGCAGGAGGCATATCCTACAGGTGGTGCAATGTCCGCTGTTCTTGGAACAGATGCAGAGCTGATTGAAAAAATCTGCAATGAGACACAGGGAATTGTATCCATTGCAAATTATAACTGTCCGGGACAGATTGTGATCACAGGCGAGGAGACAGCAGTTGCAGCAGCAGGGGAAGCATTAAAGTCAGCAGGTGCCAGACGTGTGATTCCTCTTAAAGTCAGTGGCCCATTTCACTGTGAACTTCTCAAAGGTGCAGGGGAGAAACTGGGGCAGGAACTTGAAAATGTAGAAATTCAGCCATTTACAGTACCTTATGTAACAAATGTAACTGCACAGTATGTGACAGGACCGGAGCAGGTAAAAGAATTGCTTGTCAGCCAGGTTTCATCCTCTGTGCGCTGGCAGCAGTGTGTAGAACAGATGATTGATGATGGTGTAGATACTTTTATTGAGATTGGACCGGGAAAAACTCTGACAGGATTTCTCAAAAAGATCAACAGAAATGTAAAAGCATTACATGTTGAGAAAACAGAAGATCTGGATGAAGTGAGAAAGGAGTGTCTGTAAAATGCTGGAAAATAAAATTGCCCTGGTTACAGGTGCAGGGCGTGGAATCGGACGTGCCATTGCCATTGCTTTTGCAGAGGAAGGCGCAGAGGTAATCATCAACTACAATGGTTCTGAAGAGAGAGCGAAGGAAGTAAAACAGACCATCGAAGAAAACGGTGGAAAAGCTTCCATATATAAATGTAATGTCAGTGATTTCGCAGCCTGTGAAGCAATGATCAAAGATATAGTTAAAGAATACGGACACCTTGATATTCTGGTTAATAATGCAGGAATTACCAAAGATGGTCTGATCATGAAAATGAAAGAAGAGGATTTCGATTCTGTACTTAATGTAAACCTGAAAGGTACATTCAATACAATCCGTCACAGTGCCCGTCAGATGCTGAAACAGAGAAGTGGAAAGATCATCAATATTTCTTCTGTTTCCGGAATCCTCGGAAATGTGGGCCAGGCAAATTATGCTGCATCCAAAGCAGGTGTGATCGGTCTGACAAAAACAATGGCAAGAGAGCTGGGCAGCCGGGGAATTACGGTAAATGCCATTGCACCTGGATTTGTAGATACAGAGATGACAGGAGTGCTCTCAGAAGAAATCAGGGAAAATGCATGTAAGCAGATTATCCTGGGACGTTTCGGAAAACCGGAGGATATTGCAAATACAGCGGTATTTCTGGCATCAGACAAAGCAGACTATATTACAGGACAGGTCATCAGCGTAGATGGCGGTATGAACGTATAAATAAGGAGAACAAAATGAGAAGAGTTGTAATTACAGGTATGGGAGCAATCACTCCGGTAGGCCTTAGTGTAGAAGAATTCTGGAACAGTGTAAAAGAAGGAAAAACAAACTTTGCAGAAGTAACACGTTTTGATTCCACAAATTACAGAGCGCATATGGCTGCGGAAATCAACAATTTTAATCCAAAGGATTATATGGATTTCAAATCTGCAAAACGTATGGAGCTTTTCAGCCAGTATGCGGTAGCAGCAGCAAAAGAAGCTATTGAGCAGTCCGGACTCGATATGACAAAAGAAGATCCATTTCGTGTGGGATGCAGTGTGGGAAGCGGTATCGGAAGTATGCAGGTGGTAGAGAAATCCTGCGAAATCCTCAGCACAAAGGGACCAGGAAGACTGAATCCTCTGATGATTCCTCTTCTGATTTCCAATATGGCATCCGGAAATGTTTCCATTCAGTTTGGACTCCGCGGAAAGAACATTAATGTTGTAACTGCCTGTGCAACAGGAACTCACAGCATTGGAGAAGCATACCGTACCATTCAGTGTTCTGATGCAGATGTTATGGTTGCAGGTGGAACGGAAGCAGCAATCACACCAACAGGCTTTGGCGGTTTCGCAGCACTGACAGCATTGACCTCATCCACAGATCCTGAGAGATGTTCTATCCCCTTTGACAAAGAAAGAAGCGGTTTTGTAATGGGTGAGGGTGCCGGCGTAGTAGTTCTGGAAGAACTGGAGCATGCCAAAGCACGTGGAGCAAAAATCCTTGGCGAGGTTGTCGGATATGGTGCAACAGGAGATGCTTATCACATTACATCCCCTGCAGAGGACGGTTCCGGTGCTGCCAAAGCTATGGAATGGGCTGTGAAAGAAGCAGGAATTTCCACAGATGATGTATGGTATGTAAACGCACATGGCACAAGCACACATCATAATGACTTATTTGAAACAATTGCCATTAAGAAAACATTTGGTGAACACGCAAAAGAAATGAAAATAAATTCTACAAAATCTATTACAGGACATCTTCTGGGAGCTGCCGGTGCAGTGGAAGTGATCACCTGTGTAAAAGAACTTCAGGAAGGCCTGATCCATCAGACTGTTGGTTATAAGGTGCCGGATGAACAGTGTGACCTGGATTATGTAGGAAACGGTAATGTAAAGATGGATATCAAATATGCACTTACCAATTCTCTTGGCTTTGGCGGACATAACGCATCTTTACTTATTAAAAAGTACGAAGACTGATCACGCAGATAATAAAAAGTATGGTGATTTTGAAAACAATATACGACAGTGATCTTATAATATAGCTATTTCAGCAGGAGGAAATAAATGGAACTGGCAAATATATTAGAACTGATCCACGCAGTCAGCGATTCAGATCTCACAGAATTTAACCTGCAGGACGATACCTTAAATATTTCCATGTCAAAAGAGAAAACAATTGTACAGCAGATGGCAGTCAATACTAATCCGGCAGATGCTCAGCAGTATCAGCCGGTAGTGCAGCAGGCTGTACATGTAGAATCCGTCAATGCTGTTAACGATGAAGTACAGACAGGAAGTGTGGTAAAATCTCCTCTTGTAGGTACCTATTATGCAGCATCTTCTCCGGAAAATCCCCCCTTTGTAAAAGTAGGAGATAAAGTAAGCAAAGGTCAGGTCCTTGGCATTGTGGAAGCAATGAAGCTGATGAATGAGATTGAATCAGAATTTGATGGTACAGTAAAGGAAATCCTTGTAGAAAACGAGCAGATGGTAGAGTTCGGTCAGCCGATGTTTGTGATAGAATAGAAGAAGGAGGTAAAAAACTATGAAACTTACAACAAAAGAAATCATGGAGATCATTCCCCACAGACACCCGTTCCTCCTGATTGATACTATTGAAGAACTGGTGCCGGGTGTGAAAGCAACAGGAAAGAAATGTGTTACCTATAATGAGCCGCATTTCGCAGGACACTTCCCACAGGAACCGGTTATGCCGGGAGTTCTGATCGTTGAAGCGCTTGCGCAGACAGGTGCAGTTGCAATTCTGAGTAAACCGGAAAATAAAGGAAAGATCGCATATTTTGCATCGATCAACAATGCAAAATTCAAGAACAAGGTAGTTCCCGGAGATACCCTTACTCTCGAAGTAGAGATCATTAAGGAAAAAGGTCCCATGGGAGTGGGAAAAGCAAAAGCAACAAACCAGGACGGTAAGGTAGCAGTGATCGCAGAGCTGACTTTTGCAGTAGGAGCATAACAGATGTTTAATAAAATTTTGATCGCCAATCGTGGTGAAATTGCAGTGAGGATCATCCGGGCATGTCGTGAGATGGGAATCCGCACAGTAGCCGTATACTCAGAAGCAGACAGAGATGCCCTGCATACCCAGCTTGCAGATGAAGCAGTATGCATCGGAAAGGCACAGTCATCAGACAGCTATCTGAACATGGAGCGAATCTTAAGTGCTACCATTGCCACAAAAGCAGAAGCAATCCACCCGGGATTCGGATTTCTCTCAGAGAACAGCCGTTTTGTGGAAATGTGTGAGAAATGTAATGTGGCATTTATAGGTCCTTCCGCAGAAGTAATTTCCAGAATGGGAAATAAATCTGAGGCGAAAAACACAATGCGGAAAGCTAAAGTCCCGGTAGTGCCCGGCACAAAGGAACCGGTCTACACAGTAGAGCAGGCTTTGGAAGCTGTAAAGGAAATCGGTTTTCCGGTCATGATTAAAGCATCAGCAGGCGGCGGTGGAAAAGGAATGCGTGTAGCTGGAAATGAACAGGAATTTGCCAAATTGTTTGAGACAGCACAGCAGGAGTCGGTCCATTCCTTCTCCGATAATACCATGTATCTGGAACGGTTTGTGGAGAATCCCAGACACGTTGAAGTGCAGGTTCTTGCGGATAAATACGGAAATGTAGTTCATCTGGGAGAACGAGACTGCTCTGTTCAGAGACGTCACCAGAAAATGATCGAAGAGTCTCCATGTATCGCAATCTCTGATAATCTGAGAAAGAAAATGGGTGAGACAGCAGTACGGGCAGCAAAGGCAGCAGGCTATGAAAGTGCAGGAACCATAGAATTTCTTCTGGATCAGTCCGGAGAATTTTATTTCATGGAAATGAACACCAGAATCCAGGTAGAACATCCGGTAACAGAATTTGTGTCTGGTGTAGACCTGATCAAAGAGCAGATCTGCATTGCGGCAGGTGAACCGTTAAGCGTTCAGCAGAAAGACATAGAAATCCGCGGCCACGCCATGGAATGCAGAATCAATGCCGAGGATCCTGAGAGACATTTCATGCCATGCCCGGGTAAGATCACTGACTTACATCTTCCCGGTGGAAACGGAATCCGCGTGGATACAGCAGTTTATAATGACTACGCAATCCCGCCCTACTATGATTCTATGATTGCCAAGATCATTGTTTATGACAAAGACCGCCGCAGTGCCATTCGAAAAATGATCAGTGCACTTGGAGAAGTTGCCATCGAAGGAGTAAAAACTAACGTGGATTTTCTGTATGAACTTCTCAATCAGCCGGATTTTCAGGAAGGAAATATCACCACAGATTTCATTCCGCAGCATTATCCGGATCTGTAAAAGAAAACTGGTGCAAATATATTTTATAGTTCAGCAGAAATTACATATTTATTATTGAAAGGTAATTGATAAGCAAATCGATAAAATTATTTTTGACAGAATTAGTTTGATTAATAGTTATTAACGTTATTTTGTTGTCTGAAAGAACATCAAATTGGGTTACATAAAGGAGCAGGATTTTAATGGCAGACTTGAAGAGATTTTTTAAGAAAACAGTTTCAGAAGACCGGCATAAACAGGCCGCATCTGTTTCCGTACCTGAAGGCTTATGGATCAAATGTCCAAAGTGCGGAGAAATGGTTTACAGAGAAGACGTAATATCCAACGCCTATGTGTGCCCGAAATGCGGAGGATATTTCAGAATCAGTGCGAAACGCCGGATCAAAATGATCGCAGATAAAGGAAGTTTTAAAGAGTGGTTCACAGGAATTGACAACAGCAATCCACTGGACTATCCGGATTATCCGCAGAAAATTGAGGATCTGAGAGAAAAAACACACCTTGATGAGGCAATTCTCATCGGAGAAGCCACCATCGGAGGAATCCGTACAGTGATCGGAGCCATGGATACCAGATTTCTCATGGCTTCCATGGGATATGTGGTGGGAGAAAAGATTACCCGCTCATTTGAGGAAGCAACAAAACAGGGACTTCCGGTCATTCTGTTCTGTTGCTCCGGCGGTGCCAGAATGCAGGAAGGAATCGTATCACTGATGCAGATGGCAAAAACCTCCGCAGCCATTAAACGTCACTCCCAGGCAGGGCTTCTCTACACATCTGTGCTGACAGACCCGACTACCGGTGGCGTTACAGCAAGCTTTGCCATGCTTGGAGATATTATCCTTGCAGAACCAGGCTCACTGATCGGATTTGCCGGCCCGAGAGTCATTGAACAGACTATAGGTCAGAAACTGCCGGAGGGCTTCCAGAGACCGGAATTTCTTCTGGAACATGGATTTCTCGACGGAATTGTTGAACGAGGCTCTATGCGGGATGTTCTTTCGCTGATCCTGAAACTGCATGATACCAGAAAATGTTACGGAGAATTTCCACAGGAAACATCTGCCAGATCTTTCGATACTTTTGGCAAAAAGAAAAAGCAGAAGAAACAAAAAAATCTCACAGCCTGGGATAGAGTCCAGATTGCCAGAAGCAGTGACCGTCCGTCAGCAGCGGAATATATTGATGCCATTTTTGATGATTTCATGGAATTTCATGGTGACAGAGGTGTCAGAGACGACAATGCCATCATCGGCGGCATTGCTACACTGGACGGACAGCCCGTTACAGTAATCGGAATCCGTAAAGGGCATACTACAAAAGAAAACATCAGATGTAACTTCGGAATGCCATCACCGGAAGGGTACAAAAAGGCTCTTCGACTGATGAAACAGGCAGAGAAATTCGGACGTGCAGTCATTGCATTTGTAGACACTCCGGGGGCATTCTGTGGACTGGAAGCAGAAGAACGGGGACAGGGCGAAGCCATTGCAAGGAATCTTCTGGAAATGTCCGATTTGAAGGTGCCGGTTCTTTCGGTTGTAATTGGTGAAGGCGGCAGTGGCGGTGCACTTGCACTTGCAGTTGGCAATGAAGTCTGGATGATGGAAAATGCAACCTACACCATCCTTTCACCTGAAGGTTTCGCTTCCATTCTCTGGAAAGACAGCAGAAAGGCACCGGAAGCTGCAGAGGTCATGAAAGTAACGGCGGCTCATCTGAAAGAACTGGGAATCATTGAACGGATCATACCGGAGGAATATCCTGCAAGTGAGGAGAATTTGCCGGAAATTGCAGAGTATATGAAGATTAGAATGAAGCAGTTTCTGGAGAAACAGAGTGGTAAAAGTGGAGAACAGATCGCGCAGGAAAGGTATGAGAGATTTCGTAAGATGTAGCGTGTGAATGGCAAGAGGGACGCGCAGAAAAATATTTTATTTGGAGTGCGGTTTCGGGGTCTAAGATATTCTAAGCTCTCAGAAATCTGCTAAAGGCATGAGCCGTCTTGTCAAACTCGCTCCGTTGCAAACTTCGCTCAGACAGTGATGCAGCCGGCTCATAACGCGGATTTCTGAGAACTAAGAATATCTAAGACCCCTGCAAATGCACTCCAAATAAAATATTTTTCTGCGCTGTTTTGTTGCAAGTTGTCATGCACTTTCTTAGGGTTACTATAGTTATGTTGTGTAGCAGATATGTTATTTGGCTAATTGTTCTGTAAAGTCAGGAGTGGTATATTCTTTATTGTTGTACACTAAATATGTTATATAGCCGATAGTCAGCATGGGAAGCAATTATGTTTGGGGGCGAATTTGAGGGTTCATTGTAGTTCTTGGTATTTGGGAAGCCGCGTTATGAGCCGATCGTTTCACTGTCTGAGCGGAGTTTGCAACGGAGCGAGTTTGAGAGAGCGGCTCATGATTTTAGCGGCTTCCCGAATGCCTAGAAATACAATGGTTCCGAAACTGAGCCCCCAAACATAATTGCTTCCCATGCGTCCCTTCCCAAAAAACATTAAAATTTTCCCTCATCCCGACTTGAAATAAGAAAGCCTCTGACGTATAATAAACCCGAAAGTAGAAAGACGCTGCTTTTAAGCAGGGTCTTTTTTTACAGATTTTGAATATATAAAAAATTCAGGAGTGAAAAAAGTTATGACCAAGATCAGAACAAGATTTGCACCAAGCCCTACAGGCAGAATGCATGTTGGAAATTTAAGAACAGCATTATATGCATACCTTATTACAAAACATGAAGGCGGAGATTTCATCCTCCGTATTGAAGATACAGACCAGGAACGTTACGTAGAAGGCGCTGTAGATATTATCTACCGTACTCTTGCAAAAACAGGACTTCTCCATGATGAAGGTCCGGACAAGGACAAAGGCTTTGGACCGTATGTTCAGAGTGAGCGTCAGGCACAGGGAATCTATCTGAAATATGCACAGCAGTTAGTAGAACAGGGTGATGCATACTACTGTTTCTGTAAGAAGGAAGAACTGGAAGGTATGAAACGTGTTGTGGCAGGAAAAGAGATTTCCATTTATGACAAACGCTGCCTTAAACTTTCCAAAGAAGAAGTACAGCGTCGTCTTGATGCAGGAGAACCACACGTAATCCGTTTCAATATGCCAACAGAGGGAACTACAACATTCCATGATGTAATCTACGGAGATATCACAGTAAACAATGAGGAACTGGAAGATCTGATCCTGATCAAATCTGACGGATACCCAACTTATAACTTTGCAAACGTAATCGATGACCATTTAATGGAGATCACACACGTAGTAAGAGGTAACGAGTATCTTTCCTCAGCTCCGAAATACAACCGTATCTACGAAGCTTTCGGATGGGATATCCCGGTTTATGTACATTGTCCGCTGATCACAGATGAGACACACCAGAAGCTTTCCAAACGTTGTGGACATTCCTCTTATGAAGACCTGCTTGATCAGGGATTTGTTTCAGAAGCGATCGTCAACTATGTGGCACTTCTCGGATGGAGTCCTTCTGACAACAGAGAGATCTTTACACTGGATGAACTGGTACAGGCATTTGATTATCATCATATCAATAAATCTCCGGCAGTATTTGATATTGCGAAACTTCGTTGGATGAATGGTGAGTATATCAAGAAAATGGATGCGGATGAATTCTATGAGAGAGCACTTCCGTATATGAAAGAAGTTCTGAAGAAAGACTACAACTTCAAGAAGATTGCAGGAATGGTACAGACCAGAATCGAAACATTCCCTGACATTCCGGCTCTGATTGACTTCTTTGAGGAAGTACCGGAATATGATTCCGCCATGTACTGCCATAAGAAAATGAAGACAAATGAAGAGACTTCTCTTACAGTATTAAAAGAAGTACTTCCGGTTCTGGAAGAACAGGAAGATTATACAAATGATCCGTTATTTGAAACATTAAGTGCATTTGTAAAAGAGCATGGTTATAAGAACGGATATGTAATGTGGCCTCTGCGTACTGCTGTTTCCGGCAAGCAGATGACGCCGGCCGGTGCTACTGAGATCATGGAGATCATCGGTAAAGACGAGACAATCAAACGAGTAAAGGCAGCTATTGAGAAATTAAGCAAATAAATATGAAGAGAAATCCATCTCAACTTCGGGCAATCACTCACCTGTCAGGACCTATGATGGTCCTGGCAGGTCCCGGCTCGGGGAAAACTTCCGTTATTGTGGAGAGAACTGCATACATGATCAATGAGGGGAAGATACCGGCTTCTTCTATTTTGGTTGTAACTTTTTCCAGAGCAGCGGCAACAGAGATGAAAGAACGGTTTTTGAAATTCGTGGGACAGAACAGAAGCGAAGTGACTTTTGGAACTTTCCACGGAATTTTTTATGGGATTTTGAAAGCGGCCTATCATCTGAGTGCGGCCAATATTCTTTCTGAGGAAGAGAAATTCAGTATTCTACGTGAGATGACTGAGAAATATGGACAGGAAATGGCTCAGGAGGGAGATTTCATTGAAGAAGTTGCCAGGGAAATCAGTGTTGTAAAGGGGAACTGTATTTCTCCGGAGCATTATTATGCATCCTGTTGCTCGGACGAGATATTCAGGGACATTTTTCATGGCTATAAGCAGGCTCTGAAGGCGAAACGCAAGCTGGATTTTGATGATATGATCCTCTGTTGTTATGAACTTTTTTCCCAGAGACAGGATATCCTGAATGCATGGAGAAGAAAATTTGTCTACATTCTGGTGGATGAGTTTCAGGATATCAACAGCTTACAATACAAGATTTTGCAGATGCTGGCGGCACCTGTCAATAACCTGTTTATTGTAGGGGATGATGACCAGTCCATCTATCATTTCCGGGGCGCAAGACCAGAGATTATGTTAAATTTTACAAAGGATTATCCGAAGGCAGAGACAGTCCTTCTGAATGTGAATTACCGGTGCAGTAAGAATATCCTGCGTACAGCCATGGAAGTGATCGGATGTAATACCAGACGTTTCAAAAAGCAGCTGGATACTCCAAATGAAGAAGGGATGCCTGTGACGTGCAAGGAATTTGATAATCCAAGAGAAGAGTATATGTGCGTGGTGGCAGCACTGAAAAAAAGAATGGAGCGCGGCGAGGATCTGCTGAATACGGCAATCCTGCTTCGTACAAATCAGGAATCGGAAGGTCTGATCAATGTGCTGATGGAATATCAGGTTCCTTTTACAATGAAAGAACAGCTTCCCAATCTTTTCCGCCACTGGATCTGCCGGGCGCTTCTGGCTTATCTTGAAATGGCAGCAGGAGACAGGAGCAGGAAGAATTTGCTGGAGATCATGAACCGGCCAAATCGCTATATTTCCAGAGAAGCGTTGAACAGTTCGCAGATTAATTTTAATGAACTTCGGGAATATTATAAAGACAAAGACTGGATGTGCGACAGGATTACCACACTGGAAACGCATCTGAGGATTCTTGGTACTCTTTCCCCTTTTGCTGCGATTAATTTTATCAGAAAAGGAATGGGATTCGAAGAATACTTGCGTGAATATGCACAGTATCGTAAAATAAAACCAGAGGAACTGCTTGAGACCCTGGACCGGATCCATGAGAGTGCAAAAGGCATGAAAACCCTGGTGAAGTGGCAGGCTTACATAGAAGAATATACGAAGCGCCTGAATGAACAGGCAAGGAAACAGCAGGATAAAAAAGAAGGAGTGACTATATCCACACTCCATGCGGTAAAAGGTCTGGAATATGATATTGTGTATATTCTGAATGTTAATGAAGGAAGTATTCCATATCGCAAGGCGGTTTTGGCAGAAGCAGTGGAAGAAGAACGAAGATTGTTTTATGTAGGGATGACCAGGGCGAAAAAGAAGCTGGTGCTTGCCTATGTGAAACGCCAGTATGAGAAGGAACGGGAGCCTTCCCGGTTTCTTGAGGAGACAGGCCTATGAATAAAGGAATTATTTACTGTACAAAAATACGGGAAGAATATGAAGGCGCACATATGGAGCATATGATCGCAGAGAAACTTCTGGAAATCGCACTGAAAAAAGAATATGGAATCAATCTGTACAATGAACCCAGAGCAGAGGGAGAACATGGAAAACCATTCCTTTCCTATCGTCCGTCCCTGCATTATAATATCAGTCATTCCGGAAAATATGTGGTATGTATTCTGGCTGATCAGGAGGTTGGAATTGATGTGCAGATTCATTGCAGAGCCAATTATGAAAGAATGCTCAGACGTATGGTACCCCGGGAACAGTATCTGGAAATTCTCTCAGATATAAATGTGGAAAAGAAATTTTTTGAACAGTGGGTACTGAGGGAAGCTTATATCAAATGGACCGGTGAGGGGCTTTCCAGAGACATGAGGACTATATCCATGGATGAAGGCAGTCATATGCTGCTTGATATGGAAGACGGTTACAGTGGAGCAGTATGGGCAATGAATCCCATGGAAATCAACTGGAAATATGAAGACATCATACTTGGGTAAGACATGAACAGACAAACGAAGAAAGAAATCCGAAGACTGGCAGTGAAGATTCTTGTAGCAGTACTGGCACTTGGACTGGCTTTCTGGGGATATGCTTTCGTATACAGGGGTAAGACGGAACCTCCTGCAAAATATCCGGTAACCAACCAGGATGCTGCAGTGTATTCATTACGCGGACAGATACAGATGCTGTCGCAGCAGGAGGAGTTAAATACCTTTGCCTTTGAGGGCAGAAAAAAAGAAAAAGAGTACGGAACTTATATTATTCCCGGACTGAGATATACAAGAACATTCCTGAATGTAGAGGGTACAAAACAGGCGGTATGTACTTCCATGACTCCTCAGGGACTTGCAGTGACCGATGAGTATGTACTTGTAAGTGCCTATTGTCATACGGAAAAACATAACTCTGTTATTTATGTGATCAACAAAGAAACTCACAGATTTATCAAAGAGGTAGTCCTGCCAGGTCTGCCTCATGTAGGCGGACTTGCCTATGATCAGGAACATGATATGCTGTGGTATTCTTCAAATACCAATGGAATCGCACAGGCGATCAGCATTAAGATGGATGTGCTGCGTGACTATAATTATGCGGATAACCATATGCCTGTGCAGGTAAATCAGACATGTAGTCTTTATGGAATCGTGAGAGATTCTTTTATGACTTTCTATAAGGGGTGCCTGTATGTAGGATGTTTTAACAAATATACAGAGAGCACCATCGCGAGATATGCGGTGGATTCAAAAGGTGATCTGGTGAATACTTTTAATGAGGAACTTGGCATGATGTTTGAAATGGCGGTTCCGCTGGATTATTCTACAATATCAGAACAGGCACAGGGAATGGCTTTTTATAACGATAAGCTGTTGTTGTCTCATTCTTTTGGTATTCTGCCATCCAGGATTGTTTTTTATGAACAGTCGGATAAACGTCTGTATGTCAATGAAAATTCTGCAAGATCATACAGAATGCCTGAGATGATCGAGCAGATTGTTGTAGAGGGGGATGAACTTTACGTACTCTTTGAATCAGGAGCTTATGCGTACAGGGGGTATGCAGGAAATGTGGTAGACCGGGTTCTGAAGCTGAATCTGATAAAAATGGAAGAGTCTTATCAGGAAGAGTACTAAAATCGGTTTGTCCACATATATTAAGTGTAAAGAGGTGAGACATATAGAAGCGCAGCAGATTGAAAACCTGTTTGCCGGAAATATCCGGAATCTTTTAATGGATGCGAAGCTGGATTATGATAAATTATATGAGATACGCCTTCGTGTAGGGCGTCCGTTGTTTTTAACTTATGACGGAGGAGAGTGTTTTTTGCGAAAACCGGGTCAGGAACAGTATCTGGTGACAACGGAAGATTTGAAAGAAACACTGGAATATGTCACAGGATATTCCCTGTATGCTTATGAGGATGAGATCAGACAGGGATTTATCAGTGTTCAGGGTGGTCACAGAGTAGGTGTGACCGGAAAGGTAGTGCTGGATCGGGGCAGGATCATGGGAATGAAATATATTTCCTGCATCAATGTCCGTCTGGCACATGAGATTCAGGGATGTGCGGATAAGGTGATGCCTTATATCCGTACAGAGAAATGGGTTGCAAATACATTGATCATTTCACCGCCAAGGTGTGGAAAGACTACGCTGCTCAGAGATATTATCAGGCAGCTCAGTAATGGATGGGCCAATACCCAGGGTCTGACAATAGGTGTGGTGGACGAGAGAAGTGAGCTGGCAGGCTGTTATCAGGGAATTCCTCAGAATGATCTGGGAATGCGTACAGATGTGCTGGACTGCTGTCCGAAATCAGAAGGTATGCAGATGCTGGTACGTTCCATGTCACCGGATGTGGTTGCAGTGGACGAGTTAGGCTGTGAAGAGGATTTCAAGGCAGTTGACTCAGTGATCCACTGCGGATGTAAGCTGATTGCGACTGCACATGGAAGCTGTCTGGAGGATGTTCTGGATCAGCCATTCTTTTATAAGCTTATGGGCGAGAAAGTATTTGAACGTTATATTATCCTGGACAAAAATGATCAGGCAGGATGTCTGAAAGCTGTATTAGATGAAAATGGAAAAGTATGCTTAGAACAGTAGGATTGTGTGTAATTGTAATTTCCGGTGTCGGTTGCGGTTTTGCCATGAGCAATGAACTTGGCAGACGCAAAAAGATGATGGAAATGATCTTACGGATGATCATCCTCCTAAGAGGAGAAATACGTTATGGAAATAAATCTCTGTACGATGCCTTTACAGGTGCTTCCGGGAAACTGGAAGGGAAGTACAGAGAATTTTTTATACTTACGGCACAGAAAATGAAAGAAAAAACAGGGGATTCCTTTGGGACAATCTTCAGAGAATCGGCCGGAAAGTGTCTGGATCTGGATTGTCTTTCGCAGGAAGAGAGAGACAGATTTTATTCACTGGGAGATCAGCTTGGTTATCTTGGACTGGATATGCAGCTAAAACAGATGGATCTGATGGAAAAGGAAACAGAATATGCGATCAGGGAACTCAGGAAAGATTTTTGTGAAAAAAGAAAATTATACCGCAGTATGGGAATATTGGGCGGAATATTTGTGGCTGTGTTTTTTTGGTGAGCATGTATTTATAATCTGTTTCTTTACTGTGTAGATTACTGTTTTGCTGTATCTGGCAGCAGAAGCCGGAAAGGAGAGACTGTGGAGGTAAGTCTTATTTTTAAAATCGCTGCAGTAGGGATTCTGGTTTCTGTTCTCTGCCAGATCCTGAAACACAGTGGAAGGGATGAACAGGCATTTCTGGTAAGCCTGGCGGGGCTTCTGATGGTGCTGTTCTGGATTGTTCCATATATTTATGAACTGTTTGAAAGTATTCAGCAGTTGTTTGTGCTGTGATTTCAAATCAACTGTTATGGCAGTTGACAGAACAGAAAGAGGTTTGAATGGCATGGATATTGTGAAAGTTTCAATCATGGGTATCTGCGGAATGATGCTTGGTTTTATTCTAAAAGAAACCAGACCGGAATTTGCTGCACTTGTGACCATGATGACGGGTTTTCTGATTCTTGGTCTTGCAGCAGGAAAAGTTTCTTATCTGTTTGAAACCATGAACAGGCTGAGAGAAAGCTTCCCCATAGACAGCAGTTATCTCACAGTTCTGGTTAAGATTATCGGGATCACATATATCGGACAGTTTTCATCTGCAATCTGCAAAGATGCCGGATATCAGATGATCGGAACACAGATCGACCTGTTCTGTAAACTGTCTGTGATGGTTCTGAGTATGCCGGTACTGCTGGCAATTCTGGATACGATTTCGGAGTTTATGATATGAGGCAGGATAAAGAGAGAAGTATCAGGGAACAGGCAGATCTGTGGAAAGGTTACTGGTGTATACTGGCATGTATACTCTTGGTAGGAAGAGTGTCATATCTTACATTCTTTCAGAATCATATAGTATCCGTATATGCCGCTGCGCAGACAGAACAGAAAGAAGATTCTTCAGTACAGATCCTGCAGGAGAATCTAATGGAAGAGATACAGATTGATGATGTGCAGAAAATGTTGGATGAGATTATGGATGACCATGTTTTTTCTGTCAGGAAAGCACTGATGAATATCATAAACGGGGAGGAGCCTGTTTCAAAAGAGACTGTACGGAGCTTTTTGTATAGTCTCTTTTTTTCGGATATAGAGAATGAAAAAGGATTAATACTGAAACTTTTACTTGTGATTTTTATTGCAGCGGTGCTGGCGGAGTTTGCTGATGTTTTCGGAAACGGACAGGCTGGCAGTATCAGCTTTTATATTGTCTATCTTGCGCTGTTTACAATGCTTATGGAGAATTTCTCAAGGCTTGGAAGTACGCTTACAAACTGGCTTCTTGGACTGACGGATTTCATGAAAGTTCTGTCTCCGGCTTATTTTATGACAGTGGCTGCATCAACCGGATCATCAACGGCTGCTGCATTTTATGAAGGGATTTTGCTGATGATCTGGGCGGTTCAGTGGCTTCTTGCAAATCTGTTTCTGCCTGCTGTAAACCTGAGTTTGCTTCTGAAAATGGTTAATTATTTGTCAAAAGAGGAGATGCTTACAAAAATGGCAGAACTTTTGGATGTAGCTGTAAACTGGGGGTTGAAAACTCTTCTGGGAGCTATTGTTGGTCTGCAGATTGTGCGGAATATGGTGAGCCCGGTGATGGATGCCATGAAGCGTTCTGCTGTTGGCAAGGCAGCGAGTGCGATTCCCGGCATTGGAAATGCAGTGACCGCTGTAACAGAATTAGTGCTGACCAGTGCAGTGATGGTGCGAAACAGTTTTGGCGCAGTAATCGTGATCCTTCTGTTGCTGATTGGAGCAGGACCGATTATCCATTATGGAAGTCTTTCTCTGGTTTATCGTTTTCTGGCTGCGATTGCACAGCCAATTTCTGACAAAAGAGTTGTGGGAGCCCTGAGTACAATGGGGGAGGGATGTGCAATGCTTTTAAAGCTTTTGCTGACAGCAGAAGTACTTTGCATGCTGACATTCCTGATAGTTGTAGTTTCTGTATCCTGATGAACTGACAGAAAGATTGCCGGAGGAAACATATGAAAGAAGAGCTGTATTTATGGATTCGGAATCTGGCAGTATTTTATATCTTTTTCACTGCGGTTCTGAATCTGATACCTGACCAGAAGTATGAGAAATATGTACGCTTTTTTATGGGCCTGCTGCTGATTTTTATGATGAGTACCCCGATATTTTCCATTCTTGGAAAAGGTTCGGAACTGACGGAAAGTTTTCTGGATAATTTTTCTGAAGAAAACAGAGAGAAAGAACTCCGGGAATTTCAGAATATTCAGAAAGTCTATCTGGAAAAAGGTTACGAACTGGAACTGGAACAGAAAATCCGGGAAACTCTGGAAAAAAGAGGCATAGAAGTATATAAGGTGAAAGTAAATATAGAAGGGGAGGAGACGCAGGCAAACCTTGTACTGAAGACAGAAATTTCTCAGGAGGAGAGAAAGGAGCTTAAAGATGCGCTGGTGGAAGAGTGGGGACTTAAAGAAAACAGAATTTGTATCCAGATTGTCCGAAATGAATCCGGCAAAATGGGGAATCCTGTTGCTCATCGGAGTACTTCTGGCAGTAGCGGCGATGCCTGTATCCAGTAAGCAGCAAAAGAAAAATACGGCAGGAGAGCAGAGTGAAGATATGCAAAAAAATGTTCTGGAAGAGAAACTTGAAGCATTTCTTGAAAATACGGAAGGGGTGGGAAAGGTACAGGTTATCCTGATGACAGATGAGAAGAAAGACAGGCAGAGCTTCTATAATTCAGAAACCATACAGGTGACCGGTGTTCTGATTTCTGCGGAAGGTGGAGGAAATCCTGTAGTGGTCCAAAATATTCAGGAGGCGGTCATGGCATTATTTCAGGTGGATGCTCATAGAATTAGAATAATGAAAATGAAATGAGGAGATAAATGTGAAAAAAGTCATCGGAAAAAATCAGGTCATTATTACATCGCTGGCAATTCTGATTGCAGTGGCAGGATATCTGAACTTTGCAGATGTAGATCTTGGATTCAGGGATAAGGAGGCAAGTACGGACAGCAGCAGTATCCTTGAAGATGCAGGATATGATCTTACAGATGAAACTGCTCTTCTGGATGAAAATCAGGCAGATGGAGGTCTGACTGATAACAGTCTTACAGACAGTCAGGAAACGGATACTCCCGGGGAGGCTGTGTTTACGGGTTCTACAGGATTTGCCGCACAGGCAAAGATCAGCAGAGAACAGGTGCGCTCACAGAACAAGGCAGATCTGCAGGACATTATCAATAATGAAGAAATTGATGATGAAGAGAAGCAGGAGGCAATACATACGATGGTCTCGATGACAGACCTTTCAGAAAAAGAAGCGGCAGCAGAGCTTTTGCTGGAGGCGAAGGGCTTTAAGAATGTAGTTGTAAATCTTACCGGAGAAACTGCGGATGTTGTGATCCCTGAAGCAGAACTTTCTGATGCACAGAGAGCACAGATTGAAGATATTGTAAAAAGGAAAACAGGAATTGCGCCAGAAAATATTGTGATCACCCCACTGAAGGAGAGTGAAGATGCAGAAGATACAACACAGACAGATGAAACATCAGCAGATACTTCGTATGAGGAAGACAGCGAAACATCAGCACAGCCATATGAGGATACCGCAATCGATACAACTGATATTTATGACTGATATTTTGATATGAATATGCGAACATATATCTTGACAGAAAAGAGGTGCATATACTAGAATAGGAATGCTGTAAAAAAATAGAAAACGTAACTGATACCGGCTGTTGCCGGTGTTTTATGCAAACAATTATAAGAAAGCGCAACAGGAGGCTGAACGTGTCTAAGTATACGAATGAAATAGAAAAAAGAAGAACATTTGCCATTATTTCCCATCCGGATGCAGGTAAAACTACACTGACTGAGAAATTCCTGCTGTATGGCGGAGCAATCAATCTTGCCGGAAGTGTTAAAGGTAAGGCAACAGCCCGCCATGCAGTGTCAGACTGGATGGAGATCGAAAAAGAGAGAGGTATTTCCGTTACTTCCTCTGTTCTGCAGTTTCATTATGATGGTTACTGCATTAATATTCTGGATACACCGGGACATCAGGATTTCTCGGAGGATACTTACCGTACACTGATGGCAGCAGATTCTGCAGTCATGGTAATCGACGGTTCCAAGGGTGTGGAGGCACAGACCAGAAAACTGTTCAAGGTCTGCGTAATGCGCCATATCCCGATTTTTACATTTATCAATAAGATGGACCGCGATGCAAACGACACATTTGACCTTCTTGATGAGATTGAGAAAGAACTTGGCATCGCAACCTGCCCGATCAACTGGCCAATCGGTTCCGGTAAGAAATTCCGCGGTGTTTATGACCGTGATACAGAGAAAATACTTACCTTTTCTGATACACAGAAAGGTACCAAAGAAGGTGTGATCGAGGAAATCCCGTTAAGTGACAGCCGGGCAGATGAGATTATGGATCCGGAGCAGAAAGCACAGCTTCTGGATGAGATTGAGCTTCTGGACGGCGCAAGTGCAGATTTTGACCAGGAGCTGGTAAGCAAAGGTAAGCTGACACCTGTATTCTTCGGATCTGCGCTGACAAACTTCGGTGTGGAAACATTTCTGGAACATTTCCTGAAGATGACAACATCACCGCTTCCGAGAGTGTCTGATATTGGGGAAATTGACCCCATGGATGATGATTTCTCAGCGTTTGTATTTAAAATCCAGGCAAACATGAACAAGGCACACAGAGACAGAATCGCATTTATGAGAATCTGTTCCGGTAAATTTGACGCTTCCCAGGAAGTATATCATGTGCAGGGTGATAAAAAGATGCGTCTGCTTCAGCCACAGCAGATGATGGCAGAATCCCGCCATGTGGTAGATGAGGCATATGCCGGAGATATTATCGGTGTTTTTGACCCGGGTATCTTTTCCATCGGAGATACAATCTGTGCACCCGGTAAAAAGTTTGCATTCGAAGGTATTCCTACATTTGCACCGGAACATTTTGCGAGAGTCCGTCAGATTGATACTATGAAGAGAAAACAGTTTGTTAAAGGTATCAATCAGATCGCGCAGGAAGGTGCTATTCAGATTTTTCAGGAGTTTAATACCGGTATGGAAGAAATTATTGTAGGTGTTGTAGGTGTCCTGCAGTTTGATGTTCTGAAATATCGTCTGGAAAATGAATATAATGTAGATATCCGTCTGGAAACACTTCCATATGAACATATTCGCTGGATTGCAAATAAAGAAGAAGTAAAAGTGGATAAGATCATTGGAACCTCTGATATGAAAAAAGTTACTGATCTTAAGGGAAATCCGCTGCTCCTCTTTGTAAATTCCTGGAGTGTGGGTATGACAGAGGACAGAAATCCTGGCTTAATATTAACGGAATTCAGTAAATAACCCTTTTCATTTATCTGTCGATTTGGTATAATGAACAAAGATTAAAGAATCCCTCAGGAGGTTTTCAGATGGCAGAGAAAAGAATAACATATAAAATACAGGATTTAGGAGGCATTGGTGAGGTCCAGATCGCAGATGAAGTGGTCGCTATCATTGCCGGACTTGCTGCTACGGAAGTAAACGGAGTTGCTTCCATGGCAGGCAATATCACAAACGAACTGGTAAGCAAACTTGGAATGAAGAATCTTTCCAGAGGTGTTAAGGTTACTGTACTCGAAGGAGTTGTAACAGTAGACCTGAACCTGAATATCGAATATGGTAAGAACATTCTTGAGACAAGTAAGAAAGTTCAGGAGAAAGTAAAATCATCCATAGAGAATATGACAGGTCTTGAGGTTGCAGATGTTAATATTCATATTGCCAGTGTAGATATGGAGAACGAAAAAGGAAAGTAACCCTTTCCTTTTTTGTGTACTTAAGAGATATTTAGAAAGGAAAGCTGTTTATACAGCAAAAATTATGCGAAGAAGAGAGCAGAGAGAACATATTTTTAAATTACTGTTCATGACAGAATTTAATTCAGAGGAAGAGATGAGTGAGCAGCTTTCACTTTATTTTGATACTCTGGAGGAACTTTCAGAGAAAGATCAGGAGTATATGAGCCGGAAATACCGCCATGTACTTGAAAAATTAGACGAGATCGATGCACTGTTAAATGAGACAAGCAATGGCTGGAAGACAAAGAGAATGAGCCGCGTTGACCTGACTGCCCTGCGTCTGGCAGTGTATGAACTGAAATATGACAAAGATGTACCTACAGGTGTAGCTATCAATGAGGCGGTAGAGCTTGCCAAACGTTTTGGCGGTGAGACTTCCGGTTCCTTTGTAAACGGTATCCTTGGCAAGATTGCCAACAGTGAAAGCGAAGAAAAATCAGAATGAAAAACACATATTCTGTAGGTCAGGTAAACCGTTATATCAAAAATATGTTTACCCAGGATTATTTACTGCAGAAGATTTATGTAAAAGGCGAGGTGTCCAATTGTAAATATCATACAAGCGGACACATCTATTTTTCCCTGAAAGATGAGACAGGAACATTGAATTGTGTGATGTTTGCCGGACACAGACGGGGACTTGCATTTGCCATGAAAAATGGCGATAAGGTGATCGTTGGCGGGAGTGTGGATGTATATGAACGCGACGGCCGCTATCAGATGTATGCAAAGGAAATTACTCTGGAAGGTGCAGGTGCTTTGTATGAGAGATATCTTGCGCTGAAACAGGAACTTGAAGATATGGGAATGTTTGCGCAGGAGTACAAGCAGCCCATTCCGAGATTTATCAGACGTCTGGGTGTGGTAACTGCACCGACAGGTGCGGCTGTTCAGGATATCCGCAATATTTCCTATCGAAGAAATCCCTATTTACAGATTATTTTATATCCGGCTCTTGTACAGGGGGCGGGTGCGGCAGAAAGTATTGTAAAAGGAATACAGATGCTTGATAAGACAGATGTGGATGTGATCATTGTGGGAAGAGGCGGTGGCTCTATTGAAGATCTCTGGGCGTTTAATGAAGAAATCGTGGCCAGAGCTATTTTTGAGTGCAGTACACCCATTATTTCCGCAGTAGGTCATGAAACGGATTTTACAATTGCTGATTTCGCTGCTGATCTGCGAGCTCCTACTCCTTCTGCTGCGGCAGAGCTTGCGGTGGATGATTATAGAAGTGTGATTGAAGCAGTAAGTATTTACAGGCAGCGGTTATATCGTGCAATGAGTGGTAAAATGGATCTGTACCGCAGCAGACTGGAGCATTTTCAGACAAAATTTGCTTATCTGAGTCCGGAGAACAGGCTGCGGGAGCAGAGACAGCGTCTGGCAGATCTGGAGAATGCTGTACAAAATGGAATGAACAGGAAACTTCAGGATGAGAGACACAGATTGTCTGTTTATCTGGAACGTTTTGCAGGACTTTCCCCTTTAAAGAAACTGAATCAGGGATATTCTTATGTGGCAGATAAATATAAAAAGACATTGACAAGTGTAGAACAGGTACAAAATGGGGATACCATTTATATATCTGTGACAGACGGTACGATAGAAGCAGATGTTACAGGTACGGTGAAGGAGGAGAAAATCTATGGCGAAGAAAGAAAACTGTGAGCAGTTACAGGAGGAGAAACCTCTGGAAGAGATGTTTGCAGAACTGGATCTGCTGGCTGAAAAACTGGAAAACAGAGACACATCGCTGGAGGACTCTTTTATACTGTACAGACAGGGCATGGAACTTTTGAAACTTTGCAGCGGGAAGCTGGATACAGTGGAGAAGAAAATGCTGCAGCTTAATGAGGATGGTACATTTAGTGAATTTTCAAGATGAATTAGCAAAGAGAACGGAAGAAACAGAGAAAGTGATCAGAAGCTTTCTGCCTGCAGAGGCGGGATTCGCCGGAACAATGGCTCAGGCTATGAATTACAGTATGCTGGCAGGAGGCAAGCGCCTTCGGCCAATGTTGATCCGGGAGACATATCGCCTGTTTGATGGTAAGGAAGAAGTTGTAAAACCGTTTATGGCAGGAATGGAGATGATCCATACTCATTCCCTGATCCATGACGATCTTCCTGCACTTGATGATGATGATTACAGGCGCGGCAGACTGACTACACATAAGGTATATGGGGAAGCCATGGGGGTGTTAAGCGGTGTTGCGCTGCTTAATTACGCATACGAAACCATGTTTCAGGCATTTGCCCTGACAAAAGAGCAGGATCGGGTAATCCATGCGTTGAGAGTGGTCTCACAGAAGACAGGCATTCATGGAATGCTTGGAGGACAAAGTGTTGATGTGGAAAATGACGGAAAGCCCCTTGAAAAAGAGATGCTTGACTATATTTACAGAAATAAGACGTCAGCATTGATCGAAGCCTCCATGATGACAGGCGCAATTCTTGCAGGAGCAAATGAGCAGGAAGTATCTGCAGTGGAGAAAGCTGCCGGAAATATAGGACTGGCTTTCCAGATTCAGGATGATATTCTGGATGTGACCAGCACTGCAGAAGAACTGGGAAAACCTGTACACAGTGATGAGAAGAATAATAAAGTTACTTATGTGACTCTTTTTGGAACAGAGAAGGCTGCTGAACAGGTGGAAGAACTCTCAGAGAAGGCAATCGATCTGCTGAAGAGTCTGAATAAAAATAACGAGTTTCTGTATTTGTTAATTGAAAAATTAATAAACCGCAGAAAATAAAGGAAGGATACAAATGATTCTGGAAAAGATTAAGAAACCCAATGATATCCATAAGATACCATTGGAAGATTTCGAGCCTCTGGCAGCGGAGATCAGGGACTTTTTAATCCGGTCAGTAAGTCAGACAGGCGGACATCTTGCTTCAAATCTGGGAGTAGTGGAACTGACTCTGGCTCTTCATAATGTGCTGGATTTTCCGGAAGACAAACTAATCTGGGATGTAGGACATCAGGCATATACACATAAGATTCTTACCGGAAGAAAAGATGAATTTAAGAATCTGCGACAGGAAGGTGGATTAAGCGGTTTTCCTAAGAGAAGTGAGAGCCCCTGTGATGCATATGATGCAGGACACAGTTCCAATTCAATTTCGGCAGGACTGGGATATGTGCATGCCAGAGATATTCTGGGACAGAAGCATCATGTGGTTTCTGTGATCGGAGATGGTGCTCTCACCGGAGGAATGGCGTATGAGGCATTAAATAATGCTGCAGAGTTAAAGACAAATTTTATTATTATCATAAATGACAATAATATGTCCATTTCCAGAAATGTAGGAGGCATGTCCACTTATCTGAGTGCACTGAGAACTGCAGAAGCTTATACAGGAATGAAGATGGGTGTGACAAAGGCACTGAAGAAGGTTCCGAAGGTAGGGACTGCTCTGGTAGATACTATGAGAAAAACCAAAAGCAGTGTCAAGCAGCTTTTTATTCCGGGAATGCTGTTTGAAAATATGGGGCTGACATATCTGGGACCTGTTGACGGTCATAATATGCGTCAGATGATGAAACTCTTTAATGAAGCAAAACGGGTAGAGGGACCGGTAGTTGTTCATGTCCTGACAAAGAAAGGCAGAGGATACGAACCTGCAAGTGCCCATCCGGACAGGTTTCATGGAACAGGTCCTTTTGATATTAAAACAGGCCGGGTACTTCAGAAGAAAACAGTGCCGGGTTATACAGATGTTTTTTCCAAAGCACTGGTCTCTCTTGGTGAGAAAAATAAAAAACTGACAGCTATTACCGCAGCCATGCCGGATGGAACCGGACTTGTGGAATTTTCCAGGAGATTTCCGGACAGATTTTTTGATGTGGGAATCGCAGAGGAACATGCGGTGAGTTTTGCGGCGGGTCTGGCTCTTGGCGGCCTGGTTCCTGTTGTTGCCATCTATTCATCTTTTCTGCAGCGTGCTGTAGATCAGATCCTGCATGATGTATGTATGCAGAAGCTTCATGTGATTTTTGCTGTTGACAGGGCAGGGCTTGTAGGCGCAGACGGGGAGACGCATCAGGGCTGCTTTGATCTGTCTTATTTGTCAATGATGCCGAATATGACTGTTCTGGCACCGAAGAATGACAGAGAACTGGAAGAGATGCTTGCATTTGCGGTAAGCTTTGACGGACCGATTGCAATCCGCTATCCGAGAGGCAGTGCGCATCAGGGGCTTCGGGAATATCAGGCACCTGTGGAATATGGCAGAAGTGAGATTATCCGCAAAGGAAAAAAAATCGCTGTGCTGGGAGTGGGAAGTATGATCCCGTCCTGCATGGAAATCTGTAAAGGACTGAAAGATGACGGCTATGATCCTACTTTTGTAAATGCCAGATTTGTGAAACCACTGGATGTGGATCTTCTTGATGAACTGGCAAAGGATCACAGTCTGTTTGTGACAGTAGAAGAGAATGTGAAAAGCGGCGGATACGGAGAGCATGTGTCTGCTTATATGGAAGCCTGTCATCCGGAAATAAGAGTGTTGTCGGCAGCTGTCTGGGATCGTTTCGTACCCCAGGGAAATGTAGAAAGCCTGCGCAGCCGGATTGGACTTGGAGTGGAAGACATCAGACAGGCAATAGAAGATAGTGAGGAATTAAGAGAGCAATGAAGAAACGTTTGGATATGCTTATGATGGAACGTGCCCTTGCACCATCCCGCGAGAAAGCAAAGGCATTCATCATGGCAGGCGATGTATATGTTGATGGTCAGAAAGAAGATAAGGCGGGAACCATGTTCCCGGAGACTGTAAAGATTGAGGTCAGAGGAAACACTCTTCCGTATGTAAGCCGCGGTGGGCTGAAACTTGAAAAAGCTATGAAAAACTTTGATGTCACATTGGATAGTAAGGTCTGTATGGATGTAGGTGCGTCCACTGGAGGGTTTACAGATTGTATGTTACAGAACGGGGCAGTAAAAGTTTATTCCATTGATGTAGGATATGGACAGCTTGACTGGAAGCTTCGTAACGATCCGCGTGTAGTCTGTATGGAGAAAACCAATATCCGCTATGTGGTACCGGAGGATTTGGGAGAACCGGCAGATTTTTCATCAATTGATGTGTCCTTTATTTCTCTTACAAAAGTACTGCTTCCTGTAAGAAATCTCCTTACAGATGAGGGTGAGATCGTATGTCTGATCAAGCCGCAGTTTGAGGCGGGGAGAGAGAAAGTCGGAAAGAAGGGGGTTGTAAGAGATCCTGCTGTTCATCAGGAAGTGATCGAAAAAGTGCGCGATTATGCCATGAGTATTTTTATGGAGCCATGTCATCTTTCTTTTTCGCCAATTAAAGGACCGGAAGGAAATATCGAATATCTTCTTCATCTGAAAAAACATCCGGAAGGTACCGGGGTTACCGACAGCCTGAAGGTATCTGTAGAAGCTGTTGTGGCAGAGGCTCATGGACAGTTGGATTAAAAAGGCTGAGTCAGGAAGAAACTATGGACAGGTTTTATATTATTACAAACAGTGACAAGGATAAAAAACTTGAAATCACAGAAAAAATCGCAGATTATCTGAAAACACATCACAAAAACTGTGAAGTACAGCAGGCAGAAAGGAAACATGAGGGTTCCTTTCATTATACAGATCCTGATAAGGTTCCGGACGATACACAGTGTATTATTGTTCTGGGAGGAGATGGCACACTTCTTCAGGCAGCAAGGGATGTGGTGCATAAGGAAATTCCTCTTCTTGGAATCAATCTGGGAAATCTGGGTTTTCTTGCAGAAGTGAATCAGACCTCTCTGTACAGTGCTCTGGATCAGCTGATGGCGGATGATTACGAGGTAGAAGAACGCATGATGCTGGAAGGAAGGGTGTACCGTGGCAGAAAACTGATCGGACAGGATATTGCATTGAATGACATTGTGATCGGCAGAGACGGTCATCTCCGCGTGGTCCGGTTTAAGAATTATGTAAATGATGTTTATCTTAACTCTTATAATGCTGATGGAATTATTATTTCAACACCTACCGGATCTACCGGATACAGTCTGTCAGCGGGAGGACCTATTGTATCGCCCAATGCCGCCATGACGATCATGACTCCCATAGCACCACACACGCTGAATACAAGAAGCATTATTTTTCCTGCGCAGGATGTGATCACTGTAGAGATAGGAAAAGGAAGACACTGTGACTGTGAAAAGGGAATCGCATCTTTTGATGGAGATACATTTATCCCTATGGTCACCGGTGACTGCATTCAGATCCGGCAGGCAGATGTAAAGACAAAGATTCTGAAGCTGAACCATTTAAGTTTTGTTGAGGTATTGCGCCGGAAGATGAGAGACAGCTGATCAGCAGGAGGAAATAAGGTGAAAGTTGCGAGACATGAGAAAATTATTGAACTGATTCATCAGTATGATATTGATACACAGGAAGAGCTGGCCTCCAGACTTAATGAGGCAGGATTTAAGGTGACACAGGCGACTGTATCCAGAGATATTCGTGCTCTCAAGCTGACAAAAGTGGCAGGAAAGGACGGAAAGTCCCGTTATGCAATTATTAATAATGAATCAGGAAGTCTTGGAGAAAAATATACAAGAGTACTGGAAGATACCCTGCTTTCTATTGATGTGGGACAGAATATCATTGTGATCAAAACCGTTTCCGGAATGGCAATGGGCGTGGCAGCAGCTCTGGATGCGTTGAAATGGCCGGAAATACTGGGATGTATTGCAGGTGATGACACTATTATGTGTGCTGCAAAGACTGCAGACATGGCACTGGGAGCAGCAGAGAAACTGAGAAGTTTTGTCAGATTGAATAAGTGATCCCACGAGTAACTGCTCAATACCTTTGCAGTTACGATCCTGAACTTTTAACATTACAAATGACTTGATTATGGAGGCAATAAATGTTAGCTCATCTGCATGTGAAAAATCTTGCACTGATAGAAGAAATAGAAGTGGAATTTGGTCCCGGACTGAATATCCTGACCGGTGAGACCGGAGCAGGTAAATCTATCCTTCTGGGGTCTATGCAGCTGATCCTGGGTGCAAAAACTTCTAAAAATATGATAAGGGAAAATGCATCCTATGCACTTGTGGAGCTGCTTTTTCAGGTAGAAAACGAGAAAGCGCTGGAGACACTGAAAGCACTGGATATCTGTCCGGAAGATGGACAGGTACTTCTGTCCAGAAAAATCATGGATGGAAGAAGCATCAACAAGATTAATGGAGAGACAAGTACTGTAGGTCAGATGAAGGCCGCTGCTGCATGCCTTTTGGATATCCATGGACAGCACGAGCATCAGTCACTTCTGTACCAGGATAAGCAGCTTGCAATCCTGGATGCATATGGAAAAGAAAAAATCCTTCCTGCAAAGGAGAAAGTATCTCTGGCATATAAAGAATACAGCAAATGCAAAACAGAACTTGGTTCCATGAATATGAATGAGGAGCAGAGAAATCGTGAGCTGGCTTTTCTGGAGTTTGAGATCAAAGAAATCGAGAAAGCAAATCTGCAGCCGGGAGAGGATGAGGAACTGGAAGCCCGGTACAGAAAAATGAGCAATGCAAAACTCATCGTTGACTCCCTGCAGCTTGTACATAATCTCACAGGCTATGAAAGCAAGGAAGGCGCCGGAGAGACTGTCGGAGAGGCATTAAAGGAATTCTCTCATGTAACACAGTATGATCCGGAGCTTACACCTCTTGCAGAGACACTTACTTCTGTAGACGGTCTTCTGAATGATTTTAACAGAGAATTATCCGCTTATCTGGACGAGCTGACCTTTGATGAAGGAGAGTTTTATGAGACAGAGAGAAGACTGGATCTGATCAATGGACTGAAGGCAAAATATGGACGTACCATTGAGGAAATTTTCACATATCGCAAACTTCAGGAAGAAAAACTGGAAAAATTACATAAATATGAAGAAAATTTACAGGAATTAAAGGAGCATCTCAGAGAACTGGAAAATATTCTTGAGAAAAAGTCGGATGAATTAGCAGAAATCCGTAAAGAATACAGTAAACAGCTTGAGCAGAAGATTATTCAGGGATTGAAGGATTTAAATTTCCTGGATGTGAATTTTGCCATTGATTTCCGGAAAAAGAAAAACTACACAGATAATGGAACCGATGATATCCAGTATCTCATTTCTACAAATCCCGGAGAAACTCTGAAGCCACTGGGACAGATCGTATCCGGCGGTGAGTTGTCTCGAATCATGCTTGCATTAAAGGCAATCCTTGCAGACAGAGATGAGATTGAGACATTGATCTTCGATGAGATCGATACTGGTATCAGTGGAAGAACTGCACAGAAAGTCTCTGAAAAGATGGCAGTGATCGGACAGCATCATCAGGTACTCTGCATCACGCATCTGCCGCAGATTGCAGCTATGGCAGACAGTCATTTTGAAATTGAAAAACATCTGCAGGGAATTGAGACTATTACCCAGATCCATGTGCTTAAAGAACATGATTCCATCCGCGAGCTGGCAAGACTGTTAGGTGGTGCAGAAATTACACCTGCAGTTCTTGAGAATGCGAAAGAGATGAAAGAATTGGCACAGAAACAAAAAAATACAAGATTTAAATAAAATAATTGACCACATACTAAGAGAGGATAATCTTTGTGACGGATTGTTCTCTCTTATTTTTGTACCTTTCGGGTTTGCTGTGATGGGAAGTGTTTTATGGCAATTTCACAGTTACAGAATTTCATAAATACAGAATGAAAGGATGTGCATAATAATGAACAAAAGAAAATACAGACTTTTTGTCATCTGTTGTCTTGTGCTGGATCTGTTGGTGATGCTGATATCAGGTTACAGATATCTGGACAGAAAGATACCTGACGAAATTCAGATTTCCAGAGGCAAAAAAACAGAAGATGTCACAGAAGTTCTGTCAACACCGTTTGTTACATTTGAAGAAGCAGTTACTGTTTCGCAGGATGGAGGCTATATTCTGCCCTGTAAACTTTTGGGTTATATTCCATTTAAAGAAATAAAAGTGACACCTGCAGATGATCAGGAAATTTATGTCAGCGGAAGCACCATAGGAATTTATATGCAAACAGAAGGTGTTCTGGTGATTGACACCGGTGAAATTCAGAATCGGAATGGTGAGACAGAGGAGCCTGCGAGAAATATTATCAGACAGGGAGATTACATTATCTCATTTAACGGAGAAAAAATCTCTACAAAAAGAGAACTGATAGATGACATCTCAGAACTTGATGGCAGCGAAGTTACACTGGGGATAAGCCGCAAAGGAGAGAGTATTCCTGTATCTGTAACTCCTGTAAAAGACAAAAAAGGAGACTATAAACTTGGAATCTGGGTAAGAGATGATACTCAGGGGATAGGAACACTTACCTACGTAGATCAGAATGGTAATTATGGTGCCCTTGGCCATGGAATCAGTGATATAGACACTGCCCAGCTTCTGAATATCCGAAACGGAGCTTTGTATAAAGCCCGGATTCTTGCGATTAACAAAGGAAGTAAAGGCAATCCCGGCGAACTTGCAGGATATATCTGCTATGATGACAGAAATATTCTTGGAACTATCGAAGCAAACAGCAGAAACGGAATTTATGGTCAGTTCACAGGGATTGCAGATGATGCGATCACTTTAAAGAAAATGCCGGCTGCGTATAAGCAGGAAGTGAAGATTGGAACAGCCACAATTCTCTGCAGTACAGATGGCGAGGTAAAAGAATATGATGCAGAGATCAGAAAAATAGATTTGAATCATGAAGATACCAACAAAAGTTTTGTGATAAAGGTGACAGATAAAGAACTTCTGGAAGCTACAGGAGGGATTGTACAGGGGCTCAGCGGAAGCCCGGTTATCCAGAATGGAAAAATCATTGGTGCGGTAACTCATGTATTTGTTCAGGATGCTTCCAGCGGATATGGAATCTTTATTGAAAATATGCTGAAAAATACAGAAAGACTTTTTTAATGGATGATCAGGATTATGAAACAAAAATCTGATTATTGTCGAAATATATCAGATGCCTGTGAAAAATGAAAATAAAGAAAAAAGAATCACCAAAGCTGTCGACATAAAATAGGACAAATTTCCCTCTGTGTCTTGATTTTTCCGTAAGCATTCCTCTATAATATGTGATGAACCGAAAAAGAAAAGAGATTTATTGAAAAATGGGGGAGGAGTGAAATTTATGGAAAAATTAAATGTGGCAATTGCAGATGATAATGAGAAAATGGTGGAAGTACTTGGTCAGATAATAGAAGAAGACAAAGATCTGGAACTTGTGGGAAAAGCGCATAACGGAGAAGAAATCTGTAATATTATACGTGAAAAGGAACCGGACGTTGTGGTTCTAGATATTATTATGCCGAAAATGGACGGACTGGCAGTAATGGAGAAATTTGCCAATGACAAAAGTCTCAAAAAGATCCCATCATTTATCGTAGTTTCGGCAGTCGGTCAGGAACGTATTACAGAAAATGCATTTAACTTAGGGGCAGATTATTATATCCTGAAGCCTTTCGATAATCAAATGCTGCTTAATCGTATCAAACATGTGCGCAGAGCCGGCGAGAGAAGAATACGTCAGATCGGGCGGCAGCCTGAAAGGACAGAAGACAATCCGGTACCTGTGAGAAATCTGGAAACAGACGTGACAAATATCATTCATGAGATTGGAGTGCCTGCACATATTAAAGGATATCAGTATCTGCGTGACGCCATCATCCTGTCAGTTAATGACATGGAGATGCTCAATTCCATTACCAAGATACTGTATCCTACGATTGCAAAGAAACATCAGACAACAGCCAGCAGAGTGGAACGGGCTATCAGACACGCCATTGAAGTTGCCTGGAGCAGAGGAAAAATGGACACAATAGATGAATTATTCGGTTACACAGTCAGTACAGGAAAAGGAAAACCCACAAATTCAGAATTTATTGCTCTGATTGCAGATAAAATCAGACTGGAATATAAAAATCGCTCTTTCCAATAGTCATAGTTTGGAGTATAATTATTCAATAAAGGCTACCAAGGAGGGTTTTTCGCATGAAAAATATTTTATTTGCAACATCTGAAGCTGTACCATTTATCAAAACAGGAGGTCTGGCAGATGTAGCTGGCTCATTGCCGAAATATTTTGATAAACGATATTTTGATATTCGTGTGATCTTACCGAAATATGCCTGTATGAAACAGGAATGGAAAGATAAAATGAACTATATCACACATTTCTACATGGATCTTGGATATAAGAACTGCTATGTAGGAATCATGCACATGGAGTACGAAGGAATTCAGTTTTATTTTATTGACAATGAATACTATTTCAGCGGACCCAAACCGTATGATGGAGGAACATGGGATCTGGAGAAATTTGCATTCTTCTCCAAAGCTGTACTGTCAGTTCTTCCGGTTATCGGATTCAGACCGGATATTATACACTGTCATGACTGGCAGACCGGACTTGTTCCCGTATATCTGCACGACAGCTTCCAGCAGAATGAATTTTTCTGGAATATCAAGACGATCATGACAATACATAACCTTAAATTCCAGGGTGTATGGGATGTACAGACAATCAAGAATATCACAGGACTGTCCGATTATTATTTTACAGCAGACAAACTGGAAGCATATAAAGATGCCAACTATCTGAAGGGCGGTATTGTGTTTGCAGATGCAGTCACTACTGTAAGCAATACTTATGCAGAGGAAATCAAGACACCGTTCTATGGAGAAAAACTGGACGGTCTGATGTGTGCGCGTGCAAACAGCCTGCGTGGAATTGTAAATGGTATTGATTACAATGAATTCAATCCTGAAACAGATCCATATATCACAAAGACTTATAATGCAACAACTTTCAGAAAAGAGAAAGTTAAGAACAAACTTCAGCTGCAGAGAGATCTTGGATTGCAGGAAGATCCGAAGACGATGATGGTAGGTATTGTATCACGACTGACAGATCAGAAAGGGTTTGATCTGATCGCATATGTGATGGATGAGCTTTGCCAGGATGCTATCCAGCTTGTAATTCTTGGAACCGGTGATGAACGTTATGAGAATATGTTCCGTCACTTTGACTGGAAATATCATGGAAAGGTATCTGCTCAGATCTATTATGATGAGAAAATGTCTCACCGTATCTATGCATCAGCAGATGCGTTCCTGATGCCGTCTTTATTTGAGCCATGTGGTTTGAGTCAGCTGATGAGTCTCCGTTACGGAACACTTCCGATCGTCAGAGAAACAGGTGGACTGAAGGATACGGTCGTACCTTATAATGAATATGAGGGAACTGGAAACGGATTTTCTTTCAGAAACTACAATGCGCATGAGATGCTTGCAACAGTGCGCAATGCGGAAAGAATCTATTATGATAAGAAACGTGAATGGAATAAAATGGTTGATCGTGCTATGGCAGCTGATTTCTCATGGGGTAATTCCGCACGGCAGTATGAAGAAATGTACAACTGGCTGATTGGTGATAAATAGAAACAGAGAGAAATATTAAAAACTACGAAAGAGCAGGGAATGTAAAAAAAGCACATTCCCTGCTTTTACTGTTATGTTGTTACTGTTTACACACCATTATCCCGCGAGGTGTTTTGGCATGAATATGCCAAAATCCCGAGACATACAAGCCAAAATTCCATTGCCACAGGCAATCTGAAATAAATTTTGGCAACGTTACTGAGAACGGAGTGAACAGTAACATGAAAAGGTTATTCAGGCAGAATAAAAAGCTTGACATTTGACAGGAAGTATAATACTATAATGAATAGAAAACGAACATAAGTTCTTAAAGGGCTGAAGGAGATTAAAATAAATGATAAATGAAGAAAAGCAGAAAGCACTGGAAGCGGCGCTTGGACAGATTGAGAAACATTACGGGAAAGGATCAGTCATGAAACTCGGGGAATCCGGAGCAAATATGCAGGTGGAGACAGTCCCTACCGGATCTTTAAGTCTTGATATTGCACTTGGAGTAGGTGGTGTTCCCAAGGGACGTATCATCGAGATTTACGGACCGGAATCCAGCGGTAAGACAACCGTTGCACTTCACATGGTTGCGGAAGTGCAGAAACGAGGCGGGATTGCCGGATTTATTGATGCAGAACATGCTCTGGATCCTGTCTATGCAAAGAATATCGGTGTAGATATCGATAACCTGTACATATCACAACCGGACAATGGAGAACAGGCACTTGAGATCACAGAGACGATGGTGCGTTCCGGAGCTGTGGATATTGTGATCGTTGACTCGGTTGCCGCACTTGTACCGAAGGCGGAGATTGATGGAGATATGGGTGACAGCCATGTAGGTCTTCAGGCCAGACTGATGTCACAGGCTCTCCGTAAACTTACAGCAGTGATCAGTAAATCTAATTGTGTAGTTATCTTTATCAATCAGCTGCGTGAGAAGGTTGGAGTTATGTTTGGAAACCCTGAGACAACGACAGGTGGGCGTGCTCTGAAATTTTATTCATCTATCCGCATGGATGTCCGCAGAGTAGAGACATTGAAACAGGGCGGTGAGATGGTGGGAAACCACACCAGAATCAAAGTTGTGAAGAATAAGGTGGCTCCGCCGTTTAAACAGGCAGAATTTGATATTATGTTCGGAACCGGCATTTCCAAAGAGGGAGATATTCTTGATCTGGCAGCGGAATGCGGAATTGTAAATAAGAGCGGTGCATGGTACGCATATAACGGAGATAAGATCGGACAGGGACGTGAAAATGCGAAGATTTTCCTGAAAGAGCATACAGATATCTGTGATGAGATTGAGAAGCAAGTCAGAATCCATTATCATCTTCTTCCGGATGAAGAAGGACAGGCCAAAGAGCCGGTGCCGGCAACAGGTGATGCACCGGATGCTTCTGAGGAGTGATCATGGGGAATTCATCCGGAGATCTGAGAGAATTTCTCAGGAATGCAGAGGCTTTAAAGAGACAGACTGTACAGAAACAACAGAAAAATTTAACGGAAGAACCTGAAGAATACAGAGACGCAAGGCGTAAAGCCATGCGTCTCTTAGAACATATGGATCGGACGGAGAAGGGATTGAGAGAGAAATTGCGCCAGGCGGGATTTACCAGTCAGGCGGTTGATCATGCTCTGACATATGTTGAAGCCTATGGATATATAGATGATGAACGATATGCCAGAACTTATATTGCATACAGAATGGATATAAAGAGCCGGCAGAAGATCATCCGGGAACTTATGGGAAAGGGAATAGACAGGAAAACAGCGATAAATGCATGGGAGGAAGAGGCTGCCTTAAATATGCCTGATGAAAAAGAAATCCTCTATCGAACCATAGAAAAGAAATATCCGCCGGATACTGAGCTGGATGAGAAAAAAATGCGTCGGCTCTATGGTTATCTTGTGAGAAGAGGATTTGGATATTCAGACATTGCAGATACTCTTGAGAATATGAATATCAGACTTGTACATACATATTCGGATGAATCATAGTATACTCCATTGTATGTATATTGCAAAATATATTACTGAGAACAGAACGAACAGTAATTAAATATAGGAAAAATATTCAAACAATTATCCTGAAAAACTTGACATAAGTATGAAAAAAAGATAAACTTGTATTGTTGTATTTGTACAATGAAAACTAAATAAGGAGGTGCTCCTGTGACAACAACAATTATTGTTGCAATTGTCGCTGTGGTAGTCGCGCTACTTATTGCAGTTCCTGTTACTTGCAAAGTCGCTGTGAACAATAAAATCCAGAAGGATGCCGAGATTGTTGGGACAGCAGAAGACAAAGCAAGAAGCATCATAGATGAAGCTCTGAAAACAGCTGAGACTAAAAAAAGAGAAGCTTTATTGGAAGTGAAGGAAGAATCTCTCCGTACAAAAAATGAACTGGAGAAAGAAACCAAGGAACGAAGAAACGAACTGCAGAAATATGAAAATCGTGTATTAGCAAAAGAATCCGCGGTTGACAAGAAAGCAGATGCAGTTGAGAAGCGTGAAGCGGAATGCACAGCGAGAGCAGCTGAGGTGCAGAAGAAAGAAAAACGGGTAGAAGAACTTGAGCAAAAAGGAGTACAGGAACTGGAACGAGTTTCAGGTCTGACCTCCGAACAGGCAAAAGAAGAATTACTCAGATCCGTTGAAGATGATGTAAAAGTGGATGTAGCCAGACTTTACAGGGAATTGGAAAGCAGGGCAAAGGAAGAAGCTGGTAAGAAGGCTAAGGAATATGTTGTCAATGCCATCCAGAAATGTGCAGTTGACCATGTAGCTGAAACTACCATTTCGGTTGTTCAGCTTCCGAGCGATGAGATGAAAGGAAGGATTATTGGTCGTGAAGGCCGTAATATCCGTACTCTTGAGACACTTACAGGTGTGGATCTTATTATTGATGATACACCGGAAGCAGTTGTGTTATCTGCTTTTGATCCGATCCGTCGTGAAGTTGCACGTGTAGCTCTTGAGAAACTGATCGTAGATGGACGTATCCATCCGGCCAGAATCGAAGAGATGGTTGAGAAAGCCCAGAGAGAAGTAGAAGCGCAGATTCGCGAAGATGGTGAGAATGCAGCTATGGACGTTGGAGTTCATGGTATTCATCCTGAATTACTGAAACTTCTTGGACGTATGAAGTTCCGTTCAAGTTATGGACAGAATGCTTTAAGACATTCTATTGAGGTAGCTCAGTTATCCGGAATGCTGGCCGGTGAGGTTGGCGTAGATGTCCGTATGGCTAAGAGAGCAGGTCTTCTTCATGATATTGGTAAATCAATTGACCATGAAGTAGAAGGATCTCATATTCAGATTGGTGTGGATCTCTGTAAGAAGTATAAGGAATCCCAGATTGTTATCAATACGGTCGCATCTCATCATGGTGACTGTGAGCCGGAATCTCTGATCGCATGTATTGTACAGGCTGCAGATGCTATTTCAGCGGCGAGACCTGGTGCAAGAAGAGAAACGCTGGAAACTTATACCAATCGTCTGAAACAACTGGAGGATATTACGAACCAGTTTAAAGGTGTTGATAAATCTTTTGCCATTCAGGCGGGAAGAGAAATACGTGTAATGGTAGTGCCGGAGCATGTTAATGATGCAGATATGGTTCTCCTTGCGCGCGATATTGCGAAACAGATTGAAGCAGAACTTGAATATCCCGGTCAGATTAAAGTCAACGTGATACGTGAAAGCAGAGCGATTGACTATGCGAAATAATATGATTGTTCATTTTATGGACTATCGTGGACAGTTCTTTGCAGATATAAACTGTGCAGATTGTATTTATACAGTCTGTGCAGTTTTTTTATGTTATGTTATAGGAAATTACTCCGTAATGTTCCTATAACATAAAAAAGCCCTCCGGGCACGATTCTTTCTTGTAAAGACAGGAATACTTCCTGGAATTTCTCAGTAAACTGGTACAGGGTGATAGAATGAAGAAAAACAGAACGGGAACCAAAAAATTTCCTGCGCTTATTTTATTTCTTCTTGGATTTCTGGCCGGAAATCTGATACCGAATATAATCTGGAAGGCAAAATGGCAGCAGAAAACATGGGCATCGGTATATTTTCTGAGTACATTTGCAGGAAAAAACACAGGCAATATTGAATATCTGAAAGAAATATTAAAATACAGAGGTGTTTTTTATCTGTTGAATATAATCTGTGGATTTTCGGTTTTTGGTGCGCCGCTTGCTGTTATAACGCTTCTGGGATCAGGATTGTATGCAGGTATGATAATGACTGTTTCTATACTGGAATTTGGATTTGCAGGCGGGGTGATCGGAATGGGACTTTTGCTGCCGCAATATTTATTTTACATTCCGGTCTGGCTTTATTCTATGGAACAGGAATGGAAGATATCATCAGAAATATGGAGAAACAGAGGTCTGATTTCCGGAGAAGTCAGTATTTATCTTAAAAAAATGTGCATTGCAGCAGTAGGATATTTTCTGGGAATACTTATCGAATGCTATGTGAACCCTCTGATCATTGACATTATTCTGAAATATATAAAAATTTTTTAATGACATATTTACTATATTTAGTATTGGTTGTCATAAAATCTCCGACATATGGTATTTGATGCTGAAAAAGCTTGAAATACAAGGATTTTTCTCGAAAAAAAGGTTTGATTTTATGTAAAATAAACAGTATAATACATATACATTTTATCGGAGAGAGTACGATTTTCTGCTGATAAACTGCGAAGAGGATTAATTTTCGTCTGATCGCAGGAGCTACAGGCAGCGGATATTTTGATTAAAAGGAAACGGGAATATGGACATAGAAATAAGGGAATTTATTACATATCTGCATAATACAAAAAAAACATCGGCAAATACAGAGATCTCATACCAGAGAGATCTGAAAAAAATGGCGGAATTTCTGAAGGAACGGGGAATCAGAAATTATAAAGATGTAAAAGAACTTGAGCTTGAAGGGTATATCAGTTACATGGAACGTGAGAAGTTTGCGTCATCTTCCATTTCCAGAAGCGTTGCTTCTATGAGAGCATTTTTTCAGTATCTGTGGAAGGAAGGCGTGATCGCAGAAGATCCGGCAGATAACCTGAAACCTCCGAAGGTTGAGAAAAGGGCACCTGAGATACTTACCATAGAAGAAGTGGATAAATTACTTCAGCAGCCGAAATTGGATACCCCTAAAGGGATAAGAGATTCAGCAATGCTGGAATTGCTGTATGCAACAGGTATGAGAGTCAGTGAGATGCTTCATCTTCAGATTTTTGATGTCAATCTCCAGTTTGGATATGTGGTCTGTAATGAGAATGGAAAAGAGAGGATTATCCCTATTGGTATTCCATGCAAGAAGGCAATGGAACGGTATCTGCAAACAGCCAGAACCGTTTTTGTGAAAGATGAGAAAGAAACAGCATTATTTACAAATTGTTCAGGGAAAGCGATGAGCCGTCAGGGATTCTGGAAAGTATTAAAGGGATATGCGGATGATGCCGGTATCAAAAGGGATATTGCCCCGCATACATTGAGACATTCTTTTGCTGTGCATATGCTGCAGAATGGTGCGGATATACGAAGCGTTCAGGAAATGCTGGGACATTCCGATATTTCCACTACGCAGGTTTATCTGGGCATGAATATGAATAAAATGCGTGATGTGTATATGAAAACACATCCACGTCATTAAAAACTTATTATTTATGAGGATTGCTATAATGTCAAATGAAAAAGCTTCTATAGTCTGTTTTGAACAGTTTATAGAAGCTTTTTTAACTGAATCAAGTAAGTCCCCTGCTTTAATTGCGAAGAGCAATAAGCAGTGGGTGGCTGAATAATTTTTTCCTGTAATGTCATAACATGCGCTATTTACAGATAATGTAATTACAGCGATCCATCTGATCAGAGAGTATGGAATGTTGTTTATAAACAATAACAACGGATCAACACATCTCGGCAATTGTATACAGAAGACGTTCGGATTCTTCCCATCCAAGACATGGATCGGTAATAGATTTTCCGTAAATATGATCACATCCGATCTTCTGATTTCCCGGTTCAATATAACTCTCGATCATAAGCCCTTTTACCAGAGTATGAAGTTCCGGGTCTACCTGGCGGCTGTGGAGAACCTCTTTTGCAATACGAACCTGCTGGTCATATTGTTTATTAGAATTAGAGTGGTTGGTATCAACGATAACAGCCGGATTTTTAAGGTTTTTCTCCTGATATTTCTCCCAGAGAAGACGAAGATCCTCGTAATGATAGTTCGGGATTGCCTCCCCATGTTTATTTACGGCACCGCGGAGAATTGTATGAGCCAGTTCATTACCTGTTGTTTCTACTTCCCAGCTTCTGTAGATAAAACGATGTCCACCCTGAGCTGCTACAACGGAATTGAGCATGACTGCAAGATCGCCGCTGGTTGGATTTTTCATACCTGCAGGAACTTCCATGCCGCTGACGGTAAGACGATGCTGCTGGTCTTCCACAGAACGTGCACCTACTGCCACATAAGAAAGCAGGTCAGAAAGGTAACGGTAATTTTCCGGATAAAGCATCTCATCTGCACAGGTCATACCACTGGTCCGGATTGCATGGATATGCATTTTACGGATTGCTACAAGCCCTGCAAGAAGATTTGGCTGTTTCTCGGGATCCGGCTGGTGAACCATACCTTTATAGCCTTCTCCTGTTGTTCTTGGTTTGTTTGTATAAACACGTGGAACAATCAGAACCTTGTCAGCTATTTTCTCCTGAACATTGCGTAATCTGGTAAGATAGTCCAGAACAGCATCTTCATTATCTGCTGAACAAGGACCGATGATTGCAAGGAATTTATCGGACTTTCCGGTAAAAACATCACGCAGTTCTTTATCTCTTGCATCTTTAACAGCCTGAATTTCAGCATCAATGGGATACTGATTACGGATTTCTTCAGGGGTTGGTAATTTTTTGATAAAATCGAATCCCATAGTAATATCTCCTTTGTGTCTATTTGTCTTGCTTTTTTCGGAATTTATTATAAACCATTCCTATCTGAATGTCGATAGCCAAAATATTTTCGGATGACTTTCTGCGATCATATCAAGCGTTACTGTTCACTTCGTTCTCAGTAACGTAGCCAAAATTCATTCCAGATTACCTGCGGCAATGGAATTTTGGCATATCCATGCCAAAACACCTCGCGGGATAGTGGAGTGTGAATAGTAACTATCAAGTCTCTTGATCAATATGCATTATTTACGGGGATTGCTATAGTTGTTTTGCAGTATTTGTAAACTGTGCAGGATGCTGAGCGCCAGTTCGCTGCAGAGAATCCCGTACAGATATCCCCGGATTCCCAGAACAGGGATTGCAAACAGCACGAAACTGATCCGGATGCAGACGCTGATCACACTGTGCAGCAGGCAGATGCCGGATTTTCCAAGGCCGTTGAGTACGCTGGTGAGAGTGGTGTTCAGGTACAGAAAAGGACAGATATAGGACATGGTATGGATATAGATTCCGGCTGTCTGACTGTGAAACAGAAAATTTCCAAGAAATTCTCCAAGAAACAGAAAAAAAACCAAGCAGGATCCGCCTAGCAGCAGACAGTATCGGAAAATCCTGCCGATCACATATTGGATTCGCTTTTGATACCCCAGAGTCTGCAGCTGGGTAATGGAGGGAATCAGCATGGTCGCAGCCGAGTTTGTAAGCGTAGCGGGGAAAAGAATAAGCGGAAGTGCCATCCCTGTAAAGATTCCGTAAACACTCAGGGAATCTTTGGGAGTAAATCCTGACATTTGCAGCCTTGCAGGTATAAGAATCACTTCAATACTTCCCAGAAGGGTGAGTAGTATTTTATTCATGGTAAGAGGAACGGAAATATGGAGCAATTTTCTGAGAACAGAAAGCGGTCTTCTGATATTCCGGATATTATAATGTGTTACCTTAAAATGCATACTGACTGCGAAAAGAGAAATAAAAGATGAGGCTATTTCCCCGATAAGATTTCCGCCGACTGCAATTGCCGGAGTGATGTTTCGCCCTTGCGATGCACAGATCAGATAAAGAATATAGCATCCGCCTGTGCGGAAAAGCTGTTCCAGAAGTTGGACTCCTGCGGGAAATCCGGCCTGTTTTCTTCCCAAATAATAGCTGCTGATACAGGTATGAAGTGTACTCAACGGAATACTCAGAGAAAGAATCCGTATCAGACTGGAGGTCTGTGACTCTTTCAGAATCTGTACTGCCCAGAAATCCGCATAGCTGTAAAGAAACCAGGAGAATACCAGGGAGAAAACAACAGAAAATACAGTTCCCACGACAAAATAATCTGAGATATGACGACTGGGATTTTTGGAAACTTTTTCTGCGGCAGTGAGGCGGGAGATTGCAGTCTGGATACCGGAAGCGCAGATGGACATGATCAGAATCTGCAGTGGAAGTATAAGCTGAAAGATACCAAGCCCATGTGCACCAATAGTGTGTGACAGGAATATTCTGTAAAAGAACCCCATAAGTCTGCTTAACAAACCGGCAAATGTAAGAAGTAAAGTTCCTTTGATAAAAAGTTTTTTTGACATAATGAAAAATCCAGACCTTTTCATGCGCAGCAGGTGCGAATATCCGCTTGACTAAAAAACAGTAACCTGCCGAAACGCCTTTACAGCAATATATGAACAAAACAGCCTTGACAGAACGGTTTGTTTCTGGTAAAGTAATCATGAAATCCGAGGGAAACACTGGGAATTAAAAAACGAGGTGAGAAAATGAAACTCTCAACAAGAGCCCGTTATGGCTTGAAAGCATTGATAGATCTTGGTTTGCACAGTGCGAATGAAGCGATATCTTTACAGAGTATTGCGGAGAGACAGGATATTTCCACAAGCTACCTCGAACAGCTTATGGCCATGCTTAAGAAGGCCGGTCTTGTAAAGAGCAGCAGAGGGGCTTACGGCGGATACCAGCTTGGCAAGCCGGCAGATGAGATCTCGGTCGGTGAAGTCCTGCGTGTGCTGGAAGGCAGCCTGGAAGCAGCAGCCTGTCCCGGGATTGAGAATGACGGAACCTGCCATGGCAGTGATGTATGTGTGGCAAAACTCGTCTGGAAGAGAATCAATGACAGTATTACAAGCGCTGTCGATACCCTGATGCTTGGTCAGCTGATCGAGGAAAGCAGAAGAGTACATGAAGAAAAAATGGAAAGTCAGGGCATGGAAGAAAATGTACCGGACATACTTAAATAAAACAGGAGGACAAGAAAATGGGAAAAATGATTTATCTGGACAATGCAGCAACAACTAAAACAGCACCGGAGGTTGTCCAGGCAATGCTGCCATATTTTTCAGAATATTATGGCAACCCGTCCAGTATTTATGATTTTGCAGGCAAGAGCAAAGAGGCAATCACCAAAGGAAGAGAGCAGATCGCAGAAGTTCTTGGAGCAAAGAAAGAAGAAATTTATTTCACAGCAGGTGGTTCCGAGTCTGATAACTGGGCTCTGAAGGCTACCTTTGAGGCATATAAAGCAAAAGGAAACCACATCATCACAACAAAGATCGAGCATCATGCAATTCTCCATACCTGTGAATATCTGGAGAAACGCGGCGCAAAGATCACATATGTAGATGTAGACGAGGACGGTATTGTAAAACTGGATGAACTTGAGAAAGCAATCACACCGGAAACAATCCTGATTTCTGTAATGTTTGCAAACAACGAGATTGGTTCTATCCAGCCAATCAAGGAAATCGGACGTATCGCAAAAGAGCATGGAGTGCTTTTCCACACAGATGCTGTTCAGGCATTCTGTCAGGTTCCGATCAATGTGGATGAATGCAACATTGATATGTTAAGCTCCAGCGGACATAAGATCAATGGACCAAAAGGAATCGGTTTCCTCTACATTCGTAAGGGCGTAAAAATCCGTTCCTTTGTACATGGCGGTGCACAGGAACGTAAACGTCGTGCAGGTACAGAGAATGTGCCGGGAATCGTTGGATACGGTGTAGCAGCAGCACGTGCAAATGCATCCATGAAAGAACGTACTGACAAAGAAATCGCTATCAGAGATCATCTGATCCACAGAATTGAGACAGAGATTCCTTATGTAAAAGTAAACGGTGACCGTATAAAACGTCTTCCAAATAACGTAAATGTCAGCTTCCAGTTTGTTGAGGGCGAATCTCTCCTGCTGATGCTGGATAATTATGGAATCTGTGCATCCAGCGGATCTGCCTGTACATCAGGTTCTCTTGATCCGTCCCATGTACTTCTTGCAATCGGACTTCCGCACGAGATTGCACATGGTTCTCTGCGTATGACACTCAGCGAAGAGACAACAATGGAAGATGTAGATTTCGTAGTGGACAGATTGAAAGAAATTGTAGCGCACTTAAGAAGCATGTCTCCATTATATGAAGATTTCATGAAAAAACAGAATAAATAACAAAACAGAAGATAATTGTTTGTATTTTTGCAGTTACAACAGAAATAATATTAAAAGAAAGTCAGGATAACAGGAGGAAACACAAATGGCTTACAGTGAAAAAGTAATGGATCATTTTCAGCATCCGCGTAATGTAGGAGAAATAGAGAACGCAAGTGGCGTAGGTACAGTGGGAAATGCAAAATGCGGTGATATCATGAGGATTTTTCTTGATATCGATGATGAAACACATATCATCAAAGACTGCAAATTCAAAACATTCGGATGTGGTGCGGCAGTTGCAACCAGCAGCATGGCAACAGAGATGGTAATGGGAAAAACCATCGAAGAAGCTATGGAAGTTACAAATAAGGCAGTTATGGAAGCCCTGGACGGACTTCCGCCTGTAAAAGTACACTGCTCCCTGCTTGCAGAGGAAGCAATCCATGCGGCTCTGTGGGATTATGCACAGAAGCATCATATTGAGATTAAAGGTCTTAAGAAACCAAAGTCTGATATTCACGAAGGTGAAGAAGCAGAGGAAGAAGAATATTGATTATAGCAAAAAATCTGAATCTGTTTGTAATCTGAAATCGTTATTTATAAAGAAGGGGCGGGTGATACTCATCATCTGCCCTGTGCTTTATATTATGGCATTATATGATACCAGGGACAAAAGATATTTTGTGAAGCAGTTCCCGCAATTTTTATTATATGATGCTGCTATAAATATTTTCTGCAGGAGGTAGAAATGACAGGACTTACAAATGAACAGGTGCAGGAGAGGATTGCAGAAGGAAAAGTTAATGTCAACGAGAACCCGAATACCAGAACCTACAAGCAGATCATTTTGGAAAACACGCTCACATTTTTTAACTTTTTAAATATTGCATTGCTTGTTCTGGTGCTTTTTGTGAGATCTTATAAGAACTCCATGTTTATGGGAATCATTCTGATCAATACAGTGATAGGTATTATTCAGGAAATCAGAGCAAAGAAGACGATTGACAAACTTGCAATCCTTACAGAGAGTAAAACAGTAGTTTTGCGTGAGGGGAAGAAATGGAGTATTTCCACAGAGAAACTTGTTCTGGATGATTTGATCTTTCTGAAAACAGGAGATCAGGTTCCGGCTGACGTAAAGGTACTGGAGGGAACTGTAGAAGTAAACGAGTCTCTACTCACCGGTGAGTCGGACAATCTGTCCAAAAGCCAGGGAGACGAACTTTTTTCAGGAAGCTTTGTGACATCAGGGGAAGCTTGCTGTCAGGTAATCCATGTTGGAAAAGATAATTATGCATCGCAGATCACAAGTGAAGCAAAGGAATTTAAACGTCATAATTCGGAACTTCGCAATTCTCTGAATGCGATTCTGAAGGTGATCAGTATCATTATCGTGCCTCTTGGTGCCATGTTGTTTTACAAGCAATATATGATCGTAGGAGATACACTGAAGGATTCTGTGGTAAATATGGTTGCCGCAGTACTTGGAATGATCCCGGAAGGCCTGGTACTTCTGACAAGTGTGGCACTGACATTGGGTTCTATGGTTCTTGCTACAAAGAAGACACTTGTGCAGGAGCTTTACTGTATTGAAACGCTGGCGAGAGTTGACACGCTCTGTCTGGATAAGACCGGTACGATCACAGAAGGTACCATGAAGGTTGAAGATGTGCAGTTGTATGATACAGCACAGACAACTGTTGTACAACATACAGCAAAATTTGATCCGGAAACAGGGGAGCCTGTTCAGAATGTGTCAGCATTAAAACCGGAGGTTACGGTATCAGCAGAGAAGGAAAACGGACAGATACAGGAAACAGTAAATTTAGAAACGGTATCTCAGGAAGAAAGACAGAAGCTTCAGGAAATTGACCACATTATGGGAAATATGATGTCAGTTCTTCATGATCAGAATGCAACAGCAGATGCGCTGAGAAAGCGCTTTCCTTCAAGAAATGACCTGAAACTGATCCATGCCATTCCTTTCTCCTCAGACAGGAAATACAGTGGTGCTGTTTTTGAAGGAAGAGGAACTTATCTGATGGGAGCTGCACAGTTCCTTTTTCCGGAAGGAAATGAAGAACTTCTGGAACATTGCAGCAGTTACGCACAGGAGGGATACCGTATCCTTGTTCTGGCTCACAGTGAACAGGAGACAAAAGGAACGGAACGCCCGACAGGACTTGAACCGTTGGGACTGTTTCTCATCACTGACGTGATACGTGAGGAAGCACCGGATACTCTGGCTTTTTTTGACAGTCAGGGAGTTGACCTTAAAGTTATCTCAGGAGATGATCCTGTGACTGTCTCTGCGATTGCAAAGAAAGCAGGACTGAAAAATGCCAATCATTATATCGATGCAACAACAATCAAAACTCCGGAAGAAATGCAGCGTGCAGTTGCAGAGTGCAGTGTATTCGGGCGTGTAACACCACAGCAGAAGAAACAGATGGTACAGGCTCTTCAGTCACAGAAGCATACAGTTGCGATGACCGGTGATGGTGTAAATGACGTACTTGCACTCAAGGAAGCAGACTGCAGTATTGCCATGGCAGCAGGAAGCGATGCAGCTAAAAATATTGCAAATGTCGTTCTTCTTGATTCTAATTTCGGGGCAATGCCTCATATTGTAAATCAGGGCCGTCGTGTTGTAAACAATATCAGAAGTGCGGCATCCATGTTTCTGATCAAAACAATTTTTTCGGTTTTACTGTCATTGATCACAATTTTCTTTGGAGATGCATATCCCTTTGAACCAATCCAGATGTCACTGATCAGTGCCTGCGCAGTGGGAATTCCTACATTTCTTCTGACACAGGAAAATAATTACAATAAGATTGACCATACATTCCTGAGGCACGTATTTATGAATGCATTTCCTGCGGCAGTAACCATTACAGGATGTGTATTTACAATCATGCTGGTCTGTCAGGATGTATACCATTCCAACGTCATGCTTAATACAGCCTGTGTTCTGGTTACGGGGTGGAACTATATGTCTGCACTGCGTACAGTTTATTCGCCGCTGAACACATACAGAAAAGTGATCATTTATGGAATGCAGTTTGCATTTTTTATAAGTGCGGTTGTATTGCAGGATTTGCTGACACTGGGTTCTCTGGAATTTGGAATGATCATTCTGGTATTTGTACTGATGACATTCTCTCCAATCCTGATCGAAACTATTACAGAATGGATTAGGAGGATTTATGAGAAGTCACTGGACAGAGAAGATGAAAATAAAGGATTTTTTGCAAGATTTTTGGAAAGAGTCCAGAAGTAAAAAACGAGGACAATCTGTAAAATATGCAGATTGTCCTCGTTTGCATTATGCGGTCTGCGTTATGCAGATTAATGGTTTATTTCTTTTTGCACAGCCAGAAGCATCCAAATGCAGGAATCATAACACCTTTAGCTTCCATCTCATGTCCTGAGATAAGATCAGTGTATATGCCGTCATCTTCGTTGATCCATGCAACCTTATCCTGATCGCTGAAGTTATAGATTCCGATGAATTTCTCCTCTGCATTTTCGCGTACGATTGCAAGGATAGAAGAATCCCAGGTATCGATTGTACGAAGATCAGCTGTTGTGTCAAAAACGCTGTGTGAACTTCTGATATGTTCCAGATGATCCAGTGCGTGGAAAAGTTTTCCCTGTACTGTATCTGCGATATTTCTGTTTGGAGCAAGTGACCAGTTGAATTCTCCTCTGTGAAGATAGCGGGAATCAACTGCCTTATCAGGATCATCTTTATAAGAATAGTCGTTTACCTGACCAATCTCATCTCCGCTGTAGATTACAGGGATACCTGACTGGGAAAGCATAAATGCATGAAGTGTGATGTCATAGCGCACACTTCTGTCAACACCAACTACATTTCCTTCAAAACCATATTTCTCAATGCCGCACAGAGATGCGGTAGTACCGCAAAGTCTTGCATCACCCAGACGCGGGTCATCATTGTAAAGTTCACCGCGGCCAAATGTATCCGGATATTTGCCTGTAAAGAAATCATTCAGGAATTTCTTATGAGAAACCTCATCGATTGAGAAATTCTTCAGGAAATCATAATCCAGTCCCCAGCCAATATCATCGTGGCAACGCAGATAATTCTGGAAGATGTATTCTTTTGGAAGAGATCCCAGAATATCCAGCTGTCTGCGAAGCAGAGATACATCTTTGGTTGCAACTGTGTGCCAGGTGCTTGCCATAGTAGTAACGTTATACAGGATATGGCATTCCGGCTTTTCAAGTGTACCGAAATATGGAACAACTTTTTCAGGAGCCATGACAACCTCTCCGAGAAGAAGGACTCCCGGGCACACGATCTCGCAGATCATACGCATCATACGTACGATTGTGTGAACCTGTGGCAGGTTGCGGCAGTTTGTTCCAAGCTGCTTCCAGATATAAGGAACTGCATCGAGACGTACGATGTCAACACCCTGGTTTGCCAGATATAACATATTGTAGACCATTTCGTTAAACACAACAGGATTTCTGTAGTTTAAATCCCACTGGTATGGATAGAAAGTAGTCATGACATGTTTGTGAAGGTCATCCAGCCATGTAAAGTTGCCCGGTGCGGTAGTTGGGAATACCTGTGGACAGGTCTTCTCATAGAGAGCAGGAACATCGTAGGTATCAAAGAAGAAATAACGGTCCTGGTATTCTTTTTCACCTGCGCGAGCCCGTTTTGCCCACTCATGCTCTTCGGAAGTATGGTTCATAACGAAATCAAGGCAGATGTTGATGCCGCGTTCATGGCATTTGGAGGTAAGCTCTGAAAAGTCCTCCATAGTACCAAGCTCAGGCTGCACTGTGCGGAAGTCAGCTACTGCGTAACCACCGTCACTTTTTCCTTTCGGAGATGCGAGCAGAGGCATCAGATGAAGATAATTGACATTACATTCTTCCACATAATCCAGATGTTCCTCCAGACCTTTTAAAGTATGTGCAAAATTGTTTACATACATCATCATGCCTACAAGGTCATTGCGTTTATACCAGTCCGGATCAGCCTCACGCTTTTTATCAGATGCCTTTAATGCTGAATTTCTGCTGTTATAGAAAGCTTCCATATTAGAAGTAAGATCATGCAGATATGTCATGACATCATCACGATCCTGATATAATTCGCAATATAACCATTTCAGCTCATCATAATGTTTCTGAAAACGTTCATTATATAAAGTAAGATCAACAGGAACGTCCAGTTTAACAGGTTCCACTTTGGAAGTCTCGACCTTAACAGGTTCTACTTTAGAAGTCTCGACCTTAACAGGTTC
>ERZ791914.72-NODE-72-length-107450-cov-24.548741_pt1 | contig 107450 bp, 57 predicted proteins | sample MGYA00510140_ERZ791914 | MGnify/ENA primary metagenome ERZ791914 (study PRJEB30046, sample SAMN00792079) | human gut metagenome | study: EMG produced TPA metagenomics assembly of the A metagenome-wide association study of gut microbiota in type 2... | reverse complement strand
AAGTCGGGGCTTTGTGCGTAAAAAACAGAAGGTGTGCATTTTGACACACCTTCTTGATAATTCATTTCATTTTTGTATGTTGCGTCATATTGTTTTCTTGATATTTTGTTCTATATTCTTTGGGTGTTATCTCCATTTCTTTCCTGAAAACCTTCGAAAAATGAAATTGGTCATAATATCCAAGTTTAAAAGCTATTTCTTTTATTTTTAAGTTGGAGAATTGTAAATATGTGCACGCTCTTTGTATTTTCAGTGAGTTGTAGTACTCCATCGGCGCATAAGAAGTTCGGCGTGAAAACAAAGTACTGAAATGTGATGTTGAATAATTAACGTGCTGAGCAATATCTTCCAATGTGATAGAGTTTTCGATATTCTGTTTCATGAATGAGATGCTATCTCGCACTATATCGTGGCTTTTTATTTTCTTTATTTCTCTGTATTGGTTGATATATTTTAGTGTAGCAAGAAAATGCAGGAGACATATGCTTACATATTCTAAATTTTCCGGACTATATCCTAATTCTAAATTTTGGAACATTTCTTCAAATAGCAGAAATCGGTCTTCATATCTTGCTCTGTCGGATTCTACCACATCAATGATTTTTCCAGTGATGGATGAAAATAAAGATATGTCTTTTCCTTGAAAATGAAACCAATAAATACTCCATGGATTATGTTCATCAGCTCCGTATGCATGTTTACAATTGGCGGGAATAATGAATGCTTGGTTGGAATGCAGGATGTGATTTTTCTCATTGTATGTTATCCAGCCACTTCCATCTTTGCAATAGATAAAAACATATTCAGGACATCCTTTCTCCCTCTCTCTATAGTGATGGATGGCATTCGGATAAAATCCAATATGGCTCACAAACAATCTTTGTGTTATTGGATTTTCACTCTGAAATTTTCTGATATTATAAGGGGTGACTATTGCTTTCTCACCTTTGAAACCTTCTCCGACTTTTTCTATAAAATGTGTTTTCATATATTTTTCCATGATTGTAGTTGATATTTACATATATTGTAACTGTTTCACTTTAAGTCACTTGTTTTTATTACAAAAATAGTGATATTTTACATATCTTCGACATTATCCTGCATTTTTAATGTTGCCTATTGCGTTTAACTTTGCGTTATACTAACAAAGAATTCATAAAATTAAAATCAAACAAATATCTAATATGGAGAAAATTACTGATTATCTGATACGCCCTACGTTCTCAGAAAAGGGTGTGGTGAAAGCTTGGAAGGAAAGTGTGATGTTGCCTACTTATGAGATAGGTGAAGAGGAAAAAAATCCGATTTTTTTGGAAAAACGTGTTTATCAGGGTAGCTCAGGTGTAGTATATCCTTATCCTGTAGTAGAAAAAATATCAGATGAAAAACATGAGAAAGAATATCAAGCTTATTTTATTGAAAATGAATATCTCAAGATTATGATTTTGCCTGAGCTTGGGGGACGTGTACAAATGGCTTATGACAAAGTGCAAAAACGTCATTTTGTATATTACAATCAGGTAATTAAACCAGCCTTAGTAGGTTTGACTGGCCCTTGGATTTCTGGTGGTATAGAATTCAATTGGCCACAACACCATCGGCCTAGTACTTATCTACCTACAGATTGTATGATTGAGGAAAATCCTGATGGGAGTAAAACTGTGTGGTGTAATGAGGTGGAACGTATGTTTCATCTTAAAGGTATGCAGGGATTTACTCTCCGTCCCGGAAAATCTTATTTGGAAATTAACGTAAAAGTATACAATCGTACGCAATTCCCCCAAACATTTTTGTGGTGGGCAAATCCGGCAGTGGTGGTAAACGATCATTACCACTCTGTATTTCCGGCTGACGTTCATGCTGTTTTCGACCATGGAAAACGTGCTGTTTCCAATTTCCCGATAGCTACTGGGATATATTATAAGCAAGATTATTCGGAAGGTGTGGATATTTCAAAATACAAAAACATTCCGGTACCTACTTCCTATATGGCTATAAAATCCCGTTATAACTTTGTTGGAGGATATGAGACAGACAAACAAGCTGGGTTACTTCATGTGGCTGATCATAATGTTTCACCAGGAAAAAAACAATGGACTTGGGGAAATGGTGATTTTGGACAAGCTTGGGATCGTAATCTTACAGATGAAGATGGACCTTATATTGAACTGATGACTGGTGTCTTTACTGATAATCAGCCTGATTTTGCTTGGCTACAACCCTATGAAGAAAAATCTTGGACTCAATATTTCATGCCTTATGCGCAAGTAGGTTATGTGAAAAATGCTTCTAAAGATTTTATTATGAATTTGACTGTTGAAAATAGTAAAGCATATGTTATAGTATATGCTACCGGTCAGGAAAAGAATGTAACAGTAGAAGTAAAGGATGCTGCAGGAAAAGTTCTTTATAGCCAAGCGCACGACCTCTCTCCTGAACAAATCTTTAAGACTGAATTGAATGCTGGAGACTATAAGCAAGAAGACCTTACTATCATTTTGAATAGAGAAGGTAAAGTACTGCTTACTTATACGGCTGATAAACCCGAAATCAAACCTACTCCCGCTCCTGCGAAGTCGGCGAAGCAACCCAAAGATATCGCTTCTATTGAACAGCTTTTCCTTACTGGCCAACATTTAGAGCAATATCGTCACGCTACTTATAATCCCTTGGATTACTATTACGAAGCTTTGGAACGTGATCCGGGTGATATTCGCTGTAACAATGCTGTAGGTTTGCTAATGTTGCGCCGTGCTAAATTTGCCGAAGCAGAAAAATATTTCCGCTGTGCCGTTAAAACGCAAACAGAACGCAATCCAAATCCCTATGATGGTGAACCTTATTACAATTTGGGATTAAGTTTAAAGATGCAAGGCAAATTGGAAGAAGCTTATGAGGCTTTCTTCAAAGCTACTTGGAATGCGGGCTGGAAGGATGCAGGTTATTTGGGGGTAGCACAGATTGATGTTATCCGTGGTGATTGGGAATTAGCTTTGGAGCACATAGATTTGTCTTTGGTACGTAACTGGCATAATCACAAAGCTCGTCAACTTAAAGCTACAATTTTGAGAAAAATGGGGCGTAAAGAAGAAGCCTTACAGTTCATTGCAGATTCTTTGCAGATTGATGAATTTAATTTGGGTTGTCGTTTTGAAAAATACTTCATAGATCGAAACCGTGATGCATTGGTGGAAATGAAGAATCAACTGAATGGTGCTGTATATAATTATATAGAATACGCTTTCGACTTTGCCGCAGCTCAGTTATATACAGAGGCTTCTGAAGTGATAAAGTTCTATTTGAACGGTGAGAAAAACGTATATCCTATAGCTGTGTATATGTTGGGTTATTTCGCAGCTTGCGACGGGGACAAAATTACTGCACTCGACTGGTATGCGAAAGCGCAAGCCTTATCGCCCGATAAGTGTTTTCCCAACCGTATAGATGAAGTTGTGGTATTGAAGAATGTCATTGACGTTTGTCCCGATGATTACAAAGCACTATACTATTTGGGTAACTTCTGGTATTCTCACCGTCGTTATGATGAAGCTATTGAGTGTTGGGAAAAATCAGTAGAGGCAAATAGTAATTTCCCCACTTCATTGCGCAATCTTGCCCTCGCTTATTACAATAAGCGTAATCGTAAGTTAGATGCTCGTCAACTTTTGGAACGTGCGTTCAGTTTGGACGAATCAGACTCTCGCATCTTTATGGAACTTGACCAGTTATATAAAAAGATGGGTGATTCGTACGAATCACGCTTGCGTAACCTTGAAAAACACTTAAACCTTGTGGAACAACGAGATGACCTCTGCATAGAACGTATCACTCTGTATAATCTCATTGGTCAGCATGAATACGCCAAGGATCTTATAGCATCTCGCAAGTTCCATCCGTGGGAAGGTGGTGAAGGTAAAGTAACCGGTCAGTATGTAATTTGCTGTGTAGAGTTGGCTAAAAAGGCTATCAAAGAGGGTAATTACGAAGGGGCCTTGTGTTTGCTTCATGAAACAGATGCTTATCCTCACAACTTAGGAGAAGGCAAACTCAGTACGGCTGAAGAAAATGAAGTAGACTACTATAAGGGCATTGCCTATCGTGGATTGGATAATGAAGCTGAGTCTATTAAATATTTAGTAAAAGCCACTAAGGGGTTAGCAGAACCTCAACAAGCCTTTTTCTATAATGACCAGCAACCCGACAAAATTTTCTATCAAGGATTAGCATGGAGGGCTTTAGGAGAAGAAGGTAAGGCGCGCAGTCGCTTTAATAAATTGATAGACCATGGCAAGAAACACTTATTTGATAATTGTAAAATTGATTATTTCGCAGTTTCATTGCCCGAACTTGCTATTTGGGACGATGATTTAAATGTTCGCAACCAAATACATTGTTATTACGTAATGGCGCTTGGTTACAGTGGATTAGGTGATGACACATTGGCTGAGGAATATTATAAAAAGGTGAGAGAACTTGATGTTAACAAGCAAGTTTTTAGAAAATAGAGTTTATGAATTCTATATTCTTTTGTTAATTAAATAATTATGCTATGAAACCATTTTATTTCGTTTCAACATTCTTTATGATGTTGGTTTTGCTTACTGGATGTAGCGATGATGATGTAATGACTTATCCTGCTTCGGATATGCCTGAAATCAACGTTACGCGTGATGAACTGTATTCAAATCCTAATCGAGCATTTCAGATTAAGGCTAATTTGAAAGATGATTTAGGGCTGAAGAATCTCAAAATCTCTTGTCCAGAGTTCTTCTTGGATAAAAACATCAGTTTTTTAGCGGACACTATGACCACCGAGTACGAATTGAGCTATGAATTTCTTGCTCCACAAGAAACCAAAAGGGAAGAAACTTATATTGTGAACTTAATGTTGGAAGATGTTTCTGGCAATAAGGTTACTAAAGCTCTCACTCTTTATCTGGACGGTGATTTCAAGGCCCCAAAATTTTCTGATGTACAACCTGCTGACGGTACTGTACAAATTCTGGATGGGACAAATGAGCTGAGTTTTACTCTTTCATTTAAAGTAACTGATGACAGCGGATTATCTAAACTCTTGATCGAAGAACCCATTCTCGGAATTAAAGAAGAAGTGACTTTGAATAATGAGAAAGAATATACTTTTGAAAAGACTTACTCATTGCCTCAGAAAGCTGAGAACTATCAAATAAAGCTCACAGCTTATGACAATTTTGTAGATGCTAATGAATGTATACAAAACATTAATTATGTGGTCTCTAGCGAGATGGTTACTCTGTATTTGGCCGATGTAGCTAAGGATACCGACTTGGAGACCGATGCATTTGGTGTACCTGTACTCTATCACAAGAAGTCCAGCGGTATATTCACATTTAAATATTGCTGTAATTATGACAATCAGGAGATCTACTTCCTCGGACAAAGTTCTTCATTCGCTCCTCACTGCTTCGGTCTTGATGAAAATGGTATATTGGTTAACGATGGCTCTGCAGCTCCTATTGTGCTGCCTACTAAAGGCTACTATGAGATTAAGGTCGATACTAAAAATTTGACTTATGAAGTTAAGCCTTATCAACCTCAAACAGCACCTCATGTAGCTCCTATTATGATTTGTGGTGGTGGTATTGATGGTGCAACTTGGGATCCAGGCACTGCTATGCAAATGACTCAAGATGCTGATGACAAGTATATCTGGTATGCTGAAGTTGATATTATAGGCAGTGTATGTATGACAATTTCTACTCCGGGTTGGGCTAAGTACTGGCGTTTACTTGCCGATGGGGTGATTGACTATATGGGCTCGGAACAGCCTTATCATGATTTCCCGAAAGGTAAATATAAATTCTCTATCAACACGGAAACCGGTCGTGCTAGATGTGTGAAGTAATTAATCAATTAATAAAATGTTAACAATGAAACGATACATTATATTTTCTATTATCACTCTTTTCACTTGCTTGGTGACCAAAGCCCAAATTATTGTGACTGGTACCGTTGTGGATGCAGAAAATGAGCCGTTAATTGGTGTAAATATTTTAGAGGAAGGTACAACCAATGGTAATATTACTGATATAAATGGTAGATACAGTATCACTGTCGCAAATGCTAACTCAAAGCTCTCGTATTCTTATATTTCTTATAAAACGGTGACTCAGACTGTAGGTAATCGTAAAGTAATTAACGTAACACTGCAAGAAGATTCGGAGACATTGCAAGAAGTGGTAGTAGTAGGTTTTGGTGTCCAAAAGAAAAGTGACCTGACTAGTTCCATATCATCAGTGAAAGGAAAGGAAATACGCTCTATGAATGTAAGTAATGCTACGGAAAGTTTACAGGGAAAAGTAGCTGGTGTTACCATTGTAGGCGCCGGTAATCCCGGCGGACAGCCTAAAGTAATGATTCGCGGATTTTCTACTATCAACTTAACTACCGACCCCTTGTATGTGGTAGACGGTGTACCTATGAGCGAGGGGATCAATTTTTTGAATCCAAACGAAATAGAAAGTATTGAGGTTCTGAAAGATGCTTCTGCTAGTGCTATTTATGGTAGCCGTGCATCAAACGGTGTAATCATGGTAACTACTCGTAAAGGAGTGGAGGGTAAGCCTTCATTTTATCTTGATGCCAATTATGGGATACAGCAAATGAAAAATCCCTATGATATGGCTAGTGCTTATGAGTATGCGAATATCCTCAATACTGCCAATCATCAATCTGGTTATCCTGAGCCTTTTGACAATCCGGACCAGTACATCGGTAAGACTACAAATTGGTGGGGTGCTGGAATTCGTGAATTTACTCCTTCTTTTAATGTTAGTATGGGTGTGCAGGGCGGTACCGAGAAAAACAAATATTCTGTGAGCCTAAACTATTCTCAGCAAGATTCTTTTTACGAAAAAGGCGGTTACAAGCGTTTTACAGCCCGAGTCACTAATGATTATAAGTTTAATAAGTATTTCTCCGCAGGTTTTACCTTGAATCCCCGTTATGAAAATTGGGGTAATCCTACTAATTGGGCTGATTTCAACCGTATTGATCCTATTACTCCTATCTATAAACCCGAAGAAGAACTAACCGGTACTGAGAATGAATATAGTATTTACTCTCGTTCCCCGTCGACGGTATGGAATCCTGTTGCTACTGTGGCCCGGTGGAAACAACATAATGTAAGTTATGCACTTTCTTCTTCTGCCTATTTGGAAATCCGTCCCATCAAGGACTTGGTAATTCGTTCGCAAGCATCAGTCGAGATTGATTCCCGTATTTCTGATGACTTCTCACCAGACTTCGTGATTGATCCTGCCAATGAGTTCCAGACTAACAACTCTATTACTCGTAACAGTCCCGTTTATCGCAATTGGAGTGTACAAAACACTTTGACTTATCTCAAGACATTTGCCGATAAACACAATTTCACAGCTATGGTAGGTAACACTTTCGAAGAGTGGAATAGCACTACTCTGTGGGGAAGTTATGATAAAATGCCTAACAATTCTGATCCCCTGCAAGAACTTGATGCGGGTACTATCAACCCTCGTACTGGCGGTAACTTATCTACTACTTCTCTGCTCTCTTATTTAGGGAGAATTACTTATAATTACGCTGACAAGTATTACTTGACTGCCACTTATCGTGTGGATGGCTCTTCTAAATTTATGGATAAAAACAAGTGGGCTTCTTTTCCTTCTGCATCTGTGGCTTGGCGTATCTCTAACGAGACCTTTATGGAAGGTGTAAAATCTGTGGTAAACAGCCTGAAACTGAGAGCTGGTTGGGGACGTGTGGGTAACCAGAATCTACCTAGTGGAGTGTATATGTCACAGTTGGGACAAGACTATTATGTATTGGGTGATAATATGGTGAACACCGTATATCCTAGTGTCGTGAAAAATAGTGATGTAAAATGGGAAACTGTGGAAGATTTTAATTTTGGTTTGGACTATGGTTTGTTTGATAATCGTCTGAGCGGTTCATTTGAATACTATGTGAAGAATACGCGCGATATGCTTTTCTTGAAAGCATATCCCAGTTACTCCGGTTATCCTGGTGATGCTAAGACTTGGACCAATGTGGGTTCTATGCGTTCCAAAGGTTTCGAAATGTCTATGAGTTATAACGACCAGTGGGGGGACTTTACTTTAGGTGCTACTCTAAACTTAACAACTTTCAATGTTGAGATGACCGAATTGACTGGTGATAAGGACCCTCTGTATGGTAACGGAGAGCGCACTAAAACTGTTCAAGGTGATGAACCTGGCTATTTTTATGGCTATGTTACAGATGGTTTGTTTCAAAACCAAACAGAACTGAACCGCCACACCAACAATGAAGGTAAGTTTCTGCAGCCTAACGCCAAGGTGGGTGACATCCGTTTTAAAGACTTGAATGGTGATGGTAAACTTGATGCTTATGACCGTACAAAAATCGGTTCACCTTGGGCAGATGTCACTATGGGATTAAATCTGAACTTCGGTTGGAAAAACTTTGATTTGGTGGCAAATTTTTATGCTAGCATAGGTAATGACTTGGTGAATGAGAATATCAAAGAATTATATAACACATCAGGAGCTGGCGGTAAAACCAATAAGGTAAGTGGGTTGGGTGAAATGGCTTGGCATGGTGAAGGTACTTCTAATTATGTACCCCGTTTGTCTGTCGAAGACCACAATGAGAATTTTGCTAAGTTTTCTTCTTTCTATGTGGAAGACGGATCTTACTTGAGGCTGAAGAATCTGCAATTGGGATATACTTTTAAAAATATTCCCATGATTAAGAAACTACGCCTTTATGTTGCAGGCCAGAATCTGTTTACTATTACTAACTTCAGTGGTGTTGAGCCTGAAGTTTCTGGTAGTGTAACAAGTTTTGGCTTTGCGGGATGGACATATCCTGTTCAACGTGTTTACTCTGTAGGTGCTAACATTACTTTTTAATAGATTAAAAAATATGAAAAAGAATATATTTACCTTTATATTAATTGCTTCATTGGGATGGGGCATGACTTCTTGTGAAGATTTTATTACGCACGAAAAGCGTGGTGTGCAAGACTTGGATAACTATTTCCAAACAGACACAGAATGTCACGACTTTGTAATTGACCTTTATAAACGCGCATTGCTGAACAATGATTGGAAACCGATTGCCCACACACGTGTAACCAATGAAACCGCTACCGATGATGCTTGGATGGGGAATACAGGTCAAGATGCAAGCGGTTTTGAGCCGGCAGCTATGTATACACTCACTCCTAACCGTATGGGATATCTTACGGAACTTTATAAGACAAGATATCAGAATATTATGAGTTGTAATATTGCCATTGAATCTTTACCCGAAGCTCCTATTTCAGAAGAAAAGAAAAAATGTTACATTGGTGAGGCATTATTCTGTCGTGCTTATAATTATTTGGATCTAGTATGTAACTTTGGTGGTGTACCAAAAGTAGATAGGATGTTAGCTTCTTCTGAGATGAATTTAGGTCGTGTAAGTAAGGAAGAAATCTATGCTTTCATTGAAGATGATTTACGTAAAGCTATTCAAATGGTGAATACTACTTACGAGGGTGATGGAAAGGGAAGAGCTACAGTATGGAGTTGTACCGCTCTTTTGGCGCGCGTTTCTTTGTATCAAAGCAAGTGGAAAGAAGCTCACCACTACGCAGACACCACTATTGTGAATAGTGGCTGTAAATTGGAACCTAACTTCTTGGATATTTGGAATGTGAAAAATCATAATGGTGTAGAATCACTCATTGAAGTACAAACTAAGGCTGAGATTGGTAAAATTTTGGGTAATCCCCTTTCTACTCTCTGTGGTGGACGTGGCGAGAGTTTGGAAGACTTTCCTAGCCATGATGCAAAAGATATTATGGATGGTTGGGGCTGGGGAACTCCGACTAGTGACCTGGAAAACTGCTATATCTCTGAAAAAGATGAAATCAGACGCCGCAGCACTATCACAGTGTGTGGTGACCCTGTATATGGTGACGATGTGTTAAATCCTACTTACACTTTTGATTTGAAACAAAACAAATCAGGTCGGGTTATCCGAAAATACTACATTCCTATTGAAACACGTCGTATTTTAGAGAATCCACGTTATGAAGCTCCTTTGAATACGCCTATCATCCGCTTGGCTGAAATGTATTTGACTCGTGCAGAAGCTGCCTACCATTTGGGTGATACTGATGCTGCCATGGACGATGTTGATTTCATTCGTGCCCGTGTAAAATTGGAACCTAAAAAAGGAAAAGTTTTTGGAACTCAAATTCTTTATGCTATCTGGAAAGAACGCCGTATGGAGTTAGCTTTCGAAGGATTGCGTTTGTTTGATATCCGCCGTCAGATAGATCCCGCTACCAATCAGCCTGTGATTGCAGGTCTGTTTGGTCCCAATGGTAGCTTTGTACATTACAACACAGAGATTTCTACAGATAAGTTTGAGACCACCAATCTGAAAGAACTTCAGAATAAGGGTATTAACTTTGATGTAAACAAACATATGGTATGGCCTATTCCTCAATCTGAAATTGACCGTAGCTTTGGTGTAGTAATTCAAAATCCTAATTATTAATAAAAAAAAAAAATTGTAATGAATTGTGGAAGATATATACAATTGCTTGGAGCAACTACCCTTTTGACAGTAACTTCATGTATTTCGGATGTTGATAAACCGCTCCCTCCCGTATTCAATAGCGTAAGACATATCTCTGTTGATTTAAATCAAGAAATGCAGACCATTGACGGTTTTGGAGCCTCCGATGCTTGGCGTTGCCAGTTTGTTGGTAAAAATTGGCCTGAAGAGAAAAGAAAACAGATTGCAGATTGGCTCTTTAGTCAGGAAGTGGATGACAATGGAAATCCTAAGGGTATTGGTCTCTCTCTTTGGCGCTTCTATATAGGTGCAGGTAGCACAGAGCAGGGGGACGATAGTGGCATTGCCGATGAATGGCGTCGTTCTGAGTGTTTTCAAAATGTAGATGGTACTTATGATTGGAATAAATATCAAGGGCAACGTTGGTTTTTGCGTGCTGCCCGTGATAGAGGTGTGGAACGCTTTCTGGCTTTTAGCTTAAGCGCACCGGTTCATATGTCTAAAAATGGAAAAGGGTATTCCATTAGCGGTGATAAAAAAATGAATATAAAAGAAGGCATGATGTCGGCTTATGCTGATTATTTGGTTGAATCTGTTTATAATCTTGAGAGATTGGAGAATGTAAAATTCAACTACTTAAGCCCCATCAATGAACCTCAATGGGATTGGGGAAAGGGAAGCCAAGAGGGTACATCTGCCACTAATGAGGAAATGACTCAATTCACAAAACTTCTTTCAGATAAACTTCAAACCAAAGGTTTGGCTACTACTATTGCTTTAGGTGAGGCTGGTGCAATAGAGTATCTTTATAAAGACAAAGATGACAGCAGGACTGATAACCAAGTGGAGGACTTTTGGAATAGTTCTTCTCCATATAGTATCGCTGGACTATCTAACGTGGAAAATGTAATTACTGGTCATAGTTATTGGTCGGTTTGGCCTGCTGATGATGCGGTGGCACAACGCAGGATGCTTAATGATCAAATTAAACAATACGGTAATTTAAAATATTGGCAAACTGAGTATTCAATATTGGAATCTTCAGGTGCTTCTGAAATTCCGGGAGGAAACGGTAATATGCGTGATTTGGGCATGCAGACTGCTTTGTTCGTTGCTCGCATCATTCATAATGACCTAACCCTTGCCAATGCTTCATCTTGGTCTTGGTGGACTGCCTTAACTCGTGCAGACTATAAAGATGGTCTGGTATATTTGGATGATGGTAATTCAACAGGGTCTCAAACGAAAGGATACTGTAAAGAAGATGGGGTAGCTCATGATTCCAAACTTATGTGGATGTTGGGTAACTGGTCTCGTTTTGTACGTCCGGGCATGAAACGTATCAATGTGACTACTCCTAATCCTGATCCTGTTATAGCTTGCAAAGATGTGATGGTAAGTGCTTTCAAAGACGATATAGCTCGTAAAGTAGTATTGGTATTTGTAAATGTAGGTACCCTAAACAGAAAGTACAATCTAGAGAATCTTAATTTAGAGAACAATGCTTTGACTCCCTACATTACTTCTGAAACTTCTAATTTGAGCAAAGTTGCCGATATGCCAACAAACAATATTGTTATACCGTCTAAATCTATAGTGACTTTAGTTGGCCAATTGCAATAAACTTGTGTTCTTTTACCATTTTTTATTATTATGGTAGTTAGTTTATAAAAAGAGTAAGGGCACTCTGAACTAAATGAGAGTGCCCTTTTCCATTACATTCATCTTTTGGGTTGGTAGATTAGTTTTCTGTAGTTTAAAATAGTGTAAATTATGTATAAATTTTTGGCGCTTATATTTTGGGGCTTTTGTTGCTATGAAATACAAGCTAGACAAGTCTATGATCGTAATAACGTTAAGGATGTCATTTCTCTAGCAGGTATATGGAATTTCAAACTCGATCCTATGGATGTAAGTATACCTGTGAAGGGTAGTGATTTTATATCCTGCTTTCCAGAGGAAATAACCCTGCCCGGTTCTACAGATCAGGCAGGAAAGGGGGTTAAGACTCAGGATATGACTTCCATCCGTTTGACTCGGATGTACGAATATAGTGGGGCAGCATGGTATGAGAAAAGCAATGTATTTATTCCTGAAGAATGGGATGAAAAACAATTTTTCCTTTTTTTAGAACGTGTGCATTGGGAGAGTCAAGTGTGGGTAAATGGACAGTTCGTTGGCAAGGATAAAAGTTTAGCTACTCCTCATCAATATGATATCACTCCTTATGTGAAAGCGGGTGATTGGAATACGGTGCGTATTCGTGTTGACAATAGTAAGATTCATGATTTGGCATATACTCATGCCATGAGTGCAGAAACCCAAACTAATTGGAATGGTATCATTGGTCGCATGGAAATACAAGCTGTGGATAAAGTGTATATCAGCAATTTTCAGATATACCCCATACGCAAAGAGAAGAAGCTTAAAGTGGTGGCTCAGATAACTAATATCGACAAAGTTGCAATAAAAGGTGACATCTGTATGAAGGCCTTTATAAATAATGGGGATGTCGAAAAGATCCTTCCTGAAAAAGTTGAAACATTTCAAGGAAACGACTCACTTATTAACTTAGTACATTACTATGAATTAGGTGATAAAATTTATACTTGGGATGAGTTTAATCCCAATCTCTATCAATTCACTTATGAAGTGAAATGTGGTGATAAAAATGATAGCCGTTCTATTTGCGTAGGTATACGCGATTTTGCAACTCGCGAAACCAACTTTACTGTGAACGATATAACTACTTTTATTCGTGGAGCCGTGAACTCCTGTGAGTTTCCCATTACTGGTTATCCTCCAATGGATTATAATGAGTGGATGCGTGTGATGAAGATTTATAAAAAATATGGTATTAATTGTATACGTTTTCATAGTTGGTGTCCTCCGGAAGAAGCTTTTCAAGTTGCTGATGAATTGGGACTTTACTTACAAGTGGAGAATGCAGACTGGCGATTCACCGTAGGAGATGACAAATCTACTAATGATTTTTACTACAGTGAAGTGGACCGCATTTTTCAGACCTATGGAAACCATCCTTCTTTTGTATTCTTCTGTGAAGGTAATGAGTTGGTAGGTAAGGGATGTAAAGAATTCTTAAATAAAGTTCTGGATAAATGTAAAAAAGACCCTCGTCATCTCTATGTAGCTGCTTCAGGTTATCCTAACATTGAGGGGAGTGATTTCTATGATTTCTATGGCGCTCGTCCTCAGCGTTGGCAGGAGGGATTAAACGGGCGTTTTAACGCGCAACCGCTTAATACGAAGTATGACTATTCAGATTATGTGAAAAAATTTACCATTCCTATGGTTACCCATGAGGTTGGACAGTGGTGTGTATACCCCGACTACAGTCAGATTTCTAAGTATGTGGGTGTATTAAAACCTTTCAACTATGAGTTGTTTCGAGAGGACCTTCGTAACAAAAAAATGCTTCATCAGGCCAATGACTTTCATATGGCTTCCGGAAAGTTCCAAGTGATTTTGAAGAAAGAGGAGCTTGAGTCTTATTTTCGTACTCCTGGTTTAGGTGGATACCACCTGCTTCAACTCAATGATTTTCCAGGACAAGGAACCTCACCAGTAGGTGTGGTTGATGTGTTCTATGACCCTAAACCCTATGTCAATGCCAAAACTTTCTTTAGTATCCAAAGTCCTTGTCTTCCTTTAATGCGGGCAGATAAACTTACTTGGAACAATAATGAAATTTTTCAAGCTATTGCTCAGATAGCTAATTTCTTTAAAACAGACATGGAGCAAGCAGAAGTAAATTGGACACTGGCCTATCCTAATGGTATTAAATATGCTGAAGGTAACTTTAAGACTTCTATTCCTAATGGAAAAATTACCCAACTCGGTATCATATCTGCAGATTTGCACAATGTGACTAAAGCTACAAAAATGGTGCTCACAATGGAAGTGGCTCATACAGAATATAGAAATGAATGGGATATTTGGGTATATCCTGCTACATTACCTAAAGTACCTAATGGTAAAGTGATGATAGCCCGCGAATGGAATGATAAGGTAAAAAATCACTTGGATCAAGGAGGAAAAGTATTGCTATTGGCTGACACAGCGAAGGTAAAATCTGATGTACCTCCTTGTTTCTCTAGTATCTCATGGAATGCAGTATGGTCAGGTACTCCTCCTAATACTCTTGGCATTCTCTGTAATCCCCAACATCCTTTATTCAATGAGTTTCCTACGGAGTTTCATTCTAATTGGCAGTGGTTTGACCTTATTCGTAATTCTCGCCCTATGTTGCTCGACCAAACATCATATGCTTTGACCCCTTTGGTTCAAATTATTCCGGATTGGAATAATAACCGTAAGATTGGGCTGGTATTTGAAGCGAAAGTTGGTAAGGGAAAGCTGATGGTTACTTCCATTGCTTTCGATAAAATATTAATCAAGAGTGCAGTGGCTCGCCAGATGTACTATAGTATGATGAAATATCTTACTTCCCCTGAATTTAGTCCGAAAGCGGAAATGACCTTTGAAATGGTAGATAAAATTTTCTACTAATTTCATGCAATGATGGATTTATAAAAATATAGGTACGAAATTCTGATTGTAGCTTTTCGTTCTATATATTAATATCAATCTACTCTTATGAAAAAACTGTTTGTTTATATATTACTATGCATCTTGTGTCTACCAACTGTAGCACAACATATAGAATTTTCACTTGATGGTGATGATTGGAAATTTAAAACTGATCCTGATAGCATAGGTTACTATTCTTGGGCTAACGGACTTTCTGAGCCTGAAGTTGTAGCAGTGCCTCATACTTGGAATGTGGATCCCAAGTATGAAAGATATGTGGGAACCGCTTGGTATGAGAAGGATGTGATTGTATCTAACGAATGGAAGGCAAAAACAGTCCGTTTGCACTTCGATGCTGTATATCGTGATATGGTACTTTACATCAACGGCAAACAAGTTGGTCAAAACTTCGGGACTGGTTATACTCCTATTTCTTTTGATGTAACAAAATACTTAAACTTCGGTAAGTGTAATAAGGTCGTGGTATCTGTATGTAATCGCTTTTCAGAACATGCATTGCCTTATAAGATTCATTTTGATTGGACTAATGATGGCGGCATCATTCGTCCTGTAAAATTTATTGTAACTGATGGTACTCCCATTCGATATGCGCATATACGTCCAACAATACAATTTAGAGACTCTTCTGCTACGGCCAGTGTACGTATTAAATTATGGAAAGAGAAAGTGAAGAAAGCACAATTTACATTGGCTTTTTCTGAATGGGGGACGAAAAAAAGAATACTTGAACATACGATAACCTTAAGTCAGTGTTCGGATGGTACTTTTGAAACTCAAGTAAGGTTTGATAAAATTAAACTTTGGCACTTTGATATGCCCAACCTTTATAATCTCACCGTTACTCTGAAAGAGGACAGAAAGGTGAGTGATGTATATACTACTCGTTTCGGATTCCGAAAGGTGGAAATTAAGGGGAATCGACTTATTCTTAATGAAGAGGCTATGCGTTTGCCTGGTATAGAATATATGGCAGGTTCTGTTCCCGTTTATGGCATGGCTGAACCTATAGAAGTACAGCGTAAAGCTGTAGAACTAATGAAAAATCTGAACTGTGTAATATCTCGTTTTCATTGGCAACAAGATACTCGTATTTTGGATTTCATGGATGAACAAGGTATTTTGGTACAAGAAGAAATACCTTGGTGGCAAGCGCCAGGAAATCTAACGCCCGAAATGGAAGCCTTGGCCAAGCATCATATAGATTTAATGATAGAACGTGATTTGAATCATCCTTGTATATTTTCTTGGGGGGTTAGTAATGAAGTGTTTAATAATACTGATAAAAATGTCTATCACCGTTTGATTCAGCAAACTCGATATTGGGAAACATCAGCTTTAGTTTCTGTTGTATCGAATCAAACTTATGAACGTTTGGAAAATGATGAGTCTTTACTTGCCGATATCCCTACTTGGAATGATTATGTAGGTACTTGGTATGGTAAAAGCAATGAAGAAACACAAGAAAAATTAGATTTGATATACCAAAAAGCTTTAACTGGCCGTCCTTTACTCATAACAGAACATGGATTGTGTGAACCTCATCATGTAGGTGGTGATGCACGCCGTATCATTGATATGGCTTATCATTTTGATTTGTGGACTAAAGCGGATTATATTATGGGGTGTATCTATTTTTCTCTAAACGACTATCGCACTCATATGGGAGAGGCTGGTAAGGGACGTTTTAAACAACGTGTACACGGACTTACTGACTGCTGGTTAAATCTTAAGCCGTCTTATAATGTTTATTGTTCATTGGCAGCCCCACTTTACATAGAAAAGGTACATCAAGATGGACAGAAAGCACAAGTGATCTTGAAGGTAAAGAATACTCTTCCTTCTTACATCTTACGTCACTATAAATTAGTATGGTTAAATGAGAATGGAAAAGAAAGCTCTATGATATTGCCCGATTTGATACCGGGTGATAGATATAAGGTAACTATCGATCGTTTACCCATCAATCAAAAACTGAAATTGAAAGTTGTTCGTCCTACTGGATTTACTGTAACAGAATATTGATATATAATTATGAAAAAACTACTATTATTTTTTGTTTGTCTGTGTGTTATGGATAAAGTATCTGCTCAGACAAAGAATAATTTCAATTTAGAAGATCTACGTATAGAGCTTGTGAAGAAATGGCCTCACAACCGTACGGTTAACATTGTATTTCATGGGCATAGTGTGCCAACCGGTTATGCCAATACACCTAATGTGCGTACTCTTGATGCTTATCCCCATCAGTTGCTCCATGGTTTAAAGGAGCTTTATCCGTGGGCAGTTATCAATGTATTTACGACTAGTATCGGAGGTGAGCAAGCAGAACAGGGAGTAAAACGGTTTGAAAAAGAGGTGTTATGTCATCGTCCTGATGTTCTTTACATAGACTATGCTCTTAACGACCGTAGTATAGGTTTGGAACGCGCTGGTAAAGCCTGGGATAAAATGATATGCATGGCCCAAAAACAAGGAATTAAGGTGATACTGCTAACTCCCACACCAGATATTACAGAAAATATTTTAGACGACAATGCTCCACTGGAACAGCATAGTCGTCAAATCCGTATTTTGGCCCGAAAGTATGGTACTGGACTGGTGGATAGCTATTCATTTTTTAAACAGAAAGCAAAAAATGGGGAAGATTTGAAGCAATATATGGCTCAGAGCAATCATCCTAATGCTAAAGGTCATGCTGTTGTTGCTAAGTTACTGATGAAACACTATTTAGATGAAAATCAATGGAATGAATACAACAAACTGCATACAATGGAAATCGCTCGTAAAGTTGCTGACAACCAGATTATTCGGTTTGAGGTACAAGTAAGTAAAGGGTCTCGCTGGCCTAATTCCCATGCTTACTGGGCATGGACAAATGCTACTATGTATAAAGGTTTGGCACAATTGGCACAGTATAGTAACGACTCCAAGTATTGGAATTTTTTACAAGTAGTGTGCGATAAAAGTTGTTGGAAACCGGGACCCAGTATTTATTTTGCAGATGACCTATGTATAATTCAAACCTATGTAGCCATGTATACTAAGTTTCAAAAAAAGAAGATGTTAAAACCTTCAATTAATGTGCTTGATAGTATTATTGCTAATCCCAAAGTCGGTAGCTTGGAATATTATGCTCCCGGTTCACACACTCGCTGGTGCTGGTGTGATGCTCTTTTTATGGCCCCTCCTTCATTTGCTTGCATTGGAAAGGTTACTGGTGACGATAAGTATTATGATTTTATGGATGCTGAGTTTCGAGTTGCTTATGATACTCTTTGGGATGCCAAAGAACGTCTCTTTTTTCGCGACACGCGCTATAAGTCTATGACCGAGGCCAATGGCAAAAGAGTTTTTTGGGGTAGAGGAAATGCTTGGGTAGTTGGGGCACTTGTTACTATTTTAGACAATATGCCCAGTAATCGAGCCTCTCGGAGATTCTATGAAACTCTTTTCGTTCAGCTAATGGAGCGGGTAGTTCAATTACAAGATAAACAAGGATTTTGGCACTCTTCATTACTTGATGCCAGTTCTTACCCCATGCCTGAGACTAGTGCTTCAGGACTATTCACTTACGGTCTATTTTGGGGTATTAATCATGGATTGCTTAATAAAAAAAAGTATACCTCTATTGCCGTAAAAGCTTGGGAAGCACTCTGTACAGTGGTCGATGCTGACGGTAAGGTTGGTTTTGTACAGCCCATTGGTGCCGATCCTAAATCAGTAAATAAAGAAGATACAGAAGTATATGGAACTGGTGCGTTTCTGCTGGCCGCTTGCGAATATATTAATTTTTTGGAAACTAATAAAATATTGTAATTATGAGAAAAAGTGTTTTTCTGACATTTTTATTCATCCCTCTTATGGTATTAGCGCAAAATTATTACTTCTTCACTTCTGATGATGTAAGCAGAATGCGTAGTTCTGCACAAACAGAGTGGGGGGGAGAAATAGTGGACGCTTTGAAGAATGTAGTAAGTGAACGCCGTAAGAGTCCCATGGAAGTTCCTTTACTTGAGGGTGGACATTTGCATCATTACTTCTGTCCGATACATAAGATACGTTTTACCTTTGATTGGAATAAACCTACGGAGCATTATTGTACTATGTGTATGGAATATTGGAAAGATGAGAAACTTTACGATTGGGGATGGGTGAACGTGGCGCATGAGTGTAATTGTGAATATTTACGTAGCTGTATGTATCTCTATCTTATCACAGGAGAACGCCAATATGCAGAATATATTCGTAATATGATGCTTGACTATGCTACTAAGTATATTACCTACTTGGAACATGATACAGAACGCAAGGTGGGACCGTGGGGGGGGAAAATGTTTGGTCAAAGTTTGGATGAGAGTGTATGGGCCAGTGAAGGATGTCGTGCTTTTCAAGTAGCTAAGGAGATTATGACCGATGAGGAGATAGCTCATATAGAAAATGGCTATCTCCGTCCGTGTGCTAAACTTTTGCTTAACCGGCGTGGTACTGCAAACTGGCAGGTGTGGCATAATAGTGGCTTGGCTGCTTTGGGAATAGCCTTACATGACGATAAGATTATTGACGTTGCTATTAATGATGGAAAACATGGTTATTATGCTATGATGAAAGAGTTTGTAAGTGAAGATGGGTGGTGGGGAGAAGGTTCACCTACTTATCATTATTATCCGCTTCGCGCCATGCTACTTACTGCCGATGCAGTGCGTTGCCGTAACATCAATCTTTATGATGAAAAACTTTATAAGATGTTAGCATCACCTGCGCTTGGTGTTTATGCTGATCTTTATTTTCCCGCACACAATGACGGTTGGTATGGAGAGTCACTTTTAGCTCAAGCTCCGTTATATGAGATAGGGTATGTACGTTATAACAATGATCCATTTTTTAAAAATGTGCTGGAGCAATGTTACCAACATATTGATAGAACATCTGCTGAAGCATTGGAAAATGGTGTAATATTGCAAGGATATGAAAATGAATTTTGTTGGCCCTCTATCGAATATCCTAATATGGGTTATTCGGTACTTCGCTCTGGGAAAAAAACTGTGATATTGAAGTATGGCCCTCATGGTGGTGGACATGGACATCCCGATAAACTGAGTATTTCTATTCATAATGGTATCAAAGAGATAGTTCCGGATATGGGAACTTGTGCTTACGGTATTCCTGAGTTTACAAAATGGTATCGTAAAACTTTAGCACACAGTACTGTAACTGTAGATGCAAAAGACCAAAATCCTTCTGTTGGCAAACTGCTACATTTCAGAAAGTATGAAGATGGTGCTGAAGCCAAGGCGCAAGCAAATGAGGCCTACCCAGGAGTGAATATGATCCGCTATTTAGTATTTAGGGATGATAAGTTGAAAGACCGATTTACTGTTACTTCAACCGAACTGCATCAATATGATTATGTACTGATATTGTCGGAACGTCCTGATATAAAAGGCGAATTCAAACCTATTGTACTGAGTAATGCACCTGAATATCAATATATAAAAAAAACGATGTCTATGTCTTCTTCTTCAGCAGTGGTGGGTAAAGTGGGTAATGAAACCTTTACCATACGTATGTTAAATGGTCATTCTTTTGAACTTATTGTCGGTAAAATACCGGGTATTCCTCCTGGCAATGGTAAGGAGTTGAAAAAATATGCTAATGCGCACTGTTACGTTTTGATAGTGAGAAGTAAAGATACTAAATTAGACATAGAAACAGAATGGACTCTTTAGTAAGTATAAGATTAATATATTTATTCAGCTATATCTCAAGACATAAAGTAATGAGGTTTTTTCAGAAGTCAACGTATTTTTTTTATGATGATGTAATGTAATAACATTGTTTTATTATGATGTAATCAAATGGTTAAAATATAATTTCTATCGTACTATTTTACATGATATACTATATATCATACATTTTGTATGATTGTAAATTGGCTTAACTTTGCCATCCACAAAATAATATGTTCAATTTTAAATATATATGTATGAAAAACTTGTTGGGCGTTTTATTATGCTTATTAAACCTTACTGCATGTACACAAATGAATCGTATGGATTTGTCCGGTACGTGGACTGTACATCTTGATAGTGCAGATGTGGGGGAAAAGGAATCTTGGTATGGTCATCTGTATAATACTCCTATTATCTTACCTGGTACTACCGATATGGCAGGATTGGGTGCTTCTTGTCAGTTGGAGCCTGAATTGAAAAAAACACAACTATTACATTTAACGCGTGCATATAGTTATATAGGTCCGGCTTGGTATTCGAGAGAAATAGAAGTGCCTGTTGATTGGAAAAATAAGCAGTTGATTTTGCATCTCGAACGTGTGTTGTGGGATTCACAAGTTTGGATAGATGGTACACAGGTTAATGGTCATGAAGAAAGTCTTACAACTCCACACCGTTACAATCTGACGCCTTATATAAAAGAAAGTGGGAAACATATTCTGACTATTCGCATTGATAACCGTAAACGTTATGACATTTCGGTCAAGGAATTGGCGCATGCCTATACGGAAGATACTCAGGTGAAATGGAATGGTATATTAGGTGATATGTATATAGAAGCACTCGATAATATATATATAGAAAAAATACAACTTTATCCCAATGCTGAAACACATGAGTTAAAAGCAGTAGTTTCTATTTGCAATGCAACAGATAGGGAATGCAAGGTAGATCTTGATTTGGATATAACCGGAAAGTCTGACAAAAAGAAATGGGGCAAACAAAGTGAGAATATTACCATAGCTAAAGGGTGTTCAAAAATAGAACTGAAATGCCAGCTAGACGATAAAACTCCTTTATGGAGTGAATTTAATCCTTATCTTTGTCAGGTGGATGTCAAGATTGCTAATGGTAATGATGTTGCTTCACAAATATCTTCATCTTTCGGCTTGCGCAATTTGGAGAGAATAGGAAACAAATTGGTATTAAATGGTAATCCTCTTTTTCTACGTGGAACATTGGAGTGTTGTGTTTTTCCTTTGACTGGTACGCCGCCTACAGATAAAATCGGCTGGAAAAAAGTGTTTAGAGCTGCGCGTGAATATGGCATGAATCATTTGCGATTTCATTCTTGGTGTCCTCCAAAAGCAGCTTTTGAGGTTGCTGATGAGATGGGATTTTACTTGCAAATCGAACTTCCCTTGTGGTCAGTGACTTTGGGCAAGGAAAATGTTGCAACTATTGACTTCCTGCATAGTGAAGCTATGCGTATCAACAGCGAATATGGTAATCATCCCTCTTTCTGTTTTTGGAGTTTAGGAAATGAATTGCAGTATGATTTCGAAGTATTGAAGAATATGTTGTCTGAAATTAAATCAGTTGACGACAGACATCTTTATACTACTACCTCATTTACTTTTGAGAAAGGGCATGGTACACGACCAGAACCATTAGATGATTTCTTTGTCACACAATGGACTGATAAGGGCTGGATGCGGGGGCAAGGTGTGTTTAATACTCAGATACCATCTTTTGACAAGGATTTTGAGCAAGCTGTAGAAGGTATGCAGGTACCCGCCATTACTCATGAGGTGGGGCAATATTCTGTTTATCCCGACTTGTCAGAAATCAGCAAATATACCGGTACGCTGATCCCATTAAATTTAATGGCTGTCAGAAATGATTTGGAAGCCAAGGGGCGATTGGATAAAGCACCTCTCTATTTACAAGCTTCGGGAAAGCTTGCTGCGATACTTTATAAGGAAGAGATCGAACGAGCATTAAAAACAGTAGGCATCAGCGGATTTCAATTATTGGATTTACACGATTTTCCTGGACAGGGAACTGCTTTGGTGGGACTTTTGAATGCCTTTTGGGAAAGTAAAGGAATCATTTCAGGCTCGGGGTTCAGAGAATTTTGTTCACCAGTAGTGCCCTTACTCCGTTTTCCCAAAGCGGTATACACCAATAATGAACAATTTGTAGCAGAATTGGATGTTTGCAATTATGGGCAGTCTGAATTCAATAATCAGAATTTGGTTTGGTCGGTCAAGGACGGTGAGAAGGAAATGATTACCGAACATATTGTAGCTAAACAACTGTCTGTGGGGCATAATGGAAATTTAGGGAAAATTGTTTTCCCCTTGAATGATATTGAAAAGGCAACCCAATTAGAAATATGTGTTTCTCTTGAGGGAACAGAGTATCGTAATCGATGGCATATTTGGGTATATCCCGAAGAAGTAACATTGGAGTGGGGTGATGTGAAATATACACGAGATTATAATCAGGCGTTGGCATTACTTGGCAAAGGAGAAAAAGTTTTGTTTAATCCAGACTGGCGGACCACAAAGGGAATTGAAGGTAAATTTGTGCCTGTGTTCTGGAGCCCTGTACATTTTCCCAATCAAGCAGGAACTATGGGTGTGCTATGTGATCCCAAACATGCGGCACTCCATGACTTTCCCACTGATATGCATACCGATTGGCAATGGTGGGATTTGAATATTAATTCTACTACGTTGGATGTAGATAGCTTGCAAGGAGGAACTGCTATTGTAGAAATGGTGGACAATTTTGTGAACAATCGAAGATTGGCTTCTCTTTATGAAGGTCGAATAGGTAACGGTGAATTGGTAATAGCTACATTTGATTTGGAAAAGTCACTTCAAAATCGTCCGGTAGCCCGCCAAATGTTATTATCCATCTTAAACTATATGAATAGTACGAATTTTCATCCTTTGCCCCTTTCGGGATTTGAAAAGATGAAAGAGGTGTTTGGTACTGTTAGTAATACAAAACAAGCTGCCGATGGAATCTATTAATTATATATCATTTTGGTAAATCTATAAAATCATGAAAAATCACAATCAATTCTTTATTTATTTTATTTGTTTAGTTTCTGCTATGGGAGGGCTTCTATTTGGCTATGATTGGGTAGTCATTGGGGGAGCAAAACCTTTTTATGAGATTTATTTCAATATAGCAGGCAATGAAGGTATGCAAGCCTTAGCTATGAGCATAGCTTTGCTGGGATGCTTGTTGGGGGCCACAGTTGCCGGAGCTTTAGCTGATAGGTATGGGCGTAAACGTTTGTTGATATTCTCGGCTTTAGTATTTTTCGTTTCATCATGGGTTACGGGATTAAGCAATACTTTGACCTGCTTCATTTTGGCACGTTTGGTAGGAGGTATGGCTATAGGGTTGGCAGCCGACCTTTCTCCTATGTATATTGCCGAGGTTGCTCCAACGAAAATCCGTGGCAAACTGGTAACTTTGAATCAACTTACTATAGTTTTAGGTATTTTAGGAGCCCAGATTGTGAATATGCTGTTGGCAGAACCAGTACCCACCGATGCTACAGCAACGGATATTATGCAGTCATGGAATGGACAGATGGGGTGGAGATGGATGTTTTGGGCAGTATGTATCCCTTCCGGAATATTTTTCCTATTTTCTCTGTTGATCCCAGAAAGTCCTCGGTGGTTGGCAGGAAAACAACGAATGGAGCAGGCGCGGAAAGTGTTAGTCTCAATTGGTGGCATAGACTATGCAGCCAATGAGTTGAATAACTATAAAAATGCCTCGTTAGAAGGACACACTGAGAAAGGAGGGCTTTCCTTATTATTCTCTTCTAAAATGCGAAATGTATTAATAATAGGTATTGTAGTAGCGATGTTTCAGCAATGGAGCGGTACGAATGTTATATTCAACTATGCTCAAGAAATATTCCAGTCAGCAGGGTATGGCATTTCTGATGTGCTGATGAATATTGTAGTTACAGGTATTGCAAATCTGGTGTTCACTTTTGTAGCTATCTATACGGTGGATTGTTTGGGCCGTAAAACGTTGATGATAATCGGTTCTGTTGGGCTTACCGGTATTTATACTTTACTTGGTTTGAGTTACTTCTTTCACTTCACTGGATTTATTATGATCATATTGGTAGTGCTTGCCATTGGTTTCTATGCTATGTCGTTAGGACCAATTACGTGGGTACTTCTTTCTGAAATATTTCCGAATAGGGTTCGTGGGGTAGCTATGGCTGTCTGTACGGCATCTCTATGGATAGCCTCATTCCTGCTAACGTATACTTTTCCTTTCTTGAATATGGCATTGGGAACAGGAGGAACTTTCATGCTCTATGCTGTGATTTGTTTCTTCGGCTTCCTTTTTGTGTTGAAACGCATTCCCGAAACAAAAGGAAAATCATTAGAAGAACTTGAAGAAGAACTTGTAAAAGAGTAAGATATAAATAACTTATGGAAATAAATTAGTATGAACAATTTTTTATATAAGGCTTTCTTGTCGATTTTCATGATGTCGGCTCAGAGTCTGCATGCCCAGAATCCCCAAAAAGTCACTTTTGATTATAATGCACCACAACAAACGATTCATAGCTTTGGAGCATCAGATTGTTGGAGAACTCAATATATTGGCGAAAATTGGCCTGAACAAAAACGAAATCAGATTGCGGATTTATTGTTTAGCAGTGAAACTGATGAGTGGGGAAATCCCAAAGGAATAGGCCTTTCATTATGGCGATTTAATATAGGCTCAGGTAGTCATGAAACTGGTGAACAGGGAGGAGTACAGTCTGAATGGCGACGGACAGAATGTTTTTTAGGTAAAAATGGAGATTGGGATTGGAATAAACAAAAGGGGCAACGGTGGATGTTGCAAGCTGCTCGTGATAGAGGAGTCCGTTATGTATTGGGCTTTTCTATCACGGCTCCTTACTTCATGACAAAAAATGGTATGGCAAGGGCTAGCGAAAAAACTCCTTATGCTAATCTAAAAGAAGATTATTATGATGATTATGCTTTGTTCATGGCTGAGGTCGCAAAGAAACTGAATTTCGATTATATAAGTCCAGTCAATGAACCACAGTGGGAATGGGTAGGTAGTAATCAAGAGGGTATGCAAGCCACAAATGAGGAATGCAGTCGCCTTATTCGCTATTTGGATAAAGCCTTGATTACAAACAAGGCGAAAGCCAAAATTGTTTTTGGTGAAGCTGGTGATATTAGGTATTTATATCGCAATAGTACCGACAAACCCAAGCGTGACAATCAGATAAAAGAAATGTTCTCCAAGCAAGGAAAGCATTCCATCCACGGATTGTCCACATTGGAACCAGTAGTTTCAGGGCATTCTTATTGGAGTACTTGGCCTATTGACACAATGATAACTACACGCAAACAGCTTCATGAGGCAATAGCTTGTGAACTGCCAGACAATTATAACTATTGGCAGACAGAATATTGTCCAATGGAAAAGAACAGCGACAATCCTAATGGTGGTAGTGGACGTGATACGGGTATGAATACTGCACTTTATATCGCCCGTGTGATTCATTATGATTTGACTGTGGCTCACGCTACATCTTGGCAGTTTTGGACTGCGCTTTCTGAGTGGAACTACAAGGATGGATTGATATTTATTGATGATGGCGTATTGTCATCTGGTGCAAGGAGTGGTAATGAAAAGATGATTGAATCATGTAAGTTAGATGGCGAGTTCAGAACCTCTAAAACTTTGTGGGCTTTGGGTAATTATAGTTTCTTTGTCCGCCCCGGAATGGTTCGGATTTCGCAAATAAACAATGGTATAAGTCAAAATACAGCAGACTTAATGGCTTCTGCATATGTAGACAATTTAACCAAGAAAGTTGTAGTAGTGCTAATTAACTATTCAGATAAGAATAAAGCTGTTGACCTGACTGTAGAAAATCTGCCTAAATCTTTTCATAGCAGATTTGCTTTATATGAGACTTCTAGTCGCAGTGACTTGCAGTTAAAAGGTTGGGTCGGTAGTAGATTTAGTGTGCCTTCACGGTCTGTGGCTACATTGGTAAGTATGTAAACTGTAAGATAAGTATCTCTACACAATCGTTAGTAGATTTCATAATAAGATGAGAGTTGATGCTACATAGGGTGAAAAAAAAGGGTATCTAATTGTATCAAGTATATGCATTCTGAGTAGAAAAAGGATTTACAGTAAGTTGTTTTCAAATATGACAGATGTTGTAAAAGGAAATATGTTATCAAAGGAAATGTAATATATTATTTAAGGAAGTTTTGAACAATAATGCTTAGAAAATTATTAATTTGAGAAATATCAGTCTTTTCGTTTGAAAACGAAGCGTACCAACAGGAAATTGACCGGAATGGCTATGGCGAATACCGGAATAGGGGCAAGGGTTTTGGAGAGTCCCAACCAGAGGAATGTGTTCAGCAAACCGATGTGCAGCAGGTAATTGAATAAATGTGCTCCGCCAAAACCGAACGCCTTGCTCCATGACGGCTTTTTGCCGAACGTGAAATATGCGGTAAGGTAGAAATTGGCGATAAAGCTCAGGGCATAGCCGAGGGTATAGGCTATATTTACATTGATGAACCGTTGCAGTAAGAAGTATATCCCGTAGTGCAAAGCGGTTGCAAGGATACCCACCATGACAAAACGTATGAACTCGGGAAATCTTTTTAAATGCTTCATTTTAGGTTTACGCTATCATTGAGCCGGCAAAGTTAGGTATTGTTGTAGAATATTTCGTACTTTTGCAGCCGGAAAAATATAAAAACGAAAATATATGTCGGACAGAAAGATAGCGTTCTGGTTTATTGCACTGTTAAGTGTACTTGTACTGGTTCCCTTTTTAGGGGAAACCATATTCTATTCGAAAGGGGAACCGCGTGAGGCGATAGTTGCATATACCATGCTGGAAAGCGGTAACTGGATACTCCCGACGAATTACGGAGTGGAAATAGCTTATAAACCGCCTTTCCTTTATTGGACAATAGCCGTCATTTCATCCGTCTTGGGAGGAGTTACGGAGTTCTCGGCACGTATGCCGTCGGCGCTTGCTTTTCTGGCTATGCAGTTGGTATTCTTCAGCTTCGTAGCCAAACGCAAGGATGTAAAGACAGCATTCCTGACCTCTATTCTTCTTTTGTCCTCTTTTGAAGTACACCGTGCGGCAGTAGCCTGCCGGCTTGATATGCTGCAAGTTTCTCTCATCGTGATTTCATTGTGTCTGCTTTTCCGATGGGATGAGAAGAATTGCAAAGGAATTCCTTGGCTGGCCGTACTGTTGATGGCATGCGCTACATTGACAAAAGGGCCGGTCGGTTCTATCTTTCCCTGTTTGGGTATCGGGGTGTATCAGCTGTTGCGCGGGCGTTCGTTCGGAAAGGCTTTCTTTTCATTGCTGGGCATCGGGTTGCTGTCCCTCATTCCTTTGGGCATTTGGTTTTGGGCAGCTTATCAGCAAGGCGGAGAGGCGTTTGTCAATTTGATGCTGGAAGAAAATACCGGACGTTTCTTCCGGAAAATGTCCTATGCATCGCACGAGAATCCGTTGTGGTATAACTTCCTGACTATTATTTGGGGATGGGTTCCCTGGACTTTAGTGCTGCTTATTTCCTTGTTCGGACTGAAATGGAAAAAGATACATCTTCTGCCGGAAGGTGCTTCCGTTGGCGAACGTTTAAAGAAAGCGTGGTGCAAATTCCGTTCTCAGTCACCGTTGCAGCTTTTTGCGTGGGTGGTGATTTTAACGATTTTCATCTTCTATTGTATTCCCAAAAGTAAGCGTAGCGTCTATCTGCTGCCTATCTATCCGTTTATGGGAATGCTGCTTGCCGAATACCTGCTGGCATTGGTGCAACGAGGTGCGAAAGTATTCCGGATTTCTGCCTGGATTTTCGTTGCATTGACAATATTGCTTACCGTTACTTTCTTTGCCGTGCGTTTGGATATGATTCCCGAAAGTATTTGGGGAACAGGCAAGCATGCCGCCGAGAATATAGCTTTTATGAATGCACTGCATACGGTGCAGCTCTCACTGCCGAAATGGCTGATTGTGTTCCTGCCGCTTGTAGCTGCCGGCTGCTTGCTGTATATGCTGGTAAAGCGTGCGGACACGCGTTCGCTGTTGTATGGTACGGCTGGCTGCATTTTGTGTATATTTGTGTCGTTGGACGGCGTTTATCAGCCTACTATATTGGCGGTGAAGTCGGACAGGCATCTGGCTGTACTCCTGAATGAGTTAGAGCCTCAAGGTATGGTCTATTCGTATGCCGACTGGGTTAAGTTCTATGGTATAAATTATTATCTGGGCGACCGGGTGCGTATCTTTGATAAACTGAACCCTGCCCAAGGTTATGTGTTGGTGACGGACGAACTGCAAGAACAGTTCCTGCAGGATACGGAAGACACCTACTGGGTGGAGGAAGTATACCGCACTCCTCTGCGCAGTTGCGATTTGCGCCGGAAAGTCATTGTTTATAAATTCAGCAAAAAATAAAAAATGAGTCCCCGAGGGTTGATTGATAAATATTATCCGGAAGCCAATGAATTGAGGCATATCCTACTGACGCACAGCCGTTCTGTGGCCGATAAGGCTTTGTGGATTGCCGACCGCCATCCGGAGTTGTCTTTGGACAGAGATTTTCTGTATGAAGCGGCTATGTTGCACGATATAGGTATATTCCTGACAGATGCCGACGGCATTTATTGCTTTGGCGATAAACCTTATATCTGTCATGGCTATTTGGGAGCGGACCTGGTGCGTTCGGAAGGATATCCGCGTCATGCCTTGGTTTGTGAAAGGCATACGGGGGCCGGTCTCGCACTGGAGGATATTATTGCGCAAAATCTGCCTGTTCCTCACCGGGACATGCTTCCGGTAAGTATGGAAGAGCAGGTTGTATGTTTTGCAGATAAGTTTTATTCCAAGACACATCTGGACAGGGAAAAAAGTGTAGAGAAAGCGCGTGACAGCCTGCTGCGTTATGGCAAAGCCGGCGTGCAACGCTTTGATTATTGGTGTAAACTGTTTTTGTAGCAATCTAAATTTCTTTAAAAAGGGAGATTATCCGTATAAATTACGTACTTTTGCCCGTTCAAGCGTAAACTATTAGTTAATGACGCCATTGAAAGCAAATACATTCATATCATTCATACTACTATTCGTCTTACTTCTTCTTTCCGGTGAGGCTGCTTCGCAACGTCGTCGGCGCGGTGTTGTACCACCAGGAAGACAGCAAGTGGACTCTTTGCGGAGTGATTCGCTGGGGCAGGGGATTGCATCTTCTCATAGGAGAGGTATGCGCGATACCTTGCAACCCGATTCTTTGCGGATGGATACGCTGGCTGCTTCCGGCAAGAAGAAACAGCCTTTGGACGCTCCGGTGACTTATGAGGCAAACGATTCCATTGTATTTACTCAAGGCGGATATGCGCATCTCTATGGTCAGGGAAAAGTAAACTATCAGCAGATAGAATTGGCGGCGGATGTTATTACCATGAATATGGATAGTAGCACGGTTTATGCCCATGGAGTGGAGGATTCGTTGGGCGTGAAGAAGGGAACACCGGTTTTCAAGGATGGAGAAACCCCATACGAGACTAATACGATTCGCTATAACTTCAAGAGTAAGAAGGGTATTATAAGTAATGTAGTCAGCCAGCAGGGCGAAGGATATGTAACCGGAAACAATGCAAAAAAAGGCGCTAATGACGAGCTGTATATGAAGAGTGGCCGATACACGACCTGCGACCACCATGAGCACCCCCACTTCTATATGCAGATGACTTACGCAAAAGTGCGCCCCAAAAAGAATGTAGTGACCGGACCTGCCTATCTGGTGGTGGAGGATGTGCCTTTGCCGCTTGCCGTGCCGTTCTTTTTCTTCCCGTTTTCGAGTAGCTATTCGTCGGGTTTCCTCATGCCTACCTATATGGATGACTCCAGCCGCGGTTTCGGCTTGACGGACGGTGGATATTACTTTGCCATCAGTGACAAGATGGATTTGAAGTTGCGTGCCGATATTTTTACGAAAGGTTCCTGGGCTTTGAATGCCGAGTCCAATTATATCAAACGGTACAAATATTCGGGCTTGTTTCAGGCAAGCTACCAGGTAACCAAAACCGGTGATAAAGGATTACCGGATTATTCTGTGGCTAAGGACTTCAAGATTGTATGGTCTCACAGACAGGATGCGAAGGCCAATCCGAATCAGACATTTTCTGCCAGCGTGAACTTTGCTACCAGTAGTTATGAGCGTACCAACATCGGCAATATGTACAACTCGAATGCCATGTCGCAGAATACAAAAACTTCAAGTATCAGTTATTCCCGTTATTTCTTCGACAGGAAACTGACGATTGCGGCAACCACCAATATCGCACAGACTATGAAGGACTCCTCGGTCAATGTCACTCTGCCCGACTTGAATATCTCCTTGTCCACGCTTTACCCTTTTAAGCGTAAGAAAGCGGCGGGTGAAGAAAAATGGTATGAGAAGATTTCCATCCGGTATACAGGGCGTTTGACCAACAGTATCCAGACCAAAGACAACCTGCTGTTTAAATCCAATCTGATAAAGGACTGGAAAAACGGTATGAAGCATGAGATACCCATCAGCGCTACTTTCACATTGTTCAAGTACTTCAATGTAACGCCTTCTGTCAACTATACCGAACGCTGGTATACGCGCAAGGTCATGAAAGACTGGGACCCTAATGCCGGAGGAAGCGGCAGGGAAGTGGCTACTGATACGATTTACGGTTTTCACCGTGTGTATGATTACAGAGCCAGCCTGGGTATCAATACGAAGATATACGGTATGTATAATCCTATATTCCTTCCCAAAAAGAAGATACAGATCCGCCATGTCATAACCCCGTCGGTGAGCATAAGTGCCGCACCTGATTTTGGTTCCTCGCGCTACGGTTATTACGACTCCTATATCAAGAATTATGCGGACGGAAGACGGGATACGGTGGTTTATTCTCCCTATGCCGGTCAGGCGTTTGATGTGCCGGGAAGAGGCAAGCAGGGAAATATAACCTTCAGTATCTCCAACAACCTGGAGATGAAGTATTACAGCAGTAAGAAGGATACGATTAAGAAAATTAGTCTGATTGACGAGTTGGGAGCTAATATTAATTACAATATGGCGGCTGCGACACGTCCTTGGGGTGACCTTGGGCTGAATTTGCGTTTGAAGTTGAGCAAGAATTACACGTTCAGTATGAGCTCTTCATTCAAGACATACGGTTATAAGTTCGATAAGAATGGAAATGTGGTAGAGAATGACCGTACGGAATGGTCCTACGGACGTTTCGGTATTTTCCAGGGATACGGTTCTTCCTTTAGCTATACGTTTAATAACGAAACGTGGAAAAAGTGGAAAGAGAAGCTGAGCGGCACTAAGGATGCCGATAAGGAGAAAGATAAGGAAAATTCTTCCGAGGAAGGGGAAGATGCGGAGGCAAGTTCCGATGAGAGCGGCATTCCCAAGAAGAAAGTGGAAAAGGCAGCGGTGGATGCCGATGGTTATCAGGTGTTCAAGATGCCCTGGTCTTTGAATTTCAATTATAGTTTTAATATTTCCGAAGATCGTAGCAAGCCTATCAATCGGAAAAAAATGCGCTATCCTTACCGTTATACTCATAACTTGAGCGCTTCGGGTAATATAAAACTTTCCAATAAGTGGGCGGTGAGCTTTAACTCCGGTTACGATTTTGAAGCAAAGAAGATAGTACAGACCACCTTTAATATCACACGTGACCTGCACTGTTTCAGCATGTCGGCCAGTCTGTCTCCTTTCGGACAGTGGAAATATTACAACTTTACCATTCGTGCCAACGCAAGCATTTTGCAAGATTTGAAATGGGAGCAGAGAAGCCAGACACAGAGTAATATTCAGTGGTACTAATTAGGGTGATGTTGCCAGCTGTTTCTGGTGGCATTACTTGATTTTAGGCACGGGATTACACGGAGTTTAATAACGTTACCTGTTTCATTCCTTCTTCCGCGAACTCCGTGTAATCCCGTGCCTAAACGAAATCGTCAAGCACATTTTTTCGTACTCCCTTTTTATCAGTGCCGCCTTACCATTTTATCTCTTCCTTTCCGTGCGCTTTCAGGTATTCATTCGTCTTGCTGAAATGTTTGTTTCCGAAGAAACCGTTGTATGCGGAAAGAGGGGAAGGGTGTGCGGATGTCAGTACCAAGTGTTTGTTGCGATCGATAAAAGCACCTTTTCGTTGTGCATAAGCTCCCCATAATATAAAGACCAAATGCTCCCGTTCTTCGGCAAGAATACGGATGGCGGCATCTGTAAATGTTTCCCAGCCGCGGTTCTGATGGGAGCCGGCTTGATGGGCACGTACGGTGAGAGTGGCATTGAGCAGTAATACGCCTTGTTCCGCCCAACGGGTTAAGTTGCCGGTAGGTGGCGCATCTGTTCCGATATCCGCTTTGATTTCTTTAAAAATATTGACTAAAGAGGGCGGGAAGGGCACGCCGTCGTTGACGGAGAAACAGAGTCCGTGTGCTTGTCCGGGACCATGGTATGGGTCCTGGCCGATAATCACTACCTTTACCTTGTCAAAAGGACATAAGTTGAAAGCATTGAATATCAATTTTCCTGGTGGATATATGGCATATTTACCATATTCCTCACGCACGAAGTTCGTTAATGTGTAAAAGTAATCTTTGTCAAATTCAGGCTGCAAATGTGCTTTCCAGCTATCTTCGATCTGAACGTTCATAATAGGAAGTGTTAGTAGTTTACGACGCTAAGATACAAATATTTCACCATAGTATACAAAGAGCCCCGCAGAGTTTTTTGCTTTTTCCTTTGAAACTCTGCGGGACTTTATATTGTTTACAGGTTGTATTTAGATTAAATGTATGTTGTGTGCCTTACATTCCGAGCGCATATCTTCGGGCCAGATGCTGGCTTGTATTTCTCCGATATGGGCTTTGCGCAAATAGAACATACACAGCCGGGACTGACCGATACCGCCACCGATAGACAAGGGCAGCGCATCTCCCATCAGGCGTTTGTGGAAATAGAGTTCCAGACGTTTTTCTTCACCTTCCTGCTTGAGCTGACGCTGGAGGGCTTCTTTGTCTACGCGGACACCCATTGAGGATAATTCCACACTGCGTTGAAGCACATCGTCCCACAATAATAAGTCGCCGTTTAAGCCGGGCAGACCGTTCAAGCCGGGAGTTGTGTAGTCATCATAGTCCGGAGCGCGTCCATCGTGTTTTTTGCCGTCGCTTAGTTTGCAACCGATGCCGATGATAAATACGGCGCCGAACTTCTTGGCAATGGCATGCTCACGGCATTTCGGTTCTATATTGGGATACATCTGCCGGAGCTCTTCCGCATGGATAAAGTGTAACTTCTGTGGCAGGCAGGGCTTGATTTGCGGATACATTTCATATACCATATATTCCGTACGGACCATTGCAGCATAAATGCGGGTGACTATCTCTTTCAGAAAGTCTATGTTACGGTCTTGTTCGGTGATAACGCGCTCCCAATCCCATTGGTCTACATATAAAGAATGTAAGTTGCCCAGCTCTTCGTCCGCACGGATGGCATTCATATCGGTATAAATTCCGTATCCCGGTTCTATACCGTATTCGGCAAGTGTCAGACGCTTCCATTTGGCAAGCGAATGTACCACTTCTGCCTGCGCATCGCCTAAATCTTTGATGGGAAACGACACAGCCCGTTCCACACCGTTCAAATCGTCGTTGATACCCATGCCTTTTAATACAAAGAGAGGGGCGGTGACACGACGCAGGCGGAGTTCGGAAGAAAGATTCAACTGAAAGAATTCTTTAATCTGTTTAATGCCTAATTCCGTTTGTTTTAAGTCCAATAAAGGTTTGTATCCTTCGGGTTTTATCAGGTAACTCATAGGTTTAATTTCTGAAACTTCTATTAATTTGTTCGGCAAAGATAGAAATAATATTGATACTTGTTTCTATTTTGATTGAAAAAATAACAAAATGCATATGTATATCCGTTTAATGTTCTCAAAATAATATTGAAAGGGTAATATGCAAAACAGATATAAAAAATGTATGAAGATTAGGAATATGCAGAGATTTTTTCTACTTTTGCATTCGAATTAAGGCTCCGTAGCTTAGTGAATAGAGCGTCAGATTCCGGTTCTGAAGGTCGTGCGTTTGAATCGCACCGGGGTCACAGGAAAATCCTTGATAAACTATTGGTTATCAAGGATTTTTTATTTATATATCTCTTGGGTCATCCGTCTGTTTGTCCTTATTCATCAAGACCCATATCTGTCGTTGCCATTCATATACGGCAAATCTCTCATCATCGGAATTGTCCGTCTTGTCAACATATGTCCTTATACTTGGGGCGGAAGGGTATTTGGTCTGGATAATATCGTCTATCAGATAGCTGTACAACCCTCTGATTTTCTTGAAAAGAAAACATTGGAACATAAGGTTGATATATTCAGGGTTGTTGCATACATACATTTTATACATTTGATATGTATCCGACTGCATGTAATCTGAAGCCCTGCTGCTAAGATTGGACTTCTCAAGTTCTTCTTTCAGGGCTTCTTCCAGCTTTTTGTACTCGGCAGAGTCTGTTATGCTGTACCAGTAATGTTCATCGGGCTTAGTGGTTAGCTTTATCCATGTGTAGGCTTCCCAGTAATCAATTGCCATTCTTATGGAATCTCTGTGTTCCGGGGGCATGGCAAAATAGAGAGAATCTTTTTCCCAGTCCTTGAAAAGCGTTGCGATAGAATCAATCTTCTCTTGTTTCAGTTGTTTATATATGTCCGGTAGTTTTTCATCAAGAACGGAAGTTATCTGGAAGGCACCGCTCTCTATGCTACAGTTGACCCGTGGATTGGTTATGACAGAATCGTTGAATATGAAAGCTATCTGCCTGCCTGTTGCCTTTCCCGTTTCCTCAGCCCATTTTTTTCGTTTATAGTTGCTGATTTGTCCGCTGATTACATATTTTCCGAAATAATCCGTATCCAGTTTAAGGGCGATGAAATCCTTCGTCGTTACGATAGGCTCTCTGGAAATACTGTCCGTCTGTCCGGACAAGATATGATACCAGCCATTTTCCCGAAGCTTGTTCTGGCAAATCGAAAAATACGGCAGGAAAGAAAACAATGTCAGTATTCCAAGCAGCTTTCTCCACATAACGTCTCTTTGTTTTCTAAACTTCAATTTCAAGAATTGTCCTCTCTTTACTCTTCAGATGCAAGCGCATCCCGCACAGCTTCCCAGTTATCGCAGAAAGCCTGCATGGAAGGGAATAACAGATTGGCTCCCGCATCCAGCAGCACTTGTCCGTCCAGCGGACCGGTATTGACAGCGATTGTGAATATCCCTGCCGCTGCTCCCGCCTGGACGCCGATGGGTGCATTCTCCACGACGATAGCTTCATTGGTCTTTACCCCTGCTTTTTCCAGTCCCATAAGATAAGGCTCCGGATTGGGCTTGCCATATTTCACATCAAAGGCGGTGACCATACGTTCGCGTTGGAACATGCCGGGAAAGTTATGTGCCAGTCTGTCCAGCAGGGAGTGCTGGCCGGAACCGGTTACCAATACGGGAGTCAGCCCTTCCGCTTTTATTTTCTGTAACACTTCCCATGCTCCGGGCATACGTTCGGGTTCGGGATGTCTGTTGAATTCTTCGCTTTTTTCGGCATAGATACTCTCTATCATCTCAGGAGTGGCATCTTTGCCGTATTGCCGTTGATATACGATGTTGATTGTTGCTGCTCCCGTACGTCCTTCGTGCATATAAGCTTCCTCGCGGCTCAGATGCAGACCATGACGTTCCATTACCGTATGCCATGCATCGGCATGATAAGGCATGGAGTTGAACAACACGCCGTCCATGTCGAAAAGAACGGCTTTCAGCCGGATATTGTCGTATCCGTGTTCTCTTAAATAGCGGGATATTGCTTCTTTAAACACTTGATAAATTGAGAATAAAAAATTAGAAATAGGGGAATATAAAACAGAGAGTTGGGAATCAAGAAACAGCCTTTTGATGTTGCACATGGTAATTTGTGTGCAGCCATTTCTCAATTCTCAACTCTCGATTTTTAATTTATCACAGTCTTGCCTGGATGGCTTTGGATTCTTCTTCGTAACCCGGCTTGTTCAGCAGGGCGAACATATTCTTCTTGTAGGCTTCCACACCCGGTTGGTTGAACGGATTAACCCCCAGCAGGTAGCCGCTGATGCCGCATGCTTTCTCAAAGAAGTACAGCAATCCGCCGAGACTTTCCTCGTTCAGTGCAGGGATCACGATGCGCATGTTGGGTACGCCACCGTCTACGTGAGCCAGTTGTGTGCCGAGTTCCGCCATCTTGTTCACCTCGTCCACGTGCTTTCCGGCGAGGAAGTTCAGACCGTCGAGGTTGGCTTCGTCCGAAGGAACTTGCAGCGAATACTGAGTCTTTTCTACTGAAATGACAGTTTCATAAATGGTACGTTCACCTTCCTGAATCCATTGTCCCATGGAGTGCAGGTCGGTAGAGAAATCCACGGATGCAGGGAAGATACCCTTGTTTTCTTTACCTTCGGATTCACCGTAAAGTTGCTTCCACCATTCGCTTACGTAGTGCAATTTGGGGTTGAAGTTTACAAGGATTTCAATCTTCTTGCCGTTCTTGTAGAGTTCATTGCGGGTGGCTGCATAGATAGCTGCCGGGTTTTCAGCGAACGGAACATCCTTTCCGCAAGCTTTTTCCATAGCTGCCGCGCCTGCTACCAGCTTTTCGATGTCGAAGCCTGCAACGGCAATGGGCAGCAGACCTACCGGGGTGAGTACGGAGAAACGGCCGCCTACGTTATCGGGGATAATGAAAGATTTGTACCCTTCATTGTCTGCAGTAACGCGTGCTGCGCCTTTCTTGGCGTCTGTAACGGCAACAATCACCTTTTTGGCCATCTCCTTGCCGCGTTGGTCTTCGCATTGCTTTTTCAGCAGGCGGAAGGCCAAAGCCGTTTCGGTAGTGGTTCCCGATTTGGAAATATTGATGACACCGAATTTCTTGTCTTTCAGATATTCGGTAAGCTCGTACAGATAATCTTCACCGATGTTGTGTCCTGCATACAGAATAACCGGGCCGGACTTCTTGTCCTGCAACCATGCGAAACTGTTTGACAAAGCCTCGATAACGGCGCGTGCACCGAGGTAGCTTCCGCCGATTCCGGCAACAACCACTGCTTCACAATTCTCGCGCAGCACTTGCGCGGTAGCTTTCAGGTCTGTCAGGTGCTCCTTTGTAATGGAAGAAGGAAGGTGTAGCCAGCCTAAAAAGTCGTTGCCTTTACCGGTTCCGTTTTCCAATGCTTCCTGTGCAGCCTTGACTTGGGCTTCGTAGGCGAAAACATTTTCTTTGGAAATGAATCCAAGAGTCTTTTCAATGTTCAAACTAATCATAATATTATAGGTTTTAAATTCTGTATTTTGTCCTTGCTGTCCTCTTTTCCACATTACCGGAAAGAGTCAGTCAGTAACTTGATTTCAATCATCGGTGAGATGCGCTCATATAAGATGTTGTACACAGCATCCAGTATCGGCATGTTCACGTGGTAATGCTTGTTGATTTCCTTGATGCACTTGGTTCCGTAATAACCTTCGGCTATCATTTCCATTTCTATCTGGGCACTTTTTACGGAATATCCTTTACCTATCATCGTACCGAACGTACGGTTACGGCTGAAGTTGGAGTATCCTGTCACCAACATGTCACCCAGATAAACGGAATCGCTGATGTTTCTGTTCAGCGGATGTACGGTTTGCAGGAAACGGTTCATCTCCTGTATGGCATTGGACATGAGTACCGCCTGGAAATTATCGCCGTATTTCAGTCCGCTGCAAATGCCGGCGGCAATGGCATATACGTTTTTGAGTACGGAGCCGTATTCGATACCTGCCACGTCGTTGCTTACGGAAGTCTTAATAAATGAACTTGCCAGACGGCGGGAAAACTTGTCCGCCTTGTCTATATCGGGACACGCTATCGTGAGATAGGAAAGCCGCTCGAGCGCAACCTCTTCCGCATGGCAGGGACCCGCCAGCACTGCGATATTTTCGGTAGGAACACCGTATTCTTTCGTGAAGTATTCCGATACAATCATGTTGTCATCGGGTACGATGCCCTTAATGGCAGTGATGATGAACTTATCCTTGATTTTTGTCTTCAGCTTCTTCAGGTGAGCCTTCAGATAAGGAGAAGGAGTTACAAAGATAAGCGTATCCGACTCCTTGACTACATCGTTGATGTTTGAGTTGAAATTGATACGCTTGGTATCGAACTTGACGCCCGTCAGGTAGGCAGGGTTATGACCGAGACGCTTAAAATCGGCAATGCGGTCGTCGCGCCGCATATACCAATTTATAGTCTCTTCTTGTGCCAGTACCATCTTTGCAATGGCAGTGGCCCAGCTTCCTCCGCCCATAATGGCTATCTTACCGGGTAGTTTCATTTCTTAGATTTTCTCAACCCAACCTTCCACATCTTTCACGGTCGGATTTGCCAGTTCCAGTTTATATTTCTTGTTGATGCCGCAAATATCCATGTGCAGCTTTTGCGGGTTTACATCCTTCATGTCGCTAATCAGGTTGTAGCCGGCCTTCTGGATGACTGCCACCCATTCTTCGGGGATACCCAGTTCCATGAATTTGGCAGGCGCGTCTTTCGGAGTGACCTTTTCGGGGCGCATCTGCGGGAAGAACAATACTTCCTGAATGAATGCCTGTCCGGTCATCAACATCGTCAGACGGTCGATGCCGATACCGATGCCCGATGTAGGAGGCATACCGTATTGCAGCGCTTTCAGGAAGTCCTGGTCGATAAACATAGCTTCGTCGTCACCCTTTTCACTCAGTTTCAACTGCTCTTTGAAGCGTTCTTCCTGGTCGATGGGGTCGTTCAGCTCACTGTATGCGTTGGCCAGCTCTTTACCGTTCACCATCAGCTCGAAGCGTTCGGTCAGTCCGGGCTTGCTGCGGTGCATCTTGGTCAGCGGGCTCATTTCTACCGGATAGTCGGTGATGAAGGTAGGCTGTATGAATGTGCCTTCGCAGAATTCGCCGAAGATTTCGTCTATCAGCTTGCCTTTGCCCATAGTGTCGTCAATCTCCATTTTCAGTTCGCGGCACACCTGGCGGATTTCTTCCTCGCTCTTGCCGTTGAGGTCGTAGCCGGTCTTTTCCTTAATGGCATCCAGGATGGGCAGGCGGCGGTAAGGAGCCTTGAAGCTGATGGTCTTTCCGTCGATGGTAGTCTCTGTGCTGCCGTTTACTGCGATACAGATACGTTCGAGGAGTTTCTCGGTGAATCCCATCATCCAGTTGTAGTCCTTATACTGTACGTACAGCTCCATGCAGGTGAATTCCGGGTTATGGTTTTTGTCCATACCTTCGTTACGGAAGTTCTTTCCGATTTCGTATACACCCTCAAAACCGCCTACGATAAGTCTCTTCAGGTAAAGCTCGGTGGCGATACGCAGGTAGAGGTCCATATCCAATGAGTTGTGGTGGGTGATGAAGGGGCGTGCGCTTGCACCGCCGGGGATGGATTGCAGAATCGGTGTTTCCACTTCCGTATAGCCGGCTTCGTCCAGTACGGCACGCATGGTCTTGATGATTGTGGCGCGCTTCAGGAATGTTTCCTTGACGCCGTCGTTCACGATGAGGTCCACGTAGCGTTGGCGGTAGCGCAGTTCCGGGTCGTCGAACGAGTCGTAGGCCACACCGTCTTTATATTTTACGATAGGAAGCGGCTTGATGCTCTTGGCAAGCACGGTCAGCTTCTGGGCATGGATACTGATTTCGCCCATCTGAGTGCGGAATACAAAGCCTTCGATACCGATGAAGTCGCCTAAATCGAGCAAGCGTTTGAATACGGTATTATACATTTCCTTGTCTTCGCCCGGACAGATGTCATCGCGGGTGATATATACTTGGATACGGCCTTTGGAGTCCTGTAATTCGATGAAAGAGGCTTTCCCCATGACGCGGCGGCTCATGATGCGTCCGGCTACGGATACGTGGCGCGGTTCGGCGTCGTCTTTGAATTCTTTTTTAATATCGGTAGAGAAAGCGTTGGTTACATACTCTGCTGCGGGATAGGGTTCGATACCCATCGCGCGAAGTTCATTCATGCTGTTGCGACGAATGATTTCTTGTTCACTTAGTTCTAATACGTTCATTTCGCTATAATTCACTCAATTTGGGGACAAAAATACGAAACATTTTTCAGATAGCGAACCTTTAGGGGAATTTATTCGCCGTATGCTCCGTGTGCTCTGTGGCAGGTTGTGGGATAATCGCCGGGTAAGTTCTCGGGAGAAGGAGCCTTGGGTCGGGCTTGATACGCTTTCTTCCCTGTCTCTGGTACGCTTCCGGTAGGAGAGAGTGCGGTTCTTCCTTAAGACGGGGCGCGATACTTGCTCACCTGACGAATTTTGAGTACCTTTGCGCCCTCGAAAAAACAGGTAAAAAGTATGGCAGGACAAAAAACACCCACAGCGTTGGGCATGGAGAATATAGGTAAATTACTGATGCAGTACGCAGTTCCGGCAATCATCGCCATGACGGCATCTTCCTTATATAATATGGTGGACAGTATCTTCATCGGTCACGGTGTGGGCACAATGGCTATTTCGGGACTGGCGTTGACTTTCCCCTTGATGAACCTTGCAGCGGCTTTCGGTTCGCTGGTAGGTGTGGGAGCGGCTACGTTGATTTCCGTCAAGCTCGGGCAGAAGGACTATGACACGGCGCAGCGGGTACTGGGCAATGTATTTGTGCTGAATATTCTGCTGGGTGTGGCTTTTACGGTGGTTGTAATGGCATTCCTCGACCCTATTCTTTACTTCTTCGGCGGCAGTGACGAGACTGTGGGGTATGCGCGCGATTATATGCAGATTATCCTTCTTGGCAATGCCGTTACGCATCTTTATCTGGGGTTGAATGCGGTGCTGCGTTCTTCGGGGCATCCGCAGAAGGCGATGTATGCCACCATTGCCACGGTGATTATCAACACGATACTCGACCCGGTGTTCATCTACGGTTTCGGCTGGGGCATTCGCGGGGCGGCCATTGCTACGATTGTTGCGCAGGTCATATCATTGATATGGCAGCTCAGGATATTCAGCAATAAAGACGAACTGCTGCATTTTCACCGCGGTATTTTCCGTTTGAAGCGTAAGATAGTCTTCGATTCACTGGCTATCGGCATGTCGCCGTTCCTGATGAATATGGCGGCATGCTTCATCGTAATTCTTATCAATCAGGGATTGAAAAAGTATGGCGGCGATTTGGCTATCGGCGCTTTCGGCATTGTCAACCGGCTGGTATTTATCATCGTAATGATTGTAATGGGACTGAACCAGGGAATGCAGCCCATTGCGGGCTATAACTTCGGAGCCGGACAGCATGCCCGTGTCATCAAGACTCTGAAACTGACGATAATCTATGCAACCTGCGTCACTACTTTCGGCTTTATTGTAGGTATGCTCTTCTCCGATTGGGTGGTGAGTATCTTTACTTCGGATGCCAAACTGATTGCCCTTTCGGCAAAGGGCCTGCGCATTGTGGTGATGTTTTTCCCCATTATAGGCTTTCAAATGGTTACCGCCAACTTCTTCCAGAGTATAGGAATGGCGAGTAAGGCAATATTTCTTTCCCTTACCCGCCAAATGATGGTGTTGCTGCCTTGCCTGATAATTCTGCCCCGTTTTTTCGGCGTGGCAGGCGTTTGGTACAGTATGCCGATTTCCGACTTGCTGGCCAGTCTGATAGCGGGCACGATGCTGGTGTGGCAGCTCCGCAAATTCAAGGCGCAGGCATAAGGCGGTATTGTGTTAAAACAAAGATACTTACTACCGGTCTCTTTTCAGCTACATCCAACTTTCATCAGTTTGGCAGCGGAACCATGGGTCTGCGTCCGTGATTCAGCTTCAAGCCTGCTTTATAGGACTCCGGACCGTGCAGGTTCTTTATATCCATCTCACCGAGATTGACCAGAATGCCGCGTGCCATGAGGCCGGCATCTTCGTTTGCTTTGCGCGGAAGTGTTTCGGCTTTGTCTTTCAGGTCTGCCAGATGCACGCGGATGGCGGGCTGCATGGCTGTATCCAGAGAGAGGCATTCCAGCAGGGAATAACCGATTTTTCTATCGGCTTCTTTTGCCGGATAATTCAGGCGTTCGATGCCTTTGGCGGTTTCTCCCAGATAAGCGGCAGCATAGGCGGCTTCGCAGGCTATGTAGGGGTCGGCATCCTTGAGCAAGGCAAGCAGAGGTGCGGGACAGGTTTTCAATTCTCCTTTGGCTCCGAGTTGTGCCAAACCGACGGACGCCCAGTAGCGCATTTCGGGATATTGGCTGGACAGTGCTTTCTCGAATACGGGAGCATCGCCTGCATGGGCTGTACCTGCCAGCTCTACGAGGTTGTACAGCTCGTTCAAGGGGTATTTTTCTTTGCGTACTTTATCATACAATACCACATTCTCGCGAGAGGTGGGTATGAAGAAACCCAGGTCTTTGGTGGCGCGGATATGGTTGGAAAGGGCTGTACGCATCTTTACCAGTACTTCTGCGTATTCGGGAGAGTCGGACAGGTTGTGCAGTTCACCGGGGTCTTTTTCAAGGTCGAACAGCATTTCGGCAGGATGGGCATTGAACGTCTGCGCCCAGTCGGGGTTGGTGTTATGTCCGCCTAAAACCAGCTTGTCCCATGCTTTGTTGGACGGCATGCCCCATTGGTAGTAATTGCGCAGGGCAAACTGACGGTAGGGTATGTAGCTGCGGATGTATTTGAAACGTCCGTCGGTTGCAGCACGTACCGGCATGAAGTGATGCAGTTGGTTGGCCGCCAGTGCGAACTGGATTTCACGCTTTTCATCGGACGCGTACTTCCCGAACAATGCCTTTCCCTGCATGTGTTTGGGCGGTTTTACGCCTGCAAGACTAAGTACGGTAGGTCCCAAGTCTGTGAAGTTGACCAAAGAATAATCTTTGCCGGATGCCTTTTCTCCCGCCAGGTGTTGCCACTTGGGCGGGAAGTAGGCTATCAGGGGCACTTCCAGACCGCTTTCATACAAATAGCCTTTGCCGCGTGGAACGCAGCCGCCGTGGTCGCTGAAGAAGAAGATAATCGTGTTGTCGTCCAATCCTTTTTCTTTCAGGTCTTTCAGAAAGAATCCCAGCCATGTGTCCACATCCTGCACGGCTTCCAGATGGCCGGCATAGTCGGAACGTACTTCGGGCAGGTCGGGCACGTAGGCGGGTAGGGTGAGCAGTTCCGGATAAATGCCCTCTTGGGTGTAATCTCGCCGTCCGTCGGTATGGAAGGTGCGGATACGTCCCATGTGCGAGGTCACCGTATTGTATACGGCAAAGAAAGGCTGGTCTTTACCACGCTTCGGGCTGTTGTAAGAGGCTTCTCTCGTACATTCGTCCCAGCAGCTTTTGTTGTCCGTGGTGGAGTTGTAGTGTGTCTTGCTGTTGTTGGTGCAGTAATATCCGGCTTCACGCAGCCATTGCGGGAAGAAGATGTTTGCCGGGGTGTCGTATGGAACCGGATGGACATCCATTCCGTAGGTCGAGGAGTAGCAACCCGTAATGAGCGATGAGCGTGCGGCCGAACTTTGCGGGGCCACCGACCATGCGTTCATGAATTGTATGCCGCGGGCAGCCAGACTGTCTGCGTTGGGGGTGTGCACATCCTTGTTGCCGTAGCAGCCGAATTCGTAAGCACTGGTATCTTCGAAGGTGAGCCAGAGAATATTGGGTCTTTCGTTTTTCTTGTTGTCTGCCGCATCCGCTTGGGCGGTATGCAGCCCGCAGAAAGCGGTACACATGAGTAGAGATAAGTTTTTCATGCTATATTAAATGTTAGTTTTACATGTTATATCGGTTTTTCAGTAGTGGTTGCTAAGGTAGGGCATTTGTTCTGATAAGCATGCCTGATGTGTTTAAAAAGCTGCTAATATTGTTTTGGCATGCAGGTTTTCAACAAAATTGATGAAGATTCAACAAAATTGCAGAACCGGTAAACGTATGTTGCGGTGTATTGGAGAAAATAAGGACGCTATATTACCGGAATGTCTTACTTTTGAAAAATAAATCTAATAGTGTATAATGGTATGAGAAACATCGTTTTTATAGTGATTGCGTTTGTACTTTCTTTCTCGGGACGTGTATGTGCCGGAAATCCCGTTTATTCAGACAACTCCTTGCGCAATGATGCGGAGAAACTGCTGGTGGAGTGGGTGGATGCTCTGCTGACCTACCAATGCGAAGGGCTGCATCCGTCGCTCGACGGCGGTATTCTGTGTCCCGCCTGTGCCCGCATTCACGGACGGATAGGAGACACGGTTCTTCCTCTGATGTATCTGGCAGACAAAACCGGCAATGACAAATATCTGCTTGCTGCCAAGAAACTGATGAAATGGATGGAGAACGTGCACCGTCCGGACGGCTCCTGGATGAACGATGTACACGTATCCGATTGGAGCGGGACTACCGTATTCGCCGCTATTGCTCTGTATGAGGCAGTGCATTATCACGGGCATCTGCTGGATGACTCTACGCGTAACCATTGGAAAGAGCAGTTGTTGGAAGCCGGCGAATTCATGATGAAGAATCCGCAGATGTACAGCCGCCGTATGCAGGGGAGTATGAAGCGCCTGAACAATGTGAACTATTCCGCTTCGGTGACGTATGCCTTGCAGGCTCTTGGAGAGATGTTCGACCGCCCGGACTTCAAGGAGGAAGCCCGGATTGTTGCTTCGGACTTGAAGAAGTTCTTTACGGCGAACGATTCCTTTTTATACGGCGAAGGACCTAAAATATGGACACCTACCAAGAACGGCTGCCTCCCGGTGGACTTGGGATATAATGTAGAGGAATCCTTGCCTAATCTGGCTTATTATGCGCTTATGGTGAACGACCGGGAGTTGCTCTCCATCGTGGAACGCTCCATGAATACCCATCTGGAATTTATGTTGCCCGACGGTGCATGGGACAACAGTTGGGGCACGCGCAGTTTTAAGTGGACATATTGGGGCGGACGTACAAGCGACGGCTTTATGGGCGGTTATTATGCCATGGCTGCGCATCATCCGGAGTACCTGGAGGCTATTCGCCGCAATATACAATTACTGAAAAAATCGACGGATGACGGTTTGCTTCATGCCGGACGCGATTATCGGGCCTCTGGCATTCCGGCTTGTATTCATCATACCTTCGGACATGCCAAGGCGCTGACGGCTTTTCTTGAGCTTCCACCCGTCAAGACGCAACAATACAAGGCATTGCCGCGCGATAATGCTTATGGGGTAAAGTATTTCCGGGATATTCGTACATGGCTGGTTGCAGAAGGTCCGTGGCGTTCTACATGTACCGGTTTCGATGCGGAATATAAGGTAAAAGGAACTCATCCCATGGGAGGCGCCGTTTCTCTGTTATGGCACGAACAGGCTGGTCCGGTATTTGCCGCTACGACCAACCGGTATGCTTTGATAGAAGCACCCAATATGCAGAGCAACAGTCGGAAGTATATAATGAGCGGAACGCCGCGGGTTGAAATGGTGCAATACGGAACGATTTACAGTAATCTGGACGACTTGGATACGGATATTGCTTATACCAAGGAAAAGAATATGCACCGTTTCCATGTCAATACCCATCTGGTGGATGCCGACCAGCAGACTCCGGTTCAGGGAGCGATTCCCGTAACGTTGGATTATGTGTATTCCCAACAGGGCTTGTCGATAGAAATGGAACATTGCCCTTTGACCGCCTGCCTGGTTTTACCGGTTATCGCCGCGCCTTCGGAAGTTGTGGATATTACGCCGGAAGGCATGCGCCTTCAGAAAAAGGACGGCGTGTTGGAGGTAGTTTGCGTGAACGGCAGAATGAAGGTTGCTCCTACCGATAAAGACGGACGGATATTTAATCCTGTGCCGGGCTTTTCTTTCATTCCCTTGCAGGTTTTTCCGGATAGTCCGGATAAGAAAATTCAAGTTAAAATCATGTATAATTAATGTATTTTTTATTTTCTTTGTTCTGTGTTAATAATGTAATATGTATGAAAATATTTCGATTTTTATTAGTATTATGCGGAACATTGTTTGCCAGTATGGGGCTTGCCGGTGAAATAGACGGTATGCGTTTCATACATATCGGTTTGGAAGAAGGGTTGTCGCATAGTACCATATTCGGAATCAATCAGGATAAAGAAGGCAATCTGTGGTTTGCCACTTATGACGGATTTAATAAATATGACGGTTATAATTTTACTGTCTACCGGCATCAGTATAAGAATCCGAAGAGTATAGCCAGCGATATAACCCGTTGTGTCGTCATTGACAATGATAACCGGATATGGATAGGAACGAGAGAAGGCTTGTCGCTTTATAATCATCGCAAGAATGAATTTTCTAATTTCTTTTATAAGAAAAAGGGACAAAATGTAACAGTCAGGAATATTGTGCCTATGCAGAAGGACTGGCTTATGCTTGGGACAACCGAAGGTATTTTACTTTTTGACGTGAAAGGAGAACGTTTCCTGAATGATACGTTGTCGGCTACTTTACATTCGTTGAAACCGTTAACGCTGCTCAGGCAAGATGATGATATTTTTATTGGCACTAAAGGGAAGGTATATATGTATTCATTGCAAAACGGAGCATTGGAAACATTACTTGACCTGCATGACAAGGTGCAGATAAACAGTATCTTGTGCCAGACTCCCAATCGGATATGGGTAGCGACTGAAGGCAACGGGCTGTATCTGTATGATGTAAAGAACAAAAAGCTGGACAACTATCGTTATGAGAATAAGCTTTCCTGTTTGAATTCCAATTATGTGCGTTCGTTGGCATTGGATCAGGAGAACCGTTTGTGGGTAGGGACTTACAGCGGGCTGAATATATATCAGGAAGGGAAAGAACGCTTTATATCGGTTGAGAGTTCGATGGCTCAGGCAGGGACGTTGTCGCAGAACTCGGTGCGTTGCATCTTCAGAGACTCGCAGGGCGGAATGTGGCTGGGTACATACTGGGGAGGATTGAATTACTATCATCCTTTGTGCAACCGTTTCCAGCAGATTAAACATATTCCTTTCTCCAATTCGCTCAGTGATAATGTTGTCAGTTGCATTGTAGAGGATAAAAAGAACAATTTATGGATCGGAACAAGTGACGGTGGTCTGAACTTCTATGATAATACGGCGAAAACTTATAAGAATTATTTGTTTAATCCGGATATATCGGAAGGTGTTCCTTTTAAAGACGTTAAAACGGTATATGTAGATGAAGCATCGGATAAGATATATGTAGGCGCCCACGCTGGCGGTATGATGGTGTTGCATCGTAAAACCGGAAGAAAGGAGTTTTATAATCAGCAAAACGGGGGCTTGCCGAGCAATCATATTTATTCTATTATATCCGATGGGAAAGACGGTCTTTGGATAGCTTCTCTGGACTATTTGTTTCATTTTGATATTGCCGGAAAACGCTTTACCGTTATAAATGAAGATGTGGAAGGGCATTCGATTCAAAAAAAGAACCGTTTGCTATTTAGGGATTCCCGTAAACGCATCTGGATAGGTGGGGAGAAGGGACTTTCCGTTTATAATCAGGTGGGGATGGCTTGGCAGGCCAATACGGATTTTCGTATAACTCCGGTATTGCAACAGTCTTTTGTGAATTGTATCTACGAGTCTTTATCCGGTTCTATATGGGTAGGTACCCGTGACGGGCTTTTTGCCTTGAAGGAAGCGGATAAGGAGTTGCAGCAATATACAACGGACGACGGTTTGCCAAGCAATGTCATCTATGGAATACTGGAAGACAGTTACGGGCGCTTGTGGGTCAGTACCAATCAGGGACTGAGTTGTTTTGACCCGGAGAACCGTAAAATGCGCAATTTTACAATAGTGGACGGGCTGCAGAGCAATCAGTTTAATGCCGGTTCTTATTGCCGCATCGGCAATGGCAATATGTTGTTCGGCGGCATTAACGGCATCACCATGTTCCGTCCCGAAACCCTGATAGACAACCCTTATACTCCGAAACCGGTAATCAATAAGCTTTTTGTTTTTAACAAGGAGGTGCTTCCGAATGATGAAACCGGAATACTGAAAGAGAATATAGAGAGTGTTAACCACATAACCCTGAAATCTTCCCAAAACTCGTTTTCCCTTTCCTTTGTCGTTTCCAACTACATAGCCGGCAAGCACAATACGTTTGCCTATAAGTTGAAGGGGTATCATGATGAATGGTATAAACAGGGAGACATAAGTCCGGTGTCGTACTCCAATTTGCCGGCAGGAGATTATACCTTCCTTTTAAAGGCAGCCAATAATGACGGAAAGTGGAGCGGGGAGGTAGAGGCTCTTCACATCCGTGTCCTTCCGGTCTGGTATCGCACGTGGTGGGCCTTTTTGATTTTTGCGTTGTTTTTTATTTTGTTGGTTTTTGCTGTGTTCCGTTTCTTCTGGTTGCGTAAGAGTATGCAGACAGAAATCCGTATGGAGCGGCTTGACAGGGAAAAAAAGGAAGAAATCAGCCAGATGAAAATCCGTTTTTATGTGAATATCTCACATGAGTTACGTACTCCGTTGACTTTGATTATTTCTCCTTTGCAAGAGTTGCTCAGTAGTGTCACCGGGCATTGGGAGCGCGAAAAGCTGTTGTATATTCAGCGGAATGCAAGAAGACTGTTGCATTTGGTCAATCAACTGATGGACTACCGGCGTGCCGAATTGGGTATTTTTGAGTTGAGGCCGAGTTATGCCAATGCATATAAAAGGGTATTGAACAGCTTTTTAAATTACGAGAGTCTGGCAAAGAAAAAGGACATAGACTATAATTTCTATTCGGAATTGCAGGATGAGGATGTGTTGTTTGACGGTACTTATTTGGATTTGATTATCAACAATCTCTTATCCAATGCTTTTAAGTATACGGAAGAAGGGGAGAGGATTTATGTAAAACTCTACAGAGAAGATAATAATGTTGTTTTGCAGGTAGCAGATACGGGAGTGGGCATACCAAAGGATAAGCAGCGGAAGATTTTCGAACGTTTTTATCAGGTAGAGAACGTACACGAAGGAAGCGGCATCGGATTATCGCTGGTTCAGCGTCTGGTTGAATTGCATCACGGGCAGATAACGTTGGTGAGCGAGGTTGGAAAAGGCTCTACGTTTTCCATTTATATTCCTCAGGATAAGTCGGTGTATACTGCGGAGGAACTTGCGGAGAGCAAGGGAGAGATGGAGGAACAGCGTGTCTATTCGACAAATGCGCATGAGGTTTATACCGATGATGTAGAAACGGAAGTGGCAGAAGCCGGTGAAAAAGAGGCGGGAAGCAGGCATGGAACAATTCTTATAGTGGAAGACAATGAGGAGCTGCGGCGGTATTTGTTCAACGGTCTGTCCGCTCAGTTTAATCTGATAGAGGCGGAGAACGGGCAAAAGGCGTTGGAGGTGCTTAAAGAAAATGACGTAGACCTGATTCTTTCGGATGTTATGATGCCGGTTATGGATGGAGTCAAACTTTGTAAATCGGTGAAACAGAATTTGAGGACCTGTCATATACCGGTGTATCTGTTGTCTGCCAAGGTCGATATAAAGTATCAGTTGCAGGGGTTGCAGGTAGGTGCGGACGATTACATACCCAAACCGTTCTCGATGGATGTATTGATAGCAAAGATTTTGAATATGCTGCGTACCCGCTATCGTATTTTTGAGCATTATTCCAATGCGGCAGAGATAGAACCGGAGAAGATAGCAAACAATGCCATGGATGAGGAACTGTTGAGGAAAGCGATTGCTGTCGTGGAGAAAAACATGAGCAATGTGGAGTTCTCAACGGAGCAGTTTGCCAGCGAGATGAATATGAGCCGTTCCAATCTCCATTTGAAGTTGAAGGCTATAACAGGAAAATCGGCCATTGATTTTATTCATAAAATACGTTTTAACCGTGCTTGTCAGTTATTGAAGGAAGGTAAGTATACGGTTTCCGAAATCAGTTTTATGGTGGGATATAATACTCCTTCTTATTTCTCCGCCCGTTTCAAGAAGTATATCGGTTGTCTTCCTACGGAGTATGGAAAACAGTGATGTATGTATCATTTATGGAATATTATTATGAAGATGTATTTTTTTTCTCCCTTTCTTCTGATACTTGTTCATTCATTGCTGGTATCATGCAGCCGTACGGGCACACCCGGCTTTACGATAGCGAGGGAAGACAGTTTGCGGTATGAAGGCAAGACAGTTGAACTGTTCAGAATGACTAACAGGAATGGAATGACGGTTAAGGTTACCAATTATGGGGCTTCTTTAACATTTGTTTCCGCTCCTGATAAAGAGGGCGTTTTTGCTCCGGTAGTTTTAGGACTTGACAACTTGCGATATTATCTGGGCAGACAACCCAAGCTTGGTGCTACGGTAGGGCGTTATGCAAATAGAATAAGGAATGCGGAACTTGTTTTGAATGACCGGGTCTATTATCTGGATAAAAACAATAAAGGGCATTCCATTCATGGTGGCGTCAAGGGATTTCATACCCGGGTTTTTAATACGGATACGTCCTATGTGGTGAAGGATACGGCAGTGATTCGCTTTAGTTATCTGAGCCCTGATGCGGAAGGGGGATTTCCGGGAAATCTGAATATATCGTTGGCTTATAAATTGACGCATAACAATGAAGTGATTCTGGATTACAGGGCATCGACCGACAAGCCGACTGTGGTTAATCTGACAAATCACAGTTATTTCAATTTAACGGGGTGTAAGGAGTCTGTACTGAACCATTATTGTATGATTGACGGGGATTCGATTACACCGGTTGATGCCGCAGGTATTCCTACCGGAGAACTTATGGCGGTGGCGGGTACGGAATACGACTTCAGAACCTTGCAGCCGCTTGGCGGGCGCATTGGAGAACTTAAAAAAGGATATGATACCAATTATAAACTCAATAAGCAGCCGGGAACTTTGGCGCTTGCAGCTAAAATTGTAGAGCCGGAATCCGGTCGGGTACTGAAGGCGTATACCACCGAACCGGGTATGCAGTTCTATACTCCGGCAGCTAATCTGGACTATCTGAAAGGGCATGGCAAGCAGTCATATGGGCGGTATTACGGATTTTGTCTCGAAATGCAACATTTTCCGGATTCGCCTCATAATCCGCATTTTCCGACTACCGTGTTGCTGCCGGGAGAGACTTACCGGCAAACCACGGTCTACAGATTTGAAACATTATCCGAAACAGAATAAATTATTTAATTAAAACATTGGTTATGAAAACGAAAAGCTGGAAAAAGTACATGTGTTTAATGGGTATTTCACTTATGATGATGCCGGCTGTCTGCGCAATGCAAACGGCTGAAGGCGGAAATGCGGACAATCCCGTTAAAAAAACGCGTAGCACTACTTTTATTAGTGGAGAAAAGGCGTGGGAACCCGCAGGAGAAGGCGTGACCCGGCAGATTATGGGGTATGACGGACAGGTAATGCTGGTAAAAGTGAAATTTGAAAAAGGAGCGATAGGTACTCCTCATACTCACTACCATACCCAAACCACTTATGTGGCAAGTGGAAAGTTTGAGTTTACGGTGGGGAATGAGAAGAAAACGGTAAAGGCAGGTGACGGTATTTACATCGAACCTGATATTTTGCACGGATGTGTCTGTCTGGAACCGGGGGTACTTATAGACTGCTTTGCTCCAATGAGAAGTGATTTCTTGAAATGAGTTTTGTATTGATGGGTATTTGATTTTATTAACAGATTTACAAATTTCTATCCCAAAAGGATAACCCCCTTTGTACATAGCTGTAGGGCTATATATTGTACAAAATTACTCAGTATTATACAAAATTGATATTTGGAAAGTGTAAAAGTGTAACGAATGAAAACAATACTTTTACACTTTTTTTAGCATTTGCAGTAAGTTTGCCTTCGAAAAATTATTTCTAAAGTAGAACCTTAGATTTATTTATTATGTACAAATTAAAAGAACTGTTTTTAATGTTTATCCTCGCCTTTGTGAGCATATCCGCATATGCGCAAAGTCTGACCATTACCGGTAAGGTCATTGATAGTGAGGGTTATGAAGTAATCGGTGGTAGTGTTACTGTTAAAGGTGCCGCCGGCGTTGGAACCGTTACGGATGTAAACGGTAACTACTCCTTAAAAGTAAATGACGCATCCAAAGATGTACTCGTCTTTTCGTACGTGGGTATGACTTCCCAAGAAGTAAAGGTCAATGGTAAGAATGTAATCAATGTAACGTTGAAGGCTGATGCCGTGTTACTGGATGAAGTAGTAGCAATCGGTTATGCCACGGTTAAGCGTAAGGACTTGACTGGGTCTGTGGCATCGGTAGGTAATCAGGAAATTGCTAAAGTACCTGTTAGTGATGTTACACAAGCGTTGTCAGGACGTATGGCCGGTGTACAGGTTCAGCAAACGGAAGGAGCTCCGGGATCTTCTGTTTCCATTCGTATCCGTGGTGGTATCTCTATTACCCAAAGTAATGAGCCTCTTTATGTTATCGATGGTTTTCCCAGTGAGGATGGAATGTCAACTCTTGACCCGGCCGAGATCGAAACGATTGACGTGTTGAAAGATGCTTCTGCAACAGCTATTTATGGTGCACGTGGTGCTAATGGTGTTGTCGTGATAACAACTAAAAATGGAAGTAAATCAGGTGGTAAAGCAACTGTTACATTTGATAGTTATGTTGGCTTCAAGAAAATAGCTAAAAAGTTGGATGTGCTTTCTCCGTATGAATTCGCTTTGTTGGATTATGAACGTACTCTTTATAAAATAGGAAAAGGTGATGGTGGTGATTTGAATAAGTGGAAAAGCATCTATGGAGATTATAGTGATCTTGAAGCGAATTATGCCGGACGGAAAGGTATCAATTGGCAGGATGAAACGCTGGGCCGTACAGCTTTAACACAAAATTATCGTGTAGGTGTGTCCGGTAATACGGAAAAAATGCAATATAGCTTGGCATATGCTTATTATGATGAAGAGGGTGCGATGATGTATAGTGGTTCAAAGAAACATAATATTTCTTTCAATATGAACCACGAAGTAAATAAATGGTTAAGCGTTAATGCCCGTATTAGCTATGACCAAATGCGTGTTGAAGGTATGGGTACTTCTGAAGGTGGCGACCGTTTTAATAAAATGCAACATATTCTGCAATATCGTCCGACAATTGGTATCAATGGTGTAGATACGGATTTGTTGGGTGATGAAGATCCTTTGTTTGCAGATGATAGCGGTAATGTTATGCAAAATCCGCTTTTGTCAGCTGCCGAAGAAACTAAAGACAGAGAGTGGCGTACTTTCCAAGCAAATGCAGGTGCTACTATTAAATTATTGAAAGGCTTGACTTTCCGTAACACAACTGGTATGCGCTATCAGACTCGTCGTAATGATATTTTTTACGGTGATCAGTCCATGACTGCCAAACGCTCAAGTATTAATGGTAATATTACTAATATTGAAAATAGCAGTTTCCAAACATCTAATGTGTTGACTTATAATTGGTATAATGATAACCACAATGTAACGGCGATGTTAGGACATGAGTATGTAACTAAATGGACACGTAATTTCATGGCTGGAGCTAATAATTTCCCGAATGACGAAATTGGTCTGGGTGATTTGTCATTAGGTACTCCGATTACTCCGACTTCCAGTGAAAACTATGATGATAAGTTGCTCTCATTCTTTGCACGTGTGAACTATAATCTTATGGACAAGTATTTGTTCACAGCTTCTGTACGTGCAGACGGTTCTTCTAAGTTCGGTAAAAATAATAAATGGGGATATTTCCCAGCTTTTTCTGCCGCATGGCGTTTGGGTGAGGAAGAATTTATAAAAGATTTGAATATTTTTTCCGATTTAAAATTCCGTATTGGTTATGGTTTGGCTGGTAACAACCGTATTGGCAGTTATTCCAGTCTGGCTATTATGTCATCAGTGACTTATCCTAATGCTAACAGTGCACAGTCCGGTTATGCTTCTAAACAAGTTCCTAATCCTGATTTGAAGTGGGAAGCTAATAAAACGTTCAATATTGGTTTGGACCTCGGTTTCTTTAATCAACGTTTGACTATATCTCCGGAGTTCTATATTAATCGTAGTAGTAATTTGTTATTTGATGCCCGCCTTCCGAACTCTTCCGGTTATTCTTCTATGACTATTAATGCCGGTGAGACAGAGAATAAAGGTATTGATTTGACTATTAATTCAGTGAATATTACAAATAAAGATTTCACATGGAATACAACGGTTACTTTATCGCACAATAAGAATTCGGTAAACCAGTTGACGGGTGAGAAGGTGCAGCTTTATTTAGCGGATATGGGTGTTAAGGGTGCTGGCTCTTCACATAAAATCGGAGTTGGTGAGCCTTTAGGACAATTCTATGGATATATTTCTGACGGTTTGTATCAAGTGTCTGATTTTAACTATGATAAAGCATCGGGTAAATATACATTAAAAGATGGTATTCCTTATCGTGGTGAGAAAGATAAGGTACAACCGGGTATGTTGAAATTTAAGAATATAGACGGAAGTGAAGATAATAAAATTACAGAGGATGATAAAACCGTCATAGGAAATGCATTCCCGAAGTTCTATGGTGGTATCAATAATACTTTTACTTATAAGGACTTTGATTTGAGTATATTCTTGACTTACAGTTTTGGAAATGATGTATTGAATGCAACCAAGCTGACTAATACAAGAACAGCTTTAACTAACAAAAATGTATTGGCTGCCGCTGATTGGAATCACCGTTGGGTAACGATTAATAAAGAAACTGGCGCTCTGATAACAGATCCGGAAGAACTTGCTGCTGCCAATCAAGGAAAAACAATTGCTTGCTTTGATGATAACGGCTCATCTGATAATGCTGTTATACACTCATGGGCTGTAGAAGATGGTTCTTACCTGAAACTGAGTAATATAACACTGGGGTACACATTCCCTAAAAAGATTGTTAATAAAATTGGTTTGTCTAAATTGCGTTTGTATGCTACAGGTAATAATTTGCTGACTTGGACCAAGTACACAGGTTATGATCCGGAAGTATCTACTATGAGTAATGCCATGACACCGGGTGTGGATTTTGGTGCCTATCCGAGAAGCCGTTCTTTTGTGTTTGGTGTTAATGTCGCATTTTAATGAACTATAAAAATCGAAATACAATGAAAAAAAATAAATTGGTATATGTGCTTGGTGCACTATTGAGTATGGGTGTGGTTTCTTGTGATTTAACGGAAAAACCTACTTCATTCTATGAAATGGATACCTATTTTACAACTGCGGATAAAGCAAAAATGGCGGTAATAGGTATTTACGACTGTCTTGCTGCTGAAGGATCTTATGGACAGTATGTCATGCCGTTTGCTTCGTCGGACGATATGTATATGGTTAGAGGAACAGCCACCGGTGATGGTACTCGTCGTGATATTTCCCATTATGCTCTTACTTCTTCCAATACTTGGGTTGCTTCCGTCTGGAATTATATCTATGAGGGAATAGACCGCGCAAATACTGCAATTGCAGGTATTGAGAAGATGCCGGGCTACGAAAATAGTGATGAGTTGAAAGAATTGGTCGCTCAGGCCCGTTTCCTTCGTGCTTTTTTGGCATTTGATTTGGTACGTTATTGGGGTGATGTACCTTTTAAAACTACAAGTACCGGTAGCTTTGGGGATACAGCTCAACCCCGTACAGAACGGGAGAAAATCTATGACCAGATTATTATTGATTTGGATTTTGCTAAAATACATTTGAAACCGGGAAATGAAGTTGCTTCTTCTGAAGTACCTTGCCGTGGAGCTGCTCGTGCTTTATTGATGCGTGTCTATTTGCAGCGTGCCGGTTATAGTTTGGATCGTACTACCCGTACATTGACTCGTCCGGATGATGCAACGCGTAAGAATTATTTTGATGCTGTGATAGAGGAGTGGAAAGCTTTTGGTACAGAAGGTTATCATAATTTCTATGGTGCCGGATACGAAGAACTCTTTAAAAACTATTCCAAGTTGGTGTTGAATAATCAGGAAAGTTTGTGGGAAATAGCTTTTGAACCGAACAATGGCCAAAAAGACAATGCCGGATATTGGGCTACATATAACGGGCCGTTGGTAGATGCTCCGGACGCAGGTAGTGGAGCTGCAAATCAAAACTTTTTCGGACGTGCTAATGCTTTCTTCATCGTATTGCCTTATTGGGGAGATTTTTATGATGACAATGATGTTCGTCGTGATGTGAATTTTGTAGATTATGTATACAGATGGGTAAAAAAAGATAAAGCTCAGGTGAAGATGTCTGTATGCCAAGAAATATCCAAGAACATGTATCGTTATCCGGGTAAGTGGCGTAGAGAATGGATGGCACCGGGATTTGTCGATCCTAACCATACAGGTGTTAACTACTGCCCGTTACGTTACGCAGATGTAGTGCTGATGGCTGCTGAGGCTTATAATGAAATAAATGATACTCCGAAAGCGTGGGAGTTATTGAATGATGTACGTGCTCGCGCTCATGCAACGGAAATCAATTCCTCTAATTATGCAAGTTTGATGAAAGCGCCTAAAGTGTATGATTTGCCTTTCATTAGCGATGGAGATGAGGCAGGCAAGTTCCGTACAGCTCTTTATTGGGAACGGGCTTTTGAAACAGCTTATGAAGGTCAGCGTAAATTTGATTTAATTCGTTGGGGAGTTTTAGGTGATGCGTTGCGTGCTGCTCAGACATATATAGAAGGTTGGGAAGAAGGTGCTAATCTATTTAAAGATGTAGATAAAAACGGAAAACCGACAAAATTAGAAGAAGGAGAATCTCCCGCTGTATGGGATCCGGTTGTTTGGGCAACACAAAATTATGTCGCAGGTCATAATTTTGTGGATGGTAAGCATGAATTACTCCCTATTCCTTTGGCCGAAATACAATCTAATGCACAGTTGAATGGAGAAAATAATCCGGGGTATGAATAAATAGGTATTATATTCGTTATAACTATTGAAATAGAGTCTATTTCATCTACTTTTTAAAATTCTGAAAGATGTTTCATAAGAGTGTTTTCTTATGCCAAACATCTTTCAGTTTTTCAGAGGGTGATATATCTGTTGTTATATTATATGAAAAAAACATTATTACTTTGCTATATTGCAATTTTATATGGTTTTTCCGGCTGCTCTCCCAAACAACCGGAAAAAGATTATACCTGGCTGAAACAGGGAATAGAAACGGCTGCGTTACAATTGAAATTTACCGTGGCTGAAATCGGAGATTCAATCCGGTTGCCCCGTTCCATCTGGACGGGCTATGACACGGACTTTTTATGTCGTCAGCTGGATAAGAAACAGTTGACAGGCAAAGACTCTGCCCGGCTGAAACCCATACATGATAATTTGGGTTCCCGCCGTTATTGCTTTTCCATTTACGATTGGACAAGCGGTTTTTTCCCCGGCAATCTTTGGCTCGCTTATCAACTTACCGGCGATGAAAGCTTGAGGGAAAGCGCTGTGAAGTTCACTAATTATCTTTATCCGCTGCGTGAGTATAAAGGTACGCATGATATAGGTTTTATGATGAATTGCAGCTACGGTAACGCCAATCGTTTATCTCCTGCCGACAGCGTCCGCAGTGCATTGATACAAACAGCGGATAACCTGTGCGGCCGTTTCAATCCGGAGATAGGCTGTATCCGTTCCTGGAACTTCGGGAAGTGGAATTTCCCCGTTATCATAGACAATATGATGAACCTGGACCTGCTGTTTTATGCCACTCGCCTGACCGGTGATGATAAATATAAGGAGCTTGCCTTGACACACGCAAGGACTACGATGAAAAATCATTTTAGAGATGATTATTCATCCTACCATGTAGTCAGTTACAATAACGATGGGACGGTGGAAAAAAAGTGCACGCATCAGGGAAAGAGTGACGCATCGTCGTGGGCGCGCGGACAAGCATGGGGATTATATGGCTACACATCCTGTTATCGCGAGTCTAAGGATGTGCAATTTTTGCGGCAGGCCGAGAATATAGCCTCGTTAATCATGCGGCGCGTAAAGACGGAAGATGCAGTTCCCTTGTGGGATTATGATGCGCCCGACACGCCTCAGACGCCTCGTGACGCATCTGCTGCCGCTATTACCGCTTCCGCCCTGATAGAACTGAGCACGCTTGTAGAAGACGGACAAGCATATATGGAGTATGCCGGGAAGTTGCTCAAAAGCCTTTCGTCCGACGGGTATTTGGCAAAACCGGGAACCAACCGGGGCTTTGTACTGATGCATTCAACGGGCTCATTGCCGAACGGTTCCGAAATAGATACGCCGCTTAACTATGCCGATTATTATTATCTGGAGGCATTGCTCCGTTATATGCAGGTAAAAGAGATTGATTATAAGCATATTTAAATTCATTATTACCATATCATGAAGACAATAAGATACATTTTTAGCATTTTCTTGCTTATGCTTGCTGTTGTTGCAGATGCACAGCAACTAAGGCAGGAGGCTTTTGAACTGATAAATTTGGATTATCCTGGTTTGGAGAAAGTAAAAGCGGCATGCTCCCGGCAGAAGTGGGAGGCGGCGGCACAGGAACTGTTGAATTATTACCGTAGCCGTACCGGTATTACACATCCGGATATGGACTTGAAAAACCTCATCATATCCAGGGAAGAACAGAAATGGGCGGATGATGCTTTGGAGCATACCTTCTTTGTACATAAAGGCTATCAGCCTTCCTACAACTACGGCAAAGATATCAACTGGGAGTACTGGCCGGTAAAAGACAATGAGTTGCGTTGGCAGCTTCATCGTCATAAGTGGTTTACGCCTATGGGTAAGGCATACCGTATCTCCGGAGATGAGAAATACGCAAAGGAGTGGGTACATCAATATATGGATTGGGTTCAGAAAAACCCGCTGGTGAACATGAAGCAGGAAGAGTTCGAGCTTGTCAGTGCCGGTGAGGTAAAGGAAGATGCCGACAATGTATATTTTGCATGGCGGCAACTGGAAGTCAGCAACCGTTTGCAGGACCAGACCTGCCAGTTTCTTTTGTTTTGCTCCGCATCGGCGTTTACTCCGGAGTTCCTGACCGAGTTTATCGTCAATTATCACCGCCATGGCGCACATCTCCTGAAAAATTATTCTGCAGAAGGTAACCACCTGCTGTTTGAAGCCCAACGTATGGTTTATGCCGGTGTTTTCTTTCCGGAACTGAAAGATGCCGCCATTTGGAGAGAAAGTGGAATCAATATCCTGAATCGTGAAATCAAGAAGCAGGTATACAATGACGGCGGACAGTACGAGCTGGATCCCCATTATCACCTGGCGGCAATCAACATATTCTGCAAGGCCTTGCGCATGGCAGATTGTAACGGTTTCCGCAATGAGTTTCCGTCGGAATACCTGGATACGGTCAAGAATATGATTGCTTTCTATGCCAACATTTGTTTTCCCGACTACACCAACCCTTGTTTCAGTGATGCCAAGTTGGGCGATTATCAGGCAGAACTTGCCAACTACCGCGATTGGCTTGCATTGTTCCCCGACTGCGATTGGATACGTTATTATGCGACAGAAGGGCGTGAAGGCGCTCCTTTCCCTTATCTTTCCCACGGGGCATTGACATCCGGTTTCTTTACTTTCAGAAACGGTTGGAAGAAGGATGCAACGGTCATGGTAGTTAAAGCCGGACCTAAAGGAGAGTGGCATTGTCAGCCGGATAACGGTACTTTCGAACTCTGGTTCAACGGCAGGAATCTGTTTCCCGATACCGGTGCATACGTCTATGCCGGAAGTGCCGAAGTGATGAAACTGCGCAACTGGTTCCGCCAGACACGTGTACATAACACCCTGACTTTGGACGGACGCAACCTTGAAACCACGCAGTCCGTAACCGGATTGTGGCAGCCGGAAGGTAAGGAGCAGATACTGGTAACGGAAAATCCCGGTTATAAAGGGTTGAAACATCGTCGTACCGTCTTTTTTGTGGACCAGGCCTATTTTGTAATAGTGGACGAAGCCACAGGCAATGCCAGAGGAACCGTGAATTTGAATTATCATTTCCGTGAAGGTGAGGTAAACGTTGATGCGGAGAAAAATATGGTGACTACGGCTTATGAGGGTTCGAGTAATGTGAAGTTGCAATGTTTTCCGGAAAAAAGCGCGTCTTTAAGAGCGGAAGAGGGCTGGCGTTCCACTGCCTATCGTCAGCGCGTAGCCCGTACTTCGGTAGCTTTCGATACCAATAAGGATGATGCGGAGGCTGTGCGCTACATAACGGTTATCTATCCGGTGAAGGATGTTGCCGCTTACCCGGTACTTGAAGCAAAATTCCTGAACAAAAGTTATGATGAGAAAGGGGTTGAGGTCGAAGTTTCCGTCAACGGTACGGTACGTCGGTTGGCATCGCGGCTGAACTGAATCATGAATGCGGCAGAATGTTTTAAGGCAGACAGTTGCTTTGTGAACAGTAACCGTCCTGATACACAGGAAATGGATTTGTTTTCATTATTTTGATATTTAATGGAAGAATACCTATATTTGCTATCTGCAAAACAGATAGATTAAATAAAGTATGGACAATAAATTTATAGTAAATATAGGCCGCCAGTTAGGCAGTGGCGGACGGGAAATCGGAGAGAAGCTGGCTGCCCGGCTGGGTATTGACTTCTACGACAAGGAATTGATTAACCTTGCTTCCGAAGAAAGCGGATTATGCCGTGAATTCTTTGAAAAAGCCGATGAAAAGGCTTCGCAGGGAATTATAGGCGGTCTGTTCGGGATGCGTTTCCCGTTTATCAGTGACGGGGCTATGCCGGCTGCCAACTGTTTGAGCAACGATGCGTTGTTTAAGGTGCAAAGCGATGTGATACGGAAACTGGCTTCCGAGAAATCCTGTTTGTTCGTAGGGCGTTGCGCCGACTACATTTTGCGGGATAACCCGCGTTGCGTCAACATCTTCATCTCTGCTTCGCGCGAGGATCGTATAGCCCGTTTATGCCGTCTGCACTCTATTTCGGAAAGTGCGGCGGAAGAGAAGATGAACAAAGCGGACAAGCGGCGTGCCGAATATTACAACTATTACAGCTATAAGACATGGGGAGCGGCTGCTACCTATCATCTTTGCGTCGATTCGTCCGTATTGGGCATTGACGAAACGGTCGGCTATATAGAAGAGTTCGTAAGGAAGAAACTGAAACTGTACGAATAAACGCTGTGACCATTGCAAATGAAATCGGGAAGAATTTTACTGCCATCCTAACGGAGATTATAGTAAAATTCTTCCCGATTTTATTGATAAGAGCCTGAAAGCTCCTTGAACTGATTTTACATCATTGCCAGTAATATCATCTGTCCGGCGAGGATGCGCAGGAACATCGTCAGCGGATAAACCGTAGAGTAACCTACCGACGGAGCGTCATTGCCCGATGCCTGGTTGGAATATGCCAATGCGGGTGGGTCGGTGTTACTGCCGGCAATCAGTCCCATCAGCGTGAAATAATTGACCTTGCAATAGAACCGGGCAATCATACCGATTATCAGCAACGGGATGGTGGTAATCAGGAAACCGTAGCCTACATACGCCAGACCGCTTCCTTCCACGACCGTCTGTACAAAATGCTCACCTGCCTCTATGCCTACGCTGGCAAGGAAAAGTACGATACCTATTTCGCGCAGCATCAGGTTGGCGCTCATGGTGGTATACGTTACAAGATGCATCTTATGTCCGAAACGTCCGATAAGGATGGCTACCACCAGCGGACCGCCCGCCAGACCTAATTTCACCGGTGTCGGCATGCCCGGAAATGCGATGGGAAGGCTGCCCAACAGAATACCGAGGAAGATACCGACGAAGATGGTAACGATGTTCGGCGTATCCAGACGCTTCAACTGGTTGCCCAGTACACCGGCCACACGTTCCACCGCGTCCTGCTGGCCTACAACCATTACACGGTCACCCACCTGGAGCACCAGGTTGGGATCGGCAAACAGGTCCATACCCGAACGGTTGATACGTGTCACGTTAACTCCGTACATACTGCGGAAGTGCATGCTTCCAAGTTTCTTTCCGTTGATTTCCGATTTGGTCACCAGAATACGGCGTGAGACCATCGGAGTGTCCTGCTTCTCCCAGTCCACTTGAATCTCCCTTCCGATAAAGGCGGTAACCGCTTCGGCGTCTTCCTCGGAACATACGATGAACAACTGGTCGCCGATGTGGAATTCCGTATCCTGGTTTGGAATGCTGACGTGACCTTCGTGACGGATACGCGAGCATACGAAAGAACGTCCCAGAAAATCCTTCACCTGAATCAGCTTTTTGCCGTCGATAGCCTCATTGCGTACTTCCAGATGCAGCATATGCGGCATGTGCTTCATATCCGTTTCTTGCGTGTTAAGCTCCTCTTCTTCTTTTTTCAGGTTGATGCGGCAGATGTAACGCACGGCGATAATAGAGCCGATGATGCCGACCACACCGAGCGGGTAGGCGCAGGCATATCCCAATGCGATGGGGTCTCCCGTATAATTCAGCTGGTTCAACGCTTCCTGAGCTGCACCCAGACCGGGAGTGTTGGTTACGGCACCGTACAGAATGCCTACTATCATCGGCAGGTCTATATTTCCATCGATGAAATAAATGCCCAGTGCGACTACTATGTTCAGTGCCACAATGCCCACGGCAAGCATGTTCAGCGTCATACCCCCTTTCTTGAAAGAAGAGAAGAACGACGGCCCTACCTGCAGACCGATGCAGAATACAAATAAAATCAAACCAAATTCGCGGATGAAATGTAGGATGTGTATTTCACCTGTAAATCCGAAATGTCCCATCAGGATACCGGTAAAGAGGACAAACGTCACTCCCAACGATACTCCGAAAACTTTAATCTTGCCCAGCAGCACCCCCACGGATATAACGAATGCGTACAGGCAAACGATATGTGCGACGGATGTCGGGTCCCAAAGAAGACTTTCTAACCAATTCATAGTACCTTATTTATTGCTTTTTAAAATTTTGCGCAAAATTACTTAATAAAGGGGAGCTGGCAAAGGGTTTTCTTTTCTTTTTGTAATACCAGCTTTGCAAAAGCAAGGTATCTATGGAGGGATGCCGGTAATAAGGATGGACATAGTGTTATCCGTAAGTGCAATTTTCCCTAAAAAACCTTTTTGTTTGAAGTATTTCCTTATATTTGCAAGTCTATTGATGACAAAATGAATACTATTCATCTATTTTAATTTTAAATAAACTATGGCAGACAGTAAAGAAAAACTCTTCTCGGACTTTTCTCCGGTTTCTACGGAACAGTGGATGGAGAAAGTAACCGCAGACTTAAAGGGTGCGGACTTTGAGAAAAAGCTCGTTTGGAGGACGAATGAGGGATTCAAGGTAAAACCTTTCTATCGTATGGAAGACCTTGAAGGTTTAAAGACCACGGATGCTCTTCCCGGTGAGTTCCCTTATCTTAGAGGTACAAAGAAAAACAATAATGAGTGGTTCGTCCGTCAGGAAATAAAGGTGGAATCTCCCGAAGCAGCCAATGCCAAGGCGTTGGACATTTTGAACAAGGGTGTCGATTCGCTCTCTTTCCACGTGAAAGCCAAAGAACTGAGTGCGGAGTATATCGAAACTTTGCTGAAAGACATCTGTGCGGAGTGCATAGAATTGAATTTCTCCACTTGTCAGGGACACGTGGTGGAATTGGCACAACTTCTGGTCGGTTATTTCCAAAAGAAAGATTATGACCTCACGAAGTTGCAAGGTTCCATTAACTACGATTATTTCAACAAGATGCTTGCCAAAGGCAAGGAAAAGGGCGATATGGTGGCTACTGCCAAGGCTTTGATTGAAGCTACCGCCATGCTTCCGAAATACCGCGTCCTGAACGTGAATGCGCTGACGTTGAACAATGCCGGTGCATATATCTATCAGGAACTGGGCTACGCGCTGGCTTGGGGTAATGAATACATGAACCAGCTGACCGATGCCGGACTGCCGGCAGCTTTGGTAGCCAAGAAGATAAAGTTTAATTTCGGTATCAGTTCCAATTACTTCCTTGAAATAGCAAAATTCCGCGCTGCCCGTATGTTGTGGGCCAATATCGTGGCTTCCTATAATCCGGAATGCCTGCGCGACTGCGAAAACAAGGGCGAACACAACGAATGCCGCTGTGCTGCCAAGATGAGAATACATGCGGAAACGTCCACTTTCAACCTTACTTTGTTCGATGCGCACGTAAACCTGTTGCGTACGCAGACCGAGGCTATGAGTGCCGCTCTTGCAGGCGTCGACTCCATGACGGTTGTTCCGTTCGACAAGACGTATGCCGTTCCCGATGAATTCTCCGAACGTCTGGCACGCAACCAGCAGCTGCTCCTGAAAGAGGAATCGCATTTCGACAAGGTTATCGACCCGGCTGCCGGTTCTTACTACATCGAGAACCTGACCGTGGCTATTGCCAAGCAGGCTTGGGAGCTGTTCCTTGCAGTGGAAGAAGACGGCGGTTTCTACGCATCCGTAAAATCCGGCAAGATACAGGCTGCCGTGAACGAGAGCAATACGGCCCGCCATGCAGCCGTTGCCAAGCGTAAGGAAGTGCTGTTGGGTACTAACCAGTTCCCGAACTTCAACGAGAAGGCGGGCGACAAGAAACCGTTGGAAGCTTCTTGCTGCTGCGGCGGACACAGTACTTGCGAAAAGGATGTTCCGTCACTGAACTTCGACCGTGCAGCCAGCGAATTTGAAGCGTTGCGTCTGGAAACGGAAGCGTCCGGCAAGCGTCCCAAAGCATTTATGCTGACTATCGGCAACCTGGCTATGCGTCAGGCACGTGCCCAATACTCTTGTAACTTCCTGGCCTGTGCCGGATATGAAGTTGTTGACAACCTCGGTTTCCCGACCGTAGAGGAAGGTGTGGAAGCTGCAATGGCGGCTAAAGCCGATATTGTGGTTCTCTGTTCGAGCGATGATGAATATGCGGAATATGCAATTCCCGCTTTCAAGGCCTTGAACGGCCGCGCCATGTTCATCGTAGCCGGCGCTCCCGCTTGCATGGACGAGCTGAAAGCGGCAGGTATCGAGAACTTTATCCATGTTCGTGTCAACGTTCTGGAAACATTAAAGGAATTCAACGCTAAACTTTTGAAGTAAGATGAGAAAAGATTTTAAAAACTTAGATATATATGCCGCTTTCCAGCCCGCCAATGGTGCTGAGTGGCAAAAGGCTAACGGCATCAAAGCCGACTGGAAGACTCCGGAACACATTGAAGTGAAGCCTGTTTACACCAAAGAAGACCTCGAAGGTATGGAACACCTCGACTATGCGGCAGGTATTCCGCCTTATCTGCGCGGTCCGTACTCTGTAATGTACACCTTGCGTCCGTGGACTATCCGCCAGTATGCAGGGTTCTCTACTGCCGAGGAGTCCAATGCTTTCTATCGCCGTAACCTGGCTTCCGGACAGAAAGGTCTGTCCGTGGCATTCGACCTGGCTACTCACCGCGGTTACGACCCCGACCACGAACGTGTGGTAGGCGACGTCGGTAAGGCAGGTGTGTCCATCTGTTCACTGGAAAACATGAAGGTGCTCTTCGACGGCATTCCCTTGAACAAGATGTCCGTGTCCATGACCATGAACGGTGCGGTGCTTCCTATCATGGCATTCTACATCAATGCCGGTCTGGAGCAAGGCGCCAAGTTGGAAGAAATGGCGGGTACTATCCAGAACGATATCCTGAAGGAATTCATGGTGCGTAACACCTATATCTATCCGCCTGCATTCTCCATGAAGATTATCTCCGATATCTTTGAATACACATCTCAGAAGATGCCTAAGTTCAACTCTATCTCTATCTCCGGTTACCATATGCAGGAAGCCGGCGCTACGGCGGACATCGAGTTGGCTTATACCCTGGCCGACGGTCTGGAATATCTTCGTGCAGGTGTTGCCGCAGGTATCGACATCGACGCATTCGCACCGCGTCTGTCATTCTTCTGGGCTATCGGTACCAACCACTTCATGGAGATAGCCAAGATGCGTGCCGCACGTATGTTGTGGGCGAAGATTGTGAAACAGTTCAACCCGAAAAACCCGAAATCACTCGCATTGCGTACGCACTCCCAGACTTCCGGCTGGTCGCTGACCGAACAGGACCCGTTCAACAACGTGGGCCGTACCTGTATCGAGGCTATGGCTGCCGCTTTGGGACATACCCAGTCCTTGCACACCAACGCTTTGGACGAGGCTATCGCATTGCCTACCGATTTCTCTGCACGTATTGCACGTAATACGCAGATTTATATCCAGGAAGAAACTTACATCTGCAAGAATGTCGACCCGTGGGGCGGTTCTTACTATGTAGAGTCTCTGACCAATGAGCTTGCACACAAGGCTTGGGAGCTGATTCAGGAAATCGAGAAGCTGGGCGGTATGGCGAAGGCCATCGAAACCGGTATCCCCAAGATGCGTATCGAAGAGGCTGCCGCACGCACGCAGGCACGTATCGACAGCGGTTCGCAGACTATTGTGGGTGTAAACAAATATCGTTTGGAGAAAGAAGCTCCTATTGATATTCTTGAGATTGACAATACGGCTGTCCGCCAGGAACAGATCCAGAACCTGAAGATATTGAAGGAAGGCCGTGATGAGGCTGCCGTGCAGAAAGCACTCGATGCCATCACCAAATGTGTGGAGACGAAGGAAGGCAACCTGCTGGAACTGGCAGTGGAAGCAGCACGTGTCCGTGCCACATTGGGCGAGATTTCGTATGCTTGCGAAAAAGTTGTAGGACGTTATAAAGCAGTAATCAGAACTATTTCAGGCGTGTATTCATCAGAAAGTAAGAACGACAGCGACTTCCACAGAGCTTGTGAGTTGGCTGAGAAATTTGCGAAGAAAGAGGGACGTCAGCCCCGTATCATGGTAGCTAAAATGGGTCAGGACGGTCACGACCGCGGTGCCAAAGTGGTGGCAACGGGTTATGCCGACTGCGGTTTCGACGTAGATATGGGACCTCTGTTCCAGACTCCTGCCGAAGCTGCCCGCGAAGCGGTGGAAAACGACGTTCACGTAGTGGGTGTTTCTTCATTGGCTGCTGGACACAAGACATTGGTTCCGCAGATTATTGAAGAACTCAAGAAGTTGGGCCGTGAGGATATTGTAGTGATTGCAGGCGGTGTGATTCCCGCACAGGACTATGATTTCCTTTATAAGGCCGGCGTAGCTGCCATCTTCGGTCCGGGTACTCCGGTGGCAAAGGCTGCTTGCCAGATTCTTGAAATCCTGTTGGATGAGGAATAATCCGCAACGATAAATGTTAAAAAAAGGACGGTATGCGTTTGCATATCCGTCCTTTTTTCTTAATCTGTGTTATAAAACATACTTTTTTTCTTGGATAATTTGCAGATTTAGCAAATGTCCGTATCTTTGCAATGTGTTTTTCATAGTATTAGATTTAAGGTTAACAAAGGTTGGAGTACAGCGGTACTCCTTTTTTTATGCCCGTACGTCAGGATGAGCTTAGGGGAGAGATTATGAAATCAATGATTATCAATCATTCAAGGTCTTATGATACTGAACCTTCCTTATCACCAGTTTGCTTTCACCGGAAATTTGTTGCGACACAATTGTGAAACGGATGCGCGTCAGCTTTTTCCGCTTCCAGGAGTGGATTAATTTCGGATCGGTCAGTTCGACGGTATCCGTTGCGGGCGATAAGAGTTTTTTATCGTATTCCACTCTGAACCTACCCGCCTCTCCTGTCAGAGTAATGTTTTTGTTGCGGTCGATTTCGACTTCGCAGCAGGTCAGCAGGTTTAATACACTCGGTTCGTTGCATGCCGAAAGTTTCCATTTGTCGGTGATTGTGAAATCCTTTTTCCTCTGCAGCGTATAGTTGCGAATCCAGCTTTTTACATTTGCTTCCTGCGGATAGGCACGGGCAATGTCCACCTGGTAGGATACGGTTTTGGCGGTGGCTTTGTATTGCTGGCTGTGTGCGGCAAACTCCCGGCCGTTCTTCTGCGGGGTTCCGTTGATGAGGGGCAGGTTGTGATAATCGGACTGCATGGTCCATATCGTGTACCGCTCCGGTCCGAAGGTCTGTCGGGTATAAGTACCTACGCCTGCATCGATAAGCACCGGCAGGGCATTGTAGTAAAGGATGCACGACCCCACATCGTTGTGGTTATGGCTTTCCTGATTGTTTCCGCCTTTCGCTGCGAAGAAGAAGCCGTCGCTTTTGCCTTCGGTGTCGCGTGCCACGCAGATTTGGGTGTCTTTAAACCAATAAGTGCCGGTTAGCGGTTCGCCTTGCGGATGGCCGATGATATCTTTGTACATAAAAAGCTCGTCCAGGGCAGAAGCGAAGTATCCGTTTACCCCGTCCTTGAAACTTTGGTTTTGCTGTGCCATGAATGAGGCGAATTTCATCATGGCGGGGTCTCCGGTCAGTTCGCCGTACCGGTAGAGGATACCCGGGCTTGGACTTACTTTGGGTGCGGAGTCGGCGAAGTTTACAAAATAGTTGCCGCCGATGTGTACCCGGTAAATGTATTGCGCCATATTGCGCAGGAGGGGAGCGTTGAATATGTTCACCTTGTTTCCGGTTGCTTTAGCCAGCAAATCCAGAAACTTCAGGGCATAGCCGGAAGCCCCGCTCCAATAGGTGGGACCCTCGTCGCAGGCTCCGTCCTCGTGATACATGCTGAAAAAGAAATCAGTGGATTTCATCAGCTTCCAGACTCCTTGCCGCACACGTTCCGGGTCTTTCTCTATCAGCATCAGGGCTTGCAGCACGTTGTAGTTAATCCACGGATTCCAGTTATTTACCTGCTGGCCGCCGAATCCCATCCACCAGTAATCATCCCGTGCGAAGTAGGGGTTTATCAGGTTTCTGTTGACTTCCTCGATAATCCGTTCGTTAATCAGCGGGCTCACCTTGTCGAATTCGTCTTTCAGGAAATAGTAAGTCCATGCCATTTGCGCGCCGATGTCGGCCACTACCAGTTCGATGGTCGGTTCATTCCTGTCGGGCAGTCCGGAGCGGTCTTTCTGAAAGCCGAGGTGTGCCGAGTGTATCCAGGATGTCTCGCACAGAAACCATACACCGTCTATGATGGCATCCATAAATCTGCCTTGTCCCTCTACCAGTTCTGCGAGGGTCAAGGCTTGCAGGGCTTTGTGGTTGGCGCGTCCGGTGCGGATTTCGCCGGTGCGCTTAAAGGCAAGGTAGTCGGAGGCAAGGTCCGGTTTCCATTCGTGTTTCAGGGCGCGTTCGCCGTTCCTGATGATAAGCTCCCTCATTTCGGGGGCTGTTTTCTCTTTCCAGGATTTCCGGTCGGTATAGGCGGGATAGTCCACCCAGCTTTGCCGGTAGCGGAGTACATTGCCCAATTCCTCGTAAGAAACGGTCTGTTCAAGAAGATGCCTTTCGGTTGCGTGGGCGGGAAAATTGATACAGACAGTTGCGATACATACTGAACTTGCCAGTAACAGGCTTTTTATTTTTGACATTTGCGGAATGTATTAGATGATTTAAATAAAGAACGAGGATAAATGATTATCCCCGTTCGTCAAAGTTAATTAAAAAAACAACCGTTTACCTAACCTTTACCTTTTATTTTTCAAATCGATGTATCTTTTTAATGCTTCCATATAGTAGTAATCCGCGTAGTTCAGCGGTACGTCTATTTCAGAGCCATGCGGCAATGAGCCGGTGGAATGCATCAGCACGTAACCTTGATTACTGCCTTTGGCTGCCAGATATTTCGGACCGGACAAGTTTTTCAGGATTGTTTCGGCATAGTCGGAATATTTTTTGCCGTCGGGTACAAATGTGCTGAGCTCCAGGAAGGCCGATGCCGTGACAGCCGCGGCAGACGCATCACGCGGAGTCTTTTCACCTGCCGGGGCATCATAGTCCCAGTAAGGAATCAGGTCGTCCGTCTTTACACGTTCCATAATCATGTCTGCAATGTGAACGGCTTCCTGCCGGAAAGCCGTGTCCCGGGTTTCGCGATAGCAGGAAGTGTAGCCGTATACTCCCCACGCTTGGCCGCGCGACCAGGCCGATTCTGCATTTTTACCCTGGTGTGTCTGTTTGATTTCCACGCTTCCGTCATTGTTATAGCTGACCACGTGATAGGAGGTGTAGTCCGGACGGAAGTGGTTTTTCATAGTGGTTTGTGCATGCTTTACAGCCACATTCTTATACTTCTCATCTCCTGTCAGCTTATATACGTTGAACAGCAGGTCCAGGTTCATCATATTGTCAATGATTACGGGGAAGTTCCACGCACCGAAGTCCCACGAGCGTATACAACCGATTTCCGGGTTGAAACGGGCGCACAGATTATCCGCTGTTTCTACGAGTACGGCTTTAATGGTGTCGTTAGGGGCGAGGCGGAGGGCATTGCCATAGCTGCAATTCATCATGAAGCCCACGTCATGGGTACCTTTCAGCTCACGTATCGGGTTCAGGATGTTGGTATATTCGATGGCACGTTTTTTCAACTCTTCATCGCCGGTCAGTTCATAGGCATACCAAAGGCTTCCGGGGAAGAATCCGCTGGTCCAGTCGGCAATGCCGCAAAGACGTTTTTGTCCTAATTGCAGGGCTTCGGGATTGGGGTGTAAAGAGTCGATGTATGCTTTGTTCTCGCGCTGCAGCTGAGTATCAAGAAAGTTTACATCATAGCCGGAATGTATGGAACGTGGGAACTTGCTTGTTCCGGAGAGTTCCTCGGCGGTTGATTTCAACTGATAGGAAGCGGCATCGAGTGCGTTGCTTATCCAGGCTTCTTTCTGGACCGGAGTGTTTTTGCAGCCTGTCATGCCTATGAGCAGAGCGGTTGCAAGCAACAGAGAGTTTCTTTTCATGTCAGTAAGTATTTAGTGATTTTTGTTCACCGGCAAAAATATGGATATTCGTGAAATATCCTATGCAGGATTGTTGAAAGGTGTTTGGGTGTAGTTTAAAGGTATGTTACTTTTGTCGAATACTGTTTTAATTCTGTATTTTCTTGGGTGAAAGCATTACATTTACCTCTTCAGGCTTTTTACCTGAAAGCCTGTAAATAGTGTGTGGTTTTCTAATAGGCGGAGTCCGAAATATCCGTCTCCCTCATTCTTTTTAACCGGCAGTCGGAACAGCTCCTCGCCGTTGACACTGTAAGTTGTGACTCCTTTTTCCACACGGATTTTGATGTCGTACCATTTATTTGGAATCAGCAAGTGCGCCTTGTCCGTATACTCTTTGATTACGGGGCGGGCTATGGCATCACTGGTATCCGCCGCTTTGGCAAAGTACTGGCGGAAGCGGGTAGTGGAGTTGTGGTTTCCGCCGTATCCCACATAAAACAGGCTTAGCGTTTTATAATGTTGGAAAATTCCGTTTCGCCATTCGCTGCGTGCGAAGAGATTGTCGGGGGATTCCGGGTCATTGGCGCCCCAAAAGCAGTTCAGGTCGCTAAGACGGTCGTATTTTCCGCCTTGCATCAGCATCTTCACGCGATAGCCGATTTCATAATCACCGGTAAGGCGTTGGTTGTACCAAAGTGTAAGACCGTCGGGTGCGGTAATTTCCAGCGTATCGCTTGATACAAGGATTTTTACTTTTCCGGAGTGGTCTTCGATTGTCCAGTTCTTTAAAACGACCTGTGCCTGAACCGTGAAAGGAAGTAACATCAGTACACTTCCCAATAGTAATTTGTGAAAAGAGCTTTTTGTCATAAATATTACTTTAGTTTACAGTTGATATTCTGATAGTAGTTGCCAATAACCCGTCAGATGAAGTGCTTTGCAGCTATATATTCTTTGTTCATTGTAATCCGAAGAAATTCTGTCCTTCACCGTTAACCGGACTGATGGGAGAATTCTTGTCGGTTGGGGTAGTGATTGTCACTTTCTTTATAGTATGTCTTTTTTCTTCTGACAAAGATAACTGAATATTTAGAAAAACAAGATTGACATATCACTTTCGTTCTTTTTCACTTACCATTTACCCATTGTCTGTACTTTTTGGTCACTCATTTCCTGAGTTTCCCATTTTCCATTAATACTATCAAACAGGACAGAAGCGTCTTTCTCTTTACACGAATAAGTCTCTCCATTTATTTCCGGTTTTTTGTTTCCATAACTGAATACTGCATTGTTCCGGTTATTACGGATGTACAGACGCCCCGGACGCTTTGCATCCAGTTCGGCTTCGATAGTCCATTCACCGCATCGGAAAGCATTGCCTTCTTTCATGATTTGTACTGCCTGCATACCATCGGCTTCAACCTGAATAATGGTAAGTATGCGGTTGCTCTTGCTCGGTCCGAAGCTTGCAGTAAGCGACCAGGGAGCAGTGAAGTCCTCACCACGCTGGGCGTCTGCGTCATTCGGAGGCGCTGCAAATTTATCCGTCTGGGTAATAGTCGCTTTTTGCCCACTAAACAGTTGGGCAACAGAAGTGAATCCTTTTTCTTTGTTTACGGTTGTGAGCGTGGCTGTGACTGGATTTATATCGAATTTTACAGGACTATGCAGCAACCAGTCCCAATGTACCTTTTCATTGGCTTCCAGTTCGTCGTAGATAACCACCTTGTTGGGATGCAACAGAAAAATATGACGGCGGTATTTCTTCAATGGCGTTTCACCGAAACCGTTTTCTGGAGTTTGTGTCAGGTGATACTTCTTGAAACTGTTTTTCCACAGGCGGATGTCACTGATGCCACAGTATGCCGCCGAGGCGTCCCCCAAGGCATAAGAGATATTGTCGCCGTTGAACATGCGCACAATGTATCCGTAGGCATCGGGCGTAAAAGGTTGGCCGATACCGTTTATTAGTAGGGTGTTATGGGCGCGGGTATTGCGATAAGACAGCAGATTATGTGGATCGGAAAAATTCATATTTTGGCGCATCTGCCGGCAGTTTGCAATCGGCAGGACGTTGCTTGCCGGAGGCAAGACGGTAAAGGCGGGTTTCAGATTCGGTATTGTATCGGTTGTTAGCGGCTGAATACCAGGCGGCATACGGGTCATTGGTGGTGCGGGCCAGAAAATCGGCAAAGGCACTTCGGATACGCAAAGGCTTGCCGTTCCTTTTTTCGTGCCCGTCGCCGAATCCGGCACTTAAGGAACCCGGAAGCCAGGTATACGCAGTACCGATTCCTGCATTTTTATACCAGGGATGTTGCAGAAAATCAAATCCGGTGAGATAACTGAATAGTGTGGGAAGATAACACAGACTGACAGCGTTGGCGCTGAAATAGTTGGCGCCATTGTGCCATGCCCCGTCGCGATTGAAACCTGTACCCGGTCCGCGTGTATTCCAAAGTTCATAATAGTATTCCAGGTATTCTTTTGCAGCAGGATATTTGTCATACATCACTAACGAGGCTTGTAAGAAACGGCGTATTTCGAATTGCCAGATGTGTTCATCGAAAAACATATTCTCAGTACGTCCCAAAAGGCGGTCCTTATAATAGAAGTCCAGTACCTTCATCACAATTTCTTCTATCCTCTGGCGTTCCTGAGCCGTAAAGTGGTCATAAAAATTCTCATAAGTAGCCGCCAATAAGTAGACCAGTTCGCCAGCCTTGAAGTCGTTGCCCATAAAATTCTTTGTCGGATTCTGTTTCAGCAGACAACGTACGTTGGCCAGCATTTTCTCTACATAAAGATCGTACTGTAACATCTGATAGGCAGTGTTCAGTTTATCAAAATTTTCAGACATGGCAAAAACATGCTTGTACGGTTGTGTATCGGTACTGAAGTCCATGGCAAGCGCACTGCGGGCATCGTCAATCATCACTTCAAATTCCGGATTGGAACGTACGTTTTTCCGTGCATCCTCCAACCGGTCATTCAGAAAGCAATAGATACGCGGACTGTTTTTAGGAATGTTGTTCAGGAATACTTCGAACGAAGGAGTTGCAAACCGTGGAGTGCTTTCTTCTATAGTGAAACTGTATGTCTTGCTCCAAGGCATCTCTTCACCGGTTTTGCTGACCGAACGAAAGCGCCAATACCAGAGTCCTGTGTCCAATATTTTATGCGGATTGAACATGCACCAGGGCACTGGCTTGGATAATATGTCATTGTCCCCTTTAAAGTTCTTGTCCTGCGAGAGATTGAACTGGAGATAATCCGACTGTTTCATACTTGGCGGTACCAATAATGGTGCCGGGTTCAAATAGACGATATTGTCCTGTTGCGGATAGGGAGCTTTTCGTAACGGATTATTGGCGTATGCAGGTATCAATAGCATGCATAATATTCCGATTACCGCGAGTCTTGTTTTCATATATCTTGAAATTTTATTTTTTTACTTGTCTACCGGCTTTTGCATTTTATAACTTATAGTCCAATACCTTCTTTACTCCATCCAATGTTACTTCCACCTTCAAAGAATTCTCGTCATATTGAGGATTTACAAACCTGGCAGACATCTCGGGAGCATTATCGCAATCTTCCGTGGGGTAGATAACGGTGATATAACGTACTGGAGTATTGTCTTTTTTCGTTACATTAAAGGAAACTGCCGTACGTTTTTCGCGTACCAGGTAAAGAGTGGCCTGCCAGCCCTCTTCCTCTTCCAGAACAGTGCTTTCCGGAGCAAAACACTGTAATTTGGCATTGCTGTTACCCTTGTAATCGGAAGTGAGGATAAACTCTTTCGAGTTAATATCAACCTTACCAGCATTCATCTGATAGTGCAATCCTATCTTGCCTGTGGCATTCCCCGTGGCTTCATCTACTATGACGAAATACTTTCGGTCAACGAAGAAAACGGAGCGGCGATGTTTCAGGTCTTTATAACTCTGGTTTTCGGTAACCAATGTCTGTACCTTGCCTTCCGGTTTCCACAAACGGGTAACAGAAGATTGAGTTTCGAGGTTTTTATTGTCCAGCGTCAAAGTCTTATGCACCATTGTCTGGCGGAACCAATTACGAAGTTTCATGATACCGGCGTCTCCGGCATATACGTAAAAACCGGTATCTGGAAACAGATTTGTACCGTTAAACCACAATTCAAATGTGCCGTTGTCGGGCTGATTATGCCATTCGCCCTTAGGGCCGGCCTTCACCACCATTATGGTCGCGTCATTTTTCCATCCGTTACGGAAAGTAAAGAAACCGCTGTTTAGGAAACCTTTTGACATATTTTCGGGAAGTTTTCCCTCTTTGCCTTCCGTTGCAAAATAACGTATCTGCTCATTTTTCGGAAAAAGCTTGGTCCATATTCTATAGTTTTTCAATTTAGGTTCTTTTCCTCTCCGCTTGGCGTCACTGAAACAAGGATTGGTATAATCGGGATAGCAAATGTTGTAATAGAATACAATCATTTTTTCAATGGTGTTTAAAAATTCTTGGGGAAACTCGTTGCGTGCACCATTTACATCCGCCATCAACAGAGCTTTGCAGAATATTTCAATGGATGCCATGTGGTAAAGAGGGTCAAGCTCAAACTGTCCGCCATCGTCATATACTTGTTTCCCGGCTTCACGTACCAGTATGTCGATTCCGCTTTTTCTCCACGTAACGGCATCTTTGTATTCCGGAAAGAATATGGCGGCATAAAGTATCTGTTGCGCTTCGAACAAGAGATGATTTCCGGCATCGGAATAATTATGAAAGATATGATTGGCGTGTTTGTGATAATTCATCAGGAATTCCGTAAGAAACTCCGGTGTAAAAGATACGGCATTCTTAAAAAGCATGAATTGCTGTGTCTGGTCTTCCAAGCGGGTGCCCACTTCCAAAGGACGCCATGCAAAACGTGCATTCTCCGTATCTGCTCTGACTTCTCCGGTGCTGGCCAACTCAAACTCTTCCTTTGTAACGGATACCAATGGATTTTTCTTCACCCAGTCCATATATTGGAACGTCCATTCTGTAGCATATTTCTCATCTTTAGTTACATAATACATCTTTCCCATCGGAATAAACCATTTTTGGCGATGAAGTTGCCAGCGGAGCTCATTATCTTTTATCGGCCAGTAAGTCCAATCAATATCTTTTCCGTAATAAAACGAGGGTTGATATCCTTCATGGGCATATAGTATATGCGCCAATGCCTCATCCGCTTTTTGTTTGTCAGCAGCAGAAACGTTTACATTATCCAGATCCAACTCTGGATGTTGTATATTGCTCCGATTGCGATAGTAAATGAGTAATGCTTCGGCAGCTGCCTGCATGTCATTTTGGTTATAAGCCTTCTTTACATCAGCCAACCCCGGATAATCCAAGTTAATCAGTTCGAAGGCTTTTTTATTCAGTTGCTGTGCCAGGAGTGATTCGGGCGACAATAGAAACGACATTGCAACTATTGCAAGTCGGATAAGAATTTTTGTTTTCATGATATGCAATTTTAAATCTTTGTTTGTTAACAAAGTTAAGTGATAATAGTAGAAAGCCTTGTCGGTACTGTTTAAGATTTTAAGATTGTGGTTTATAATACTTATACTTTCGTTTAAAGTACTTTTGATTTTGTTTAGTTTGCAGGATGTATCTCGCTTTTATTCATGTTGGGTCGGATATATCTGTTGTCAGAGGTTGTTAGTTTGAGGAAATATATAGATGACTCATGTGAGCGGTTGCTTCAGGTGTGCCTTTTTGTTGAATTCCGAGTTATAAGGCAGGAGATGAGAGTTACTAATGGAGTGAAGTGAAATTTACTCATCACTCATCACTTTTAATATAATCCATTAAAAATAAGATTGTTATAGAGTGATAATAACGTAATGAGGAGTGATGACTGAAAGTTAGTCATCACTCCATAAATATGAAATATTATAACTTGACAATTCGGTACACAACTCCCTTATTGGTATGTTTCTCTTCTATATCGTTCTTTTTCAATATTCTTCCGAAGTATTTTGCATACCCTTCTGTCAGCTTTGTTGTACTGTTTTTTGCATGCAAAATTTCCAAAATCTGTATCGGCGACATCCACTCTCCCTCTTCCCCTTCTTGTGGTAAACGGAAATGACAATGGAACAATTGTTCAATCGGACTGATTTGCTCGAATTCCCGGTTATTTTCTTTCAGAACGGCTTCATCCTTGTCATTAAACCAGTATCTTTCGCCGCTGCGTATCGCTTGCATGGCTTGTGCATACAATTGGCGGTAGTTTATCGTCACGTTCGTATCAATGGGGGCAGTCACTTCCACGCATACAAAACGGCGGCTGCCACTGCTGTCCGTCAGCAAGTCTTTGTGGTTGCTCGTCCCGATGAACGAGGCATACCGCCTTATCTCCTGAATGCTGCTTCCATAGGGCTTGCGCAGGTTGGCAACGGGTTTTTGCAGAAGGTGTTTCAGAAAGCCTTGCTGATGGATGCTCACCTGGTCGAACTCGTCGATATTCATCAGCAGAAAGCGCCCCAAGTACATTTCCGCATCGCGTTTACTGCCGAAATCCAGACTGTCGGTATAGCCGAAGCGGAGTTCGGGAGGAAGGATAATACGGCAGAAGGTGGACTTGCGGTAACCCTGTGCACCTATCAGTAGCGGTGATGTGCTGTTGGCGTGCATCCTGTTGCCCAGTCCGCGCCAATGCGCCACCATGTTCAGAAACCAACGGTAGAACAGCTCGCGCCAATACGGATTGTTGCAGGGAACAAGTCCGGCAAGCGCACGGATGCGGTCTTTGCCGTCCCAGCGGCCTACGCCGCACAGGTATTCTTCCACCGGATTGTACAGCGGCACGCGGTTAGAGGTCAGGTAGCGGTTCACATCCCTGTCCCACACACGCAATCCCTCTTGCAGGGCATCCATGGCCACGCTATTGCGCGCTCGCTGGTCCATTACATGAAAATAGAAGTGGATGGAGTCGCGTTGGCGGTATTTCAAATCACCCATCAGCTGGTTGTACCGGAATTCGTAACGGCGTTCCATGAACTCGTTCAGTTTCAGCATCGTGTCCTGTTCGGGAGTCAGCACGGATTTTCTGCCGAATCCCCGGCACTCGCGGTAGAGATTGTGCAGTGCGGTACGCACCGTCTGTTCGTCTGCCTGCCGTCGGTAGTGCATCATTACCTGCCGGACGGCTTCCTCTTCGGGGATGCCGCTTTTGAAGCATTGTTCGCCTATGGGGATGAGCAGCGGGTGAAAATCATCCCGGTCGCGCTGCCAGTTCTCCACTTCGTCCAGTGCACGCCCCAGGGCTGCCTCAAACAGCAGGGTGAAAGTCTGCGAGGAGTCGAATCCCGGCTGCAACCGCTTTAAAGGATTGTTTTCCGCCAATTTTCGTTGGTTGAATGTCCGCTCGCCGGGCATCGTCACGGGTTGTTCGAGACAGAAAGGCACGGCATCGGGAGCAAAGTAAGGCGTTTCGTCCAGCGTCATGCGGAAAGTATCGGCAGGCGAGGGCTCTTTCAACGTTACGGGAAACGGAAGCAGGGGTTGGTAACATTGTACCGCCATGCGGTAAGCATGCGCATGGAACAGGCTGATTTCTTCTTCCCGTTGCGGAAGTTTGCCGTTCGGCAAGGCAAACAGCGCCCATATCTTCACACTCCGTCCGCTGCTTCCTGCGAAAGCTGCATAGGTTTGGGGAAGGAGTGCCGCCTGTTCTTTCACCAGTTCCGTTTCGGACATGCCGGACAGACCGCCCACTTCCAGCAGTACGATGCCGTTGTAGCGTTTCATCCGCCGTTCGCCCTCGCGGTTGCGTCCGTACTCCATAGCGGGGCATATGCGGGGAAGCTTGTCGATATGTCCGTAGGTTCCGCCGCTGCCATGGCTTGTATATTCGAGCATGGTGCGTAATGCACTGACATGTCCGGGCTTGGTTTCCGACTTGATTCTGGTAATAAATGCGGCTGTATCGCAGGTGCTGATACTTTCCGTGCCCGCGTCACGGTTTTCCTTGATAAAGGTTATTCTCATCCGGTGTTGGTTGTTTGGAAAAATTTGATGGAGATAAGAGCGTTTCTCTTAGACTCTGCAAGATACGCATAAAACGGGCCGGAAGCAAGCAAATCCGTCCTTTTGTTTTAAGATTTTTGCCAGCATTTATCTCCGGAAATAAATGGAAATAATTGGAAAACAAACCGTTGAAAACTTGACTTTTCCTAATGAATTTTGTATCTTTACAAGGTGTAAAACCCCGTTTTGCAATTGCGGGCCGAAGAGCCTTCATATGCGGGCCCCACAGCCCGCAGCCGGCAACCGCCGGGCCTGCAACTGCAAAACGGGGTTTTACTATAAGCATAACGGCATTTTGCATGGTCCGGACAAATAAAAACAACGAAGCAAAGCGTTGTTTATCTTCCTGCTTTTCCCGAACGGACCGCGGAGAATATCCGAATTTATGCGGCCGAATGGCGTAAGCTACCGATACAACAGGATTTTCAATTATTACATAACTAAAAAAAAAGAACGACAATGGCAGCAGAGTATGATTTTCAGAGGAAGCCCAACCCGAAAGGAGACGGCGAATTACAACCCATGTATCCCCGCATCGTGAACAAGGGGACTATCACCGGCAAACGTCTGGTCAGCGATATTTCACAGGCAACCAGTTTTACTCCCGGAGACGTAGAGGGAGTGCTTGCGGCATTGGAAAGCCGCATTTCCTATTACCTTTCCGAAGGGCATCATGTGCAGTTGGGCAATATGGGGTATTTTTCGGCGGGGCTGACAGCGCGTCCCGTTATGGACAAGAAGGAAATCCATGCGCAGACGATATTTTTCGGTAAGGTGCATTTTCGCGTATCGCCCGGCTTCCGGAAACAGTGTGCCGGATTTGTGGAACGTGTAAGGGCAGGGTATGGCTTCCGGCACAGTGAGGATATCAGCGGTGCGGAACGTTACCGCAGACTGTGCGCGTTTTTGGATGCAAATCCGTTCATTACGCGCAAGGATTACAGCGGAATTACGGGACTTTTGAAGAACAAGGCGTTGAATGACCTCAATTTACTGGTGGAGAAAGGTATTTTAACAACATTGGGGCAAGGGTCGCATAAAGTGTATGTAAGGACTGTAAATCAGTGAATTAAAGAAAAACTTGAGGGCGAAAATTAAAAAAAACAGTGACGACCGATATTCGGTCATCACTGTCATAACGCTTCTTATAACCGGTTAATAATCTTGATTATAGTCGGTTAGCTATAAAAATAATATGTGATGAGAGAATAATCATTAATAGATTATTCTATGATTACTGTAACACGATAATTTTCAGACATTGCCCGTACTTCATATTCATCCGTTTTAATAATGGAAGTGGTTGTGACATCAGTTACATCCATTTTTTTATTAGGATCAAAAGTCAGTACATGGAAAGACCCTTTTTTACCGTTCAAAGTTTTTATATATATGTTTTGTACTCCTCCTTTTGCATTTGGCCAAATCATCTTATAGGCTCCTGATGCATCCGGGGTTAATTCATTACCGTCTTTATCAGTGACAATATAGTCTGTTCCGCATATCAGGGGTGTTTTGTCGGAAATCGCAGAAGTATAATAATATACTTCGGGACTATATGAACGGACAAACTTGCTGTAGAATTGTGTAGGTATGGCAAGTGTCTCTCCTTGCTTTACTGTGTAAGTAACATCATTCCCTACCGGGATAGTTCCCCATTTTTCAAAACAATAATAGTAAACATGAGCCAATGCTGGGTCTCCATCTTCCCATTCTTCATGCGATTTATCACAACTGCCTAAGAGGCAACACATTGTAAACAGTAGCAAAAAGGATATTTTATTTTTTAATGTTTTCATATCATTTATTCTTTTAATTTATTATTTCCAATATGGATTTTGTTTAATATTTCCATTAGATGTGGCAATCTCGTAACTTGGAATAGGATATAAATAGTCACGCTGAGGATCGAACTTGCGACTGTCTGCTTCCTCTATTACATAAATATTAGCTTGATCGTACACTTTCACTTCGTTGTAAGCACCATTTGCATCTGTAAATTTATAACCCAGCTCTTTGGCAGTTTTGGCACTTTCATCGGGATTGAACAAAATACCCAACATTGTTTGGGGAAGTACTTTTTCTGCTGTTTTCCAACGAATTATGTCATCATAGTGTATGTTTTCATCAATGAATTCGACAATACGCTCTCTTCGAATTTCGTCTAACATGTTCAATTGATGATCAGATACGAATCCATTAGTTAGTTTCGTATTAAATCCGGAACGTTTTCTAATATAGTTGACAGTAGCTTCCAATTGGTCATCACTGATTTTTCCATTATATTCATAAAGTGCTTCAGCATATGAAATCAAGATTTCGGCATAACGAATATGCATTTTATCAACGGTTTCTTTAGAATTAGTGTCATACTCTTCCTGCATATACCCTTTCTTGATGGGATACCCATAGCCGCTGTGGTTTACATTATCAAAGGGTAAGTATTCCGCATTCTTGAAAGATATTTCTTTGTAGGAAAATACGGTCATTTCCAAACGGGGATCACGATTACTGAATATGTCATCAAAATTGGTTTCTTCTTGATAATGAACTGAAACTTTTCTGGGTAATCCGTCGATGTATAAAAAGTTATCAATCATTTGGCGTGTTATGGTTGCTTGTCCGGCTTTTGAGCTACATTGGTTGTGCCATGTAATTGCATTGTTAACTCCATTGGGTCCATACACTTTTACAAAGATGTTTTCTTTATTTTGGCGTCCTTCGCCATCAAAATAAAACAATTTCTGGAAGTCAGGATAAAGGTCGTGTTTATTTTCCTTAAACATAGTCTCAGCTGCATCGATAGACTTTTTCAAGTGACTTTGGCTGTCTCCTTCCGTTAAATTGTGATACTTGATATAAGTGCCCTCATAGAGTCCGATACGTACAATCATTGCCAGTGCAGCAGAGCGGGATACACGTCCCCAGTTTGCATTATCTGCCAGTTTATCAATATCGGGAAGCCATTGTGCTGCAAAATCCAAATCTTTATAACATTGTTGTATGACAGCTTCGCGTGAATCCCTGCCTTTCTTTATTTCTGGGTCATTGGTATTGTTGAAGACTTTCAGAATAAGTGGCACGTCGCCATATTTCTTTACCAAGTCAAAATAATAGAAGGCACGAAAAAAATGTGCTTCTGCTAACCAGCGGTTTTTTGTCGTTTCGTTGATATCTATATTCTCTCCCTTGACAATGATGTTGTTGCAGACGCCTATCTTGTAATAAGGATCAGTCCACTCTTTATCAGTTTCCGGGATACTGCGATTTCCGGAAGAAATCTCATCGGGAGTATTTCCTATTAATTCTTCCGAACGCAAATCATGCCCTCTACCCGTTAAGAAGCCCGGCAGATCAATATATAAACGATTACAAGCACCTCTCAAGTCGGCCTCACTTCTCCAAAATTTGACATCGCTTAATGTCGTTTCCGGTTCTCTGTCTAATGAACAACTGCTGACTAATAGAGCACCGATAAGCAGTAAAAATATATTTTTCATCGTAGTGTATTTTTAGAATGTAACATTTAAACCTAAAGTCCAACTGCGGAAGAAAGGATACATACCTCTGTTGGCGTTGCTTTCGATTTCCGGATCCATCACTTCCAGTATATCGGAAATTTCGAATAAATCTTGTCCGGTTACATAAACCCTTAATTTTTCCATATACTTCTTAGAAATAGGAATTGTATATCCTAATGTTACATTTTTCAAACGGAAATAAGATGCATCCTGTATCCATCTGTCAGCTGGTTTAGAATTGAAGTCGTCTCCTTTATATTGATAAAGACGCGGCCAATAGGCATTAGGATTTTCTTCTGTCCAATAATCACGGTGAATAGTCCAGGGCATTTCAGCGTCATTGGCTATCGGAAACATTCTTCCATTTAATACCAAGTCGCGTTTTCCTACTCCCTGGAATATGAGTGACAAGTCAAAACCTTTCCATTGTGCCGCTAAGTTTATGCCGTAGAGGAAACGGGGTGTTGTGTTTCCTAACATAACCAAATCACCGGAATCTTCGGGGCTGCCGTTTCCTACTCCAATCTTATGATCAGGTTTCCCTTGGGCAACATATTTTACGTCTCCACCGCTGATGATACCATCTTGGAATGATTCATATCCTGGATGATCGGCTTTATATTGCAAATATTCTTCACGGCTGGACCAGAAACCGTCAGTTTGATATCCCCAGATAGTATTGATAGGATAACCTTCTAATAATTTTACAACACCGGCGTTTACTACGCTGGCTCCATCATATTTTAACAGTTCATTTTTGCTATCTGAGATATTGAAACCGATTTGATAACTGAAGTCTTTAATTTGGTCTCTCCAGTTGATATTAAAGTCCCAACCCCATGTTTTGAGTTTACCCACATTCATATTTGGAACATTAATTCCGATCTGATGAGGCAATTGAAGTGCGGATAACATATCGTTATTAAACTTCCAGTAATATTCGAAACTACCGGTTAGGCGGTTATTGAGAAGTCCGAAATCAAGTCCGATATTAGTAGTTTCTACGGTTTCCCATGTTTTGTCTTCAGATGCCATGCTGCTTTGGTAAAGCCATTTTTCACCTTGATAGCTTGCCGGTATATCTTTCTGTGAATAGGTTATCAAGGGAATATAGTCGTATAATCCCAAAACGGCTCCATTACCAAGCTGTCCCCAAGACATTCTGAGTTTTAAATTGCTGACCCAATCAAGGTTAAACCACTTTTCTTCGTTAACACGCCATGCTGCAGAAACAGAAGGAAAAGCTTTCCAACGGTGTGAGGGGGCAAGACGTGAACTGCCATCATAACGTACATTGGCTTCCAGCAAATATCTTTCCTTGAAGTTGTAGTTTATGCGACCGAAGTAGGACATCATGGCCCAAGTATCAATCTGATCGGCTAAAATGCTATTGGTAGCTTTGGAGGTATCATAATAGTTGAAAGAGAAAAAATCATTGGATATCATGTTGTTGGCTGTTCCTTCGATTTGATTCATCCGATAATTTTCGTATGAACTACCTGCCAATATATTAAAGTTGTGCTTCTCTTTTAGGTTGAAACTATAATTTATGGTAGCTTCCAGCAAGTCGTGGTATTCTTTATATTGAGATTTGTATAGTGAGTTAGGAGAATTGGTTGTTCTACGTACATCACCTACATAATTATAATAAGTCAATGTCCTCTTATAACTCTCCTGATGATAGTATCCGGCACGGCGCGAAGCGCTTAAATTGATGCGTAGATTCTTGATAAAATCCTTGATAGTCAATTGTGCTTTACCTGTATATGATTCGTATTCAGTTGATTTTTCCCCACCGTTTTTCATAATATCAATAGGATTATCTTGTAAGTCGCCATTATAAGGGCTGGGATAATTCTCTGCTTCCGGTTGGTAAATGGGTTGCCGGCCACGGTTTTCATATAACAGTCTGAAGATTTCTCCTGCACCGAAAGAGTTTTCGGACATGTCATCGGCATTATATTGTACATTAACTCCTAAGTCAACATATTTGTTGAGTTTGGCGTTCAGTTTGGCTAATAAATTGTATCGTTCGTAGTCGTCCGGACCATATTTCAATAAACCGTTTTTATAGTAATAGTTGGCAGATAACATGTAATTTATTTTATCTGTTCCGCCACTGACCGATACGGAATGGTTGTGTTGCAGAGTACTGTTTTTAAGACCTTCGCCTAACCAGTCTACGCTGTCGAACAAGTCCCAACGTCCATTGCCTAATGGGCGATAATTGAAGTTGGGATTGCCAATCCATGATGATTTCTCGGCATTCCATTCCGGGCCTCCCCTTGGAATTCTCGTCCGATTAATGAAATCTTGTTCTTCCCATGCAGGAACACGTTCCGGCATATTACCAGGAATATTGAATGATACATAACCATTGTATGAGATTTTGGGCTTTCCTTCCGTACCGTTTTTGGTTGTAACCAGAATTACACCTGCTGCTGCCCGTGCTCCATAAATAGCGCAGGATGCTGCATCTTTCAATACGGAAACAGATTCGATGTCATCAGCATTTAACATGGACATATCACCCTCTACTCCATCAATTAATACCAAAGCTTTAGTATCGTTGACAGAAGAGTAACCTCGAATTTGAACTCCGGTTCCTTCCGCACCAGGTTGTCCGCTACCGCGCGTAATGGTAACACCGGGCATTTCTCCTTGTAATGCAGAAAGGACATCGGTAGAAGGCTTACTTGCAATCTGTTCTCCTTCAATTGCTGATACAGAGCCTGACAAGTTAACCTTTTTCTGAGTTCCATATCCCACAACTACAACTTCGTCTAATAGCTCAGTATCTTCTTTCAATGTAATAATAAACTCATTTTTACCTTTTACTGGGATTTCTTGAGTTGTATATCCGATAAAAGATACGACAAGTATTCCATTTTCCGGAGCGTCAAAACTAAATTTTCCGTCCATATCGGTAATGCTGCCAATGGTAGTTCCTTTTATGGATACATTAGCACCGACAACAGGACCGAAATTGTCATTTACCACGCCTGAGATTCTTCTGTTCTGCAAGATGCTCTCAACGGATTCCGTATCTCTCACTAAGGTAGACTTATTTGTTGTTGCATAACTGTGAATGCAACAAGCACCAGTCAATAACGAAAGCATTAGCATTCGTTTCATGTGATTTTTTTTGTTCTTCATAATACTTTAATTAAAAAATGCTTCTTTCATGTTATATAGTTTAAAAAATACATATTCAATAAGTGACCCCCAAAAAGGGTTTCGTCTATAGAGTACGCTTTAATTAGTAAAAGCTTGCTATTTTATTTTACCGGTAATTTGTGCGGGACAGTCTTGCATTTCCCGCACTTCCCATGCTCCGTTAAAACTGTCGTATAATACGGAAGACTGTTTCTCTTTGCGTTCATATACCTTTCCGTTGATTACCGGTTTTTCCTTTCCGTAACTGAATGTGGTTTCTGTTTCATTATTCCGGATGTAGAGGCTTGCCGGACGTAGGGCATTCAGTTCCGCTTCGATTTTCCAGTCGCCGCATTGGAAACTGTTGTTGCTGCGTTCTATCTCTACTATCCGGTTACCGTCTGCTTCCACCTGGATAATGGTGAGGATACGATTGGCCTTACAAGGTTCATAGCTGGCCGTCAGCGACCAGGGAGCTGTGAAATCTTCACCGCGTACGCCTATTTTCTTGTTGGGTTCGGCTGCAAATTTATCCGTTTGGCCGATAGTACATTTCTGTTCGCTGAACAGGCGGGCGACAGAGGTATATTTACTCTTTTTGTTACGGGTGGTCAGAGTCGATGTCGCTTCGTCTATCTCGAATTTTACCGGGCTGTGCAGCAGCCAATCCCAGCTGACCGCCTTGTTGGCTTCAAGCTCGTCATAGATAACCACAATATTGGGATGCAGCAGGAATATATGACGGTGGTATTTCTTCAGGGGAGTTTCTCCAAAGCCGTTTTCCCGCGACTGTTCAAGCTTGTGGTTGGCGAAGTTTTTCTGCCACATGGGATATTCGCTGATGCCGCAATAGGCGTTGGATGCATCTCCCAGGGCATATGATATATGCTCTCCGTTGAACATGCGTACTATGTTTCCGTATGCACGCGTGGTGAATGGCTGGCCGATACCGTCAACCAGCAGGGTGTTGTGAGCGCGTGTATGGCGGTAGGACAACAGATTGTGCGGGTCGGCAAAGTTCATATAATGGCCTACTGCATGATAAATGGCCTTTCCACCGTAGTGCAGGTTGAATGCGTTTTGATTGGAGTGCGTGTGGCTGCCGGAACCGAACGGGCTGGAACGGAAGCTGAGGCTGATATTGTGTTTATAGTCTTTCAGATTGCTGTTGGCTATCATCTCACCGGTATCCTTAAACCATACGGCTTTGGGGGCATTTGAGGGTAATTCTGCCTTTTGGGGGCGTTGCAGGCCGCATGCCATGCGGAACAGACGTGTTTCGGATTCCGTTTTGTAACGGTTGTTGATGGACGAATACCAGGCTGCATAGGGGTCTCCGGTGGTACGTGCCATGAAGTCGGCGAAAGCGCTGCGGATGCGCAGGGGCTTGCCGTTGTTCTTCTCATGTCCGTCGCCGAAACCGGCGCTCAACGAACGGGGCTGCCAACTGTATAGCATGCCAAGACCGGCATTTTTATACCAGGGGTGTTGCATAAAGTCTGTCTTCGTAAGATAACCGAACAAAGTGGGGACATAAGCCAGGGTAACGGCGTTGGCGCTGAAATAGCTTGTGCCGTTGTGCCATGAGCCGTTGCGGTTGAAACCGGATGCCGGAGCACGTGCCGTCCACAATTCGTAGCTGTATTCCAGATATTCTTTGGCAAGCGGATATTTATCGTACATCACTAATGCCGCTTGCATGAAATGGCGGAATGCGAACTGCCAGAAGTGATTGTCGAAGATGTGGGTTTCTTCGTTTCCTATCATGTGTTTCTTGTAGTAAAGCGAAAGGATGTCCATGATGATGCTTTCTATCTGTTTGCGCTCTTGCGGTGTGAAGCGGTCGTAACAGTTCTCGTAGGTGCATGCCAGAGTATAAATCAGCTCTCCTGCGTTGAAGTCGTTGTTGATGACTTTCGGGTCGGGTTCTACGGCCAGCAGGCAACGTACATTCTGTACCATCTTTTCTGCGTATACGTCCAGTTGCAGCATTTGATAGGCTGTATTCAGGTTGTCGCATTCGGCAGCCATACGGGTGATTTGCCTGTATGGTTTGGTATCGTTGGTATAGTTTGAATTGAGTGCATTGCGCGAGTCGTCAATCATATTCTCGAATTCGGGATGGGAGCGTACCTTCTTGCGTGCTTTCTCCAGATTATCGTTCAGAAAACAATAGATGCGGGGATACGTTTTGGGGATGTTGCTTAAAAAAACACCGGCTTCGGGAGTGACGAATTGAGGTACGTTGTCCGTTACGGTAAAACTGTAGGTTCTGCTCCAGGGAAATTCTTTGCCTTCTTTGCTTACAGAGCGTACGCGCCAATACCATGTACCGTTTTCCAATATCTTATGCGGATTGAACATGCACCAGGGTTTGGGTTGGGATAAAATAGTGCTTGCATCCGAAAAGTCTTTGCTTCTGGATAGGTTGAATTGCAGATAGTCCGATTGCCTGATGCTTTGGGGAACCAATAGCGGTGTGGGATTTATATATAAAGTGTGTCCGTGCTGCGGATACGGGGTTTCCCGTACATTTTCGTGTATGTGATTGGCATTTCCAGCCTGTGCGGTAATCAGCACCAGGCAGAATGCTATGAGAATAAGAAGCTGTCTTTTCATAATTATATTGGTCTTAAAATGATTCGAAGCTAACCGATGCAAAGGTATTGGGTTGGAATGAAAACAGCTTATAATGGTGTAGAACGAATTGTTGCTTGAGTATAAAGTGCTTGCATTTCTGTATAAAACACTTTCAAATTTGTATAAGTTAAATAAAAAGTGAGACAAGATTGTCCTTGCCTCACTTTTGTAGATTTGTATTTTAAGTATGTCCGGATAGCTATTTCCCGTATTCCGACGGCAGACAACCAAAATATTTTTTAAAGCTGGTTGAGAAATAGGACGGGGTGTTGAAACCGACCATTCCACTGATTTCGGATACGGTATACCGACCTTCCTGCAATAGTTTGCATGCCTGGTTAAAGCGCATTTTGCGGATAAAATCGTTGGTTGATTCTCCTGTCAGCGCTTTCATCTTGATGTGCAGGTTGGAACGGCTCATGCACATTTCACGTGCGAAGTCATTGGTGGAGAATTCCACATTGTCCATATGTTTTTTTACTATTTCTATTGCTTTTTTCAGTAATTCCTCATCCAGCGGATTGAGCGCTACCTTTTCGGGTTCCACTTCCAGGGAATGGGAGTAGTGTTCGATAGCCCGATAGCGCGTACGGAACAAGTTCTTGATTTTTGCAGCAACCATTGTCATTGAGAAAGGTTTGGGTATGTAGTCATCCGCGCCTACCTGCAACCCCTCCAACTGTTCTTTCAAATCTGTTTTGGCAGACAGCATTATGATAGGTATATGGCAGGTACGCAGGTTCTGCTTTATCTGTTTACATAGTTGCAATCCGTCCATTATGGGCATCATGACATCTGTCAATATGAGGTCTACTTCTTGTTCTTTTACAATGGATAACGCCTCTTCGCCGTTGCTTGCTTTCAATACGTGATAACTCTTGCCTAATTCTTCACAGAGGTATTGGCAGATGTCGGTATTGTCTTCTACAATCAGAATGGTTTCTTTGCGTTGCTCTTCTTGTACTATTGTTTCTTCTACAGTTTCTTTGCTTTCCGTATCAATAACATACATATCCCGATTATTAGTGGTATAGACTCTCTCTTCTTCTACTGAATTGGATGTATTCTGTTTTTCTTCCGGTAGATATGCGGATTCTTCAATGGGCAGATAGACGGAAAAAGTACTTCCGACACCTTCTTCACTTTCCAACTCAATACTTCCGTGATGTAGCTCTACGAGTCGTTGTACCAATGACAATCCGATACCACTTCCCAGATGTTCATTGTCTATCTGGTAGAAACGTTCGAATATTTTTCCTTGCTTATCTATGGGAATTCCGTTTCCGGTATCCTTGACTTGAAGAAGCAGTTTGCGGTTCTCTTCTTTCAACGTCACTGTGATGTTTTTACCCTCACCGGTATATTTAAAGGCGTTGGACAGTAGGTTGTTAACAATGAGTTCCATATAATCCGGGTCACAGAGAATTGTGCGTCCTTCTACATTGGAGTTGAAGTTGTAGACTATTTGTTTGCGTTGCGCCAGATGGTCATAGTATAAAAAATCTTTTTCAATTATATTATGTATAGGATTAGGCCTTACCTTCAGATTGAATACTCCTAATTCGGCACGTCGGTAATCCATCAGTTGATTCACCAGATGCAATAGTCGGTTAGTGTTTTTTTGTACGTGTTCCAATTGCTTGTGCAGCTGGCGGTCGCTCACTTTGTCCAGCATTTCTTGTACTGGGGCGAGAATCAAGGTAAGCGGGGTGCGCAATTCATGGGAAATGTTGATGAAAAAGCGCAGTTTCATTTCATTCACTTCTTTTTGGCGTTCTTTATCCATGCGTTCTAATTGCAGTTTTGCTTCCATGCTTTTACGCATCCAGAAATAGCGAAATATGAAAATGGTAATAATGGTAAAAGCTGAAATGAAAAGAAGAGTGGCCCACCATGTTTTATACCATATTGGTAATATGATTATTTTAAGTTTGGTTGGTTGTTCGTTCCATTTTCCATCACTGTTGGCTGCTTTAACCAAAAAAGTGTAAGTCCCTGCCGGTAGGTTAGAATATGATGCTGTACGTTGTGTGTGCGATTGATACCATTCTTTATCATATCCTTCCAATGTGTAGGCAAATATATTATGATTCCCTGATATATAGTTGGATACAACAAAGTCTAATGAGAACATGGATTGTTTTGCTGTTAGAGTGATACTTTGGGTGTTGCTGATATTTCTTTTTAGTATTCCGGTATTATCATTGGGATATATCGTTTTATTGAAAACTCTTAATCGGGTGATAGTAACAGGTGGGGTATAGGGATTATCAGCTATTTGTTCGGGATGAAAGGTAGTGATGCCGTTGATACCACCAAAATACATTTGTCCGTCTGCCGTTTGGCAATAAGCATTGTCGGTGAACTGGTTACTTTGCAGCCCATCATTGTTGGTATAATTGCGGAACTTTTCTGTTTTCGGTTGAAAACAACTTAAGCCTTTGTTGGTACTGAGCCATAACCTGCCTATTGAGTCTTCTAAAATACCATGTATTACATTATTGGGAAGACCATGGTTCGTTGTGTATTGTTTAAGCTCTTTTTTTCTTTCATCAAAACGCCAGATGCCGTTTCGAGTACCTATCCAGAATATGCCGTTGTGTGCTTCATGTACACAGTTGACACCCTTATAGGATAGGGGAGAGTTTTCTGGCAATAGATGACTGTTGAGTAATCCGTCTTTTTGTTCTATATATACAGATACTCCTTTTTCGCCAATGAGCCAAAGACGCCGTTTGCTGTCACGTTTCAGGTAGGTAAACCGATTTTCTATCAAAGGCTGTCCATTTGTTTGATTTGTAATATATTCAAAGGTTTTATTTTGAGGACTATAACGAAGGAACTGAGTCATTCCAGTTAGCCAATATTCTTTGTTTTCTGTGGGTTGTATGTCATATATGTTTTTTATTTTGCTGTTATGATATCTGTTTATATGTCCTGATTTTCGATTTAATATATTAAGTCCCCCCGTATGAGTGGCGATATATGCAAGGTCGTTCGCTTCATCAATATATATTGATTTAATATCATTGGATGTGAGTCCTTCTTTTTGTGTGTAGTGTCTGAAAATGCCAGTTTGGGGGTTATAATAATTTAGTCCGCCATTATTGGTACCTATCCAAATTCCTTTTTGGGCATCTTCCTTGATACATCCTATGACATTGCTGTTTAATGAATTTTTATTTGCGGTGAATTGTATATTATGGAAACGATTCTTTAAAGGATGATAATAGTTTACTCCACCGAAATAAGTACCTAACCACATGCCTCCTTGAGAATCTGCAAATATGTCTAAAATGGATGTATGTGAAAGGCTGCCACTAACTTCAGGAATGTTGGTATAAGTACTGAAAGAGTCTGTGTCTTCATCATAGATATTCAATCCATTAATAGTTCCTATCCACAAAATGTTTTCGGAATCGAGAATAAGTGAGCGTATATAGTTGGAACTAATGGAGCCTTGTTTACCAGGAATATTTACATAACTGTCTACTTTTTGGGTCTGCATATTGATTTTATACAGTCCGTCTCCTTCTGTTCCTACCCATAAATAGATGGGAGATTGCCGTAAAATAGAATAAACTTGTTTATTTTTTAATTGTTTTGGTAGAATATGTTCTACAGATTTTTTAGAGATTGAATAAGAGTAAATCCCATTGTAGCTTCCTATATAAATGTAATCTCCTTGTTTATGGAGAATAGTTGGTTGAATTCCTGTAAGCGAAGGGTGCAACGGTTTTTCAGAGAACTGTTGTGTTTCTATGTTGAAAAGGAATAAACCGTTCTTTTTCTCGGAAAAAAGAAGCAGTTGTTTATTATTTACTTCGACAATATCGCGAATAGGTAAGCTTTTGTTTCCTTTTAAATATGTAAAATTATAAAATTTGTCTTGGGGAGCATCGTAGAGTGACACTCCTTTTTCTGTTCCTGCCCATATCCTTCCTTCTGTATCTACAATGCATGCTTTAATTATATCATTACTGATACTATGCGGATTTTGTTCGTCATGCCGGTATATTGTAAAATCGTATCCATCGTATTTATTTAGTCCATCGTCAGTAGCAAACCACATGTGTCCTTGTTGGTCTTGGGCGATGTCAAAGATTGTATTTTGGGATAATCCTTCATTTACACTGATATGAATAAAATCGGTTTGCTCTGGTTTTTGTGCATGAAGAGAAGATAGTAGTATGTTGGCTATCAGGATAGTTAAAAGTTTTACCATATATAATATTTAAAGGTCAATATGCAAAGGTATATAAATAAATCTTCATTGCTGCTAAATGATAAACAAAAAATGAAGGCTATTTTTTTCATTCCGCTAAAGCCGCCCTTCTATTTCAGTCCGAAATAATTTTCTCCTTCTCCGCCGACAGGATTTATGACGGGAATATTCCCCCCTGCGGCAGTCAGGATTACGCTTTCTCCTTTCTTTAAATCCAATAGGTACTCACCCTCTTTTTGCAGGGTCAATGTAGCATTGCCTGCCTTTACAACCGGATTTGCCATATCGGTGCGTAGGATACACGGTTCTCCGGCAAGGCTTTTGATACGGATGAAGCTTGTCTTTCCGCCTTTCCGCACAGCGGATACGAGGAAAGCGCCTTCGGTTCTCAGGTCCTTGAACTGTACATCTTTCCATTGGGAAGGTACGGCAGGGAATACACGTATCTTTCCGCCCCAGCTTTGCAGCAGCATGTCGTGTATGCACTGTGCGCCCGACAACGGGGTCTCGATAACCGGTCCGCTTTCCATGTACATGGTGTTGGGGCGCAGGGTGCGGGCAAACAGGCCGTTGAGTTTCTCCAGCGCCTTGTCTCCCTCGCCGAATGCAGCATACAGCGAAGAAGCCCCCGTATAAGTATATCCGAGGATATTGCCCGGCAGGCTGTGCCAGTGTTCTACGGATTTTTCCATAAGTTCCTTGCTGCCGTTCTGCTCTGCATTCAACAGGTAGAGCGGATAGAACATCAGCAGATGCGAGTAGTGGCGGTGCGAGCGGCTGAAAGGTACATCCTTGCCTATCATCATGCCGTTTTCGTCCTGCGGGTAGTCGGTCAGGTGTTCTGCAACTTGTTTCCAGCGGGGTATCAGCTCGTCATCGACAGATAGAATCCTGCTTGCCTCGAGCAATGTATTGCATCCCCAGCGCAACAGGGCGATGTCGTAGTTGCAGTCTTCGGCAGTACCGTACTCCGGAGAATAGGTTCTTTTCAAATGGAGCTTGCCCGATTTATCTTCTGTCAGGAAAGGCAGATAGAAATTGACGGCCCGTCTCAGTGTAGGGTACAGGGTATTCCTCAATATCGATTCGTCCATGCTGAAGCGGTATTGCAGCCAGAGGTTATGGCAAATCCACGTCAGGTTGCCTACCTGGGCTTTCTTTTCGGTTCCGGGAACATTCACCGTTGCCCCCGTCAGGGTAAAGTCGGTGGCTACGGGCAGTGCGGCGGCATCTTTCCGGTAGGGTTCGGGAACGTTGTTTATCAGGTTATCCAGATTGTTTCCTATTGCGTCCACCAGCGGCATGCCCAGTTCCAGCCGGTTGGATGGGTATACGGACCAGTAGCTCAGTTGCACATTCAGGTTCCACCAGGCATTGGGCCAGGGAGTCAGCACTTGCCAGGGACCGCTGTTGTCGAGCAGTCCGCCGCCGGTGCGGGTGGCCGATGCCAGCTTGTACATCTGCGCCCAGTAGAAATTCTCCATCTTCTTGTCGGGAAGGCTCACGAAACTTTGCGGATAGTAGTTATGCCACCATTCCCGGTGTGCTTTCCGGAGCACGGGCAGGTCGGCTTCCTGCAGGCTTGCCAGTGCCGTTTCCGCCTTTTGCAAAGCCTCTGTTCCGGGAAAGGAATGTGCGTTGCTTACGATAAGCGTGCTTGTATTCTCTTTCCTAATCTCTTTCCAGGCTGTGGCAGTACCGCCGCCGGCAAGCAGGGGCTGCCAGCAGAGGCTCAGCCCATTGCGTGCGGACAGTTGCGGGGCGGGATTGGACACATAGTCTTTTTTGAGGTGGTTCTTGTTACCCTTCCGGATTGCATTCAACTGCCTCGGCGAATCCGTGTTTTCCGGATAGAATTTCCAGGTGAACTCCTTTTCGCCTGCCGTAGCTTCGGCTTCGACCAGGATATAGGGACTCTCGGAAGTGACACAGGCTCTCAGCTTTATCTCTCCCCGGGTGGTACGGATACACCCGGTGGTTTCAGCGTTCCATAAGTCCAGCCTCAGGTCGCCGGATTTTATTTCTCCCACGGGATGCAGGAGAAAATAACCGATAAGCAGCCGGCCTCTTCCATAGATGCTCGCATCGTCTGTGCGGTGGTCGTGTACCATACTGTTGCCTACATCTACCCGTATAGCGTTTTTTCCGGGTTCCTTGCAGATATAGGAACCCATGCTGCCGTTTCCCATGAAGGGGGCTTCGTACCAGGTTTGGGGCAGGCGGGTCCAGGTCATGTCTTGCCGGGATATGAAACTTTTCCAGTCTGTCTGGCTGTAACAGCCGGCTGTCAGGTACCAGATTGCGATTGTGAGCAGTAGCAGTTTCTTCATGTGTCCGTATATGTTTTCTTGTTGTTAGATTTCCAGTTCGGGAACTTCGTCTTTCAACTCGGTCTTTTTGCCGTTATCGTGTATCACGGTTGCACCGTAATCCTTGTAACTGACGCTTGCATCGCAGTCTTTGCGCGTGTTGCGTACTTCGAAAGAAGGTTTCCCGGCAGTGGATATGTTTGCTTTGATATTCCAGTCACCGATTTGGATACTACCGTCTTTCAGTTTGCGGGGAGCGGCTTGTGCATTTTCCGCATCATTGTCTTTGGCATGTGTGTACACAATTGTAGCGAAGCGGTACACTTTCTGTTTGTCCGACGTTGCGGTGAAGTGCCAGTGGTTGGGATAGGGTGCGAAGTGTCCCTTCTCATCGGCACGCAGCCAGTTGACGGCAGGTACGAAGAACCGGGAAGTCGTATCCGTTTCCAGCGTTCCGGAGGAGAAGAGATAGGCATCGGACGCACCGTCCTTGCTGGTGGCCTGTATGTGTACGTATTCCCGGGTCTTGTCCACATTCATGGGGTTGGTAACCGTATGTAGCAGGTAGCTCCAGGTCACGGGTTCTTCGGCTTCCAGCTCGTCGTATATAAAGGAATAACCGCTTTTGCCTAAAGTTACGATGTGGCGGCGGAAGATTTTCAGGCCGGTATCGTCCCAACCGTTTTCGGGAGAAAATTCCAGGTTGCTCTGTTCGCCGCGTAGCAACCAGAGCGGAGAGATAACCTTTCCGTAAGCATTGGAAGCATCGCCTGCCACATAGCTGATATTGTCGCTGACATAGTAACGGGGAATCCAGCCGTAACCTTCCGTTCCGATGCGTTGTCCCATGCCGTTCACCAGAATGGTGTTGTGGGCGCGGGTGGCGCGGTGGCAGTAAACGCCGTGTATGTCGGTAAAGCTGGTATGGTGTCCGCTACTGTAAAAGAGCGACTGGCCGTTCCAGAAAGTATTGAAAGCATTCTGGTTGGCTATGGCGTGCGAGGTACTGCCGTAAGGACTGCTGCGGAAGCTGAGCATGGCGCTTTTGCGGGTATCGTCCAGGTTGGTGGAGAACGAGGCCAGTCCGCTCTGCGGGAATACATGTCCCATGGGAAGGTCTTTCAAACCCGGCCCGTCCGGCAAGGGCTTGTCGCATTGCAGGCGGAACCATGCAAGGCCGCCGGCTTTCGAGGTGCTTCCCTGTTCGAGTATGTCGGGCTGGCGGGCGCTGATGTGGCGCACATAATCTGCGGCAAATGTATTGCCGGTCATACGCGCCAGAGCATCGGCGTAGCCAACACGCGTACCGCTCGGGGTAAGTATCTTCTGGTGTGAGCTGCCGTTACCGCCCGATTTGGAGAATGGCGGCTGCTGGTAGATGACGTACAGGGCATTTCCCTGATACCAGGGGTCGGAGAAATAGTTGAAGCCGGTGAGGCGGGTATAGAAATAGGGCACTTCTACAAGTGTACGGATGTTGACGTGGAAGTAGGAGTCGCCGTTGTGCCAGGCTCCGTCCTTGTTCAGGCCGGGGAAGCGGGCGAGCCACAGGTTATAGCAATAGTCCGTCCACGCATCGGCTTCGGGCAGTTCACCGTAAACGGTAAAGGCTGCCATGGTGAGGATGCGGAAAGTCATCTGCCACACATGGTTGTCGGCGATGTGGTTTTCCAGGCGGTTGATGTCGTGCATGTACATGCTGTTGCCGAATTCTTTTATTTCGTTCAGCAGGAATCTGCGCGTGGCATCGTCCAGAACATCGTACAGTGCGTCGTATGCCATGGAGCAGAGCGAGAGCAGGGTGGCTTCGTTGAAGTCGCCCACTACGTTTTTGTTGTCTCCCCAGGTCGCCATCTCCTTGACGCGCTTCACGGCTTCGTCGGCATAGCGGCGGTCTTTGGTGAGCAGGTAGGCGCGGATAAGTACGTCGGTATTCGCTTCTTCGCTGTCGATGATGCGGCGGCTTTCGCGGGTGAGCATGGCATTTTTCTGCATCTCGTTGGCCAGTCCTTTTGCCAGGTCCGAGTTGATGTCGTTTACCGACTTCATCGGAGTAGAGAGTACTTTGTCGGCACGTTTGAGGTAAGTCTTGCGTTCGGTTTTGCCCTCGCTGCGCTTTATGAAACCGTCCCATTCGTCTCTGTCGAGCCATACGCGGGGGTGGTGGGCAGGCAGGTTCTTAAGTACGGCATCCAGTGCGGGCGGGCAGAATTTCCGGGGATTGTTCTTTACCGTAAATTGCAGCGTATCGCTCCATTCGGTCTTTCCGTCCGTAACATAGCCGTATTGCCAGTACCATGTGCCCGGAGTCAAATCCTGTTTGGGGTTGAAGAACGGCCAGCGCGTCTCGGCTTGTACAGTCGTTTCCGGCTTGAATGCCGGAGTTTGCGAGTAGCGCAGGAAGTAGCGTAGCTTGCTCTTGTCTGTTTCTTTTTTAGGGGTGTTCTCTTCCGCACCGTCCAGTCCGCTTCGCAGGATGTTGAGGCCTGCCGGCAGCGGCCATTGGAAGGACACGGCACGGTCGCTGATTTCAGCGCCGTCCAGCGGCGAGGGAGTTGCACGCATTTCGTGCATCAGCGTTGTGCCGGTGAGCCTGATGGTGGCTTCTCCGGCCGTTTGCGCCTGTGCAGTGGCTGCAAGACTGAAGAAAATGATGGTGGATGCTATTTTGTTCATATACAGCGTTATATAAGTTTATTTGTTCCTGGTCTGATGGCGGATTAATGTTTGGTTGCTTTTGTGAGCACCTTTCCCGGTACGTCGTGCAATTTGGGACGCGTCGGTCTGATTTTATGGCTATTCATGAATTTCTCAAGAATATCACGATGTTCCTGCGCCACTTTCGTATAGGCGTTCTCCATCATCAGGTTTCTTGTCTCGCCCCGGTCGTTCTGCATGTCGAACAATTGTTCGCGGTGTCTTCCTTTGTCGTACAATACATATTTGTAGCGTGCGGTGCGTACCATCCAGCCCCGTGTCTTGCTGCCGTCGAATTGTGTTTCGGTGATGACATACTCCTGGTGGGGAGCTTGCGGATTGCCTTCTTCGGCTATTTTGCGGAACGACTTTCCGTCAGCGTCTTCCGGCAGTTTGGCGCCTGCCCAGTCGCAAACGGTAGCGAAGAAGTCTACACCGTTACTGATGAGCTGCGGCAGCTTCGTGCCGGCATGTTTCTTGCCGGGCAGGGTTACGATGAACGGGATGTTTACCACTTCTTCGTACAGGGCCGATTTCTGGTTCCAGTGGTGGGCGCCTATTCCGTCTCCGTGGTCGCTGGAGAAGATAACGACGGTATTCTCCCACAAGTTATTCTTGTCGATGGCATCTACAATCTTGCCGATTTCACGGTCTACTTTCTCTACGAGGCGGTAGTATGTGTAGCGGTACATACGCCAGTCTTCGGGGGTGAAAGTGGCGGTGGGGTAGACGTTGAAATTGTTTTCCCTTTCTTTCTCGATGACATCGGCATCGTACGGATTCTTGGCAAAGTTAGGGGGAAGTCCCGGACAATTGCGTATTTCGGGTATGTCCAGGTTGCCGTAAGGAAGATTCTGGCTGCGTGCATATTCGCAGATATTATGCGGATTGTCGTAAGAAGCTACCAGGAAGAACGGTTTGTCGTGTTTGCGCGAAAGGAATTCCACACAGGCCTCTGCCAGTCCGTCATCGCTGTGTTTGTAAATTTGGTCGAATCCTCGCACTTTATCCGGGATATCGAGTTCGGGCACATGCCATTTGCCGCCGTAGGCGCATTCGTATCCAGCATTTTTTACCAGTGTGCCCAAAGTCCGTGTCTGGAGCGATTCTTGTAGCGGAGCACCGTTGACCAACAGTCCTGTTGTGCCTGGATAGCATCCTGTAAACATGGCGCCGCGTGAAGGGCCGCTGAGCGGTGCGGTACAGTAAGCATTCTGGAACATGATACCGGCGGCAGCCAGTCTGTCCAGATTGGGTGTGTGCAAGTCCGGGTTTCCGGCGCAGCTCATGGCGTTTGCCGTATGCTGGTCGGTGAAGATGTAGATGATGTTGGGACGTTCGGCAGCGTGTGCCATTGACGTACTGAGCAGGGATAGGCAGGCTATGTGCTTCACTGAGATTCGTTTTACCATATTATTAGTTTTATAATTGTTTTTTCGGAGACTGTTCCTCGATTGCTAAATTACGCCTTTTTCCATGTATCTGCGGACTCTAATGTTTTTTTTATGGTACGGAATGTTTATTTGATTGCTAATTTTGTATAGTTCTGTTTTAATTTTGTGCTAAAAGAGGGATACAGAGGCACTGAAACGCGGGGAGGAATGTGAACGCGGAGATGCGGAAACACAGAGCAGAAGAGGGGATAGGGAGAGGAACAGCCTTACATGAAAAGAGCCGTTTTTAAGACTCTGTGTCTCTGCATCTCTGTGTCTGAAACAAGAACAACTTCCTTCCCCGGCTCGCTTAATCGAATTTTTGCATTATCTTTGCATTGCCTAAAAAAGAAAAGCGAATGATAGTTTGTATTGCCGAAAAGCCTTCCGTGGCGCGTGACATAGCCGATGTACTCGGAGCGAAAGATAAAAAAGACGGGTACATCGAGGGAAACGGATACCAGGTGACCTGGACGTTCGGGCATCTCTGTACCCTTAAGGAACCGCACGAATACACACCCAACTGGAAGTCGTGGAGCTTGGGCAGCCTGCCTATGGTTCCGCCCCGTTTCGGCATCAAGCTTATCAGCAATCCTACCTACGAACGCCAGTTCCACGTAATCGAGAACCTCATGCAGCATGCCGACATGATTATAAACTGCGGTGATGCCGGACAGGAGGGAGAGCTGATTCAGCGTTGGGTGATGCAGAAAGCCGGTGCGCGTTGTCCGGTGAAGCGTCTGTGGATTTCCTCGCTGACGGAAGAAGCCATCCGCGAAGGGTTTGCCAAACTGAGGGATGCGTCCGATTTCCAGCCGTTGTACGAGGCGGGGCTTTCGCGTGCCATCGGCGACTGGCTGCTGGGCATGAATGCCACCCGTCTGTACACCATGAAGTACGGGCAGAACCGGCAGGTACTTTCCATCGGACGTGTGCAGACGCCTACGCTCGCGCTCATCGTAAACCGACAGCTCGAAATACAGAACTTCGTTCCCAAGCAATATTGGGAACTGAAGACGGTGTATCGCGACACCACCTTCTCCGCCATTCTCCGCAAGAGCGATGAGGAACTGGTGCTGGAAGCGGAAAAACAGAAAGAAGGGGCAACCGCCAAAGCTGCCAAACCCGAAGATAACCGGGGAATAGAACCTATCACAGACCGGAAGCGGGGTGAGGCTTTGCTGGAACAGATAAAGAATTCTCCTTTTACCATAACGAACGTCACCCGCAAGAACGGGAAAGAGGCTCCGCCCCGTCTGTTCGACCTGACTTCCCTGCAGGTGGAGTGCAACCGGAAATTCGCTTTCTCTGCCGATGAGACGCTGAAAACCATCCAGTCGCTTTACGAAAAGAAAGTAACGACCTATCCGCGCGTAGATACCACTTTTCTGAGTGACGACATCTATCCCAAATGTCCCGGCATACTGAAGGGGCTGCGCGATTACCAGGCGTTGACTGCTCCGTTGGACGGGGCTACTCTGCCGAAGTCGAAGAAGGTGTTCGACAACTCGAAAGTGACGGACCACCATGCCATCATTCCTACCGGCCAGCCGCCCCAGAACCTGACGGATATGGAGCGCCGCGTATTCGACCTGATTGCACGCCGTTTCATTGCCGTGTTCTATCCGGACTGTCTGTTCGCTACGACCACCGTAATAGGCGAGGTGGAGCAGATAGAGTTTAAGGTTTCGGGCAAGCAGATACTGGAACCCGGCTGGCGTGTGGTATTCGGCACGCCCTCGGCACAGTCGCAGGAGGAAAAAGAGGAGAAGGGCGGCGAAGAAGAGAACGTGCTCCCCGCCTTTGTGGTGGGAGAGAGCGGCCCGCACCTGCCCGACCTGTACGAGAAGTGGACGCAACCGCCGCGTCCGTACACCGAAGCCACCTTGCTGCGCGCCATGGAAACTGCCGGCAAGCTGGTGGACAACGACGAACTGCGCGATGCCTTGAAAGAGAACGGCATTGGCCGTCCTTCCACGCGTGCCGCCATTATCGAGACGCTCTTCAAGCGCAACTATATCCGTAAGGAGAAAAAGAACCTGATAGCTACCCCTACGGGTGTGGAACTGATTCAGATTATCCACGAAGAGTTGTTGAAATCTGCCGAACTGACGGGTATATGGGAAAAAAAATTGCGTGAAATAGAGAAGCGTACCTACAATGCCGGACAGTTTTTGGAGGAGTTGAAGCAGATGGTATCGGAGATTGTGATGAGTGTGCTTTCCGATAACAGCAACCGTCATATCACGATACAGGCTCCCGTGCCGGAAAAGGGTAAGGGAGAAAAAGCCGCTGCCGCATCCGATAAACCGAAGAAAGAACCGAAGAAAAGGGCGCCGCGGAAGTCTGCAACGAAGAAAACGGAGCAGGCAGCCGGTGAGAAGCAACCTGCCGATGCGCTGGTAGGCCAGCCTTGCCCGCTTTGCGGAAAAGGAACGGTTATTAAAGGAAAAACGGCTTACGGTTGTTCCGAATGGAAAAGCGGTTGTACATTCCGCAAGCCGTTCGAGTAAAGTTATATCCGGTTATAATTCTTTCCGTATCTTCCGGATGTTGCTCTGAAATCTTTTCCGGTGTCAGTAGTTCAGATGGAATTCAACAACCGCCTCGATTCCTTTGCGCAGTATATCCAACGGAATGTTCTCGTTGGGAGAATGGATGGCGTTGGACTCCAGACCGAATCCCATCAGTATGGTTTTGATGCCCAATACCTGCTCGAATGTGGAGATAATGGGAATACTGCCACCGCGACGTACTGCCAACGGCTTTTTGCCGAAAGCTTTGGCGAAGCCTTTCTCCGCAGCCTGGTATGCCGGGAGTGTGATGGGGCATACATATCCCTGCCCGCCGTGCATGGGGGTGACTTTTACCTGTACGGTATCGGGGGCGATAGCCATGATATAATCGGCAAACAGTTGCGAAATCTTGTGATGATCCTGATGCGGAACCAGTCGGCAGGATACTTTGGCGTATGCCTTGGAGGGTAGTACGGTTTTAGAACCTTCGCCCGTATAGCCGCCCCAGATGCCGCATACATCGAAAGACGGACGGCAACTGTTGCGCTCCAGCGTGCTGTATCCTTTTTCACCGAAAAGGGCGTTTACGCCGATAGCCTTTTTGTATTTCTCCTCGTCGAACGGGATGTGCGCTATCATTTCACGTTCCGCCTGCGGCACTTCTTCCACATCGTCGTAGAAGCCGGGAACGGTGATGCGTCCGTCGGCATCCGTCACCTTGCTTATCATTCCGCAAAGCATATTGATGGGGTTGGCCACCGCACCGCCGAAATGTCCGGAGTGCAGGTCGCGGTTCGGACCGGTCACTTCTATCTCCCAATAGGCAAGTCCGCGCAGGCCGGTAGTCAGTGAGGGAAGGTCTGCACCCAGCATGCTGGTGTCGGACACGAGGATTACGTCGGCTTTCAGTAGTTCTTTGTGTTCCCGGCAGAAGCCTTCGAGGCTGGGCGAGCCAATCTCTTCCTCTCCTTCGAAGATGAATTTGACGTTATGAGTCAGCAGGTTGTTCTTTACCAGATATTCAAAAGCCTTTACCTGGATGAAGGACTGTCCTTTGTCATCGTCCGCACCACGCGCCCAGATGTGGCCGTCGCGTACTTCGGGTTCGAAGGGATTGCTTTTCCAGAGTTCCAGCGGTTCGGCGGGCATTACGTCGTAGTGTGCGTATATCAATACGGTTTTGGCTTTTGGGTCTACAATCTTCTGTCCGAATACGATGGGATTGCCAGCCGATGGCATTACCAGTGCTTCGTCTGCACCGGCGGCGAGCAGCAGTTGCGCCCAGCGTTCGGCACACGCCAGCATGTCGTCGTGGTGTTCGGGTTTGGCACTGATGCTGGGGATGCGGATAAGGCTGAACAGCTCTTCCAGCATTCCGGATTCGTTCTCTGCGATATATTTCTTTATTTCCATAATAATAATGTGAAATGATGAGGTGATATCCTATCACTTTATCACCCGTTTGTTATAATTGTGTAGTACGGTCAATCAAGTAGAAATCGAGCAGGGTCATGGCTGCCATGGCTTCCACGATGGGCACGGCGCGGGGCAGTACGCAGGGGTCGTGACGTCCGCGGGCTTTGAGGGTGGTGTCCACGCCGTCCATGTTTACGGTGTGCTGCTCCATGAGCACGGTTGCCACGGGCTTGAAGGCTACGCGGAAGTAGATGTCCTGTCCGTTGCTGATGCCGCCCTGAATGCCGCCGGAGTGGTTGGTATGCGTTTCGATGCGTCCGTTGTTGTTATAGAACACGTCGTTCTGTTCGGAGCCTTTCATCTTCAGTCCTTTGAAGCCTTCGCCGTATTCAAACGCTTTTGCGGCGTTGATACTGAGCATGCCGGCGGCAAGGGCGGATTGGAGTTTGCCATAAACGGGTTGTCCCAGTCCGATGGGGCATCCTTTGATAACGCAGGTCACCACGCCGCCGATGGTATCGCCTTCGCCCTTTATCTTGAAGATAAGCTCTTCCATTTCTTTGGCTTTCTCCGGGTCGGGGCAACGCACCGGGTTGGTATCAATCAGGTCGAGGTCGTAGGCGGTATAGTTTTCTTCCAGTTTGATGGGACCTACCTGCGAGGTGTATGCGGTGATGCGGATGCCAAGCTGTTTTAAGGCGAGTTTTGCCAATGCGCCTGCCACTACGCGCGAAATGGTTTCGCGTGCCGATGAGCGTCCGCCGCCACGGTGGTCGCGTATTCCGTATTTTACATTATATGTATAGTCGGCGTGCGAGGGGCGGTATACTTCTTTCAGATTGTTATAGTCGTTGGAGTGCTGGTTCTCGTTCCACACGATGAATCCGATGGGGCATCCGGTGGACTTGCCCTCGAAGATGCCGGAAAGGAATTCCACCTTGTCGGATTCTTTGCGTGAGGTAGTGATGCGTGATTGCCCCGGACGCCGGCGGTCGAGCTCCGATTGTACGAAGTCCATATCGATGGTGATTCCTGCGGGGAATCCGTCTATTACGCCACCTATGCCTTTACCGTGTGATTCTCCGAAACTGGTAAGGCGGAGAATATTGCCGAATGAGTTGAACATATCAATTGCTTTAAGGGTTTATAATGAGGTTAATGTGCCAGTTTGCCTTGTTATAAAAGGCTTTGACTTTATAAAGGTAACAATTTTTTTTGTAAAACGTTTCAAAAATGACAATAAATCTTTTATTTCCCGACTTTTAGAGAATAAAAATACTGTTTGAAACCGTATCTTTTTGCGGAAACATGTAAGAGTATTTAATAATGTAAAGAATGCTTATAATTCTTCCTATATGAAAAAAAGGACATCTATTTTTTATTAAAGACCTTGTTTAAAGGCTTTAAAAACTGTTATTTTGCATCCTCGATATAAAAGAGAATATTAACTAACCCTTAACTATGTAGGGATTTTATTAACTAAACAAGTATTTGTATGAAGAAAAATTTGTTTTATTTATTCGCATTGATTTGTTCAATGAGTTTATTTACCGCTTGTAGCGATGACGATGAGGCGCCGGATTATTCTAAGATCATTGAAAGTGAGATGGCCGGTAACTATAAAGGTACATTGACTGTAACAGTAGAGGGAACTACAATGCCTTCAGAACCTCAAAAAATAAAGATTGAAAAGGCTGGTCCTTCTGCTATAAATCTCTCTTTGGCCAATTTTAGCTTTATGGGAATTACTATCGGTGATGTAGAGTTAAAGAATTGTGTATTATCTCAAAATGGTAATGTATATACATTTACTGGTACTCAAGATTTAAAGGTTGATGCCTTGTCTTGTACAATCAATGCCAAAGGTACTATTGCAAATAGTGCTGTAAAGGTAGATATGGATATTGATGCTACTGTAGGCGGCTTGAAGCAGAGTGTAAAAGTTGTATACGAGGGTACTCGTCTGACGGGTTCTGAAAGTAGCGAGGCAAAGATTACGGCTTTTTCTTTCGATATGTCCAATGAGGCGAATGCGATTGTAATTGAGCAACCGGTTATTAATGAGGATAATACGATTACATTCAGAGTAGATGAAGCAAAAGTTGAAGAGAATCCGGATGCTTTGAAAAACTTGGTTCCTACTTTCACTATTTCTGATAAGGCTACTTCTTCTGTAGAAAGTGGTAAGGCTATGAATCTTTCATCAGATGTGACTATTGCTGTGACAGCGGAAGATGGTACAATAGTGGAGTATGTAGTGAAATCTCCGACTAAAAATACAGTGATGAAGTTTAATTTTGACGAATGGGAGCATCCGGAATATGGTTTAGGAAAAAATAATGCTCTTTTACCTAATGATATATGGGCATCTGGTGCTTCGGCTGCGGGATTTTTAGGCGGTGTATTATTGGAAAATGAGCCTATAGGTGAAAATACTTATGCTGCTAAAATGACAACTTTTGAGTATCCCAATGCTGCAAATTTTTTAATCCCCAAAATAACATCAGGATCTTTATATACAGGTTCATTTGATATGACACCTGCATTGCCGCCAACAAACGATAGATTAAAATGTACATCTTTCGGTGTGGAAGCATCACGCTTGATTTCAGGAAAGCCTTTGTTTTTCAGAGGGGTATATAAATATAAATCTGGAGATAAATATTTAGATGCTTCAGAAAATATACAAGGAGATGTCATTAAAGGCAAGAAAGATGAATGTGCTATTCAGGCTGTATTGTATGAAGCTAAGGATGCTGATGGAAAAGAAGTTGTCTTGAATGGACATGATATAAATGATTCTGATTACATTGTTGCGTCAGCTGTACTTGCTGATGGTACTGAAAAAGAAGAATTTACTTCATTTAATATAGAGTTTACTTATAGAAAAGAATATAAAGTAGGAAATGAATATAAATTTGCTATTGTGTGTTCTTCAAGTAAGGATGGGGATAGATTCAAAGGAGCAGGAGGTAGTACTTTGACTGTAGATAACTTTGAAGTTATTTGTGAATAAGTAGTTTATAATATATTGATTCTTTAAAGAGTATATCAGAATAGAAGTTTGAAAATTTCTATTCTGATATACTCTTTTTTTATAATTATTCTTCTTCTTGCTCGTCACTTTTATGTATAAAATGTTGAAAAATAATATAGTTATTAAGAATGATAAGTTTTGTAAAAAGTGACGCTCCCAATAAATCATCACTACTTGTTCGGGCATCGTAAAGGTCTACTTTAGAGTCGTAAAGGCCTACTTTAGAACTGTAAAGGTCTACTTTAGCGGCTGCGAAATACTATGAAATATAGGAAAAGAATATCTTTATGACAGCTTTAAAAAGAGTGTTATCAATATAATATAAGTACCGCTTTTCGATACATTAAGCACCAAGTGCTGATGTTAAGTGGAACAATTCGTACGAAATGTAGGATATTAGGGAGAAAACGAAGATTTTCACATTTTTTATATGAGAAGAATAATCTCTTCGCTTTATGCTGAATAACAGAATGATAGCTCTGTTTGATTTAAGATGTTATAGAAAAGAAGGTGTGTCGTAATGCACGATGCACCTTCTTTCTTGTTTATCACTAT
>ERZ791914.61-NODE-61-length-113937-cov-10.061485_pt1 | contig 113937 bp, 85 predicted proteins | sample MGYA00510140_ERZ791914 | MGnify/ENA primary metagenome ERZ791914 (study PRJEB30046, sample SAMN00792079) | human gut metagenome | study: EMG produced TPA metagenomics assembly of the A metagenome-wide association study of gut microbiota in type 2... | reverse complement strand
TAGGAACGGCAAAATTTTTTACACTTCTATTACTTCTTTATCGCACATCAGTAAAAGGAAAAGATTTGCAACAAAATTTAAGAGAAAGGAAATATCCCGTTTTTTGTATTCTCCAAAACGAATCGTCATTCAGAGTCAAATGATTTTTCATGCAAAATTCATTTTTCTCCGAATCGTTAAAAAAATAAAAACTACAGCCTGCATAATCAGTTTTCATTGATACGAAAAAACGGGATCGGGTGAATGGTATGATGTTAAAAGATAAAGTTGCAATTGTTACCGGCGGAACCAGAGGAATCGGCTATGCCATTGTGCACAAATTTCTGCAGAACGGCGCGAAAGTCGTCCTGTTCGGATCCTGGGAAGAGACCGTTGCAAAAGCGGTTGCATCTTTAAAAGAAGAAAACCCGGACTGGGAAGTTTCCGGTGCATGGCCAAAGCTGACCGATGCAGCTGCCATGGTAGATGAGATCAACAAAGTCAAAGAAAAATACGGCAAAATCGATATTCTTGTGAACAACGCCGGTGTCTCAGACAGTACGCCAATTGACAAGTATACCGCAGAGCGCTTTGCCAGTGTCATGGATCTAAATGTCAACGCCATGATGAACGGCATCCTTCCAACCGTTGCTATTATGAAAGAACAGGGCGGCGGCTGTATTTTAAATACCAGCTCAATGGTCAGCATCTGCGGCCAGCCGGGCGGCGTTGCCTATCCATCCAGTAAATATGCGGTCAACGGTCTGACTTGGTCCCTCGCACGGGAACTTGGTCCTTTCCATATCCGTGTAAACGCGGTTGCACCTGGCATCACCCGTACCGATATGGTTGCCGCACTTCCAAAAGAAATGATCGATCCACTCATCAACCGCATTCCTCTTCGAAGAATTGGTGAGGCAGAAGACATTGCAAACGCATTCCTCTTCCTGGCAAGCGATATGGCTTCGTATGTAACCGGAGAAATTCTTTCCGTGGATGGTGCGATGAGATCCTGATTTATTTTTCATCCAGTTGTACACCATTTTCTGATTTTGAGGTTATCTGCGTAAAATCTATAGTTTTATGATAGAAAAAATCCTGCAAGACGTTAAACTATCTCGCAATCTTCCGCTTTCCATTTTGAAGATTGGGAGGCAGTTCATGTCCCACAGGATTTTTTCCTATATAGCAGCAGATATTCTCAATCCGATTCGCTGCTTATTGTTTTTCACCATGGAAGCAAGGGACTTCCTTGATTTGGTTAAATCATATTTGAAAACTTCTAAAGTGTCAGTCGACGTAGTTAGAAAAACAGCATCACCACTCCCAGCGCACAGAGCAAAATTCCCGTCACGCGGTTCAACATTTTCACATTTGCCCCGTTGGCCCATTTCGCTCCAATCTGTGCAAAGACCAGGGTACTGATGACACAGGCAATCAGAATTGGAATGTCCGGCGCGCCGCCGATATAAAAATGGGAGATCGCACCGGTCAGAGCTGTAAAGGTCATAATAAAGACGCTCGTTCCAACTGCTGTTTTCAGTTCATATCCGAGCACGCTGGTCAGCACCAGAAGCAGCATCATGCCACCGCCTGCTCCGACAAATCCACAGATAAATCCAATCACAACACCGCAGAGAATCGACTGCTGGATTTTCTGTTTTTCTGATTTATTTGCCTGTACTTCTTTCGTCGTCATGATCGGACGGATGATAAATTTCAGTCCGACAAACAGTGTCATCACTTTCGAAAATCCGCCCATGGTTCCATTTGGCACAAGCGAAGATACGAAGCTGCCGACCAGTGTAAAAATCAGAACAGATATCAGCATAATCACGCCATGGCGGATATCAATGTTTTTATTCTTTTTATAAGTCCAGGCACTTACTCCTGATGCCAACACATCCGATGCCAGCGCAATGCCAATCGCCTGATAAGCCGGCATGTGTAAAAAGGTAATCAGCATCGGTGAAACAACGGCCGCTGCGGAGAGTCCCGCAAGTCCCGTGCCAAGGCCGGCGCCAAGACCAGCCACAATACATACGATAAGTTGTGTTATTGTCATAGTTTTTCTGTCATCCGCTTAGATCCGTTGCACTTTTCCTGTACTTTGCCATTTAGGGGCAGATGACTGTTTTCCTCCTCTTTCTGTTTTTGTTTTGTCTTATTTTTCTATTATGTTCTTCTCTCTGGCTTTCAGCGTTTTTATTTTTCCGTCACGTTCCTCCGAATCAGCTCGCATAATCTGAGAAATTCTTCCCTGTCTTCTCTGGAAATTCCGGAAAACAACGATTCTCCAAACGCTCTCTGGCAATCCTGTCCAAAGCGGATAATTTCTGATGCACTTTCTTCTAGCTTCAAATGCACTTTCTTGCGATCCGCCGCATCTGTTTCTTTTTGAATGTATCCTTTTTCACACAGCTTGTTCACTGCCAGTGAAACATGCGATTTCTGCATTTTCCGCACACGCACAATATCCACTGCAAGATCAAACTGGCTGTTATTCGCAAGAAACAGCAGAACATCCACTTCCGCAGCTGACAGATCATAACGCACCATGACCTTTTTTCGGTACTTGGCGTATTTTCGTTCTACCTCCACTGCAAATTGCCATTGTTCATCAAACATACTTTTTCACCTTCTTTTTTAACTTGATATTCTTATTTGTTCTATTTTGAACTTTTTTGTATAATAGTTCTTTTTTGAACATTTGTCAAGGAGTGCACACGGAAAACGTTCGAACTTATAAATCTAAAGTATTTTTATAAAGTGCAGAAAATTATATTCTTGACTCTATAATCATTGTAGGGTTTACTATAATCGTAACATTCTACAACAGGAGGTTTCCCTATCATGGAACGAAACTTAACAACCGGCAGTATCCGGAAAAATATTTTCTATTTTTCGCTGCCTTATCTCTTATCGTATTTTCTGCAGACGCTCTACGGCATGGCGGATCTTTTCATCATCGGACAGTTTGAAGGCGCGGCCGGTACAACAGCCGTTTCCATCGGCAGTCAGGTTATGCATATGATTACCGTTATCATCGTGGGACTTGCCATGGGAACGACTGTCAGCATCGCGCAGGCCGTCGGCGCAAAAGATAAAAAGCAGGCATCACGCTGCACAGGAAATACCATCACTTTATTTCTCGGTGTTTCCGTCGTGCTGATGGTAATCCTGCTTCTTCTGGTAAAGCCGATCGTACTTGTGATGTCCACACCATCCGAAGCCGTTTCCGGCACCGTCGCTTATCTGACGATCTGTTTCATTGGTATTCCATTCATCACCGCGTATAATATCATCAGTTCCATCTTCCGTGGACTTGGTGATTCGAAAAGCCCGATGTACTTCATCGCAGTCGCATGTGCGGCCAATATCACACTCGACTATCTCTTTATGGGCGCCCTGCATCTTGGTCCATCCGGTGCCGCGCTTGGAACCACGCTTTCCCAGACACTCAGCGTCATTCTGGCACTGATTGCGATCCGCAAACGTGATACCGGCATCCGTCTTACCCGGTCGGATCTCTCCCCTCAGACAGCTGTGATGGGACAGATTCTTAAAATCGGTGTTCCGATCGCCCTGCAGGATGGTTTTATTCAGATCGCCTTTATCATCATTACCATCATCGCTAACCGGCGTGGCCTGGAAGCAGCGGCTGCAGTCGGTATTGTAGAGAAAATCATCAGCTTCCTGTTCCTGATTCCATCTTCCATGCTTTCCACTGTTTCGGCGCTCGGCGCGCAGAACATCGGTGCTGGAAAGCAGAAGCGTGCCGAACAGACCATGTGGTGTGCTGCACTGATTACTGTCGTTTTCGGACTGATCGTCGTTATTACGATTCAGTTTATTTCCGTTCCTGTGGTCGGTCTTTTCACAACAGATGCGGAGGTTGCACGCCTCGGCGGTCAGTATATCCGCGGTTATATCTGGGACTGCATTTTTGCTGGAGTCCACTTCACCTTCAGCGGCTATTTCTGTGCCTGCGGACGGTCGGAATTTTCCTTCCTGCACAATATCATTGCCATTCTGCTTGTCAGAATCCCCGGTGTGTATCTGACTTCCATCTGGTTCCCGGACACGCTGTTCCCGATGGGCATTGCAACGGCATGCGGATCTCTGACCTCTCTTATTATCTGCCTGCTGGTGTTCCGGTACTTAAAGAAGAAACCGATTCGTACTGCTGCATAAATTTTCTTTGGAGATATCTTTATGACAGACGATCGCAGGAAATCACCTTAATTGACAACGGAATGACAAGCGATCCGGAAAAATTTGTAACGGAGATCCGAATCCCGATTCGACCTTCGGATTCTTTTTAAAAACAACAACCGGGAATATCTGATTTTTTGATTTCAGATATCACCGGTTGTTGTTTTCTTTTGTTTTTTTCGGCCTTTTCTACCACACCGGCTTCTGCAGGCAGAACGGCAGTTCCAGTCCATTTTCCTCGAGAAGTTCCTGGTTCGTCAAAATTTCTTTTGCATCTCCATCGCAGACAATGCGCCCGCCGGACATCAGAATCACGCGACTGCACGTTTCCAGAATCATGTCGAGATCGTGCGATGCAATGATTTTCAGATGTTCAAAATCGTTCAGAATGTGGATCAGTGATCTGCGGTTTCTGGGATCGAGTGCAATCGATGGCTCGTCCATCAGGATAATATCCGGTGTCATAGCGAGAATCGTCGCGATCGATGCCATCTTTTTTTCTCCGCCCGACATTTTGTAAATTTGTTTGTCCCGCAGATGCTCGATGTGAATCTGTTTCAGTGCATGGTTTACACGTTTTTCCACCTCTTCCTCCGGCAGCCCGTAATTTCGCGGAGCAAATGCAACATCCTCAAATACCGTCGACATGAAAAGCTGACTGTCGGAATCCTGGAAGACGTAGCCGATTTTTTCGCGCACTTTGGGAATCATCTCTTTTACAACCGGCATTTCCTCCACACGGATGCTGCCTTCGTAGTCCAGATTCAGTCCCACCAGAAGTTTCAGCAGCGTCGATTTTCCAACACCGTTCGCACCGATCAGTCCGATGCTGTCATTTTCGTGTGCAGTAAATGTGATGTCCTGTAGAATCGTGACTGATTTTTCGTAAGAATAATTAACATGTTCAAAATTGATGTGAATATGGCTCATTTTTGATATCTCCCGACAATTCTTTTCTCTTCCCGCGTGCAGGCAACTGCACCAGGTTGCTTTTCTACTTCTTCCGACTTGTTGCAAATAGATGTCTTCCCACGCAGCGCTTCATCCCGTTACTTTCAGTACGGCAAAAAGTACAAGCCACACACCCATATACAGCCAGTCCTTCGCTTTGCACGGCTCCTTCGCTGTATAGTAAAATTCCCCCTGATAGCCACGCAAAGTCATGATTTCATACACCTCATTTGCGCGGTCCATGCTGCGCAGAAGCAGCTGGCCGGCCAGTGTTCCCCATACCTTGAAATGAACACCCTTCTGATTCGGCGCGCGCAGACTGTACGCCTGGGTCATACGGTTTGCCTCTTCAAGAAGCACCGTGTTATAGCGGTACGTCAGCAGCACCTGTGTCACCAGAATGGCAGGGATATGAAGCAGACGCAGTGCATAACAGATTTTCTCGATGGATGTTGTCGCAATCAGAAGATACGCCGCCAGTACGCTGTAAATACCTTTGATCATCAGCGTCACCATGGAAAGCATCCCTGCTGTCAGCGGAGCAGTACCAATATGCCCGATTACCTGACGGTCAAAGATCGGATTGAACAGCCCCACAAAGCAGATGAGCGGAAGGACAATCCGAAGCCGGTGAATACTGTCGCGGAAGGAAATTTCACCGACAATAAAGAGCACAATCGGGTAAATTCCCATACGCAGCAAGCCGGTCAGATCGTATTTGGGAAAGGACATGGTTACAGTCAGAAAAGCGATCGTCAAAATAAGTTTAACCAGTGGATGAATCTTGTTCACCCACTGGTCCTTCGCTGCAAGCATGTCCATATGATGGATTTCATATAATGCATTGCCAAGTTTGTTCATTTTTTCTCCTGTTCCATGCTGCTCACGCTTTTTTCTTTTTGAAAAATCGAAATGCATAGCATGCGCCGACACAGACAACGAGAACGGCTGCGGAACCTGCAACTCCGGAAAAGCTGGTTCCCAGTGTGGAATCGGAATTTTTAAATCCATAGTCCGGCAGAAGTGCTGTTTTTTCCTGAATGTTTTCCGCCGCCGCATGTGCGCCGGTACCATTGTTTTCCAGCTCCGTCGAGCCGGTCAGACGCTCCATGGACCACTCAAGGCCGTCCGGGTTGGATGACGCTGCAAGAGAAACAGCCCCGCCGATCACCAGCGCTGCAATTCCTAAAATCACGAGTGTTTTCCGGAAGGAGAAGCGGCTCTCCTTTCTTGCTTCGCTGCAGGAAAGCATTTCCGGGCGCGCTTCATAAACAAACAGCAGAACAGCCGCTGTAATCAGACCTTCTACCAGCCCAATTGCCAGATGGATCGGCTGCATCGTTGCCACAAATACGGTGAATGGCACGTCTGTGATACCGGATGCGAGCGTTTCCAGCGCCACACTGAAAGCGCCAAGCTGCAGGGTCACCACACAGCCGAGAATCGAAGCGCCGGCAATTTTTCCCCGTGACATTCCCTTTTTCATCATTGGACGCCAGAACAGGAAATATCCAAGAAAACACCCGTAAAACGCCATGTTCCAGATATTGCACCCGAGTGCCAGAAGTCCGCCATCCGCGAACAGCAGACACTGAATCAGCAGCACACCTATCATCGTCAGGAATGCGGCGTACGGTCCAAGCAGTGCCGTCAGCATCATACCGCCGCAGAGATGGCCGCTCGAACCCGTGCCTGGAATGGTAAAATTAATCATCTGCGCCGCAAAGACGAATGCACCCATCACTCCCATCACTGGGATCCTTTTCGGGTCGCTCTCCAGGCGCACTTTTTTTACAGAAAAACCAGCTGCTCCGCCGGAACAGACATACATTGTTGCAGCCACTGCAGGCGCAACCAGCGCATCAGCCATATGCATAATGTTCTCCTCCTTTTTGTTTTCTGTTTTTTTCTTTTTTTACTTTACTACGCTAAAATTCGTCCTGCAAACCCCGGTGGGGGGTATTTTTTCAGATTTTTTTACGATTCTTTTTGTTCACTTTTACCGATTTTTTATGAACATTTTGTTTAAATTTAAAGGGTGACTTTTTAACATTTATATGGTATTCTATAGACAACACAGACGGATATCCCGGTGTCGGGAGTCCGTACACACACTATCTCGAGGACAGGATTCCTGTCCGATCCGCGGCCGCCTGCACGTCATCGGGTCGCCGCGGTTTTTTCTATAGAAAAAAGCCCTCCGGGCAGGATCGCACTGCGGAAGCGAGGAATTATGTCGCTTTTTCAACCCGCTGCAGCCAAAGAATCCCATAAAGCAGGATTCTTTCTTAATTGTAGTGCCAAAACCGGTTCTTTACGGGTTCTGGCTGTATTTTCGAGTATTGGTGTGAATTTTATCTTGATGAGAAGGAGACTCTCTTATGAGCACAGAGAACTTAGAACACGAAGATCAAAACAGAACACCGGAACCGACCATTGATATCCGGAGCAATGAAGCACCCGCTGATCCAGAACAGGAAATTGTTTCCCAGGGTGTCCACAACTACAGCGCCGCTGAAACATATGTGTGCCCGACCGATCCGGCTGTTCTGCAGCAGCTCGAATGGTTCCGGGATCAGAAGCTTGCGCTGATGATGCATTTTGGATTGTACTGCCAGCCCGGCATGGTTGCTTCCTGGGCATTAAGTGACAAGGATTCCGACTGGTCCCGCCACCAGGTAAACTGGACGGACGGCGAAACGTTCAAAAAACAGTATTTTAATCTGAACCGTTCGTTCAACCCAGTCCGCTTCCAGCCGGAGGAGTGGGCACAGATGGCAGAGGACTGCGGGTTCCGATATCTGATTCTGACCACAAAGCATCACGACGGATTCTGCCTCTGGGATACGAAATATACCGATTATAAGACAACCGCAGAGGACTGCCCGTTCCATGAGCACAAAAATGCGGATATCGTGAAATCCATGTTTGATGCATTCCGTGAGAAAGGCATCGGCATCGGTGCTTACTTTTCCAAAGCAGACTGGCACTGCCCGGACTACTGGAATGAGAAGCTTAGAAAAGACGGCATGACATCCCGCGGACCATCCTACGATCCGAAGGAGTACCCGGAAGTGTGGAACCGTTTTAAAGAATATACAAAGAATCAGGTGCTGGAGCTCTGCGAGAATTACGGCAAGCTGGATATTCTCTGGTTCGATGCCGGCTGGGTGTGCGAGCATAACGGACAGGATATTGATCTTGGCGACATCGTTGACGAAGCGCGTAAGATTCAGCCATGGGTTCTCTCCGTTGACCGTACGATCGGCGGCGCTTATGAGAACTACGTTACCCCGGAGCTCTGCATTCCGGAAGAGCCGCTCGGTGTTCCGTGGGAGAGCTGCCTGACACTCGGCGTAGACTTTACGTACGAATACGGCGATCACTACAAATCTCCACGTGAACTTGTCGGCCTGCTTGTCAACATCGTTGCCAAAGGCGGAAACATGGCACTGAACGTCAGCCCGCAGCCAGACGGCCGTATCCCGGTCGACGCCTGGGACAGCCTGAACGGCTTTGGACAGTGGATGAAAACATACGGCGACGCCATCTACGGAACCCGCATCTGCGCACCGTACCAGAGCGGAACCCTTTCGTTCACACAGAAGGGTGACTCCGTGTATGTATTCCGGCTGTATCCGACGGTGCAGGAATCGGTAGAGGCTGAGATTTTCGTGCCGTATACAGAAGAGAAGATTTCTGAGATCTGCATGGTGGAGAATGGGGAAACGGTTGCTTTCAGAGAAGTGGAAGGCGGACTTTGCATCACCGTTCCGGCAGGATACCGAAGAGGCTCAGCACCGATTGCGTTGGTGTTTGAGATGAAGAAAGAGCGGTAAATCAACAAGTGTAAAATTTTCCTTGATCCATTTAGGTCGGCTGGACTAGTCATTGATACGCCTAACGTCAAAACAGTTCAAGTGCATTTCTGCACCTGAACTGTTTTTCTGCTTTTTCAATATAATTGAAAAAACTATATTCATTTAAGAAGTTGAATCTTCCCTATATGGTAATATTCTCAGAATTTCATCTGTCTGCATGTTCTGACACCGTTGACGTAAATATCATTTGCCAGTTCTGTGACTAGCCGCATATCCTGCCAGGTTTCACACTTATTCCCCATAAAAGTAATGTTATCAAAATGGACATCATGAACACGTACTTCTTCTGTCGGTGTCTGGTACCCCCGGATTACGGAAACCGGGACATCTCCGTTCAGCACCTGGATATTATCAAAATAGATATCATTAATCTCTCCTTTGGCAAGCTGTTCCGTATATTTGCAAAGCAGAACCTTAATATCGAACAGTTTCTGTTCTGCCTGCTCTACTCTGATGTTTTTATAATGTATATCATGAACATGACCTCCATCTGCCTGATGTATGGAAATCGCCGCACCACCCATGTTTCCTTCATACTGGCAGTGTATGATGTCACAGTCTTCAAATACCAGGTCGTGGATTTCGCTCTGGAGGGCATAACCAAGCTCTATGGCATTACCGGGTTCTGCATTCCAGATTACGTTATTGTGAACACGCACTTTTGTTACATCACGTACCGTTGACGGATCTTCAAACAATCTTTGGGATTTGATGCAGATACTGTCGTCTGTGGAACGGATAAAGCAATTTTTTACCTCTACATCCTGGCTGCTCGTAATATCAATACCGTCTCCCGTTACAATCCTCGACATAATATTCATATTATCAATCACAACATGGTCACACGCCGCAGGAACTACATGCCAGGAAGGTCCGTCTACAGCCGTAAAGCCTTTTAAGAGTACATTATTACACCACTTGGCATAGATAAAGAAACGGTGTGCATTACTGTCCGGCAGATGCCAGCAGGATCCGTTGATAATTCCGTTTCCTACAATGGAAATATTGTCACAGTGGTCTGCATATACACACCCTGATACAACCGCACCTTCCTCAATATAAACCGTATCATTGGACTTTAAGGTAAGAACTCCTACATTATATACCTTGCCCTTTTCAAAGCAGATGGTGGTATCTGCCGGTTTCTCAATCCTGTGCGAGCAAAGTACAAACAACGCATCATGAAGACCACCATCTGTCTCTACAGTAAACTTTCTCGGTTCATCAAGATGGATATGGATTGTTTCTCCTTTTACAGAAGGAACTATGCCAAAGCTGGACGGACGGATTTCAAGTTTTTCATATGATGCATGGATTGAAATCTCCAGATCATACGCTTCGTTATCTACTACAACAACATAGTCAAACGAATCTGTATGGTATACCACTCACTCTGTTCCATTGCAGGTAACACTGTATTTTGCTGATTTTTCCAATTCATCTACAGAATTTAAAATAAATCTCGGTTCCTTGACCGGGTCCGGATTAGGATAATAAATCAAATCATTTTCAAAATCCTTCATGTCTCTTTTCTCCTATGCTTGTATAATGTTCTCAGAAACAAGGTGGTCACTACTGTTTCCAATACTGATACGCAGTTTCATTCCGCTACTGACGGTTTCCATGTTTTTCCCATAATATGAGAATTCTTCCTGATCAATAAAAAAATCTACATCCTTCTTTTCCCCCGGCTCCAGGAAAACCTTTCGGAAACGGACAAGTTCTTTCTTTGGACGTACTACAGATGCATATAATGTTTCATAATAACACTGGACTACTTCTGCTCCCACAACATTCCCTGTATTGCACACATTACAATGTATATGTACTTTTTTATCCTGGCCTATCTGCACATCAATGTCCGAAATATCAAACTCTGTATAAGACAATCCATAGCCAAATGGATATAACGGCGTATTTGGGATATCCATATATCTGCTGGTGAAACGATTTTCTGAATTATCTTCTGTAAATATATGTCCGGTTTTTACATCCCAGTAGCTTATGGGCACCTGCCCCACACACCATGGGATACTCACAGATAATTTGCCGGAAGGGTTTAATCTGCCATACACAATATCTATGATTGCTTCAGCTCCCATAGTGCCGGGTCTCCATGCCATAATGACAGCCTTGGATCTTTCCGATATCCTCCGCAGGTCCAATGGTCTTCCTGTAATTACCACAGTCACAATATTACTTGTACGTTCTGCTATTTTTTCAAATAACACCTGCTGTTCCTCCGGCAAAGTCAGAAATGCCCTGCTGGCAGCCTCTCCTGACTGGGACTCATGTTCACCCAGTACACATACAACCGTATCTTCATGGGTTATCGTTTCCAGCCACTGCTCATCCCTTGGCTTGTCAGACAATTCCTGTTCCACCTGCCATACCTTACACTCTTCATCAGAAAGAATATTGCATCCTGTAATACATTCTGCTTCTATCTGCTTTTTTTGCAAAACATCTTCTATTGTTTCAACTGCCTCATGTTCTCCAAAAATTGACCAGCGGCTTAATAGTTCTCTTGACGCTGTATAAGGACCTGCCCAGATAACTTTCTTCTTCCTGCTTAATGGCAGCAGCTTTTCATTTTTCAAAAGGACACAGCTTTCGCCCGCCAGCTGATATGCCTTTTCCCGGTTATGCAAAGTCAGTTTTCCACTCTTTCCAAGACCGGCAAACGGATTTTCAAAAAGCCCCAGCTGATTTTTCATCATCAGGACCCGGAATGCACTTTCATCAACAAACGCTTTCGGGATTTTTCCGCTTTCTACCAGTTTTTCCAGACACAGCATATAAGCAGGACTCATCATATCAATGTCTACACCGGCTTCTGAAGCCTGGATTGCTGCTTCTTCCATATCAGCTGCCACTCCCTGTTCTTCCAGCTGACCTATGGAGCCCCAATCTGAAATTACAGTTCCCTCAAATCCTTCCTTATCCCGCAGAAGCCCTTTAAGAAGTTCCTTATTTCCGCTTATCGGTTTACGGTCAATAGCATTAAAAGCTGTCATGACCATAGCAGGCTTTGCTTTTAATGCCATACGGAAAGGTTTTACATACTGTTCCAGAAATGTCCGCTTGGATATTTCAACATCATTATATTCCCTTCCTGCATTCACTGCCCCATAACCCGCAAAATGCTTCAGGCATGCCGCTATTCCGGCATCATCTTTCTGCTGATAGCCATCTACCATTGCTTTTCCCATGATCCCATTTACATATGGATCTTCTCCAAAGGATTCCATCATCCTTCCCCATCTGGGATCTCTTGAAACATCAATCATAGGAGAAAATGTTGCTCTGAGCCCTTCTGAAGATGCCTCTGAGGCAGCTATAGAAGCCGCCTCAGACACCAGTTCCGGATGAAATGAACACGCCTGCCCCAACGGAATCGGAAAAATCGTCCGACATCCATGGATAACATCTGCCATAAAAAGAAGCGGAATATGATGGGGATGCTGTTCCATATATCTGCTCTGAATATCATAAATTTTATCTTTACCGATCACTCCAAGCACTGAACCGGCATATTGAATGATCCATTCCGGTGGTAACTGTTCGCCAACAACACCGGTGAGTACTGCCTCTTTATCGAAGTATACACCGGTGAGCTGCACCATCTGTCCTATTTTTTCCTGTAATGACATTTCTGACAGCAATTGCTGTAATTCATGTATTTCCATAAATACTCCTTATGTTCAATCCGTTTATTTCTAATGTTCATTTCTCCAAAGAGCACCTGAGCTGTTTTTCTGCTTTTTCAATATAATTGTATCATGCAAGCGGCCTTACGCTTCCTTCCGTAATTCCATTTTCATTAAACGCATCGACTCTCACATACACCGTTTCGCCTTCTACCAGCGCTCCAATATTTTGCTCCGGCATAAAGGTCATGCAGCTGTGATACAGCTTGTCCGGTGCAAAACCCCAGAGGACGTTGTATCCGACAGCGTCTGTCTGTGGCTCGATGATGATGCGCATATCCATAGTTCCGGTCCGCTCTGCCTGGTACTGCGGTGCAGACGGTTTTTCGCCGTTACCGAATCCGAAGACGCGAAGACCGGAGATGCATGGATTCTGATTGTACGGCACTTCAAAAACGGTGAGTTTCAGATAACGGATCTGTACACCCTCTTCTTTTACGACGAAATCATGCGGCAAATTGGTTTCTGCGTCTGATTTATCTGCCAGAACAAAATAGTTTGTTCCATCGGCGGATGCCTCAAGCAGCCATCTGGTCTTATGCTGGCTCGGGTCGATATATCGTTCGCCCTGACGCTCGCCCGGCAGAGGTGCATCGATTTTGTCATCTGCAAAATTGATCTGTACGGCGCGGACATCTTTTACCTCACCAAGATCCATCGAAATCCACTCACCCGGCTGATTTCCGGCTGCGCGCCACCAGGTCTGGATATTTTCATCTGTCGCAAACGACGGTTCTCTGCCTTCTTCCGAGGACGATGCCGTCATTGCTTTCTGATAGCTTAAGAGATACCACTCCGGTTCTGCCCATGGGTCTTCTTTTGCCTGCTCCACCGCCATCGGCCAGTCGCCGAACTGCTGATTACAGAACAGGACACCATCTTTGTCGAAACCTGCCCGCCAGATGCCGACGCGACGCTCCATATCGTGGTTTTTGCTGATCTGCATTGTCGCGGTATGCCACCAGTTTCCATAGCGGTCTTCCATCGTCGAACCGTGGCCTGCACCGCGCAGGAATCCACCCGGTTTATAGGAATATGGATTGTTCTTTGCCAGACGGAACGGGCCAAGCGGGGAATCACTCTCGTAAACACCGTCACCGTAAACGTTGTATTCCGTTCCCGGGCCGGCATACTGGAGGTAATAGGTTCCGTCATGCTTCGTCATCCATGCGCCCTCGATGAACGGTCTCTGACTGAACATAATTTTGGCAAACCCGATCTGCTCCTCCGTCAGATGATCCGCATCTTTTCCCTGTGCTTTCAGAAATTCTTTGAATTTTTCAACAGCTTCTTCTTCACTCAGCGGCATTTTGGAATGATTTTCTCCGACGCGCTCGTATCCGATTTTTTCCGGCTGACCGTAGATCAGTTCTTTTCTCTCGGTCTTTGGAACCATCGTCTCCGGTTCAAGCTCCACACCCCAGATCGGAGTCACGTTATTGCATCCCCAGTAAAAATAGAGCTTTCCGTCATCATCAAGAAACAGGTTCGGATCCCAGAAATCGAAGGTTCCCGGAATACGCTCAAACGGACCGTTTAAGATATCTTTCGTGCGGTAAAAATCGCAGATCGTGCCACGACGGGATGCGCTGAAATACACGTAATCGCCGACCACGCGCACATCCGGCGCATAGTCATACAGCGGCAGGCTGTCCGGCAGACGGTGGCTCTCCCAGTGAACCATATCCTCCGAAACCCAGACGCTCAACGTCATGGACGCAAAAATATAATACTTTCCCTGAAATAAAATCATCGACGGATCGGCGGCCTCGCGGGAAATCTTGTCCTCACCGCTTCTCATATCCTGAATAAACTGGTAACGGTAATCCATATTTAACGGATTGCAGAAATACTGTTTTTTCATCAAAATTCCTCTTTCCGGACAGTACGTAAAAACCCCTGTTCGTACATCCTTTTTTCTTATGATAGAAAAAGTTTAGCATATCCCGCAAAGAAAGGAAATGTTCTGATTTGACTTTTTTGTTGCACTTTTTGGACTGTTTTTTTGTCTCAGGTATTGGACAAATTCCTGTGTTGGATTTATAATTCGTGTAATTTCAAATTGCAGAAAACAAGATCTGCAAGCCGAGTTTTCAGCATGGATCGAGGTTGGAATGGAATGCGGCGATTTTACCCTGATACTGCAATCAGGAGAGAAACGTGCAAAGATAGATTTGAGTCAATTCACAGAAGAAAAACCGGAACCTTTCCCGATAAACACCGTTTTCGTGCCGAAACAGCTTCTCGCAAATGTACTTCAGGCCGGAAAAGAGTTTTGCCTGGGTGCAAAAAATCTGAACCCCACAACGAAGGATTCTGCAATTGGAAAGGGAATCCAGATGATCGCCAGACAGACACAAGAAGTATTTGCAGACTGTCATGACGGAGATACAAACATCCGGGTCAGCACATGGATTGAAAAGCTGCTGGCTGTAAAAGACAATCTTGAATATGGAATTGTCAGTTCGGAAAGAACGACAAATCGCTGGGCCTATATGGATGAAAAACTTCTTATGATGGATTTCCGTACAGCTTTGGCGCAGAATTTATACCAGCTGAATGTCTTACCGATTGAAGCAAATGGTGCAATATTTGATCCTCATATCCATGATGCAGTACACATCGAAGAGACAGACCGGGTGGAAGAAGACAGAGTTGTCGAGGAAATACAGAAAGGCTACTTCTTCGGTGAAAAACTGTATCGACCGACAAAAGTTATTGTTTCTAAAAATCCCTGTCAAAAGTAATGCTCTGAATGCACTTCAAAAGCACCGGCCAAATGGTCGGTGCTTAAATAATGGTTTCATCATCCTGTCAAAAATAATACTCTGCCATGTGTGTCTTGATATATACGAATCAATTTCTCAAACGCACAGATCATTAACCGATATATAAATTAAGGGTGAAGAGGAGCCTGTTTTTAAAGCTCCTCATTACCCTTGACAAACCCTAAAAGAATTTAACCGAATCAACCAAGTCCTGATAAGCTGCGAAGCAGCTATTCAGTTATGAGCAAGTAACGAAGCGGATTGCGAATATCCGCTTTGGCTTTACAGACTGTTCCACAGTACTCCGGAAAATCTGTTTCTTGCAACTCTCACTCCACAGGACTGATTTTTTATGTCATTTCTGTATTTTTTCCTTCCATTTCTGTATTGTTTTTATGAAGACATGCTCTTTTTGCTTTTCATCTTCCTGTGCCTCATACTTAGATAATAAGGAATTAAGTTCCCTGTCCCATACCGAATAAAATCGAACAGTTTTTACTTCTTCCTGTATCGTTTTGATTTGTTTTTGATCTTGTCTCGAAAGACTCCGCATTCGTTTTTCTAGTTCCTTTTTGTAAATAGAAACCCCTTGCGGAAATCTTATATTGCTTGCCTCTCTTTTATCTTCTAACTCTATTCCTTTTCCCGATAAAACTTCTTCACTGTATAGCATTTGTAAAAAGGAGACTGCTTTTAAAGGTTGCTTTGTGTTCTTATTAATTCCTGCATAAAGTGTAACATTTGCAGTGAATCCGCCTTCCTGATTCGGCATTGCAAATACCGTATGAACTGTTTTTTCACCTCCAAGTTCTTCCAAATCATTTAGACTTACTACTCCTGTATCTTTTATTTTCCAGTTTAAAGCTAATGATCTTGTTTTTAATGCTACTGTTTCATCCAAAACTTTTTTTATCTGCTCTTCCGAATATAGAAGTGTTTTTTTCTTATAATCAACCACCTCACTAAATGTATCAAAAAATTGAACCCCACTTCTTTGCCCTACAATCTGTTGAATTGCTTTTTCTTTTTGTCTGGCTAATTCCAGCCAATTTCTTGATATTTCTGTATTTTCCGGTAAATCCTGTGTTGTAAATGCATATAGAAAATAATCGTATGTCATAGGAAGCAGTATTTGTTCCTCATTAGCCATACCTGCAGACAAAATCTTCTCTTCTAAAATATCTATATCAAAATATTTCATGTATGGTTTCAACGAAAGAAAGGTTCCCTGATACATTTCTTTTTTGGGGTCTTCAAAAACAACTACTCTTTGCTCACTCCAAGTCGGATTCGGCCCTTCTGCGAAAAATACATCCGGCCCTTCTCCCGTCGTAATTTCATTCTGGATCTCCTGTACTTTTTCTTCCGAAGCCTGTTGCCCTGATGGGATTACCATTAATTCCACTCCATTATTTTTATATATTTTCTTCCAGGCTGCCACTATTTGAAGTACCGTTTTTTTATTTTCTTCATCAACACAAATTTTTAATGGCATTTCCGTTTTCTCAATTTCAATCTTGGCTTGTGTATCTGCATATACCGTTTCTGCATTTAAGCTCCCACTGACTAATGTGATGTTAATCAGAATCAAACCAAAAATTTCTTTCAACCTTTTTCCCATCATTATGCTACCCCCTATGTTTCTATATAGCACAAGGCTATTGCATGACTTCTGTTTTTTTACATATCATACAACAGCCTTGTGTTTTAACCATTAATTATCATATCCGTGACAAATTGTTCTTGTTTCTTTCACATTAGCAGTATTTCCTGCGTTACAATTTAAACATTTTGTAGTTTTTATTCCTGTTCTATACTGCTTCAAATCAGTTCCCCATGCGTGACCATGAGTACATGTAACTGTACCACTGCTTATCCAGCTTCCCCATACGGTTGACGATGTTATTCTTCCTCCACATCTCGGGCAAACTGTAGCATACGGCATAATTTCTTCATACGCAAAAGTATTCTTACTTTCGATAACATCCGCTTTTGTTACATTGGCAGAAAATGTACTGGCCAACATTAAGGTCATTAGAAAAATGGAAATTTTTTTTCTTTACCGCTTTCATACTTTTCTCCTTAAAAATTTATTATACCTGTCAACGTACATTCTACATTTGTATAATAAAAAAATACCACACTTCCTACTTTTTGTCAATCTTTTTCTACATTTGTCTAATTAATCATTATACCCATGGCAGACTATTTTTTCTTGCCTGATCTTTATCTCAAAAAAATTTCCACATTCATTACACCTGATTTTTTCTACTCCATATCTGGCTTTCTGTAAGTCATCTCCCCATGCATATTGATGTGTACATACTACATTTTTTTCATTTTCCCATGCATTCCAAACCACTTCTCCTTGTACCGCAGCTTTGCATTTGGGACAATTTTCTATATGCGATGATGACCATATTTGTCGCGCTATTTGCATTTCCGAAAAACTCAAAATAATTATTCCAAAAAGAAAAACAGTGACGTATATTCGAAGTCTTTTTCTTGCTAAAAACACATTGTAAAATCGTTCTTTCAGTATCTCTGTTTCTGATACCATTGAAACAACTCCAGATAATTCTTTTTTCGTTTGTTTTGAAGCCACTTTTAAAATAACATTGCAACTATAAATGAGCAAATCCAAAATATTGCACAAAAGAAAGACACCCTCTGTAGAAGGATGTATAATTGAAGTACCAACAAACAACATACTCACTCAAACAAGGGGGTGTCCGTTGCAAACAGTATACATCATTCCAAACATATTTACAATTACCTGAAAGCATTAAATCTCGGATTATTTTTATCCGATGTGTATCTGAACCACTTATTGACCATCATCCTGTCTGTTTTTCTCCGGGGATACCGGGGAAAAACAGTTGATTTCCAAGAAGTCAGCCATTGCCACAGGACAACGACCGCTTATTTCCTGAATCACGGAAAATGGAAGGACGATGCATTGCAGGATGTTTTAAAAAGCAGCATCCTCCAAGCCATTTATAGGGAAGCACAGCGTTCCGGACAACCGATTTACTGTATTGTGGATGATACGATTGCTTCACATACCCGGCCTTCGTCACAGGCGGTTCATCCAATCGAAGCTGCGTATTTTCATCAATCACATTTAAAAGGCTGTCAGGATTATGGGCATCAGGTTGTCTCCGTTATGCTTTCCTGCAACGGGATTACCCTGAATTATGCAGTCATCCTGTACAATCAAGATCAAAGATCCAGATTGTACAGGAGATCGCGGAAGAACTTCCCGCTGCGCCGGTCATTTCCTACTTTCTTTGTGACAGCTGGTATACTACTGCAAAAGTGATGGACCGTTTTATTCGGAAAGGATTCTATACGGTTGGGGCATTAAAGACCAACCGAATCCTTTATCCATGCGGGATCCGTCAAAAAGCCAGTGCATTTGCCCTTCATTTGCGGAAAACAGACCCGGATGTCAGCCTCGTGACCGTTGGCAGCCGTGAATTCTATGTATACCGCTATGAAGGGGAGTTGAATGGCATTCCAAATGCAGCGGTGATCCTCAGCTATCCGAAGGATGGATTTGGGAATCCCAAAGCATTGCGTGTATTTCTCTCTACAAATGCAGAGTTATCCACGCAGGAGATCCTGGACACCTATACGAAACGGTGGCCGATTGAATTATTTTTCCGGCAGAGCAAAAGTAAACTTGCGCTGGATAGTTATCAAATCCGATCCCGTCAGGGAATCCAAAGGTATTGGCTGATCATGTCGTTGGTCCACTATTTGTGCTGTATGCATTCTGGAAACTACTGCACATTCGAAGAGGGATACGCATCCTTGAAGCAGCAGCTAAAGCAGGAACAGTTTGCAAACCTGTACCGCCTCATAAAAAGCAGCGCCTCATTCGAAGAAGCTTTTAAGTTTGTGGGATAAGTTTGTGCAAAATTCGATATTTGCTCATTTATAGTTAGAAATATTAATTGCACAATAAAAACCTTTGCCCTGCAGAGAAGGTAAAAAATAAGAAGTTAAAAATAAGGTCCAGACATTCCTTGGAGTATTTGGACCTCATATGCTTTATTTCACTTTAAAATAGATCTGATATGGTTCGTTACCAATCTCATTCAGCTTTTTGAAACTAATACCCGGATCCTGATTTTCTGTCCGGTAAAAGGTACGGAACTCTCCCCACTGCCGTTCGGTATCAGCAGAAAGCTCATCTTCCGGTTTCTCCGTCTCCAACTTTAAGATACGTTCTTTCTCTGTAATACCTGCCAGTACATCGGCTCCATACCGATAGGCTCCCATGGACGCATCATCCGGCAGAGGGATAAATTTTAATCCGATCGGAAGCAGTACGGTCACTTTGTCATCGTTCCTCCAAACCCTGTTTATCGCGACAAATTTCGCGGTATTATTGGTCTTTACATACAGATCATCGTTTATGTAAACCATTGCGTCTTCCCTGATCCAGTCTGGTATGCGAAGCATCAAATGAAATGGGGTGTCTTCCTGTGTATGTATTGTAAAAACATATTTTCTGAAATCAGGTTTATTCGCATAAGCACTGACTGTTTCATTTATGGTCTGTTTGGCATTGTTTTCCGAACAGGTCATCAGACTTCCGTTCATATAATCCTGATTCTGTGTAAGGCAAATCTTCCGGCCCTGCATTTCAAAAGACACTTGCGAATCGGCATACATAGTCACATACAAGTGATCATCTTCCTGATAATACAAACGATGGTTCCATGCAGCATTCGCCTGTACCATAGTTCCATGACAACAGAAGAAACTGTCTCTTTCTCCGGCCCATTCCTTCCTGCTTGCAGCTTTCATCGGCAAAAAATAAGTTAACAGACCGCCTTCCGGGCAATACGTTTGAGCCATAATACCATTCTGAACATTGTATTCAATGTAATGCATATAGGCAGGATCCTTCGTCTGCCGAAACAAAAATTCTGCCAAACGTATCATGTTATAAACGGTACAATGTTCCTGATTTTTATCACCAAGTCTTGCTTTCAGTTTTTTCATAGGTGTCCAGATTTCTCCCTGCGTCTGGCCACCTGTAGCAAAACATCCCCTGTCTATAACCGCACACTTCCAATATTGTTCAACAATATGCAGCCATTTTTCTTCTCCTGTGACCTCATACGCTTTGGCACAGCCAAGGACTTCCGGAATCGTAGTATTGGCATGCATATTTGTCAATACATCTTTTCCCTCCAATAGTGGTTCAAACAATCTGCTCCTATAATACCGCTGCATCAGAATCTTATATTTTTCCTGACCCGTAATTTCATATAAGTCTGCCCAAACCTCAAGCATACCGCCGGTTTCCATATCCAGAATATCGTCAAACTCTTCCCTGGTATATCTGCCGCTCCATCGATAAAACCAATCCGCCAGTTTATCTGCTATGGAAAGCGCCTTTGGCTGTTCCATCATTCGATATACATCGATCAGCCCCATAAAAAGCTTATGAATATTGTATTGCGGCGCCCAGATGTTCCTTCCCTTTCCTATCCAGTACAAATATTTTTCCGGAATCGGGCATACCCATTCTCCGCCGTTATCTTTTTGGCAAAGCTCCAGTTCTTTCAGAATGACTTCTGTTTTTGCTTTTAACTCTACATCTTCCGTTTCCTGATAATGCAGCGCCGCTGCCGACAACCAATGTCCCAGGAAATGTCCTCTTAGCTGGCAGCTGAGATCTTCCCAGCCTCCAAAGGCTTCTGCATCAGGTCCTCTCCCGGAATATCTGCCTGCCTCATGTAAATAGCTGCGTAATAAATAAGGAGTCTCAAGCTTCATCAAATAACGTTTGTTTGCTTCTTCACGACGGAGAAACTCACCCTCTGTCAGTATTACTTTTTTCCCTGCGATTTCTTTCATTACACACCTCCCGTTTACGTAACCACGACACATCCAGCGCGTCTCATCTGTTTCAGGGCTTACCGCACGACGACACACGTCTCTACCTGTGCAAACGCTTCTGACAGATCCAATTCTTCCGTCACATCCAGCATCGGCGCTCCGTCGATATCAAAATGCACTCTGCGGATGCCGCTGCTTCTTACTCCTTCCACTCCCGGGCGTGCATGATAGGTATTCCAAACGGTGCCATCCTCGTCGGTCACATAAGCATTATGTCCGGTACCATACTCGCTTTCTACACTTCTTGCAGTCAGGATCGGATAATTTCCCTGCTTCCAGTTTTCAGGCTGTAACAAATCCTTTCCTTTTTCGATACTTAATAATCCTACTACATAAGAAGTATCGATTGCCGCTCCTGAGAAGGTCACATACAGTTTATTCTCCCGCGGAAGCGCAAAAGGTCCTTCCACTACAAAGGTATGATTGTTGGACCATCCGTAATCCGGCTTCAATAACACCACCGGGTCTGTCAATAATTTCCAGGGTTCCTGTGGATTCAGCTTTGCAATATAGAGCCACGCCCCTAAATCTTTCGGCAGAAATTGTCTCTGGGACCAGATTACATAATAATCTCCTTCCCATTCAAAACAAGTCATATCCAACGTAATTTCTTTACCCGCTTCACAAAGATCACTGCCGTCCGGACATACGACTCTCTTCGGCTCAGACCAATCTTCCTTACAGGAAGGATTTCCGCCTTCACGCAATTCCATTACATGGCTTTCTTCTTTGAAAAATTCATCCGGAGTAGCTGCATGGAAAATATAAAGCTTACCATTTATCTCATGAAACTCCGGTGCCCAGAGCAGATTTCCAACATGAGGGTAAGTCGTGGAATCCAAAATCAGTTTTTCTTCTGCATTTACCAGCTCCGGAATCGTATCCGCTTCTCTGATATAAAGCGTATGATTATCGTCCGCATCATTCGTTGCAATAAAATAATATTTATTCTTCCACTTCGCCACACAAGGATCGGCACGATAAAACGCAATCGGAAATTCAAAATGTTCCTGATGCACGTTTCCCTTTATCTTATACGTTCCCGGCACTGCAAAATCCACGGTACTCAAGTCCCAATCCACTCTTTTCGCTACCTTTGTACCATCTGTATAGAAAGCCATGGCCCGATATTTTTCCAGTTCTTCTGCACTGGATGCCTCTACCTGCTCAGGGAACTCCATACCACAGTTTACCGGCGTCAGAAGTTTTTTACGCAGTCTGTCCGCCACGCTTTCTGAAATCTCAAGGACATTCTGCGGAACAACCCCTTGAATTTCCAATTTTTCTGCTGCAGGTACTTTCATACGGTCTGCATTGCCTTCTCTTTTCTTTTCTTCCGCTTCTTCTTTCGACAGAAATCCTACTTCTGTATAATCCAAAAAGTCTTTTGTGGTAAAATAAAGAAACTTTCCTGCGCTTTCCGTATCCTCTTCTCCATCGGCGCCGATTCTTTCGGCTACTACTCCAAAACCTCCATCTTTCAATTCCAGGATCACAGGATTTTTCAAACTCCATGGTGTCAAAGAACCATCTTCATTCTCGGTTGCCTTCACAAACAGTACACCGGAATTGTGATTCAGCGCCTGGTAATTTTCACCGTCCTCACTGATCGCCAGGTGCATACTGTATGCCAGTCTCGGATCATAAATTACACTGTCGACAGGTAAACGAGTGTAACTTAGTAAATACGCCATAACTTTCCCTCTCCTTACAATTAATCCCTATTTATTTTTCAAACTGCCAGGATAACACCTCATATTCCTCTCCATAGAAAATCATATACACATCATGTACACCTGTAATACCGGTATTCAAATTTGTCTCAAATTCTGCATAATTTGTACCGGTATTGGCATCGATGGTCAGATAGCCCAGTATATCTCCATTTAATCCATCTGCACGAAGCTGTATCACTCCAACTTCTCCATTTGCATTCTTAATCTCTGCGATCCATTTGGAAGGTGCTCCTTCCCCGAAATCCACACCCTGTACCTTAACAAAAGAACCTGTTTGGATTTTTCCGAGCGCCATGGTTCCCGAACCATAGAAATCAGTAACTGCATCTCCTGCTACTGTACTCATACCGCTCATCACTGCCACTTCCGTTGCACTATGACGCTGATAGGCATCCACATAAGATAACTGTTCTCTGCCCTGAAGGGTCTGATCTATCAGACCAATACTGCCATCCTTCTGCATGGTAAAAGAATCAATATGAGTACAGCGATACCCCTTTTCAATCCCCATATTTCCTTCCAATACTCTGGTGTGATAGGTAATATACCAATGATCCTTAAAAGAAAACACACAATGATGATTGTTTCCGCCTAATCCGAAATATTTCCCCGGATTCTCTAAAATGGTTTCTTTTATGGTGAACGGTCCCAATGGACTTTCGCTTTCCATGCACACAATTTCTCCGCTTTCGAACCCGTATTGATCTGTTCCCGCCTGATCCACATCCCAGTTGGAGCAATAGGTGTAATAATACTTATTATTGTATTTATGTATACCGGAATCCTCAAATACATAAGGCGCATCTATGATTACCGGCTCACCTGCAATGCTGATCATATCTTCTCCCAGTTCCACCACTCTGGCTGTCCCAGGATTGGCAGCCTGCCCCTCAGGAACACCTCCGCCAAAATAAAGATATGCTCTTCCGTCATCATCCACCAGAACTGCAGGATCAAAAATCCATATGACATCTGCACAATTCGGTGTATGATTGTTGATCAACGCTTCTCCTAACGGATCCTCAAAGGGTCCTGTCGGACTATCCGAAGTCAATACGCCAATCCCTCCGCCGGAATTTGCAAAATACAGGAAAAATTTTACTTCTCCATCGATTTCTTTCCATGCCGCTGCCGGAGCCCAAGAATTAGCTGCCCATTTAGCAGCTCCTTTGGAACCCGCTGCATATACTGTACCATGATCTTCAAAGTTCACCATATCCGTTGTTGAAACTACGCTGATGGTATTGATCTTTCCATAAGTATTCTCCGTTACACTTCCATCTGCATCATATTCAAAAGTATCTCCGGTCATATAGAAATAAACCCGATCCTTATAAACCATAGCGTATGGATCTGCACCAAATCTCTGAGTCATGATCGGATTGGTATTGCTCAATGATTTGTACGGCGTAATCGCCTCAATTTCATCAAACAAAGCTTCATATTCTGCTGCTTTGCTCTCTTCCATTACTTTACGGTCCGATGAATCCTCGGCAACATTTCCGCAGGCACATAAAGACCATGCACAGATCATACAACTCGCAATCCCTTTTAACGCATTGCTGGTCCTTTTTTTTCGCATATCTGCTCCTTCCTGACAGTAATTAAATGAAACGATAGAATTTGCAAAATCAAAGTTATCGCTTAAATCATACCAGATTTTGCTCTGTCCAATTCTATCTGTTTTTCTAAATCTTCTTTTCTCATGTATTTCCGGAAAATCCGTTCTAAAATTTTGTTATCCACCCACATGTAAAAGGCTGGCACAAAAATTGCAGCCGGCGGAACCAGAAGAAACAGCGCTGCCGCTGCCACAAAAATCACGAGAAGCAATAATGACCATGATTTATTCATGACCATAACCGCTATACTGTTTTTTATGATCACTTTCGTAGTATTTTCGAAACGCGCCAGATACGGAAACACGTAGATTCCCCATATCGTTATTAAGGCAATCACGATCATGATCATCAGCAGCAAAAACAATGCGTGATCCATGGTTTCCAATGACGTATACAAAATATAACAATCCATTCCGGTCACAAGATACAGGCCCAAAATAATAAGCCAAATGATGATAGCAGATTTAAAGTTTGATTTAAAGGCGCTGAAAAACTCTTTCCAGGCATATCCCCTTCTCTGCCGAACTGCCTTGTGATATGCATAGTAAAACGCAGCGGACGATGCTCCAACTGTAACGATCGGGAGACAGCATGCAATCCAAAGAATACCTAAAAGGATTGCATCGCTGGCCTTTGACATTGCAGTCATGAATTTATTATCCCAATTAAAAAAATCACTCACAATTGTTTCTCCTTTTTAAAAAACAGATCACCAAAAAGAAAAATATCCCGGATGTCTGTTACGATATAAGACTCAGAGTACATCGACCACAAAATAACTGCCACATTCACTTGCCTTCTCTTTCCTCATAAGAAAGGCTCTTAAACATGGCATATCCATCTGCCTCTTCTCCTTCAGCCACTGCATAGATACCTGCTGTACATCCTACAAACCCGCCTGCTACTTCTGTTGATAATGCGCGAATATCCACATCTTCTGCCAGAATAATCTCCCTCTTACTGTCTTTCATTCCCACAGTCGCTTTCAACTCATCTATGGCAATAGAAAGCACCACTTCTTTGTCTTCCACAACCGCGGAGCCAACACATTGATCCATTCCTTTTTCGCACAGAATTACGTCCGCTTTGCTGTCACCTACTTCAACGCGTAACTGATATTCATCACTCTGTACGACTGCAATCCCGGCTCTTCTTGCCGAAGTAAGACCATCTGTTTTCAAGCATGCTTCTACTTTACACCTGTGATGTTGCTGTCTGATGGCAATGTAAGACGGGCTCGCTTTCTCTTTCAGTGTAACAGGACTGAAATGCAGATTCAGACCTTTTTCTGTTAATTGATACATATTTTCTTCCGGATTTCTAAGGAACAAAAATTCATCTCCAAGAACTTTCATATTGGTAAAATCATATTCCCTGCTGCTTCCCGGTACACAGGTCTTAGCACCTGTTCTGTATGTGTAGGAATTTACATCCGTTTCCGGTCTCCACTCCGGCAGTTCGATCTCTACGGTATCTGTCAACATTCCTGCACCTGGATTTACAACGGGCCAGTCATTCTCCCAAACCACTTTCGCAAGGAATGTTTCCCGTCCCATCGTGGTATACCCTTCCTTGGGTCTTACTGCCAGCATAGTCATATACCACTCACCTGCAGGTGTTTCAATCAGATCTGCATGTCCTACATATTTAACAGGATAGTCACGCCCAAGATGTCTATGTGTCAAAATAGGATTGCAGAAATTATTTTCATAAGGTCCCCAGATATTTTTGCTTCTGCAAACCGTTACCGCATGATCAGGTCCTGTACCGCCTTCTGCGTGCATGATATAGTAATACTCGCCTTTTTTATACAGATGAGGACCTTCCGGCCATACGATATTTTTCATGGCGCCATTCCACACATTTTTGTGTTCACCCACCAGTTTCATGGTTTTTACATCAAGTTCCTGGATCCATATATACCAGTCACCATCATATTTACAGCCTTCCGGATTGGGATGAGTACCAATATAATAACATTTTCCATCCTCATCAAAGAACAGACTTGGATCGATGCCGTCTGCTCCCTCAATATAATATGGCTCAGACCATGGTCCTTCCGGATTTGATGCTGTTACGATATAATTGCCGCCATAAGACACATTCGTACAGATTACATAAAAAACGCCTTCATGATACCGGATCGTGGGCGCAAACAATCCTGCGGAGTGCCCTGCCTCTTTCAAAGGCAATTGAGATTTTCTGTCCATCACATTGCCAATCTGTTCCCAATGTACAAGGTCTTTGCTGTGCATGAGAGAAAGCCCGGGAAAATAAGCAAACGTTGAATTGATCAAATAATAATCTTCTCCCACTGCACAAATGGAAGGATCCGGATAAAATCCTGGCATAATAGGGTTTTTTGCAATTACTGTCATGAAAATTTCTCCTTAACTTCAAGAAAAGGGGCTCCCAGAAACACCCCCTTTCAATTTATTTATTTGCTTCTTCCAGATAAGACGCCCAGGTATTTCTGATTGCCTCAGCCGCCTGTGCCGGAGTATTATCTTTGCTGATACCCCAGAGTAAATCTGCACCAAGATCCAGATTCGGGATCATATTATTGTAGGTGACTCTTCCGTTTTCCATCAATCTTGTGATCGTCAAGTCAACAGACTCTGTATCTCTGAAAGAATCATAATATCCTGACAACGCATCGTTATAATCTTCATATCCAGGAACCGGATCTGTATAAAGATCATAAGCAAATGCAATCTTCCATGCTTTCTCGGCATCATAGCAAGCCGGGATTACATACACGTTGTCGCTGCGGATGTTGGTATAGTCATCTGCTGCAGGTCCTTTCGGGAAGCACACAAAACCGAAATCGTCTTCCATGTTCGCCCAGTCACCGCTTGCCTGATAAGCTTCACCGGCGATAAAGGCGCCTTTGCCATTCTGGAATGCTTCTACCCAGTAATCCCATTCGCTTCCCTCAGGCTGCGGATAGTCATAGGTGTCCAGCATTCTAAGAGCCCAGTTTAATGCATCTAGCGTCTCATTGGATTCCAGATCATTGTAATATTTTCCATTTTCATCCATAGCGATGTAATCGCCATAATTGGATGCAACAGCTTCATTATAGAAGGTGGAACGAAAATTAACCATTGCATAACGGTCAATCACACCATCGTTATCGGTATCCGCCTGAACCTGTGAACAGAGTTCTTCGAATTTATCCCAGGTCCATTCTCCATTTTCCTGTAATTCGTAGATGGAATCTGCTGTAATTCCGGCTTCCTCCAATAATCTCTTATTAAAGTATATGCCGCCTTTCGGTTCTGGAGCAATACCTCTCATACCATAAATCGCATCACCCTTAGACATCACTTCATGAACACCGTTTGCCTGCCATTTCTCTTCAGAGAAATCCAGACAGTCCAGCGTAGACAAGTCATACATTAAACCGCTGTTCAGTGCAGCTACTAATTCGCTGCCCGGGCGAAGCGCAAATACATAATATTCATCTCCACCGCTGGTCGCATAATTTAAGAAATCTTCAGGAGTTGAACCCCAGTCGGAAATAGCCATTTCTTTGATCGTAAAGTTATACGTTTCCTGAATCCAGTCGCGATATTCTTGACGTGCCTCTTCATAAGCGTTGTTCGGTTCTTCTTCTTCGCTTGGAGTCCACCAGTCACGGATGACAACTTCAATTCCTCCCAAATCAATAGGATTTCCTTCATCATCAGTAATGACCGTATACTTTTCAGAATCATCTGACTCTTCCGAAGATGTACTGCTCTGAGGAGCATCATCGGTGTTCTCTCCGCAGGCAACCATAGATACTGACATTGCAGTTACAAGCGATGCTGCGATTAATTTCTTTACAAATCTGCTTTTCATTTTTTTCCTCCTTTTTTCTTTATATGATTCCTTTTTCATTCACCTGCACTTTCTGGGACAGCAAGTTCCTTTCAGGAATAATATACAAAATAGTTCTTTGCGTTTTACATCTTAATACCCGAAGTGCTTAAGCTTTCCACAAAACCTTTCTGTGCAAAGAGATATAAAATCAGCAACGGTACAATTACCATCAAAGTACCTGTAGATGTAATACAGTTTGTATATCCGATAGATGCTCCTGCCGGATTTCCCAAGGTATTTACAATATAAAAATCCAGCCGGTCCGCGATCATCGCTAACTGCGTTGAAAGAAGTTTTATATTGCCCAGGAACATCTTGGAATAAAATTTATCTGTCCACTGCCATACGAACGCAAACAGGAAACAGGATGTTAAAATCGGTTTGGCATCCGGAAGCATAATTCTTACGAATGTCTTCAAGGTGCCGCATCCGTCCACGTATGCCGCCTCTTCCAATTCCTTAGGAATATTGCGGAAGTACTGGCGAATCATAAATATGTACAACCCGTTTTTCAATCCCATACACCCTGCACTCATCAGATAATATGGCAACACCGAATCTCTCAAATTCAAACTCGATCCTGTCACGGCCTCTATAATTCCAAACAGATCAAAATATCTGAAATGCAGATATAAGGATGTTGAAATAGTCTGAGGCGGTACGACAATGACCAGCATAACACATAAGAACCAGAACTTCTTCAGCGGAAAATCAAATCTGGCAAAACCATAACCTACCAGTGTACATACTGCGATCTGCAGAACAGCTATTGTCAGCGAGACCACAATCGTGTTTATGATCGAAGTCCCATAGGACATAAACTGTGCAGCCAGTTCATAATTTGCTTTCGTAAAATGTTCCGGTATCGCAATGATCATAGGATTATACAAATCTTCCTCTGCCATAAAACTGATAGAAATTTTATTCAGTATAGGCTGTAAGATCATAAAACACATACCGAATAACAAAGCTGCTCTTGCAATTTTATAGACAATATTTCGCACAGTCTTTTTTAATAAATACCCCTGAGATCTTCGATTTCTTTCCCAGAAACCTATTGTTTGATATGCTGTTTTTGTCTTCTTACTCATAGTAGTAAACCCCCTTTGAGATAATGAGTGAGCTTATGCCTATGATGACCATAACGATCAGGAAATACACCCACGCCAGGGCCGATGAATATCCATAGTTGATCTGAACGATCATTTCATCACTTATCTTTTCCATTACCGCATTATCTGACCTCATACAGAAATCTATGATGGTATAAATCCAATTTACCAAAAACAGAGAACTGATCATTGGGAACGTGATCTTCCACAGACTTTCCCATTTCGTACATCCTTCAATTGCAGCCGCTTCATACATACTTTCTGAAATTGTCTGCAATCCTGACAGGAAAATAATAATCTGAATACCCGAAGCAATAGCTACATCATAGATACCATCCACAATATCGAAGACAACCTCAAAGATTTTGGAACCCATACCGGAAGTCATCAGTATATCCTGAATGGCTACCGTAATACTGTTGCTGGAGCCATTTTCCTGGATCATATCCTGCACACTGGACAATAATGCATTATTGGATTCCACCCCGAGTATAACGCCGGAAGAAAGGATCACAGGCAGGAAGAAGATTGCTCTTACAAAAGCACGTCCCTTGAATTTCTCATTTAAGATCATTGCCACAAAGAAACTAAATACCATAACAGCCAGTGCATTGATACACATGCTTCCAATTTCTTCTACCAGCATCTGATTAAATTCCGGATCCACAGTAAACGCTCTGATATAATTTGATAATCCTGCAAAAATATTTTTAAAACCACCCGAATCTACTTCCACATTACAAAAGCTCATGTAAAGCGACTGAAAAAAAGGCTTTACCATAAACATTGAAAATCCCAGAATAAACGGCATGATAAACAAGTATCCGGATATTGCCTTACGCCTTTGAAGACCCCTCAATTTCTTCTGTTTCTTCATAGTCAAATCCTTTCTAATCTTCCAATAAATCTTGTTTCGGTTTATCGAACCACAACATAATCTCTTGCAGGAACCACAGTTCCATCGTCTGCCTGCAGCTCATCATAACTGTAATTTACATAAACCTTCGTGCCGTCCTCGTAAATCGTACAAGTCAGTTCACTCGTTACATACTCATGTCCCACCATCTTCTGGTTAAATGTGTGACCCAATTCCTCATTGTATCGAGTATATATCTCCAGCATTTCATCATGCCATGCGGAATAATCTGCACCAAAATACTCTGTATATAGCGTATTCTGTAACTCAAATGCTGATTCTTTCATAAAAGTAAAAGCTAAACCGGCTCCATACTCCGCAGAATTCAAAAGCTCGTTCTGTGTATTCTGTGTCAAATTGAGCGCTTCTCCGGTATAATTGACATAGCCATGAATTGCCAGCTGATAAAATGGAATTTTCTTATCAATGATCGAATATTCGGTACCTTCCAGATCCATATTTGTGACCATATCCGCATAAGCAACTGCATAATCATTGCCCATATTGATCATTATATCCGTTCCATTATCATCAAGGCTCTTCAGCTTTTCTGCCTGCTCTTCCATTGCCATCTGTCTGCTGGTAGGATCTTTCTGGTAAAAATCAGAGGATAATTCATAGCCTATATCACTAAAAGAAACACCTGCGTGATAACCATTTGCGGCATCTGCCAGATTATCCATCATTTCATATACCAGATCAGCCTTTAACAGATAGAACGGATCTCTGTCTTCTTCTGCCTTTTCGTAAGTGACTGTGTCATACACATTCAATTTCGCGCTCTCTTTGCTTACAAATTTCGCTGCATCTGTATAAACAAAGAATCCATCCGTGATACCACTGTCCATCGCATAATTTGTAATGCCATTGAGATAAACGGCAATGCCCTTTTCTTCTGCTGAATCGATCATGTTCTGCAAATCCTTTTTGCTTCCCAGATCAGAGATCAGATTCACCGAATCCAGCATTTTCTGCTGTACTCCGCCATTCATCCAGCCGGACAGCTTCACAGACATATTACTTAAACCTTCCCCATAAAGTTCTTCCACCATCTCCTGGGCTTCTTTGTATGTGGTCAGTTCCAACGGACTGGACACCGGAACACCAAATACCTGTTTGACTTTATCTACCGCTCCGATAATTTCTAAAGCTACCGGAGTTTCTGTATCGTCATTCACCGTAAGGTAATCGCCATACTTATCTTTCAGATAACTGCGATAGTCCTCCGCCATATCTACATAGTCCCCGGAATCAATAAAGCTGTATCTCTGTACGATTCCTTCCCCCTCGGCAGTTCCATCTTCGTATACGAACATGGACTGCGTACTTCTGTCTGAAACATCGTACTGTTCCCTGTGCAATACAGAATATACTGCATTCACATAATTGTAACTGTGGCTTCTTCCACTGATATCCGCCTGAATGGATGCATACGGCACCCCATCTTCAAGCATACAGATAAAAGAGGAATCATTTTTCGACTCGCCAAAAACATTGAAATAGGTTCGCGTATCATGAACAACGGCGTCTCTGTCCTGTCCCATATCCCAGCCATATACATTTGAATAATAACTGTTTTGGCTGGTCTTACCGTTATTAAATTCGATCAGTGCGCCACCGCCTTCGGGCACAAATAAGAAACCTTCATCTGTTGTTCCGGACGCTCCAAAATAAGGAAGCACGCTCAAATAATAGATGGGATAATCCTCTTTATATTCCAGATCGTCAAATGGGACCTCCACGATCAGATCATCTCCGTCCAAACGGTAAATCACACTTACATTAAATACCGATTTTTCTGAGACTTTTTCCTGCTTGTCTTTTTCCTTGTCTTCCACATACTCTTCATAGGTATACCCAGCTTCTTCAAAATACTGCTGCAGTTTTGTTTGAATACTGGCTTTTACATTATCACGCAGGACATAGATCACCGTAGTCTCCATCGATGGATAACGTGCTGTCAATTCATCTTTTGCAGCCTTATCACTCTTGCTAAGATCGTTGATGTCCAATTTCTTATAATATTCGCCAATCATAAGGCTTTCTCTCTGCCCCATTTTGCTCAAATATTCTTCCATACGATCCTCTTCCATAACAAGAGGAACCACATATTCCTGTTCCAGATCACCGATAGAATAATTCACCTTGATATAGCCATCGCCGGTTTCAATCTCATAAATACCTTTTGCAATACTGTATTCATAGTTATCAAGAAGGGCATCTACACCATTCTGAGTGCTATAAGTTAAAAGCACTGTGGACTGCAGTTTATTTTTTTCAATCTCAAGGGCCGCACTGTCTTCTGCAGCTCCCTCCGGATTGGAAGTCCATGTTTCTCCGGTCTCTTTCATCGTAACAGAAAACTGAGTAGTAAGAGAATTCATGGAAAACAGCAATTTATCATTTTCCAGAGTAATCTCCGTTTCCTCCCCTTCATATCCGTTTACTCTGACAACCTCTTCCGGTTCTGCTTCTCCCTGCGAAAAACTGATGACCAAAACACCTATCAGGATAATAGCAAGGATAATGAACGGAACGATCAGACTCTTTAACTGCCTGAAAAGCGCAGCCTGAAATTCTGCCTTTCTAACTGATTTTTCTTTCTTCATGTCTCTTCTTCCTCCAACCTGCTACATTCTGAATAGAATCTCACGTATCAAAGATATGAAATATGACACGCCCTGGCTAATCATACTGAAAAAAATCAACAGAATAAAAACCATTACAAGCATTGCAAAGATGGTTGCTATGGTAAAAAGCACTGTTTTACTCACCGAATATTCATGGATCTGCATCATGGCTGATATAATCAGCAAGGCTGCCCATACAATTGATAATCCGCTCAGTACCGTGTAGAACGCACCTTCATCCACAGTTACCATATTGCTTAAAATAATCAGTGGAAATTGAATGAGCGGATATGGCGTTAATGCATAACAAGTTGCCATATATATCTGATTCAGACGTCCCTTACCATTAAACAACGTTGTCAATGCCCAGTTTCCCACACACCAGAGAGCAAGAGGAAAAACGATACTCGCTATATGGATCAGCAGATTTTCCTCCGGCCAATATACCTGATTAAACAGGAAACTTGTATACTGCAACTTAAATAGATTAGCAAGCAATGTTAAAAGCAATATGGTATTTGCCGCTGCTATGGATCCTCTCTTTTCATGAGTCAAATCCCAAAATCCATCCAACGGATGTGTAATGCAATATAGGGCAAACTTCAATGTTTCCAAATAATGTTCATACGTTTCCTTTTTTTTCAGTGAAGCTAACATGCCTGCCTCCGTTCTGTTTTTCATATCCTATTGCTTATAATCTCTAAAGATATCTGCCTGATCAATTTCATGCTTGATCGCTTTTATTTTACCCACCAATAACGGGATACAAAGCACTGCGAATACTATGATAAAAATAACACCGATATGCTCTTCTACCCATTCCTTACGATACTGCTTAAATGCCTTTGAATAGTTTTCATCGTCCCATTTCAGTCTGAAATAATCCAATGCTTCTTCATATTCTTCCTGGCGAAGCAGAGAACGTCCGATACCGATGTATGCACGATCATAGTTACCATTCAACTCCAGAACTTTCTGCCAGCTGTCACCGGACTCAGCATACTCACCTGCCTGAAACTGATCGATCGCCTGATAAATATACTTACCAAATTCCGTAGGTGTAAATATCGCCAGACTGTTGTCCTGTTGATCCAAGACCAGTAAATCATATCCCATATGATCAATGGCGCTTGGAAGTTTGAAATACCCGTCCATATTACCGTTTCCGCCGAACGCAAACAACATACGCCCCTGATCGTCATAAGCAAATAAACGGCCTCTTACTTTATCTAATCCCACATATACATCATTATCAAACGCTGTGATATCTGTGATCAAAGAAGGACCGGAATATCCGCCGCCATCCCCCCAATAGATATCACCAATAATATGCCATTCACCATTTCGGATCAGAATATCGCTTCCCATCATATTCAGGCGGCGAATTGGATCTGCAGTCCCATCCTCCAATGTTGACTTTGTAACATGAGTCGTACATGCATAAATAAATCCTTCATAATCCATATAAATGTTGTCGTATTCGGTTGGTACAAAAGATTCCATCTGTTCTCTCTGTGCCTGTGTAGCAAAGCGCTTCCAGATGTAATCCGTCCAATCATAGGTGACTTCCGTAGCTCCTATAAAACCGGAAAATTCCCCGTCTGCTTCGAATTTGATCAAGCCCTTATTCACATTGGTTGCCACACAATATACACGGCCCGCAGTATCGATCGCAAGCTTGTAAGGCAGGAAACTTAAATCCTGGTCAAAAGTAGCATCCACAGGCTTTGTAAATTCCATGACGTAATTCAGATCCATATCCAGCTTCAATATCCGGCTATTATTCGTGTCAGCAATAAATATGTAACCATCATCTGTAACCGCCACATCCTGCGGAGAGGAAAAGGTTTCCGGTCCCTCACCGCCCTTAAAGCTGTCAATCACACGAATCAATTCCAGAGTCTGGGAGCCGGTTCTTTGAATTTCCAGAATTCTGTTATTACCGGTATCGCAGATATAAATCATATCTTCATACACAAACAAACCGGATGGGGTTTTCAATCCTGTCTCCAGACCAAAATCTACGGCTGAATATACACCAGACACTTCATATGCATCCGGAGAATACTGTATATCTCCCCAGTAATCATAGTTGTACGTATAACCCTCATCTGCATAAACTGCCATAGCGGAGCTTAGTGCTATCATCATACCGATCAGCAGTGCGCTAAGTCTTTTCATTGTTTTTTTCATAACCTGCACCAACCTCCTTAATCTTTCAAACCGGAACTTGCCATTGTCTCCAGGATCTGACTTTCTGACAATATGAAAATAAGGATCGGTACTGCCATAACTACTACCGTAACTGCCGCTGCCTGACCGGTTCTTGCAATACCACCGCTCTGAATCTGCTGCAAAGCATAGACCAGGGTTTTTTTCTCCTCGGAATAAATGAAAGTCGCCGCCTGATTATTCCAAAGTCCCTGTACAGAGAAAATAATCATTGTCAGCCACGCCGGTTTTACATTCGGCATTACGATACTGATAAATACCTTCCACTCATTTGCACCATCAATCTTGGCCGCCTCGATCAGAGACATTGGTAATCCTTCCATAAACTGTTTCATAAGAAACAATCCCATGGGAGACGCAAACGCCGGAATAATAATTGCCCAGTATGTATCAATCCATCCCAATTCGTTGATGATCAAATAGTTGGGAATTGCCGTTATATAACCACTGAACATCAACGCGACTGTAACGAGTTTGAAAAAGGTCTTTCCCCCGGGAAAGTCATACTTCGCCAACACGAAGGCAGCCATGGATGCCAGGATCAGGTGTCCCGCTGTACCTACAACCGTAATAAATACCGTATTGAACACATATCTGGGAAATGTAACCCAACTCTTTCCCATGGTTACAAATAAATCTGAAAAGTTATCCAGTGTAGGATTCTGAGCAAAAACCTTTGGCGGAAACATAAACAACTCATCCAGCGGCTTCAATGCATTGTTAATAGCAAACACTAATGGAAATACCATCATTAATGCTACCAGTATCAAAAAGAAGTAGATGATAAAATCTCCAATCCTGGAACGATTCGGCTGTCTTCTTTTTAATTTTACTAAATTCTTTTTTGTCACATTTGCTTCTTTTTTCTGTTTCTTCATATCAGGTTCCCACTCTTCTTAACATGCTTTGAATTGCCTTATTACACAAAATCATAATCAAAAACAACAAAGTTGCAATTGCAGATGCATAACCCATTTCAAATCGGGAATAGCCGTAGTCAAACAAATGGGTGACAACTGTTCGCGCTGCATAATCTGTACTCGGATAGCCGCAAAGCGCCATGGTTACATCGCAAACACCAAAGGACTGAGTAATGGACATTACCGCGCCAAATAACAACATCGGTTTCATATTCGGCAGTGTGATGTACCATAATTCCTGCCAACGATTTCGAATACCGTCCACATAACCTGCTTCATACTGAGCACGGTCAACCCCCTGCAGACCTGCTACAAAGGAAAGGAAGCCGGTACCCAAACTCATCCATAAAATAACCAGCATACAAATCGGAAGCATGTAATCCGGATCCGTCAGCCAGAGGATCGGCGAATTAATAATACCCATATTCATCAAAGCTGCATTTACATATCCGTATGCGTCGCCTCTGAAGAAGATAGAAAAAATAACGTACGCGTTGCCCGCAATGGAAGGAGCATAGAACACAACAACAGCAATCGTTCGAACCCATCGTGGCAATTCGTTGATCAGCCATGCAAACAGGAAAGAGGCGATATAGCCCAACGGTCCTGTGATAACAGCAATGACAAACGTATTTTTTACACCGATCAGAAATACATCATCCTGTAAAATTAAGTTGATATAATTCTGCAGCCCGACAAACTTGGGAGATTCCAGAATGTTGTAATAAGTAAAACTGTAAAAAATAGAGGTTATAACCGGCAATATGTAAAACAAGGCAAATATTATTGCATACGGCGCCAGAAACGCATAACACATTTTACTCATTTTGGCCTTTTTTATCGCAACCTTCATATTATGCCTGCGCAACATGAAATATCTGCGGATATATTCTTTCATTTCTTACTTACCTCCTATTCCAACGGCAGACCAAACTCTGAACGTTTCTTGGCAATTTCTTCATTAATGGTAATGGTATAATCAATAATTGTCTCTCTCGGATCTTCCTGGTCATTAATAACCTTTCGAACCGCATTTGTTATATGCCGTCCCGTATAGTATCCGCCAGGGATTTCACGAATTCCTACCGTTTGACGCCACTGCTCTGTTAATACTTCAATATCATCTGCAGTCCATGCCAGCTGGCTGAACGCATTTATATTTGCGGTTGCATATCTTGCAGAAGATCCGAGCAACGCTTCAATTTCACGGCCAAAACGTACCTGCGTGTCCGAACTTGCCCACCATTTCATGAATTCCCACGCTCTCTGTTTTGTATCCTCATCATCAGAAGCAATCATCATTGTCCCACTGCCGGTAATAAAGTCGGAACGATCGATGTAAGTATTACCATTTTCATCTGTTTTTTCAGTACCAGGAATTAATGTAAAGTCCCATAAGCCTTTAATCTCCGGCGCAGATACCATCAAGGTATTGTACGTCGAATAGCTCGCAATACCGATAGGCATTTCACCAGAACGGAACCGGCTGACAAAATCAAAATAGGTAGGAATTCCATAATCCGTAAAGAATCTGGTATATACATCAAACGCTTCAACACCCGCTTCATCGTTGATCTCAGCTTTGGTTCCTGCTTCGTTGTACAAATCTCCGCCGTACTGGTATAGCAAACTGAAATATAAGGACAGGTCTGCTGCGTTGGATGCAATCGTTGTGCTGGCGCTTGCGCTGCCGCTGCTGCCTGCCGCCGATGGAATGCCGATGGACATATTGTTGCCCTGAATGGTAGGAAGCATTTCAATCAAATCCTGCCAGGTCTGGGGAACTTCCAGTTCCAATTGTTCCAAAACATCGGTTCTATAGAACATCACATTAAATGTCTGCGTTTCAGGAATCGCATAAATTGCACCGTCGAGGCAATACTGTTGATATGAACTTTCTGTATAGCTACTCAAAACCTCTTGATAATCTTCAAACTGAGTAAGATCTTCAGCTGCTCCACGAAGCGCATAGTTCACAGGCTGGTCAGCTCCGACGGAAAGAACCACATCCGGTCCTCTTCCTGCCATAACTGCACTCAGCAAAGCATTAGCCGCTACAACTTCCACATTGACCTTAATTCCCGTATCAGGAGTAAAGGTATCGTCCACCATGGATTTCAAAATAGTGCCCTGGTCACGACCGCTCAGGATCCAAACCGTAACTACTTCTTCATCATTCTCCTCATAGACATCACCAACCGCATCATAGTCAACGTAGAAAGTTGCCGCAAATGCTTTGATCTCATGCCACATTTTAGAGAAGAAGTTCGCTTCGTCTTTTTCCGGTTCTGTATCTGTGCTGGTAATTACCAGATAATCGATATCCAGTTTCGTTTCACCCATATTCAGAACCGCAGTACCGAGAGAAGTAATATTGTCTTTAAATGTTGTAAACTCTTCCGTAATCTTGTTCGGCTTTTCTACAAATCGCTCCAGCTGCTGCGCAAGAGTCTGCGCCGTCGCAATCTTATCGGCTTTTTGTCCCGTATAAGCAACCATTTCATCTACAATCTTGTAGAGGCGTTTGGATTCCAGATCCATAGCTTCCATCACTTCCGGATATACCTGATCAATATTGTAATCGCGGTATTGATCCGGCGTTGCTCCGGTATATACCAAAAGTTTCCTGTAAATCTGATTCAGACGATAAATAGAATCTTCCAGTTCTTCCAGCAGAATACCGGAACCGCCCAATGTAGCTTCCAGACGAATGGTATGTGTTCCTTCTGTAAGATAAATTTTATACGGATTTCCATCTGCATCTGCGAGAGTCAGATTGTTCCAGTCATTCTCATATTCGAAGGAAATCTCTTCCATTTCTTCAAATGGGATTTCTCCATCGATATATACCGTTCTGGAAGATACACTGCCGCGGGCATAATTCTGTCTTCCCTTAACAGTAATATTGTAATAACCGTCCTCCGGAACCGAAAACTCCCATTCGATCCACTGGCCTGCACTGCACCATGTTTCTCCGCCTACATAATTCAGAATTGTATTCGTCACACTGTATGGCTGAGTGTTCGGCGCCGATTTGTCATATTTCGCATACAGAGATGATTCTGATCGTATCGTCGAATCCTCTCCCTGTACCACCTGCACATAATTAATATTGGTTTCTGAATTTCCTTCCCCCGGACAGTTTGCCAGATATTCTTCGTATGTAACGGAATCATCGATTGCAGCCAGTGTGAGTTTTTTCAAAACCATGGGTTCGTTTACACCTTCCATGGTGATCGTATTCTCTCCGGCTTCAAAATAAAACTGATAAGGATTTATGATATATCCCATATCATCTTTGCAGAAAGTGCTCTGCCATTTGTAAACTTCCACCTGCGAAGGACGAATTTCATTTCCCTGATTGTCTACCTTAGGTTCTGAGGCGTCTGTCCAGGTTCTTGTAAAAATAATGTTTCCCGCATCATCAAACGGAAGTTCTCCATTGATGTATACAGAACGTTCGATCGCAACCCCTCGGGACTCTACTGTTATATACTCCAGATAAAGGTTGTAGAAACCTGCCTCAGGAACATTTACCTTCCAGGTAACCGTGGATTCCGTATCTGTATAAAGAGCTTTCTCTTCCCCCTCATAATTTTCATATACTTCTACGCCTTCCCCTTCCATGTAAGCAAACAGATCCACTTCTATATCTTCGGCAGGACATGCTGCATCTTCATGGGCATTCAAATACTTTGTATATGTACCTTCTCTGACGGCGCCTTCTACATCAGCGCTCAAGTCGACCCCTTCATATTTCTGTTGAAAATTTTCCACCGGTCTCAAGTTCAATAATACACAAATAACAAGTACTATCAGGACACCGATTATAATAATTGCTTTTTTTACAGACCCCTTCATAAATGCCTCCATGACTTCTACCAAAATAATAGTAATAATATATTTGTCTCTTGTATTTGTATTTTACTATGATTTTTAACATATTGCTTCTTAGTTTTTGCTATTCGTTCTTCATCCTTTGCTCACTTTTTGTTCAAATTTACTTTTTATCTATTTATTATTGCCTTATTTGCGTCAAAATGTTACACTTATCTTATAAAATCATTGTGTATTTCATTTCTTTTTTGTGCTTTATTTATAATATTCACCAAATTAGGCGAGCGCCAAAAAACGCAAAATTTAATTATTCTTATTTTGCTATTATAGGAGGAAGTATGACGAAACTTTTTAACGGAAATCATTTAGATCTATACAGTATCAACAGCGATTTTACCGGTTCCAGATATTTCACAATAGATCAGGAAGAAGTAGAATTCCATAACGCTACTACTATACGCATCTGGTTCAATGAACAATCGGCGGACTTCCCTTCCCACTGGCATACCGCCATGGAAATTCTGATGCCGGTTGAAAATTACTACGATGTCATCGTTAACGACAGCAGCTATCACCTGCTGCCTGGTGAAATTTTAGTAATTCCTCCCGGCGAACTCCACGAACTGATTGCTCCGAACGAGGGGAAACGATTCGTTTTCCTGTTTGACATCACTTTAATTACCAAACTGAAAAGTTTCTCCGGCATTCAGTCCCTCCTGGCGCAGCCGCTTTATGTCACTCCCGAAACTTATCCTAAAATTTACAACGACATATACCAGTTGCTTACGCAGATGTGCAACGAATATTTCAGCCAAAAAGAATACAGCGAACTGATCATTTACTCTCTGCTTATCAATTTCTTTGTCAAATTTGCCTACAATCGCATCAACGCAGAAGCTTTGTTTCCAAAGGTTCAATTAGATAAACAGAAAGAATATATACAGAAATTCAACGCTCTCATGACCTACATAGACACGCATTATACGGAAAATTTAGATCTTGAGACCGTTGCCAAATCTGTCGGTTTTAGTAAATATCATTTCTCCAGACTGTTTAAGCAATATACTAATTTCACTTTTGGAGACTACTTATGTTACAGACGCATCAAAGCCGCTGAAGAACTTCTGGCCAACGCTGACCTCTCCATTACCGAGGTTGCTATCCAGGCAGGATTTCCCAGTATCTCCACTTTTAACCGGCTCTTCAAGCAGCACAAAAGCTGCACTCCCAGCGAGTATCGTTCCAAAGAACATACTTTTCATAACCCATAAAGCAAAACACCCCCAAACCCTGCCGCTTGTGCAGATGTTTGGGGGTGTTTTATTTTACGACCGCAGTGCATTTAAAAATTCATTCCTGTGTATCTTTTGTTTTCCATTCGACAAGTATTATCTGTATATAAATTCAGAAAATCCCGCACTGCCTCCAATTTCCTTTGTAGCGTATATGAACAATCCAAACCGACAGCCGGTAAAATGATCCATCTTGAAATACAGCTTCTGGCTGATTCCTATCTGTTTCCAACCTTCTCCTGCATCATAATAGAATCTTGCTTCATCTTTCATGTTTTCAAATTCTGCTTCCACCCTGAATTTCACGTGATCTGTATGGATTTCCACTTCTTCCTGCAGAATGCCTGCCTGCGTGTCCTTCTCCATTCCCTGCAGAGATGCGTTATCCGCCGGGCGGTTCTTCATTACTGCAAACAATTTTCCGTTCTTCTTTGTGACAGCCACAAGACCGTAACATCCCTGTAATGCACAAAGTCCTGCATAATCACCGTCTTTCAGCAAAGAAGCATCTACCGTTACCTCCCCAACACAGCCCGGAAAACGCATTCTCTGCGTCAGGGTATTTTTCGCCTGTGTTACATTTTTGCAGAGCTTATCCGTGGTAATTTCCACTGTTCCAGTCTCGAAATCTCTTTTGATCAGAGACAAATCCGGTTCATGGTTGATCTGCCAGCAGCTTTTCAACCCAAAACTGTCATAATCATACTGTTTCGTCATTCTTCCGGATGCCTTTACCTCTCCATCCACAGAGAAACCGCCCTTAAAATCATCACTCTGTACCAAAGGAAGATATTCATATCCCGGTCTGGTACTTACCGTTTCAAAATCAGCCGGTACTTTTCCGTCCACACCAAACACCGGATAATCCTCTTCCCATCGGATCGGAACCAGTACCGGAATACGCCCCACTGCCCCTCTGTCCTGAAACAACACTGCATACCATTTCCCATCCGGAGTGTCTACAATTCCTCCCTGGGCAACTCCCTGATTACAATATCCCATATCATCATTCAGCACATCGCCGCCTGTGAATTCTCCTTCCAGAGAATCCGACACGAAACATGCCTCCACCCGTTTCCACTCTTTTCTCAGAGAGTGAATAAAGAACAGATAGTATTTACCGTTTATTTTATAAAAATGAGTACCTTCATAACCAAGGCCGGGATGTCCTTCGTCCTTGACAACAATTCTGTCGATACCGCCTTCTTTCGGACCGCTCAAATCCGCATCCAATTCCTGCAGACGAATGTATTTGTTTCCCGATGCTATGTAGACTCTGTCATCATCATCAAACAAAATGGAACAGTCATGATAAAAGCCCTTGATATAACTCTTTTTCCACGGTCCTTCGATAGAAGGCGCTGAATAAATGTATGTTTTCCCGGTATCATTTGCCACAAAACACACATAAAAGATTCCTTTATGATAACGCAGGGAAGCCGCCCACATTCCCTGTCCGTATATATTTTCCTCCCCTTCTATTTTCTGTCCCGGAGTGGAATCCAATACATCATAGACATAGGATGCATGCTCCCAGTTTACCAAATCGTAAGACCGCAGAATTTCACATCCAGGCATAAAGTGCATCGTTGTGCTGACCATATAGTAAGTATTATCGACCCTGATGACATCCGGATCCGGATAATCCAAACGGGTGATAGGATTTATTTCCTGATTTCCTGTATTATTCATAGTTATCTCCTCTCTATATACTGCATAATTCTTTCATAGGAATCCCGTACCAGTTATACGTTGTTCTCAGCACCTGCCGCATTCTGAGAAACAACAGAAATATCAATATCATCCACATAAAAATCAGCGCTTCCGTCCGTTTCCAGATAAAGATTTGCTGAATTTAAATCCTCCGGAATCGTGCACTCTGCCGATACTTCCACCCAATCATCCGAAGCATTTTTTTCTATGAGCTGTTCGGATACCGTTGTATCTAATCCCATTCGGATCTTTTTATCCTGTGTTTTAACAAATGCTGTTATTTTCACAGTTCTGCCAATATAAGAAGACAGATCCATCTTCATGGATGCATCCTGTTCGCTTCTGCTTATTTTAAGAGCATATCCTATTACGGCATCTTCTGTATGATTTTCTGTATTTACCATTGTAATGACCGACTGATGTCCTGTTCCACGGCTGTAAACCCCTACGCTCTGCGGCGTTACTGTTTTCGTTTTACCGTCCTCCACATAGGGTTCAAAAGAAACATGCATATCTTTTGCGTTAACAGCGAGCTTAACCGCTGTCAATGAGAACTCCTCACCTTTTCCGGCCATAACCATCGCTTCAAAAGCGGGTTTCTTTGACAAGTCACCATTGAAAAGCAACGGATTTACATCAGTTCTCCAGGATGCGTCATCGGTCAATCCCCATATTGTGACGGATGTAAGATTTACCCCACCTTTTACTTCCTCTATCAACCTTGCAAAAAAATCATAGTAGAACTTTGCCTGGTAGAATTCTGCATTTGCGTCACTTCCTGTACAACCGACATCCAGCTCCGTGATATGTATTTCATCCACAGCTGCATCATACTTTTCCAGCGCAGTCATATACTGTTCAATATTCTGCGTGTCATCCAGATGACCCTGCATTCCAATTCCATCGATTAGACCATCTCCATATATGGTTCCATCTCCATCCGGGTGAATCACCGGACTGGTAACTTTTTCATGATTTTCATTCCATGGTTCTTCCGTCAGAAAATGTACAATTGCATCGCTACGGGAAACCACCCATTCATTATAGTCGTTATAAAACAGTTTTGGCTGAATAGAAGACAGATCATCCGTTTCCGGATTCAATCCATAAAGGGAAGCATACTGATTGGAATACAGAACTTCTGCTTCTCTTGCGTATAAAAAGCAGTAATACAGATAGTCCGGCCCTATAATCTGATACCAGTAACTATTGCGCAAACCATCCGGCTGACTCTCATCGCATGCTTCGTTTACCACATCCCATGCATAAATAATATCAGCATACCCATTCCGATAAGTGTACTCCAATACTCCATATATATAAGTTTTTAACCTTTCCAGCAAAACTTCACGGCTCACCAGACAATCTTCATCCAGAACATCTGTATCGCTAACCGTCAGGTTTCCACCAGAATATGCTTTAAAATCTTTTGCAAAAATAGATGGATTGACCTGTGCATGCCACACAAGTACATGTCCACGGACTTTTACTCCATTTTCTTTGGCCCAATCCAATAATTCCTCCGCCGCAAAATCAACGGTAAACAACGTTTCCGATGAGGCATCAAAATTGTAAGCCGGTTTGAATTCATTGCCAAACGTAATACTGTTATACATTCTGCTGATTAATGCTTCTTTCTCCGGATTACCGATTTCTGCAAGCTGATTGTTCCAATGGTCAATGGCTTCACAGCCGGTTCCCAGCATAAAATATTCTTTATAAAGTTCATCCAGTTCCTCATAAGAACTGGTATCTGCATATTTTCCTGTGTTGGTTTCTGATTCTTCCTGCATGATTTCCACCCTTTCTACCGTCTCCGATTCTTTTTGTGATGTTTCAGACTCTCCTTTCGTCATCTGTTCCGCAAATACGCCAAAGAGCATCGCAACCGCCGCTGGCAAAATGATCAACATCCACTTTTTGTTTTTTCCTGTTTTCATCCCAAACGCATTTCCCCCTTGTCTTTTAGCATCTCCCACATGATTTTATCTAAAGTGTAACTTTTTTCTTCTTTTTTTTCTTCTTATCACTTGCTAACCTGCTCCCATTTGTTGCTGAATGTTCTTAAATGATGAAAGTACTATTTTTTTCTGTCGTTTTGCGATATTCTGTGGGCGTCATCCTCATGATCTTAAAAAATGCCCGGTTGTAGTAACTGATATTGTTGAATCCACAGGAAAGAGCGATTTCTGTTACTTTTTTGTCTGTCAAAAGCAATTGATTGCAGCTTTGCAGGATACGATATCGTATCAAATAACGAAACGGTGTCATTCCTGTTAATTCCTTAAAGGAACGACAGAACTGCCCTTCACTCAAATGGGCATATTCTGCCAATTCTTCCAAAGTGATATTCTGATGATAGTTTTTGTGTATATAAACAAGGGAATCCGATAACTGATCGGCATTTACATAAAATGCTTTCTTTCCTCCGATTTTGGATATGTGGTGATGAAAAAGCTTATCCCATATCAATAAAGAGGTTCCCCTCATATAGAGTTCTCCTGCCTCCTGGTTTTGAATGATCTGGTTTAAATATGTAAGAATCTCTTTCTGCCAGTCAATCCCCTCCGTCAAAACCGTCGCGAAAGCCAGATTATTATGCAGCACCGGCAGTACATAGGTGTTATAACTGTACGTTTCAGACTCTGGGAACAAGAACATCGGCGATAAAACAAAAGCATAAAACGCCGGCGGGATTTCTGACCGACTATTGGCGTAATGAAGCAGCCCAGGCGGAATAAAAATCCCATCTCCCGCCTGCAGGACATACGATCGATCTTCCATATGAACGGTGATTTCTCCCTGTACCAGCACTAAAAACTCCATTTCATGATGCCAATGGAGATATAACACCGGTTCATGATCCACGGCCGCCTCGGTATAGTGAACCGAATACGGAGCCGCGTCTGTCTGATGTGACATATTTTCATAAAAAGAGTCATTGGTATAAGAATTCATAAAATCTTCTCCCCGGAATTCATATTACAAAAACCATATCACGAATTTTTTAACACATCAAGATTGTGTTAGTTTTTATCAAGAAAAATCAAGCCATCAAAAGTCATCATTGCTATAATAAATTAACAGAAATCCAATGCTGTTACAAATAAGATGAATTTCAAGAGAGGTGTATGCATGGGAAAAATAGTGTTAGAACAGAATCGATTGATCTTTCAGAGAAGAGACGAACTGGTAGTCATTGAAGCATACGGCAGGAACTGTCTGCGAACCAGAGCGACCAGAAATGCCTGTATCTCGGATGAAAACTGGACCTTACTTCCGCCTGCGACGGAAGACAACTGTATCATAGAGGGAAACGAAGATTTTGCCACAATTACCAATGGAGATGTGAAAGCCACGATCGAAGCGGGATTTCCATGGTATGGCGGCATTATCTGTTTTTACCGAAAAGACAAATTAATTTTAAAAACTATAAATGAGCAAATCCAAAATATTGCACAAAAGAAAGACACCCTCTGTAGAAGGATGTATAATTGAAGTACCAACAAACAACATACTCACTCAAACAAGGGGGTGTCCGTTGCAAACAGTATACATCATTCCAAACATATTTACAATTACCTGAAAGCATTAAATCTCGGATTATTTTTATCCGATGTGTATCTGAACCACTTATTGACCATCATCCTGTCTGTTTTTCTCCGGGGATACCGGGGAAAAACAGTTGATTTCCAAGAAGTCAGCCATTGCCACAGGACAACGACCGCTTATTTCCTGAATCACGGAAAATGGAAGGACGATGCATTGCAGGATGTTTTAAAAAGCAGCATCCTCCAAGCCATTTATAGGGAAGCACAGCGTTCCGGACAACCGATTTACTGTATTGTGGATGATACGATTGCTTCACATACCCGGCCTTCGTCACAGGCGGTTCATCCAATCGAAGCTGCGTATTTTCATCAATCACATTTAAAAGGCTGTCAGGATTATGGGCATCAGGTTGTCTCCGTTATGCTTTCCTGCAACGGGATTACCCTGAATTATGCAGTCATCCTGTACAATCAAGATCAAAGATCCAGATTGTACAGGAGATCGCGGAAGAACTTCCCGCTGCGCCGGTCATTTCCTACTTTCTTTGTGACAGCTGGTATACTACTGCAAAAGTGATGGACCGTTTTATTCGGAAAGGATTCTATACGGTTGGGGCATTAAAGACCAACCGAATCCTTTATCCATGCGGGATCCGTCAAAAAGCCAGTGCATTTGCCCTTCATTTGCGGAAAACAGACCCGGATGTCAGCCTCGTGACCGTTGGCAGCCGTGAATTCTATGTATACCGCTATGAAGGGGAGTTGAATGGCATTCCAAATGCAGCGGTGATCCTCAGCTATCCGAAGGATGGATTTGGGAATCCCAAAGCATTGCGTGTATTTCTCTCTACAAATGCAGAGTTATCCACGCAGGAGATCCTGGACACCTATACGAAACGGTGGCCGATTGAATTATTTTTCCGGCAGAGCAAAAGTAAACTTGCGCTGGATAGTTATCAAATCCGATCCCGTCAGGGAATCCAAAGGTATTGGCTGATCATGTCGTTGGTCCACTATTTGTGCTGTATGCATTCTGGAAACTACTGCACATTCGAAGAGGGATACGCATCCTTGAAGCAGCAGCTAAAGCAGGAACAGTTTGCAAACCTGTACCGCCTCATAAAAAGCAGCGCCTCATTCGAAGAAGCTTTTAAGTTTGTGGGATAAGTTTGTGCAAAATTCGATATTTGCTCATTTATAGATTGCAATAATCTTTCCGTTGCGTCAGATTCATATGTTTTGTAACAGTCTCATCACAGACACATTCGATATCTATATTTGCCATTTTTTGCACCCACAGCATTGGGATACAAAACCAATAAACATCCCTTATAATTTGAAGAAACCTTTTATACCATAAATCGTGTTTTTTCTGATGTGTCAATTCATGTAAAAAAATCAAATACCATTCTTCATAGGAGTAATTTTCCATTTCCAGCATTTCTTGTGGAATCAATACTTTTGTATTTCGTACACCAAACAACATAGGAGAATAAAAATCTTGATTTTCACAGACCCATATTTCTGTTTTTTTTATTTTACAAACTTCGCTTGCTTTTTTTAGAGCTTCTAATACGGAATTTTTTTGCATTCTTTTACATTCTGCAAATATTCTTTTTTTCCATATTCTATATTGTATTGCGTGAAACAAAAGGCATAAAATCATCCCTGCAAGCCATATATACGGCAAAAATTTTTCGCCTGACATCCACTCTCGAATTGAAACGTTTCCAATTTTCGTCATGATCGCAGTCTTTTGATTTTGTTCCCCCATATAATATGCCGGCATAGAAATTATAAAAAAATGTTGCCGGAATTTCTCCGTCACACTCCAAAACGGAAAGCACATTTTAATTGTCAGAAGTATCCAGACTACCTTTCTCCAGTAATGACCGAGTCTTTTCCCCATTATTTTTTGTACAACATATGCCATAAATGCGATTATGCCTATGAAAAGATTCCACTTTATGATAAATGCCATCTGTAACTATGTCCTCTACACCACTTTTTCTATTTTTGTCTGTCAATAAATTCCTGCAATTGCTTAACCTCTTTTGAGCTAAGTTTTTCTCCATCATACAATGACGATGCGAATTTTGCTAATGACCCTTGAAACATTTTATCTAACATGTTTTTTCCAACTGTGCCTATATAGTTTTCTTTTTCTACTAATGGTACATAAAGATTTGATTTCCCATTCCTCACTTTTTGAATAAATCCTTTTTTTTCCAAACGAGTAAGCAATGTTAAAATGGTACTCGGTGCAATGTTTTTCTCTACATTCAATTTCTCTTCAATTTGAAATCGGCTGACAGGTTCCGCATATTCCCATACAATCATCATAATTTCCTGTTCTGATTCTGGTAATTTTTTCATTTCTACTCTCCGCTTTTCTCTACTTTGACCAGATTATAGCATATTTTCCAGAAAATTGTTGCACTTTTTGGGACTGTTTTCCGCCTTCCGAAGCTAGATTCTAGCATGATTCTTGATTTTTTCTTCCGTTTCGCATAGCTTTGAATGCACTTCAAAAGCACCGGCCAAATGGTCGGTGCCTAAATACTGGTTTCATCAAAAATGGTTCATCTTATACCACACATAAATATGCAAAATATCCTGCATAGCATAAAAGCATAACGACACCACACGTTTTCCGTAATTCCCTGTTCTTGTACGTCCCAATCCATAAAACCAGACCTGCCAGAATTGCGATTCCTGTGTCTACAATAAATTTAGTTTCAAATGGCACAGGACAGATCAGTGCGGCTGTTCCAATTACAAATAAAATGTTAAAAATATTGCTTCCGACAATATTTCCGATTGCAATTCCTGCATTCCCTCTTTTTGCTGCTGTCACAGATGTTACCAGCTCCGGAAGGGATGTTCCAAGAGCAACAATCGTCAGTCCGATAAAACGCTCACTCATTCCAAAGTATCGTGCAATCTCGGTTGCCCCGCTGACGGCAAAATCACTTCCTTTTACAACCAGGACGCCGCCTGCCACCATCAAAAGAAGACATTTCCAGATAGGATAATTTTTCGCTTCCTCTTCTTCCGGATTTTCCCCTTTTTTTGACATTACAAACAAATAGCCAAGATATACAAGAAACAGTACCCATAAGACTATGCCCTCGGCAAACGTTACTTTTCCTCCTGTGATTCCGCATATCATTAAAACTACCGTAACAAACATCATAAACGGTATTTCATAAAACAAGGTAGATCTTTGTATTGCCACATTTGTTATTAATGCCGTAAGTCCGAGAATAATAAAAATATTCAAAATATTGCTTCCAACCACATTTCCTATCGTAATTCCTGCGTTCTGCTGCATCGCTGCGGTAATACTTACAGCAGCCTCCGGCATACTCGTTCCCATTGCAACAATGGTAAGTCCGATAATCAGCTGGGGAATTCCAAACTTTCTTGCTATGCTTGCAGACCCTTCCACAAACCAGTCTGCTCCTTTTACCAGAAAAAGGAAACCCACTATCAAAATCCCTGCCTGTAACATCATACGTATCTTCCTCTCTTTCTTTTGCATTCTTTGCAGCAGGTGTTATAGGCATAAAAAAAGAGACTCCTACTGCATCTACAGTAAAAGTCTCGCTATTTAATCACTTTCCGAGTTATTGAATATCAATAGCTGTACTGACGAAGAAGTGAACACGGTTGGCTAGCTACTCCCTTTTATTTTTCCAGTTTATCAAATTTCTTTTTTTTCGTCAACGTTTTTGTTTCTCCTAGTTCCTTATTTCCAGATATTCTTATCTTCATTACACTTCTTTAGTATATCCAACTCCTCCTGATCATACGGAGTAAAATCTGCATGATACAAATTATGCATCCATTCTGTATTAATCAGCGGACGATTAAACTGTTTCAAAAACTTTACCATTCTTCGTGCATGCGTATAATCACCATAAAAATGAAATGTAATAATGTCCGAGAGTTCTATGTTTTCCCGATCCACCTCACCATGAAAACATGGGTTGTTTAGCCATTCATAATAGTTTCCCTTTACCCGTTTTTTCTTTGATCCCGCTTTTTGAACTCCATGTAAAATTTATTTGCTGCTTTGATCATACTATATCTACATGCTCTTTTCTATATCTCTTTTTCCATTACCGTTCACTGCTCTTAATCTGACAATAACCCTCACAATCCTCTTTTCCAGTTTTGTTTTACAAAAGAACGGTTCCATACGCCTGCATCATTTTTCCGTTTTACTTTATTTTTTCTTTCTTGCCGATAGTATTTTTTCTCAATTTTTGCTATACTGAAAATGTATGCGTATCAAACTCCGGCATTGCTCTTTCAAGCTGCCGACACATACATAAAATTCATAAAAGGGGGTATCTTTTTCATGGATACGTATGTCATTTTAAAAGACCTGGCAATCATTATCGTATTCGCAAAATTGTTTGGTATTCTTGCCAGAAAATGCAAGGCTCCGCAGGTTGTGGGCGAGCTGATTGCCGGTATTGTCCTTGGACCCAGTGTGCTGGGACTCGTTCAGCAATCTGACTTTCTCGCACAAATGGCGGAGATCGGTGTCATTTTGCTGATGTTCTCCGCAGGTCTTGGCACCAGCCTGAAGGATCTGCTCCGCACCGGAGTGAAATCCCTGCTGATCGCCTGTGCCGGTGTTTTTGTTCCTCTCGTTCTTGGAGCCATCTTATACATGAGCTTTTATGGCTTCTCTGCTGTCGGAACGGAAGAATTTTACCACGCTGTTTTTATCGGTGTTATTCTGACTGCAACATCGGTCAGCATCACCGTACAGGCCTTGAAAGAACTCGGCAAGCTGAAAACAGAGGTTGGAACAACCATCTTAAATGCAGCCATCATCGACGATGTCATTGGTATCATTGTGCTGACTGTTGTCATCGGTTTTAAAGATCCGACATCCAATCCGCTGAAAGTAGCAGCCTCCACCATTCTGTTTTTTGCCCTTGCGATTGTGCTCGGTTTTCTCTGCTTTAAGCTGTTCAACCGTATGAACTCCGTATTTCCGCACACCCGCCGTCTCCCGATTCTGGGTCTTGCGCTCTGCTTCGGACTGTCCTACATTTCCGAAAAATATTTCGGCATCGCCGATATTACCGGTGCATACGTTGCGGGCGTTATCCTGTGTTCCCTCGATTCTTCCGATTACATCGAAGAAAAAATGGATATCAGCTCCTATATGATTTTCGGACCGATTTTCTTTGCAAGTATCGGACTCAAAACAACGCTCAGCGGCATGAACGAGAAATTCGTACTCTTTGCCATCTGTTTCGTCATCGTCGGCCTTGCCGCGAAAATTATCGGCTGTGGCCTGATGTCAAAGGGATGCGGCTTTACCTGGGGCGACAGCCTGAAAATCGGTGTCGGTATGATGACCCGCGGTGAAGTCTGTCTGATCGTTGCGCAAAAGGGTCTGAATGCAGGCTTTTTATCCGGCGATTTCTTCAGTGCCGTGATTCTGCTGATTCTCTTCTCGAGTATTGCAACACCGATTATGCTGAAAATCTTATACGAGAAAATGCCGACGGCAAAAGATTCTGCAAAGGCATCCTGACTTTCCTTTTACCAAAACAGGGCGCTGTGCCATTTCCTGCACAGCGCCCTGTTTTTTTCATATCAACCGGTAAGTTCTGATTTTTTCTACCACAGAATCTTCTCTGCCTCAGCTCCATCCGCAAACGGTCCCGGCATTGCTGCCACGCCGCGGTGCTCGCCAAGATAGTCCTGATCGAAGATAATCGTGCTTCCGTCCGGATCTTCGAATCTCTGCTCCGGCTCGAAGGCGTATCCTAAAATATCACTGTTGATAATTCCCGTCCGGAAATCCTTCAGGAACTCATACACGTTCGTCTTGATGGAATAGTGGCCGTCTTTTTCCACAAGTTCCACCTTAACCTGGTTCTCGTTATCCATAAGATTCTCTTTTTCATTCACACACGCCTTTGCTCCGTTAAAGTAAGCGTTTCCGTTTACCCAAACCGGCAGATGGCACTTGTTGTGATACGGCTCCAGCTTGCTCATGTCGGCCGGTTTATCCAGCTCAAAGTGGCTGATCCACTCGTCATAGGTCGGATACTCGTCGAACACATGCGTTCCGACCTCCTGGTTATCCTCCATCTTGAAGCCCATGTCCTCAACCGTTTCTGTTTCCTCAACCGGGTAATTCTGGATAAAAATGTTGTTGTAGAACCGGTCATCGCCATGCAGGAATGTCATGAATCCGGCAACCTCGGTACGGTGACGGATGTGATACGGCGTGTAACGGTCTCCTGTTCCGCCGCCAACTGCAGTTAATGAGCCAAGCATCAGATTGTGTACGCAGGCAATACCATCGGTCGCCATACGAACGCTGACCGGTGAGAGCATAATGTTGTTATCGATCAGTGTCGGACCATGGCCAACCTCGATGAAAATATCCTGACTCATCATTGCGCCCTCTGCCTTTGGTGTTCCCTCCGGCGGGCAGTTGTCGTGCAGCAGGTTCTGGGTCAGGCGTGTTCCCTGGGCCTCCCAGTCGCACCAGATGCCCATCGTACAATGATGAATGTGATTTCTTCTCATCACAACATCGATCGCTGCATGCATCTTGATACCGGAAATCTCGGCTCCGCCAAGCTGCTGCATATTGTTGATGTTGTGAATGTGGTTGTCCTCAATGATACTGAACACACCGCCCATCCGTCCGACAATACCGGTCTGCTCACAGTGATGGATGTGGCAGCGGCGGATGATATGGCTTCCGATGTTCTCCTTCGTCCAGCCGTGATACTGGCCGCGGCACACAGCATCACGCTCCATCTGGGTCGGGCTTTTTACGTGTTTTCTGGTAAAGTAATGGTCGTTCTCCGGATCGTAATATTTTCCGAGCGAAATACCGCAGCACTTGCTGTTGCTGACCTCACAGTCCTCAATAATCCATCCCTTCGACCAGTGCGGACCGATCATACCGTCCTGATAAGCAGCCGGCGGCGCCCATGTCGTTGCCGCCTTGCTGACATCAAATCCACTGAACGTAATATAATTTACGCCTGTTTTCGACGGCATAAAGCAATTCCGGCGCACGTTGATTTCTACTTTTTCCTCCGTCGGGTTTTTACCCTGGAAGTTTGCGTAGATGACCGTCTGATTTTTCTCTTTGTCCTGCTCGGTATACCATTTGTAAACCGACCACTCCGGCTCCCAGGACGGCGCATAAACCTCGCCCTTGATACACTCCTCGAGCGTCTCTGCCTCGTATAACTGGCGGTCATTCAGATAAACCGCGCCGGTATGGCGTACCACCGGTGCAAAATACCAGTCACCGCCGACCATTGTCGTGTATGGGTTATAATTGCCAAACACTCCGTTGTCTACACGGCATACCCACACATTATCTTTGTAATGCTCCCAGTCATTCATCGTTTCCGCACCGGTGATCTTTGCGCCGAGCGGCTTCTCACTCTTATAGACGATTCTTGCATCCTCGGTTCCTCCGTTGACCGGATCAACATATTCATGGTAAATACCAGGTGCAACCAGAACTTCATCTCCTGCCTTTGCAATTTTTGCCGCATCGTTGATGAACTTGAACGGCATCTCTTTTGTTCCGTTTCCATTCTTCGGAGCGGAATTATTGACATAGTAAATCATTTCTCTATACTCCTTTTTGTTATAGTAAAACCCGAAAACACTGCAAAAAAGGCTGTGACGCAATCATTCACTCTCTGCGGCGCTGAATTTTTTACGCTATTTTTTTGCGGGTCTATAGAATTTCTTTACGATAATGCTTCTTCCGCAGCCTCTTTTGATGCAAACGGGCCCGGCAGCGGATGAATGCCCTGACGGTTTCCGAAGTAGTCATATCGGAACACGATCGGCGTTCCATCCGGATTCTCATATTTCTGTTCCGGCTCAAATGCCATGCCAAGCGTCTCCGTTGAGATCACTGCACAGGCATTCTGCGGCAGATAATCGTAAACATTAGTCTCCAGTTTCCATTTTCCGTTCTCTTCTTTTACACCGATGGTGATTTCATGCTCGGTATCCACTACAGCGTCCTGTTCCTGCTCTGCCGGCTTCGCCCCATTGAAGTAAACGTTGCCGCCAAGCCATACCGGCAGCTTCTCGTAATACAGATCCGGTGACTTTCCGGAGCCCATTCCGCAGTAGCCCTCAAATCTTGCCACGTACTCCTCCAATGTCGGATATCCGCTGTACGGTGCGGTTCCTGCTGTCAGATTTCCGTCATCCCACTCATTATCTCCGGTCAGTTTACGGATTTCTTCCATTCCCGCACGAACCGGCTTCTGGATGAAGATATTATTGTAGAACCGGCAGTCACCGTGAAGAACTGTCATAAATCCGTTGATCTCCGTGCGATGCGGCACATGGTACGGTGTGTAGCGCGGCGACGGCAGCTTGTCGGAACCATTGTTGACACCTCGGCCGACAGCAGTAAACGATCCCGCGATCAGGTTATGTACTACCGCAACACCCTGCGTTGCCAGCTTCATCGCGCGGTCCGAAAGCAGTACGTTATTGTCCACCAGCGTCGGTCCGTGGGAAATTTCAATAAAGATATCCTCGCCGATGCCGTCCATACCTTCTGGATTTGCATTTTCCTCGTTCGGCAGCGTATTGTCATGGAACAGGTTCTGCGTAACACGTGTGCCCTGTGCCTGCCAGTCGAGCCAGAGGCCTCTCGTACAGTGATGGAAATGGTTTCTTCGAATGATCACATCGATTGCTGCATGCATCTTGATGCCGCCGATCTCCGCACCCGCAAGGTTCTGTTTATTATTGATATGGTGAATGTGGTTATCCTCAATAATCGAGAACACACCGCCTAAGTGGCCTACAATACCTGTCTGTCCACAGTCGTGGATGTTGCACCGGCGGATGATATGGCTTCCGATATTTTCCTTCGTCCATCCCTCTCGCTGCGCCTGGCAGATACAGTCACGCTCCGTCTGTGTACCATCTTTGAATTTCCATTTGAGCCATTTATTGTCATTGTTCGGCTGTCTGTATTTTCCAAGGGAAATGCCCGAGCACTTCGAATCTGAAATCTCACAATCCTCGATGATCCATCCCTTTGACCAGTGCGGGCCGACCATTCCTTCCTGATATGCCGTCGGCGGAGCCCACTGAGTTGCCGCCTGTTTTACAACAAAGCCGGACAGCGTGATATAACCAATGCCCTCCTTCGATGGATAAAAGCAATTCTCGCGCACATTGATTTCTACGGTTTCCTCATTCGGGTTTTTCCCCTGGAAATTCACATAGAAAACGGTCTCATTCTTCTCTTCGTCCTGCTCCACATACCAGGTGTAAACCGTGAATGCCTGATCCCAGGATTTTTTATAGATCTCCGGCTTTTTCACCTTGTCCAGGCTTGTCACCTCATACATGGATTTTCCATTCAGATACACTTCTCCGGTGTGCGCCGTGTAGGATGCGATAAACCAGTCGCCGCTGACCAGAGTTGTGTATGGATTGTAATCCCCAAACAATCCGTTCGAAACGCGCGCTGTCCACACATCACCTTCCAAATGCTCCCAGTTATCCACAATTTCCGCACCGGTAATCACAGCTTTTCCCGGTTCCACAGAACGGTACACAATTCTTGCATCCTCACATCCCGCATTCGCCGGATCTACATATTCCCGATATACGCCAGACGCTACAAGCACCTCGTCGCCGGGCCTTGCAATTTTTGCCGCCTCGGAAATCGTCTGAAATGGATATTCCTTCTGCCCATTTCCGCTTCGTACAGCATTTCCATCTACATAAATCTGCATTTTTCGCTTACCTCCCACTTCTTCACTTTTCATAAACTTTTATTATATTTTTGTGAATTTTCGCCAAAACCACATCACTCTTTTTCCGATTTCTGCCGTTCTTCACAATTTTCATATCTTAACCATAATACAGATCCTCGTAAAACACTACTTATATATTGCCGATCATTGCCCAGATGTTTCGATTTTTTCTATATTTTTTCTCTCTTCTGTTGTATAATACCGTTTATCAGATACGGAGGATTCTTTTGCCATGAAAAACGATTCGACTTCTTTTTTCGAAAACAATCATTTTGCTAACAGCTATGTTTACGATATCTCTATTTCGCATGTCCCCGCCTATTTCGGTCTGCACTGGCATCACTATATTGAAATTGTGCTTGCACAGGATGACGGCATTATCTATGAAGTAAATGGAGAAACCTTTCCGCTAAAGCCCGGTGATCTTCTTTTTATCTGGCCCGGCGAGCTGCACGCTGTTTCCACAACCAACAGAGAACATCGCCTGATCATGCTTCAGCTCGATGCAGATTTTCTGGAAAAACGCGTGGATTTCCAGTCTGTTGCTTATCTTTTTTATCAGATCCGTCTTCTGAATCAGAACAACTTCCCGGAAATCGAAAAGCTCCGCGGATTTCTGACAGAGCTTCGCAGGCTATCCCTCTCCGGTATCAGTTTTTCCGAGCTGCGCGGATGCGTTCTGCTGTATCAGTTTTTTATTCTGCTCGGCGAAAATCTCTCCGTGCCGACCGAAACTGCCGCACCGCAAAAAACAGGCCATTCCGCACAGGTACACCGCCAGATGATTGCTGCATGTACCTGGATCTCGAGTCACTGCACCGAACCGGTTTCTCTGGAAGAAGCATCAAAGGTCGCCGGATTCTCCCGCTGTCATTTTTCCAAGCTGTTCCGCGCATACACCGGCCTCTCCTTCACGGATTTCGTCACCAGGGAACGGCTCCATATCGCCGAAAACCTGTTAAAAAAACCGGATCTCACGATCACCGAAGTGTCGCTCGAATCCGGTTTTAACAGTATTTCTACGTTTAACAGAGTCTTTTTGAAATCAAAAAATGTAAGCCCTACCGACTTCCGTCAGATGTACCTGCAATCCTATCAGAAATAGGCTATGAATTCGGCATGGCCTCTGGTCTTTCGCAGGTGGATGGAACCTTCTCAAATGCACCCGTTTCCGCACTCTTCATAATCTGATCGATCGTATCGAGTACGTGATATGCCATTTTGGCACTCGCACGGTTTGGTCTGCCCTCGGCAATTGCTTCTGCCATCTCAGACGGGCCAAGACCACGGCTGTTTTCGCTGTAATCAAAGCCATAATGTAAAACTTCCGGAACAGCCTGCTGTGTCCAGTCTTTTACACCCGGAATATAGACAACATCGCCGCCGAAATTGTTCGGATCAACAAGCTTTAAGATACCTTTTTTACCGTAAATGGTGAATACCGCCTGATCATTGATGACGCTGTCACCATTGACGCAGAATGTACCGGTCACACCGTTTTTCATTTCCAGAATGGTAAAGACCTGACTTTCGTTTGTATAGTCAAATTCCTGTCCGTATTCCGGGCTGCCCGGAATGATGTTCACACGCTTCGCCGCAAGGTTTCGCACGGACGATACAACGCGATCCACCGGACCAAAAAGACTCACAATTGCCGTCAGATAATAAACACCGAAATCGTAGCAGATACCGCCGCCCGGCATCCGCAGAAAACGGAAGATGCTCGCCAGCAAATCAAGATCGCGGTTTGCGCATGCTTCGAAAGATGTCACCTCGCCGATCAGCCCGTCGTCGATCGCTTTTCTTGCGGTCTGCAGTGCCGATCCAAGGAAGGTGTCCGGTGCGGAACCGAGATAGAGATGTTTCTCCTCTGCCAGCTCGATCAGTTTCGCTGCCGTTTCCGGTGCGAGGGTCATTGTTTTTTCAGTGTAAACGTGTTTTCCGGCTTCCAGTGCCTGACGGATCAGCCCCTCGTGGGTCGGTGCCGGTGTCAGAATGACTACCATTTCAATCGACGGATCTGCCAGAATTTCCTCGTAGGTACAGCCCTTGATGCCATACTGCTCTGCTTTCTTTTTCGCATGTTCAAGATGGCCTGCGCAGCATGCTGCTACCTCAAGATTCTCAAAGTTATGAATCATGTTCGTCAGATAAATATCACTGATCGCTCCGCAGCCGACAACGCCGACTCTCATTTTTTTCGTTTCTGTTGTTCCCATTTGTAAAAATCCCCTTTACTCTTTGTTTTTTGATTCTGTTCTGATAAAAACCCTTATTTTTTTTATACAACGAAATGTCTGAAAAAACAAGCATTCCGGCTCATATTTCACTTTCAAAATGAAAAAACCGCCCACGGTTTCTGCAGATTCTCTGCATCACCGCGGACGGCCTTTTTCTGTTGTTTACTCCACGCTTTTCAGCGATTCAATCATATCAATTTTTCTTAACCGGTAGAACATCATAAAATTGACGAACAGAGCAAACGCCAGGGTAATCAGGGCGCTCCAGCCGTAGCTCCGCGGGAACACGTTTCGTCCGAACATCATCATATCGACCTCGACGGTCTGAATTACGCAATGATGTAAAAACGTTCCAATTCCCATGCCCGCGATAACGCCGAACAGTGTCAGCACCATGTTTTCCCGGTACACGTACGATGCCACCTCGCCGTCGAAGAAGCCGAGCACTTTCAGCGTTGCCAGCTCTCTCTGTCGTTCGGTGATGTTGATGTTGTTCAGGTTGTACAGCACCACAAACGCCAGCAGGCCCGCCGATACGATCAGCACCACGATGACGATGTCGAGGGAACGAAGCATGTTGTCAATCTGATCAATCAGGTCGGATGTGAACGAGATTGCCGCTACACCGTCGTACGTCATGATTTTTTCTCCGAGTGCTGTCTCATAATTGCTCGACGTGTCCTGGTATTTCATCAGAAGCTGGTTGTAGTCCGGCGCTCCGCCGAACAGCTCCTCGTAGAGATCCGGGGCCAGATACAGGTAATGGCGCACGTAGTTTTCGACGATGATCGAAATCTTTACGTCCACAATATCGTCGCCTTTTTTCAGCTGAACCGTGTCGCCTGCTTTTACGCCGAGCATCGTTGCTGTCTTTTCGCTGATGGCTGCGCCGCCGTCGGTCGGGAATTCGTAAACTTCTCCGCTTTTCCGGTCTCGGAAGGCATAGAAGTCATTGAAATTCGTCAGTTCTTTCGGCACTTCAAGCACTGCATCCACGGTCTTTTTGTCGGTCTGCAGTTCGATGTTCTGGCAGTACATTTCCAGCAGCTCATCGATGCCGCTGTAGTTTTCCAGATCGGTCTGCAATGCTTCTTTTTCGGATTCATCCACATCTGAATTCAGCACAGCATTCGCCTGATAGGTGAAGAGGCTGACGAACTGGTTTTTCGCAATCGCGGTGATGGAATCCTGAAGGCCGAAACCGACGAGGATCAGACCCATGCATCCGCCGATTCCGATAACAGTCATGAAGAATCGTTTTTTATACCGCACCAGATTCCGCACGGTTGATTTCTGCGTAAAGTTCAGATGTTTCCAGAGTACGCCGATGCGTTCCAGGAAAATCCGTTTGCCGTTTTTCGGTGCTTCCGGCCGCATCAGCTCTGCCGGACCTGCGACGAGTTCTTTATAGCATGCCGCGATCGTCGCCACGCCGGTGCAGGCTGCACTCGCCAGAATCGCAAGGCCTCCCTGCTCCCAGTTCAGCGGGGTCATGTAATACGGGAGTCCGGTATACAGCATGCCGTAGGCATTCATAATAACCCAGGGCAGGATTTTTTCTCCAACCACCACGCCCGCGAGAGCGCCGGATACGGTGGAGAGCATCGCGTATGCGAAATATTTAAAAGCGATCACGCCGTCGGAATAGCCGAGGGCTTTTAACGTTCCGATCTGCTGACGCTGTTCCTCGATCATTCGTGTCATCGTCGTCAGGCTGACGAGAGCAGCCACGAGGAAGAAGATAACCGGGAAGAATTTTCCGATATTCGAGATACGGCCGGCATCCTGACCGAAGCTCTCAGTTGACGTTACCTTATTCCGTCCCCAGACGTACCACGTTGGTTTTTTCAGGTCTGCGAGTGTTTTCTCACCGTCCGCAATTTCCTGCTTCGCATCCGCGATTTCTGGTTCGGCGTCGGCTTTTGCTTTTTCATATTCGGCTTTGCCGTCCTCAAGTTCCTTTTCTTTATCGGCAATTTCCTGTTTCGCATCCGCAAGGGAGATTTTTCCGTCGGCGATTTCCTGTTTCGCGTCGGCAAGCTGGGTTTCTCCGTCGGCAATCGTCTGCTTGGCTTCGGCGAGCTGACTTTCTCCATCGGCGATCGTCTGCTTTGCTTCTGCTAACTGGGTTTCGCCATCGGCGATCGTCTGTTTCGCGTCGGCGAGCTGACTTTCTCCACTGGAAATTGTCTGCTTTGCAGCGGCAAGCTGGGCCTCACCCGACTGAATCGTCTGTCGGTACGATGCAATCTGCTGTTCCCCATCAGCAAGCTGGGCTCTGGCAGCCGCAAGCTGAGTTTCTCCGTCTTTTAATTTACTGCGATTCGTCTCAATCTGAGCTTCTCCGTCGGCAATCGCTGCTTTGGCGGATGCAAGCTGGGCTTCGCCATCCTCAATCTGTTTCTGATAAGCTTCTGCTTGTGCTTCTCCATCCTGAAGCTGGGCAAGAGCCTCTGTAATCTGAGCTTCGCCGCTTTCCAGTTCTTCTTTTGCAGAAGCAATCTGTGCCTCGCCTGCGGCGCATTCCTGCTCTTTTTCTGTTAATTGTGCATCTGCAGCGGCAAGCTGACTTTCTGCGTCGGTAATCTGAGCTTCTGCAGCCGCAAGCCGGGCTTCCGCATCAGCGCTTGCTGCTTCAAACGCTGCGATGTTTTGTTCCAGAAATGTTTTCTGCTCCTGCATCGTGAAAAGCTGCTGTGCTAACTCTGTCTGCTTTGCTTCCAGCGCAGTTTTCTGTTCCAACAGGGATACATATGCTTCATCTTCCTCAGTCAGTCCGTCAAGCTGAGCCTCAATCACCTCGATCTGACCAGTCACTTCTGTCTGCGCAGCCTCCACCATCGGAAGCTGCCTGGAAATCTGGGCTAACTGATCCCTGGCTGTCTCATACTGACTCTTCTGTTCTTCATACGCTGCCTTCTGCGCTTCATACTGTGTGCGTCCTGCAGCGGTTTCTGCTTTCTTGTTGTCCAGTTCCTCTCGTGCAGCGGAAAGCTGCTCCTTTGCAATATTCAATTCCGTTTCTTTTTCGGAAAGCTGCTCTTTTGCAGTATTCAGCTCCGTCTGCTTCCGAGTCAGTTCGGTTTTTGCCGCCGAAAGCTGCGTCATTTTTTCCTCTAACTCTTTTTTGCCGGATGCCAGTTCTGTTTCTTTCTCTGCAAGCTGTGCTTTTCCGTCGGAAAGTTCTTTCGCTTTTGCCTCAAGTGTGGTTTTTCCACTTGCAAGTTCATCGGCTTTCTGATTCAGCTCCGCTTTTCCGCTTTCCAGCTCTGCCGCCTTTGCTTCCAGCGTCGCTTTTCCGCTCGCAAGTTCCGCCTCTTTATCTTTCAGCGTTGCCTTGCCGGATGCCAGTTCCTGCTCTTTATCGGCGATGGTTGCTTTCGCACTGAGAAGTTCCTGCTCTTTGTCTGCAATGGTCTGTTTTCCGTCAAGGAGTTCCTGTTCTTTCTCAGCAATCGTCTGCTTTCCGTCAAGAAGCTCCTGTTCTTTGTCCTTTAACGTCTGTTCGCCGTCGAGAAGTTCCTGCTCTTTGTCCGCAATCGTCACTTTCGCGTCGGCAAGCTGCTGTGCACCGTCATCCAGCTCTGTTTTTGCGTCCGCTAATTTCTGCTCTGCATCAGCGACCTGCTGTTTTGCATCATCAATCTTTTCCTGTCCTTCGGTTTTGACTGCCGTATACCGCCGGTCGCACGCCGCATCCTCGAGCGCTTCAATCTTCGTCTGTACAGCCTTCACCGTCTCATCATACGCATCGCTGTAGCTCGCCTCTTCCTGTGCGCCGTCCGCCTGGACGTAAATCTCTGTATAGAGATCCGAGGTAAATGTCTCCGGAAGCAGCAGTGCAAAACTGTTGATGCTTCCGTTTCCAATCGAGCCCGTTCCCCGGTTCAGATCCATATAATAAGGGAGTGTCGCCGAACCAACAATCGTAAACGTGTCCCCGGTCAGCGAATCTGAGAGCGGATCCTCCGTTCCGGAAGTGAACGTTACCTGATCTCCGATCTCACAGCCGGAACTTTTTAGAAACTGCGTATCAACAAGAATTTCATCCTCTTTCTCCGGCATCCGTCCCTCGACCACGCGCGGCTCATTCACACCGTCCGTCAGCGCAATCAGCTTCACAACCTGCTCGCTCTCGCCGATGTCATGCATCACTTCCACCGTTTTTCCGCCGTAGACCGCTTTCACGCCATCCGTCTTCGCGATATCCGCCAGATCATCGTCTGTCAGCCCCAGCGTTCCAAGGACTTTCAAATCCATATAATTTACTTCATCATAATACCGGTCCGCCGAAACCTTCATATCTCCCTCCGCCGACCGGATGCCCGAGAAAAACGCCGCGCCAAGAAGCACGATGAAAAAGACTGACAGAAACCGCCCCTTGTTCTTTGTGATTTCCCGGATAAAGTCTTTTCGAAATGCTCTCATCGTCCACCTACCATTCTATCTCTTCCACCGGCGTCGGGTTCTCATTTGTTTTCATTCCCGCCACTTTTCCGTTTCGGATTTTAATCACGCGGTCCGCCATCGGTGTCAGCGCCGAGTTGTGAGTGATGACAATGACCGTCATCCCCTTCTCCCGGCAGGTATCCTGCAGCAGCTTTAAGATCGCTTTTCCCGTCACATAATCGAGCGCGCCGGTCGGCTCATCGCAGAGCAGCAGTTTCGGATTCTTCGCCAGCGCACGCGCAATCGCCACACGCTGCTGCTCTCCGCCCGAAAGCTGCGCCGGGAAGTTATTCATTCTCTCTTCCAGCCCAACCTCCGCAAGCACCTCCGACGCATCCAGCGGATGCTTACAAATCTGCATCGCCAGCTCCACATTCTCGAGCGCCGTCAGGTTCTGCATCAGATTATAAAACTGAAAAACAAATCCAATATCCTCCCTCCGGTACTGGATCAGCTTCTTGCCGCGGTATTTGCTGATTTCCGCGCCGTCCACCAGCACCTTTCCGGAAGTCGCTGTGTCCATTCCGCCTAAAATATTCAGCACCGTCGTCTTACCCGCACCGCTCGGTCCAACAACAATCACAAACTCACCTTTTTCCACATCAAAACTGATTCCATCCGCGGCCTTGATGGTGACTTCACCCATTTTGTATGTCTTGGTTACATCCTGAAGACTCACATATCCTGCCATGCTCTTGTGTTCCTCCTATGTAAAATTCAATATCCCTCATTTCTTTTATTGTACCAAGCCGTTGCCGCGGCGGCTAGTCCTAAGAAGGCGAATTTACTGTTTTTTTATAAATATTCCTGGGCAGACCGCATTCTCAGCTTTTGCATTTCTCCATACATTTGCAGAATAAAACAGCCGCTACCGTGCTTGCTGCCGTCGCTGCCAGTGCCGGTCCGACAATGGCCGTTGGATGCACGCTGCCATACTGGCTGCGGTATGCAATCACGTTGACCGGTATCAGCTGCAGGGAAGAAATATTTAAAATCAGAAAGGTGCACATTTCCCGGTTTGCAGTTCCTTTCGGAACAGCGGCCGGATTTTTGTTTTTCCGCCGTTCCTCTTCCAGCTCTTCGAACTGTTCCATGGCAAGAAGGCCCGGCGGCGTTGCCGCTGCGCCAAGACCGAATACATTACAGATCATATTTGTGGCAGCCGATTGGATGGCCGGGTGATCCGATGGTACCTTTGGAAACAAAAAGCGCATGACCGGTCCCATCTTTTTTACCAGGCTGTCGATCATTCCCGCTTTCCTTGCAATCTCCATCAGCCCGCTCCAAAGGCCCGTCACACCCAGAAGAGAAATTGCCAGCACAACTGCCTCTTTTGAAGCGCGCAGCGCACCGTCTGTCACCTCCGGCAGTTTTCCGCAAAAAGCACCGTAGGCAATGCCAAGAAGAAGCATACCGCTCCAGAGTCTGTTCATGGATTCACCTGCGTTCATCCGTTATCTTTATACGATATGCTTCTTTTCTGTTTTTCATGATATTTTGTTTCAACCCACAGATAAGACGCCGTTGTCACGCCCGCCAGCTTTGTGAACAGCTTTGCCACCGCGGTATCTGTTTTCTGTCATTTCTTTCTTTTGTTCTGTCGTTCACAGCCTCCTGCGCTTCTCTCCATTCCAAAATAAGTTTTGTTTTCCCATAAAATCAATTTTCTTTTAAAAAAATCGGATCATAGGAATCATTAAAAGTTTAATTTATGTTTTCATCTGATTTTTTGTCTAATTTTTATGCCTATTTCATATAGTTTTTCAAATAATAGTATAATAAACACAAATTTTAGCCGGAATCGGATCATTCTATTCCATACCAAAACAACAATCCGATACCCAAAATACAAAAGCGCATCACTTGAAACGCTTGACTTCAGGAGGGAAAATATGAGTGCAAGATTAGTATTAACAGTAAAAGATTCCAATCGAATGGCAAAAGATCTTTCCATGAGCGTCATGGACAAAATGTTTCATCCACTCAAGTACAATAAAATGATGAATTCCAAAGCAAAAATAGGCATCTTTATTGATGACGAAAAAGAAGGAACTTTATATGAGGCATCTAAGACTCCATATGAAATCAGCTTAACTCCTGGCGTTCATCGTATTTCTATGATAGATCCGGCAAAAGACAGCAAAAAAGGGAATGTCAATCTGATGGGGTCCATCATTGGATTTTCTGCAGGCAGCGGCCTCGCAGAACAAATATCCATCGGCGAAATAGGAAAATTCTTAGCCGGTGCCATGTTTAAAACGGGTGATGGTTACCTGGATCTGGATTTAAAAGACGGAGATATCTTAAAAGTTCAGTGTCAGGCCGGAATTGGCGGAAAAGTATCTATCAAAGTATTAAAATAAGAATTGCCAAAGCATATCATGCAAAGCAATCGGATGACAAGGGAGGCAAAATATTTTTTGCCTCCAACATCATTTTATCAGCAGACACCTGGAGGAAATAAAATATGGACTTTCCTGTTTCGATTCCATGGGAAACTCTTGATCCCGAAATATTACAAAAAGCGATAAATTCAGGTAGTAATTACAGAACCTATTGTGATGAAAAATCATGGGATATTTCTTTTGAAATAGAATTTCTGGAAAAAGAAGAAATCATCTTTCTTCTCCTGGTTGAGCACGGACGCCGCAAAGTCGGAGCTTCTGTGCAAAAGACAAATGAACGAACGGAAATTTCCAAATATACAAAAGAAGAACAGGCAAAAATGGTAAATGCTTTTAATCAAAAACTTGATACTTACGAAGCGTGGAACTCTCTGTTTGTCGGACCAACGACAAGTATGTTTGGAAATCATGTGTATGAATCCTATATGGACTATATGTATTCCTGGGATCACTTGGGCGACAGAATTTTTCTGTCCAATTATTATGAACGTCAATTATATTCTGTGCAATCCGATACCCATGTTACAGTAAAAAGCAATCAGGAAGGATATGATTCTATCTATGAGCTGGCGCAGGCAAAGGTAACAGACCATACCTTAGAAGGTATCTGCTGGAATTTTTTCCCGAAGCTCCTGTTTTCCAAGGGAGATCTCGCGGGTGCGCCGTACCATGATGTCTATCATCGTCTGGAAATTCTGACAGACACAGAATATCTGCTTGTTCCGGCGCTGCTTTCACTCAAAGAAAAATATGAAATTACAGCAGTCGCCGGAAATTTGGATTGCCCGCAGATGCATTCTCATGCAATGACACTGAAAGCAGCAGTACAACAAGCTATTTTTAAAAATATCTTTGGAAATCTCTTTCCGGAAAATGGATTTTTGCTACAGAAAGCCCCAAAGAAAATGCTGCTTTCTGCTCAAAAACAGGCAGAGGAATTTTCTGTTGCGTCTATGAATGCCCGAAAATATCCCGAGCTCCTGATGCAGGCAGCTGCAAAAGAAAATTTTCATTGTACAGCCTTTCAGATTCTGCAATTTTCCAACAATCCATATCTGTCGGCCTTTGATAAAACAGATCTTTTCAGAAGATGCATGGCCATCAGTAATCAATCAGAAGAACCGGGAATCTGGAAAGAAACCTATCAGAATCTGCTCCGGGTAATGATCTGCAAAATAACTTTGGAGGAATCTCAGTTCAGCGATCCGGAGAGCATCAAAGAATTACAGGATTTTACAGAACACCAGCAAAAAAAGCTGGAACAGGAAATGCAGTTAAAAATCCCAAAAGAAAAAACTGCTGAAATTTTATTGATGAATGAACTGAAATGTATGCTGGCATGCATTTCCGTCGTAACAGCAGAAAAAATACAGGGACACAAATGCACCGAATTAGCCGAGAAGAGCTGGCGTCTGGCAGAAAGTATCGAATATATATGGAATGCAGAAATTCTAAATCCACAAATCAGAGAAACTGTGTCCAAAGCATTCATCCGCATTTGTATCGGATGTGGATCTATGTATCTTCAGAATGTACAGGAAGAACATATAAATCCCGAGCAGATCCAGGAAGCAGCGGAAGAAATCTCATTACTTCTGTATCATTACAGCGATCTTTTGCTTCCGGAAGAAATGCCGGTCTATCAAATCCCTATCTATCAAACGCTCCAAATTGCAAATATGAGACTGGAGCGAAAGGAAAATGCATTGTACTATGCCCAAAAAGGAGTTGTATTGTGTGATCTGTTTTCTGCTGGTCAGAATGCGCAATTAAATGGTCTCATTCAGGATTCAAAAAACATGTTTCAGCAATATATCAATCAAAATGTACCTGCTGCATCCCGCCCGGCAAAAAGGAAGGGGCTTTTCTCCCGGCTCTTCCAGAGATAGCAGGAGAAAAGCTGTCCCGAAAGAATCCTTTATTTTCCTGGAAGCGCGGTTTATAAGGTGCCTCCATATTCCACAATCATGTTTCGAATAATATCCAGCGTCTCCTCCTGTGACCATGCCATGTTTCCATTCTCCAGAAACTGGCAAAATTCATATAGTTTTTGTGAAAAGCCGGATTCTTTTAAAATATAATATTGCAATCCATGACTTGTATTGTTCCAAAATGCAATTCCATTATGAACATTAGAGCTACATACAATGGAGATGTGTTTCGGCAGCTGGACGAAATTTTCTTTTACACAAATGCAGGAATGAGGTGTGTGCAGCATATATTGATAATAACTTTTCAACAGCCACAGGCGCATCGCAGGATCAAGAGGCTTATAAAGCATATCCGGATAGCCCGCAATACGTCCCTGCTCCATTAATTGTCGTAAGCCAGATATGCAGAAAATATGTACCATACTTTCCGTTTCCATGTGCCGGATCCGCTGAAAGAGAGAAGATAAGAGCTGTTCTTTTTCCACTCCATCCAGGATGATCTGCTGTTTCAGTACATTTAACGGAATCAGATGCAGAAGACATGGTGAATATTCAATATAATAGTTATGCGTTACATAACCTTCATTCATCATAACATTGACATCTTTTACATAAGCATTTAAATCAGAGCAAAACAACATTTCCTTTGCTATTTTTCTTTCCTGAATAAAGGAATTCTTCAGTAATTGTATTTGTTGCGCATCTCTGAGAATGATTCCTTTCGCCGTATGAAAATTGATTCCAATTGCAATATGGTCTGTGATCAGCCAGTTGGGAAGTAAGCCTGCTTTTTTCGCCTCGGACTCAGCAGAAGAAACGTAATAATAAAATGGTTTGTAGTTTTCATAGTTCATTGCCGGTTTCAGACTGCATATTTTCCGAAGGTTATCCAGTGTATTTTCCGTTGTCTGATTCTGCAGCAAAGGAAAAAGATGCTCTAATCTGCGATAGGGCACTTCATGAATAATCTGAACAAGATATCGTAAATGTTCCAGTGAAATTTCCGGAGTACATAAGCAAATCGTGGAATCGGAAGCATTTATCATTGCTTTTCGAATACACGCATAAATTGCAAAGATATTGTCCAGCGTCATATCCGTATCCGGAATTCCTGAAACACTTGTAGAAACAGAGACTTGAGGAAATTCAACCACATCCTGCTGGATAATACGGATCAGTTCTTCCATACATTGCCACTGGCTCTTTCCCATTTTTTCCTGGCGATAAAGGAACAGGAGATCTGCTCTTGTATTTCCGGTGCATTCCATCGCATCAAGAAGACAGGTCAGGCGCTCTTCTTCTTTTGGAATACGTTTTCCTTTACTCATTTTAGAAATGTAATCCAGCTGCATACCACTGGCCTCAGACAGATAATATAAAGTTTTTCCTGTATTTTTTATTTCCTTTTCAAGCCTTTGTGAAAAATCGCTCATGTAGTATCAAAGTTCCTTTCCGGACAACAGCAAATATCCGATGGCTTGGGCAGAATGCTGTTTTCCTGTCGACATTGATCTAAGTATACAGGAAAAAGCCAAAATATGCAAAATTTTTCACACAAATTCATCTGCTTTTTCTGCAAAAAAGCTTTATATCATTTATAACATTACGAAGGAGAAAACTAATATGCTTTTCATCGCTATCCTAATCTTAATCTTTTTGATGTATCGATTTTTTACCTTTCGTGCCGAAATGGTTTTTACCATGTCCTTAATTGCCCCGATTATGATCGTAATCGGCGCCTGCTATTTACCTGGAAAATATCATGAAGCCGGAATTTTTCTTCTGGTTATCGGTGCATTTATGCTGGCCGTTGTTCTGCTTATCTGCCGCCTCACTGCACGGGGTGTTGAAAAAGGACTGCGGCTGGAGTATTACAAAAACCTGATTATTTATGGCGCCCTCAAATTTTTACAGAACCTTTCTAAAGCGACGATTGTTTTTAGCTTTCTGGCCGCTTCACTGGGTGCCTTCTCTATGGACTACAAAGAAAGACTGGATACCAAAGGAAGAAAAATTTATGTAGATGATAACCTGCGTGACCCGGAAGGCAACCAGTATGAAGAAGTAGAAAAGTAAAAAAAGCAGGCACGAATCACCTTTTTCGGGAATCGTGCCTGTTTTTTTTACGTATGCATCAATTTCAAAAATTCATTCTCCGGCATTTCAACACCAAGTAGTGTCTTCATCATCTGAAGAAATACATCATCGGTTTCTTTTTGAGCGTTCAGACAGACCATGATGACCGACAGTTTATCATCCTCTTTCCTCTTGCTGCATTACTTTTTGTTTCCCCTTACGCTGTTTTTACTATAGCATATTTTTCTCCTGTTTGCACCTACCTACAGGACTGCTACTAGCTACTCTCTCAAGATGCAGCGTATCAAAAAGGGAGCTTCCGCTTCACAAATTTTTATTCGTTAAAAGTGTATCATTGTGAAACGCTCGTTGCGTCCGCCAGAGGAAGCCTGTGGATCTGCCCGGAAGAAGTCTCCTGTGACTATTTTGACTGGTGCGAGGGAAAACTTTCCGCGATCAACCAGTACCATGGCGAATACATGGCGCAGTACAACTGGGCTGAGTTTACCAACGGGGAGCTGAACTGGGGGAGAGGCCGATAAGAAATTCACACAAATCTGACTATTTATGATATACTGAATGAAATGCTCTTAGTTCTGAATTCTTTTATGCTCCGGCACAGATCTTTCGGGACGAAATTTTACTTTTCTATGTCGAAATCCACCATTTTTTCGACATACGAAGAAAGGAACGTTATGAAAATTATTTTTATCCGCCACGGCGAACCAAATTATGAAATTGATTCTCTGACCGAAAAAGGCTGGCGCGAGGCCGAGCTGCTTTCGAAACGCACAGCGAAATGGAATGTCACCGATTTTTACTGTTCTCCGCTTGGCCGTGCAAAAGATACGGCTTCTTTTACGCTGAAAAATGTGGGCCGTGAAGCTGAAATTCTCCCATGGCTGCGGGAATTTGATGCACCCGTCCTGGACCCGGAGACTGGAAAACGCCGGATTCCATGGGATTTTCTGCCTGATGTGCTCGATGCAAACCGGGATCTCTATGACCAGGATCTCTGGACGAAAAATCCGATTATGCAGACCGGAAACATGGACGAGAATTACCATTTCGTGACCGACGGACTCGATGCACTGCTTGCGCGCTACGGCTATGTACGCGACGGCTACCGCTATCACGCTTCGGATGAAACAAACCGTGAAGCCGTCATCGTCTGCTTCTGTCATCTCGGCGTCACCTGTGTGGCACTGTCGCATCTGCTGAATATGACGCCGGTACAGCTCTGGCAGGGCATGTTCCTGGCGCCGACTTCCGTCACAATTGTCGGAAGTGAGGAACGCAAGCCGGGTGAAGTGTACTTCCGCTGCCAGACCATCGGCGATGTCCATCATCTGCTTTCCGCGGGCGAACCGGTTTCGTACTATGGAGCCTTTAATGATCCATTTCAGTTTTAAAAATCACAAAAAGGAGTCTTTTATCATGAATGAAGCAAAATTTCAGGCAAAATTAAGAGAATATGCAAAGCTGATCGTAAAAATCGGCGCAAATGTACAGAAAGGACAGCGTGTCCGCCTCCAGGCCGGCGTCGATCAGGTTCTGCTTACCCAGATGGTGACAGAGGAGTGCTATCAGGCGGGCGCAAGCTATGTGGAAGTGATCTGGGAATGCGGTGAGATCAACAAAATGCATTATCAGTATGCCACCGCAGAAACGCTTGGCGCGGTTCCGCACTGGGAAGAAGAGCGTTTCAAACAGATGACGGTTGATCTGCCGGTTCGCATTTTCATCGACTCCTCCGATCCGGACGAGCTCGCCGGCATTCCTGCGGACCTGCTCTCCACCGTTCGTCAGATGCGTGGAAAGGTCATTAAAAAATACCGTGACCAGCTCGATGGAAAGCATCAGTGGCTGATCGTTGCCGCCGCTTCTCCAAAATGGGCAGAAAAAGTATTCCCGGGCGAGCCGGAGGATATTGCTGTTGAAAAACTGTGGGATGCTATTTTCGACTGTGTTTACTTAAAAGACGGCGAAGATGCAGAAAAGATCTGGCAGGCACACTGCGACCTCATGACCCAGAAAGCCAGCTGGCTGAATGAGCAGGCATTCCACAAGCTGCATTACACCAGCAAAAACGGTACGGATTTCACCGTTGAGCTGATTCCGGGCGCAAAATGGAGCGGCGCCGGTGATATCAACCATACGAACAACACCTTCTACGTTCCAAACATGCCGACCGAAGAAGTCTTCACCAGCCCGATGAGAGGAAAATGTGAAGGCCGTCTCGTTTCCACAAAACCTTTAAGCTGGTCGGGACAGATCATCAACAACTTTACCGTCGATTTCAAGGATGGAAAAGTCGTTGACTGCCACGCAGAGCAGGGCGAAGAGGTTTTGAAAAAAATGTTCGCCATGGACGCCGGTGCTGCAATGCTCGGCGAGGTTGCACTCGTTCCGAAAGAATCTCCGATTAACCAGTCCGGGCTGATGTTCTTTAATACCCTTTTCGATGAAAACGCATGCTGCCACGTTGCCGCTGGCGCCGGTTTCCCTGAGGTGCTCGATGGATTTCTGGAGATGAGCAACGAGGAAATTCTGGAAAAAGGTGTGAATGATTCTCTGATCCACGTTGACTTTATGGTTGGATCGGATGACCTGCACATCGTAGGTATCCGCGAAGATGGAAGCGAAACCGATATTTTTGTAAATGGTACCTGGGCAGAGTAAATCTGCTGTTTTTCGCAATAGAAGCAGGGGACTTCCTTTATTTAGTCAAAAAAAACAGACCCGGGGCAATCTACCGTTTTTTGTAGACTGCCCCGGGTTCTGTTTTTGAAAAAAATCAGTTTCCAGACTTCCCTTTTCTCATATAAGGATTTCGATACAGCGAAATCACAAGTTCTGCTGCCATGAAGCACCAGATGATCGGTTCGCACCAGATCACGGCACTGTAGTGGTAGCGCGGGATAAACACCATCGCAAAAATAATTTTTCCGAAAAGCTCAATAAAACTCGACAGCAGCGGAAGAATCTTTTCTCCGAGTGCCTGCAGTGCAAGGCGGCTGCAGTTGACAAGGCCAAGTGCAAAGAAGAACGGAATGGCTACACGAAGGTAGCGGGCTCCGTTTCCGAGGACGGTCGGATCGGAAGAACCGGAGATCAGATGAACCATCGTCGGTGCAAGCGGAGTGACAAGGAGAATCAGGCATGCGGTCACGCTGAAGCAGAAAATATAAGCATAGCGAATGCCTTTCCGCACGCGCTCCCAGTTGTCCGCGCCGCGGTTCTGTGCCACATACGTGTTGACTGCCTGTGCCATCGAGGAAAGCGGCATCATCGAGAAGGAAAACAGCTTTCTCGCAGCTGTATGTCCCGCAATTGTTTCATAGCCAAGGCTGTTGATGCCCGGCTGCAGGACAATCGAACCGACATAGATAATACTGCTCATAAATCCCATCGAAAATCCCTGTGCCAGAAGCTCCATGTACAGTCCGCGATCCGGTTCAAAATGACGTTTTTCCGGAAGCAGAATTTTTGCTTTGGTAACAATATAAATCAGGCAGAGCACGACGGAAATTCCCTGCGCAATCACGGTTGCAATTGCAGCACCGCGAACACCCATGCCGAAAGAACGGATAAACAGCAAATCCAGTACAATGTTTACCAACGATGAAATAATCAGGAAAACAAGCGGCATAAAGCTGTTTCCGATTGCTCCCAACAGGCCGGAGCACAGGTTGTAGGCAAACATGACAAACAGAAAAACGGATAGAATTGAAATGTAGCTGTAGGATTCTTCGAGGATTTCTGCCGGTGTTTTCAGCAGCCGCAACAGCGGATGCATGAAAATCGTTGCAAGAACGGTGACCACCAGTGTAACGGTAATACCAATAACGATACAGGATGCAACGGATTTTTTCATCCGTTCCGTCTCCTGTCTTCCAAAGCATCGCGCCGTGACGATCGCGAGCCCGTTTCCGACGCCGAACGTAAATCCGGTCATCATTTCATAGATCGACGAGCAGGCACCCATAGCTGCAATCGACGAATCGCCGAGTGTATGGCCGACAATCAGTGTGTCCATCGTGTTGTAAATCTGCTGAAATACACGGGATGCCATGATCGGAAGTGCAAAAAGAAGCAGAGATTTCAGAATCGAGCCGTGAAGCAGATCAACCCGGGAACTCCGCTGGGTTTGTGACTGTGACATAAAAAATTTCCTCCCTCAAAAATACTTCATTATTCCTATTATAACAGACGGGAGTAGCTACCGGACAAGGAATATCTCCAAATCTGTAAAACAAATACAATAACACAAAATTTTACAGATTTTCATACTTCTTCCTCTCTTTCCTTCTCTTAGAGCGTGTCGTTATTCTTTTCCCAGTAAATACTGATAAATATCTCTCTTCGTCACCCCGCGGTCTTTTGCGACGAGTTTCATGGCTTCTTTCCGCGCAATTCCCTGGTCTTCATACCGTTTCATATGTTCCTCAATCGAAATTTCCTCAAACGCAGCCTTCGCCTCGTCCTCGATTTCTTTCTGGCTTCTGCCTTCGATCACAAGAACGCATTCGCCCTTCGGATCTTCCTGCTCGTAGCGGGTAATGGCATCTTCTATTGTGGTCTGCCATGCTGTCTCATGCTTTTTCGTCAGTTCCCGACACAGTGTCAGGCGGCGGTTGCCAAGGATTTCCAGCAGTTCCCGCAGCGTTTTCAGCAGATGATGCGGCGCCTCGTACACGATCATGGTTCGTGTCTCGTTTTTCAGCCGCTCCAGCGCCAGTTTATGTTCTTTTTTATCCGGCGGAAGAAACGCTTCAAACACAAATCTTCTCGTCGAAAGTCCCGACAGCGTCAGTGCCGTTACACACGCACACGCCCCCGGCAGACTCGTCACTTCGATTCCGGCTTCGTATGCCATTTTCACCAGCTCCTCCCCCGGGTCTGAGATTCCCGGTGTTCCGGCATCGGTGATAAGGGCAATGTTCGTTCCCGCCAGCAGCTTCTGCACCAGCTCGCGGCCCTTGTCGTATTTGTTGTATTCATGGTAACTCGTCATCGGCGTATGAATCTCAAAATGGTTCAGCAGCTTAATGCTGTTTCTCGTATCCTCCGCCGCGATCAGATCGACCTCCTGCAGAATGCGGATTGCACGGAAGGTCATGTCCTCCAGATTTCCAATTGGTGTTGCACACAAATATAATTTTCCTGCCATGTTCTTATCTCCCGTCTCCATATAATTCCCGGATGTCCTTTGTATACACGCCCGGCGTCTCATACACAATCAGCGGTTTCTCCACGGTAATTCTCGGATTCCCGCCTTTCATCGCCTCGATCAGCACCATGTTCGGCTCCTTGTCCACAAACGGATAAACGAGCTGCATCCTTTTTGGTTCCAGATGATATTTTTTCAGCGTCGAAAAAATCTCCGCCAGCCGGAACGGCCGGTGCACCAGATAGAACCGTCCTTTCGTCTTTAAAACCGCCGATGCCTCTTTCGCAATATCATCAAACGAGCACAGCACCTCATGCCGCGCAATCGTCTTCGCCTCAAGCGCATTCGTCAGCCCGTGCTGCCCCGTCATGTACGGCGGATTGCACGTTACCACATCAAACACTTCTTTTCCAAACTGCTGCGATGCCGTCTTCACATCTCCCTGGAAAATCTCAACATCATTTTCCAGATGATTGTACCGCACACTCCGCTGTGCCATCTCGGCACTGTACTCCTGAATTTCCAGCCCGGAAAAATGCTCGCCGTTTGTCTTCGCCTTCAGCAGAATCGGCACAATTCCCGATCCCGTGCAGAAATCCATCGCCCGCTCCCCGCGCTTCACCTTCGCGTAGGATGCCAGCAGCACCGCGTCAATGCCATAGCAGAAAAGGGATGGATTCTGTATCATCCAGTAACCGTTCTGCAGATCATCGAGCCGCTCACCCGGCTTCAAAAATTCTTCTTTTCTATCCAATGAAAATCCCTCCTCCTGCTGACCGCCCAGCGCCGCATCACACAAAAAGAAGCGTCAGTTTTACCCGGCGCTTACTTTTTTCAAAATGCATTCCAAATCAATCTTATTCCGGCTGTTTTGCCTCTTCCGAAGAAGCCTGCTCCCCGGAGCTGTTTCTGTCTTTTTTCTTCTCTTTGCCTTTTTCCTTCTTATGCTTCGGCTTGAACTTGAGCTCTTCCACCGGGCACTCCCGCATTTCCTTCTCATCGTTCACATCCACCAGCACTTTTACGAGCTGACGAAGCACATTCACACCGGAAACCTCACCTTTCATGCCGTCCGGCAGCGTTACGATATCGCCGACACCCGGCAGCTTGCGGTTCAGGTATTCATAGGTTTCCTGCTCGTTTTTCAGGCAACACATCAGTCGTCCGCAGACACCCGAAATCTTCGTCGGGTTCAGGGACAGGTTCTGCTCTTTTGCCATCTTGATCGAAACCGGTGCAAACTCGGACAGATACGTATGGCAGCAAAGCGGTCTGCCGCAGATGCCGATTCCGCCGAGGATCTTTGTCTCATCGCGGACACCGATCTGGCGAAGCTCGATTCTCGTCTTAAAGACAGCCGCCAGATCCTTTACCAGCTCACGGAAATCAATTCTTCCGTCGGCGGTAAAGTAAAACAGCATCTTGTTATTGTCAAACGTATACTCTGCATCGATCAGCTTCATCTCCAGGTTGTGCGCCCGGATCTTCTTCTGGCAGATTTCAAACGCTTCTTTTTCTTTCTTGCGGTTGCTCTCCTCCCGCGCATCATCCTTCGGCGTTGCAATGCGGATGACTTCTTTCAACGGCTGGATCACCTTGGAATCGTCAACTTCTTTTGGCCCCAGCACAACGAAACCATACTCTACGCCGCGCGCCGTCTCAACGATAACGTGGTCGCCCACGCAGATGTCCAGCTCTCTCGGCGAGAAATAATATACTTTTCCTACGTTTCGAAAACGTACTCCTATAATTGTTATCATGTTATCAGTTTTCCTTCATTGTCAGGAACATAAGCTCCATGGTTAAATCAAAATTAACATTCGCGTTCAGGCGGGCTCTCGCCTTCTGAATCGCCTCTATAATCTTCTCCAGGCCTTCGTATGAGCTCTTATTTGCTCTCTCACGAATTCCATTCAGCTCCTGCTTGAACACAAGGGAATCGACCTCTTTTGTCGCCTTAAAGAGCAGAACATCGCGGAACCATAAAGAAAAGATATCGAAATAATCATCAATATTGTCTTTTTCGGCCGTCAGTTTTTTGATCGTCTCCACGATTTCATACAGCGGCATACTGTCGGCGTACTTTGCCATGCGGAGTGCACTTTCCAGCGTCTCCTCGTATTCCGGAGAACGGGCAATCCGCTCTGCTTTTCCGATATTTCCCTGCGCCAGGGACGCATCAACCTCTGCCTGGTAATCCGGCACATGCATTTCGTTCATCAGATAATCTTTCACAAGCTGGTCTCCCACTGGTTTTAAATTTAACTGCACGCAGCGTGACGAAATCGTCGGAAGCAGCGCATCCGGGTTGTCTGCCAGAAGCATGACAACTGCGTAGGCCGGCGGCTCCTCGATCGTCTTCAGCAGCGCGTTCTGCGCCTGAAGTGTCAGCTTCTGCGCCTCGTCGATGATATAAATCTTGTACGGACTGCTGTACGGCTTGATCATCACATCGTTAATGAGCTGCTCGCGGATTTCATCGATGCTGATGGTGTTCGGCTTTTCATGCTTCACATAAATGATATCCGGATGATTCTGGCTCTGTGCCTTTTTACAGGACGGGCATTCCATACAGGGCTCGACCCCGTGCTTCTCGCACTGAAGCGTCATCGCAAACAGTGAAGCCATCATTTTCTTTCCCGATCCACTCTCTCCGCCAAAAAGATAAGCATGAGATACTTTATTCATCGAAATGGCATTCTGTAAATGCGTTATGATTTCCTGATGTCCTACAACCTTCTGAAAACCCTGCATAAAATCACCCCCTGAAATTTTTTCACTGCTCTTAGTATATCATGATTCGCACCTTCGGTGCTTGACGCTGCTTTCGCAGCTATCATGATCGCCATTCGCCGTTCGCTGAATGTGCAAGCACATTCCTCTCACTAACGCTCATTATATCATATCTTTTTCTGTTGTTCCACAAAATTCTGAATTTCGGAAAAACAGGCTTCTGGCGTTGTATTATTCGAAAAACGGCGTACAATTCCTGCTTTTGCTATATTTTCCTCGGAAAAATCTTCGCAGTCTGCCAGGAATCTGCGGCACATTTCGGCGTATTTTGGCTCTTTCTGTCCTCTCTCGCGTTCCAGCGCACGGGACAGGCGCAGTCCATCATCCACTTCCACATACAGAGGTACCAGGGCCTGCTCCCCAAAATAGTCCTTTAATTTCACGTAGGATTCCAGCGTTCCAATCCCAAGATAATCCTGTTTTTCGAGGTCAATCTGCCCATCGTCCGCCGTAAAATAATACCACGGTCCCATCACGCTCGGATACATGCGCTCCTCGATAATCTTTCCAGCCTCCCGCAGCCTGGAAAGCCGTGCTTCATCCACAAAGAAATACTCTCTTCCGTCCTGCTCTCCGCTCCGAATCGGCCGTGTTGTGTACAGCACCAGCGGTTTCAGATCGAACGATGTCTCTTTGAGCAGATGCTCATAAATATGATCCTTCCCCGAAGCACTCTTTCCCATCAGATAGTAAATTTTTCCCATTTTCAATCTCCCCGAAACGCAAAATTTTTATGCTTTAAACCGGTATCCCACGCCCCAGATCGTCTCGATATACTGCGGCTTTGCCGTATTAAACTCAATCTTTTCACGGATCTTCTTGATATGCACCGTAACCGTCGCAATATCTCCGATCGACTCCATATCCCAGATCTCCCGGAACAGCTCCTCTTTTGTAAAGACGCGGTTCGGATTCTCCGCAAGGAAGGTCAGCAAATCGAATTCTTTTGTCGTAAACTGCTTCTCCTCGCCATTCACCCACACGCGGCGTGCCGTCTTGTCAATCTTGATGCCGCGGATCTCCACGATATCATTTTCCTTCTTGCCGCTTCCGACCAGACGTTCGTACCGTGCCAGATGTGCTTTCACGCGCGCAACCAGCTCACTTGGGGAAAACGGCTTTGTCATATAGTCATCCGCACCAAGGCCCAGTCCGCGGATTTTATCAATATCATCTTTTTTTGCAGAAACCATGATAATCGGAATATCCTTCTTTTCACGCACTTCGCGGCAGATCTCAAAGCCATCCACCTCCGGCAGCATCAGATCCAGGATCAGCAGATCAAAATCCTCCTTGATCGCCCGTACAAGACCGGTGTCTCCCTGGTTTTCAATCTCCACCTCAAAGCCCGAAAGCTCCAGATAATCTTTCTCCAGATCTGCAATGGATTCCTCATCCTCAACAATCAGTATTTTACTCATGAAACAGGTACCTCCTGATATTTTCTTAATACAAAGTACATCGTGGTGCCCACCCCTTCTTTGCTGGTGGCCCACACTTTTCCGCCGTGGTCTTCGAGAATTTTCTTCACAATCGAAAGGCCAATTCCGCTGCCGCCCCTCGTGCTGTTGCGGGACGCATCGGTGCGATAAAAGCGATCGAAAATCTTCGTCAGATCCTTCGTCGCAATTCCCTTTCCGTTGTCCTCAATCTCCACCTGCACAAAATCTCCGACATCACGCAGACGGATGTTGATGACCTTATGGCTCTTGTCCATATATTTGATGGAATTGCTTACAATGTTATTGATGACACGCTTGATCTGCTCCGCATCCGCGATGACGATCGGGTCGTCCTCGAGATAATTAAAGTATGTCAGATCCACATGCTGCGCGTCAAGCTCCAGATTCAGTTCCTCCACGCAGTCATCAAAATAATCCGCAATGTGAATCTTCGAAAACGTATACGGAATGCGGTTCGTGTCAATCTTGGAATAAAACGTCAGCTCATTGATCAGACGGTCCATCTCATTCGCTTTGTTGTAAATGGTGCGGATGTAGCGGTCCATCTTCTCCGGCGTATTTGCCACACCGTCCATGATTCCCTCGACATAACCCTTGACCGCGGTAATCGGTGTTTTCAGATCATGCGAAATGTTACTGATCAGCTCTTTATTCTCTTTGTCAAACTCGACTTTTTCCTCCGCCGTCTCTTTCAGCCGGATACGCATCTCCTCAAAGTCCTCGCAGAGGTCATTAATCTCCGCCACGCCGCACGGTTCAACAGTGAAATCCAGATTTCCGTCTTTGATATTCTGTGTCGCCTTTTTCAGCTGCTCGAGCGGTCCGATCACACCGCGGTAAATCCAGAAGCTCAGGCCCAGACTGGTGAGCACCAGAATCAGCACAATCACGATGCCTAGCTCTTTTACCATGCCCGTAATCTGCGGCGCAATCTGGTCTGTCTTGGTGACGATAAACGCACTGCATTCTTTTCCGTCCGAGTTCTCATAGTCCGCCTGTTTGACCATCCACTGTTTTTCATTGCGGAAATAAACGCCGCCCTTCGAATTTGCCCCCGGGTCACCGTATTTCGGCAGCTCATTTTCCAGCTCCTCCGACGACAGCTCCTCCGAGCCATTGTAAATGATAACACCATCCTCGCGCACCGCGATAAACGACTGTTTTTTCTGCAGTCTTGCATTCAGAACAGAGAGATAATTCGTTTCTTCCAGCTTTGCCGTATCCGATTTCGCGGTATCCTCTACTTCGTCGTACTCTTCTGATGTCATCGCATTCAGCAGCAGGGTGTTGTTCGAAATCGTCCGGTATGTTGCGTTCGCAAGACCGTATTTTTCACCGATAATCTTTGCTTTATACCCTACAAAAAAGTAAAACGTCAAGGCACACATCACGATCGGAACCAGTATGATGATGAAAAAAGAAATGATTACTCTCGTCCTTAATTTCATGCTTTTCTTCTTTTTTTCCATATAAGATCCACCTGTTTTCCAACACATATTTCGTACTTTTGCGCACAAAAAATCCCCAGTACGCAGTCTAAATTTATTATAGCACAACGCCTGAGGATTTTTCATTAACTTAGATGAATCTTTCTAAACTTTCTATAAACAGAAAAGCCTGAAATTAGAGGTATTTCTTCAGGTCTTCTACTTTATCCAGTTTCTCCCACGGCAGATCCAGATCGTTTCTTCCGAAGTGGCCGTAAGCGGAAGTCTGTTTGTAGATCGGACGGCGCAGATCCAGCATTTTGATGATTCCGGCCGGGCGAAGATCAAAGTTCTCGCGAACGATATCGGTCAGTTTGTTGTCGGACAGTTTTCCTGTGCCGTAGCTGTCGATCATGATAGAAGTCGGATGAGCGACACCGATTGCGTAGGAAAGCTGAACCTCGCATTTATCAGCAAGACCTGCTGCTACGATGTTCTTTGCTACGTAACGTGCTGCATAAGCTGCAGAACGGTCTACCTTTGTACAGTCTTTTCCGGAGAAAGCTCCGCCGCCGTGACGAGCGTATCCGCCGTAGGTGTCTACGATGATCTTACGGCCGGTCAGACCGGAATCTCCGTGAGGTCCGCCGATTACGAAACGGCCGGTCGGGTTGATGAAGAACTTGGTGTGCTCATCTACCATGTCTGCCGGAATGATTTCGTCGAATACGTATTTTTTGATATCCTCATGAATCTGCTCCTGGGATACTTCCGGATCATGCTGAGTGGAAAGAACAACCGCATCAAGACGGAACGGTTTGCCGTTCTCATCGTACTCTACGGTTACCTGTGTTTTTCCATCCGGACGCAGGTATGTTAAAGTACCGTCTTTGCGGACTTTGGTCAGCTGGCGAGCCAGTTTGTGTGCCATGTAGATCGGGTATGGCATGTACTCTTCGGTCTCGTTGGTTGCGAATCCGAACATCATTCCCTGATCTCCTGCTCCAATGGCATCGATCTCCTCATCGCTCATATTGTTCTCTTTTGCTTCGAGCGCTTTGTCTACACCCATAGCGATATCGGTGGACTGTTTGTCAATTGCAGTTACAACAGCGCAGGTATCTGCGTCAAATCCGTATTTTGCACGGTCGTAGCCGATTTCGCGAACGGTATCACGTACAACCTGCTGGAAATCAATGTGTGCGTTGGATGTAATCTCACCCATTACCATAACGTATCCTGTTGTAGTACAGGTTTCGCAAGCTACGCGGCTCATCGGATCCTGCTCAAGCAGCGCATCCAGAATCGCATCAGAAATGGCATCACAGATTTTGTCCGGATGTCCTTCGGTTACAGACTCAGAAGTAAACAGTCTTTTTTCCATTCTCGTTCTCCTTTTTTTCTTCTCTTCTCTTTTGATCTTCTATAAGATCTCTGAACAATAAAAAAGATCCGCAAGCGAAGCGGACCTGAATAGTAATGTTCAAATCCCCTTATTGTTCGAAAATTTCGCTCAGGCTGGCACCTTCCCGTACAGACCATTCTGTCTGGGGGTTGCCGTGGTTTCACAGATCCTATGTATCTCCACCACTCTGAATAAGAGAAAAGCAACTAAATTTTTGATTTTGTTTTTTGTTCCTCTGATACACTATCGCAAAATACGTCATTCGTCAAGAGGAAATGAAAGGAATTGAGACATTTTCTTAGAAGTGTCGGACTCAAACCGCCAAAATCCCGGAAAATACACTGCCCCGGAGCTTCTGGCGGATTTCCGAAGCCCCGGGGCAGCAAAAAATCATGTTTCTTTTTCGTGTTCTTTAATGTAAAGGAATCCCGTCCTGTTTTCCGGCGTGTATTCATCCGTCGGCACAATTTCAATCGTCACCGTCCGCGCTTTTCCATCCTGCTCGCAGTGATATGTGATTGTCTGCGCAGCCTTGGTTTCATCAAACCGCCGGCGGATCGCATCGAGATCTGTTTTTGCAAGATACTCGTCTTTGTCCTCCGGTACAATCCGGTCAGCCGCAGACAGATGCTCCAGCCAGGATGACAGACTCGTCGGTGCTCCGTCCTCCGTCTTCGGCGGTTCCCAGCTCAGGATCCGGTAGCTGTCCTTGTTCAGATTGATTTTCAGCACCTTCGGATACAGCTTGCAGAGCGCAATATACGCGGCCGGCTGTCCTCTCCGGTCCACGCCGTTCCGGCTGTAATACATCGCCTTTTTCTCATACATGCGGATATCCGCTGCATGCGCTATCTCGTGTACGGACTCCCACTCTTTCTCACGGCTTGAGACAATACCGTACGAAATCGTCATGGAATCGATCCGCTCACCCTTCCAGGACTCCACCGTTTCCACAAACTCGTGACGTATTTCCTGCATCCACTGTGAATTTATAAAGAGAATCGCGACAAACTCATCGCCGCCGATCCGGTAAACCTTTCCATAGTCATCAAACGACTTCCGGATGCAGTACGATGCCCCGCGCAGCAGTTCATCTCCCGCCGCATGGCCAAGACTGTCGTTCACAATTTTCAGTCCGTTGACATCCATGGAAACATAGACAAACTCCGTCGATGGCCGCAGCCCGCGGATATCCTTCTCATATGCTCTGCGGTTCAGACATCCCGTCAGTTCATCCGTATTCGATGTCTCGATAAGCATCTCTTCTTTCTTCTTCTCATTTTCAATGCTCTGAATCGTGAAAATTGCCTTCACCGGCTTCTCATTGATGTCTGCCCGGATCGTAACAAACGATGCACGGAACCAGCCAAAATCCTTTCCTACAAACTCTCCGGAGATAATTTTCTTTCCCTTCATGCGCTCCGCAACCGTGTGCAGATCTACGAACTGATCCGCCTGCTCCTGGTACGCCTCAATGACGGTCTCCGCCATAATCTCATGCATTCTCTGATCCGCATTCCGGTAAATCTTTCCGGTCTCCTGTTCCTCCGTCTGGTCGGAATAGGCAATGACGGAATCCTGTTCCAGATTTACCAGATACATCCGATAATAAATCTCTGCCATCGACGCCAGAATACCGTACTGCTCTTTTTTCTCCCGGTTTGCTTTCAGAACCCGCGAAACCAGATACAGCAGGATTGCACACGCAATGCACAGATACAGCGCAACCATCAGAATCGCAATCAGGTTGCTCTCATTATCCGCAGATACCGCAAAGGTAACACCAACCAGGTATTCTCCCAACGGTTCAAAAACGCAGTTGTATTTCTCTCCGTGGATTTTTACAATTCCGCTCACCATCTTTGTTCCGCCGAGGTACGCCCGCGGCATACCGATGGCTTCCAGCTTCTTTCCGATCGTATTCTCATCCGTTGCACCCAGGATTTCATGGGTATCGAGATCTGCCACGTAAAGATTCATGCCCTGATACATCGGCATATTGCTCACTACGGTCGATACATCATTCTGTTTGATCTCCGCCAGAAGCCGCACTGGTTCGATTCCGACCTGAATCATCTTATCTCCTGTGCTGTTCCAGGTGATCGCATACATCATGCTCCTTCCCTCCGAGGTGTTCGGCGTGATATCCTGGCACATCGTAAGACCCTTATTCTCCAGCATCGGCTTAAAGTACTCCATCTGCTCGCCGGAGTCAAAGCTGTATCCATAGTACTCCTGTTTTGTTCCGCTGTAAATTTTTCCCGTCGCATCAAACAGATAAATTTCGTCAATCGACATCAGCGACGCGATTTTCTGCAGCTCCTCCGTATCATTTTCCGCTTCCAGCCTCGACTCCAGAATGTACGACACTGCCCGCGCACGGATAACATAATCTTCCTTCATCGACCTGATCAGATCTATCTCATTCTTCTGATTTTTCTCAATAATGCTGATCGACTGATCCAGCAGCATCTGTGACGTCTTGTCCAAATTTTTACTGTTGACGTACATCAGAATCCCTGCCTGCAGAAACAGTGCCACAACGACCATTCCAACCATCAGAACGATGATGATCTTCCATTTTGTCCGGTCTGTAAATCTGCTTTTCTTCATCTCATAGCCCTTTTCTCTTCCATTTTTTCAACTCTCTTTTTCCTTCCCTTCTTCCGTCCCGGGAATGCGCAAAAATTTTCATTAGTACTCATACTATACCATACTTTCTTAAAATTTTCCTTATTTCATTACAATTATTTGTATAAATTTTATTTTTTATTAAAATAAAACATTATAAATTTGAGCATTTCTGACAAAAAGTGCAAAAAAGAAGGCGTCCCCGCTCTCCTTTCGGATTGCAGAAACGCCTCCTTATTTTTGTTATGAAAGATTTCAAGGTCATGGAAAGATCAGCAGATCTTATTTATGCCACTCCCAGTTGCGGATCTCTTCGAGGTCTTGACCGTACTCAGCGATGTACTGTTTGTGCTCGATGAGTTTGTCGTTCATCTTCTGGATCAGGTGAGCACCCTTGAAACGGTCAATCTTGTTCTGTACACGCATATCGAATGGAGTTGTAATGGTACCCTCCTCCTGATAGCCGTGAACGGACATGTTGTGGTTGTGACGCTCATAGGTCAGCTCGTGGATCAGAGTCGGATATCCGTGGAATGCGAAGATGATCGGTTTATCTTTTGTACTATAAGTGAGCAAGTTCGTGATTTTGTATAAAAAGAAAGACACCTTAAATCGTTCGTGTTGTATAATGAAAGTGCCTAAACAAACATTGCAACATTTACGAAAGAAGGTGCCTCTCGCAAATACTATACATCATTCTACATTCGTATACAACTCTTTTAAGAAATTAAATTTATGCTTTTTTTCACAGGCTCCTAGGGAGGGAAACTTACACTATGATCCAATGGAATATTCAAATGATGCTACACTCAAAATAACAGTAGCCTTTTCATCATTTTTTGAAAAAACCACCATTTGTAGAACGGTATTCTGTTCCCCACTCCACTGGTAAGTCTGGTTATCTAATCCAGTTGTCTCTACGTCTCCATATAAAGAATTCAGTTCATCGACTTCTTTTTGAATCCATTCTTTCGCATCTTTCTCAAGATAGAAAGTAAATGACACTTGATTTAATTGATCATTGGAAAATTCCAGATTCATGTTCGCTTTTGCATTGTCAAGAGAAAGTTCCTCTTCACTTGTATATGTTTTTGCGCTATCTTGGGTCTGTCCCAAATCTTTCTCATCAAATTTTAAAGAACTTTGATTAAAAGTTTCTTCTGTATCCATTCCCCAACTAAAATCTTCATACTGAAAAATCTGTTCTTTTGTACAAAGTCCTTTCAAATCTAGTTTTCTGATTTGATTTTCTCCATTTAATGCGCAACCAACCAAAAGAATCAATGGTAATAAAGCTGTGGCATGTCTTATTTTCATAATAGTGCCTCCTTATTATCTATCCTAAATCTTTGCTTCAACTTATCATTTCTAAATTAGTTTATGGGAAACACCTCTATTATTTTAAATTTTTGTTATTTTCTTGAAACTATTGTAACATGCCTGTTATTTTTTTACAATATATAGCGTTTCACAATAAAGTTCCGAAAATTTTATTTAACTTGCTGAAAATTAAATTTTTTAAAATGTGTAATTTTTCATATACTCACTCGTATAGGTAAGGTAATCAAGGAAATAATGGTGTTTTCAGTCAACTACCCACGACCTAAAGGTCATGGGTAGTTGACTTCCATCCATGCTGTTCCTACATACTGCGTATATCAAAATCCATGCTGTTCTTTAGCTGTACCGAAAATCCACTCTATAGTTTCTTTTCTTATCTGCTGTATCGTTTCTTCTACTCTTCTGCTTTCATCTCGCGGACAATCTTCCGCAGCTTCAGAATCATGGACGGAGCAACAGAAAGCTCATCCACTCCCATTCGTACAAACTGCTCCGTCAATGTCAGATCTGCACCGAGCTCCCCGCAGATTCCTGCCCATTTTCCGCATTTGTGTGCATTTTCCACCACCATGCGAATCATCCGAAGAACGGCTTCATGGTGTGGATTGTAGAAATCATCCAGCTGCTCATTCTGACGGTCAATCGCCAGGGTATACTGCGTCAGGTCATTCGTTCCGATGCTGAAGAAATCCACCATTTCCGCCAGACGGTCGCTGATCATCACGGCTGCCGGTGTCTCGATCATAATGCCCTGCTCCGGAATTTTATACTGCACTTCCTGTGCTTTCAGCTCTTCCTCTACCTCTGCAACAATTGCGTAGATTTTTTCTACCTCTTCTGTTGATGTGATCATCGGATACATGACAGAAAGGTTTCCGTAAACGGCCGCGCGGAACAATGCGCGAAGCTGCGCTTTAAAAATTTCCGGCTGTTTCAGGCAAATCCGGATTGCACGGTACCCAAGCGCCGGATTTTCTTCTTTTCCAAGATTAAAGTATTCTACCTGCTTATCTGCCCCGATATCCAGCGTACGGATAATCACTTTTTTGCCTGCCATGGTCTGCACGGCCTGTTTATATGCCTGAAACTGTTCTTCCTCCGTTGGGAAATCATTTCTTCCAAGATAGAGGAATTCACTTCGGAAAAGTCCGATTCCACCGGCGTCATTTTCCATCACATAGCCAAGGTCACCAACACTGCCGATATTTGCATAGATGTTGATCTTACGGCCATCCGGTGTAACATTTTCTTTTCCTTTCAGCTCCTCAAGAAGCTTCTGTTTTTCTGCTTCTTCCTGCATTCTTTTTTCGGTTTCTTTCTGTACGTCCTCCTCAGGTTCAAAGATAACCTGACCTGAAAAACCGTCTACAACGGCCGTCATGCCTGTTTTCAGACCGTTTAAATCCATCGGGACACCGATTAACGCCGGAATGTTCATCATTCGCGCAAGAATCGCAGTATGAGAATTGGTAGATCCATGTACAGTCACAAACGCAAGTATTTTTTCTTTGTCCATCTGTACAGTTTCACTCGGACTTAAATCGTCTGCCACTATAATAGATGGTTCCATAGAGCTCAGGTCGTTATCTCCCTCTCCGCTTAAATTGCGGACCAGACGTTCGGAAATATCTTTTACATCTGCGGAACGTGCCTTCATATATTCATCATCCATAGCTGCAAACATCTCTGCAAAATTATCGCCGGTTGCTGCCGCTGCATATTCTGCATTTACCAGTTCTGTCCGGATCATGTTCTCCATTGATTCCAGATAGTCCTCATCCTCCAGCATCATCTGATGGACTTCAAAGATCGCCGCACTTGCCTCTCCAACTTCCCGGACTGCCTTGTCATACAGTCTGCCAAGCTGTTTTTTCGAAACCTCCACGGCTTCTTCCACACGCTTCACTTCTGCTTCCGGATCTTCAATCCGGGCTCTTTTAACCTGGTAATCATTTTTCTTCAGAACCGCAACCGGTCCCATAACAATTCCTTTATATACGGATTTCCCCTGAAAACACTGCATTTTTTATCCTCCGAGCGTATTTTTTACAGATTTACTTCAAAAAACGCTTTCAGCGTCTCAATCGCTGCATCTTCGTCCTCTCCGTTTGCTGCAACGGTTACGGTATCTCCCTGCTTTACGCCAAGTGACATTAGCATCATCAGCTGAGTCAGTTTTTTCGTTTTCCCATCTTTTGTGATGGTGCATTCCGATGCAAAATTTTTTGCCTCCTTTACCAGCATTCCTGCCGGTCTTGCGTGGATTCCCAGTTCATCTTTAATGGTATATTCAAATGATTTCATGCTTTTATTCTCCTTCTTCTCTGTCCATAATCCGTTCTATGTGCATAGCGAGATATCCAATTTCGATCTCCTCCATCGGAAGTTTCAGCCTCTTTTCCATCTCCTCACAGATTCGTTTCGCCGCCTGAAAGGCTTTCGGAAACTTTACGGACATGTAGTCATTCATATTTACTTTCAGTTTTTCCCCACTGACCGCTCTTGCAACCATATAGCGGATATGGTTCATCATACGGTTATACGACAACGACATCACATCGATGGTATGCCCGGTGATATGCTCCACCAAAGAAATGCTCTCCCGGACTGCTCTTGCCACTTCCATGGCCTGTGAAACATTTTCCTCCACAATTGCCGAATGAACATGAAGTGCAAGATAGCCGATTTCATGTTCATCAATTTCGATCTGAAGCCGTTCTTTTAAAAGCTCCCTGATACAGGAAGCAACTTTATACTCTTTGTAAAACATCACACGGATATCGTCGGTGAGCGGATTGCTGATCTGCTCACCGTTCTGAATCCGCCGGACAGCAAAATCCAGATGATCTGCCATTGGAAAGACGATGGAACGGTCAATTTTTCCAAATTCCTTTTCTGCCTCGTCAAGCACGGCACTCGCCAGCTCCAGGCTGAGCGGAGAAACGCCCTGTACAATGGTTCTGGCATTTCCTCGCTCCGTCATCTCTGTCAGGGAATAAATGCGGGCATCGTCTCCCGGCTGTACACGCTGCCCCGTTTTTTTCCCAAATGCAATTCCTTTCCCCATGACCAGATATTCCCGGTTATTTTCTTCTTCCACACCAATAAATGAATTGTGGTTCAGTGTTTTTGCTATCCTGTACATTCTTCTCACCCGTTTTTAAGGCACAGCTTACGCGAGGATCTCAATCGCAAATAAAGGATCTCCTGCTTTTACCGGTCCGTCTGTCAAAAGACGGATTCTCTGGTTCTCCTCCAGCTCTGTGCAAAGAACCGGTGATGTAACCGACGGCGCATGTGTTTTCAGATATTCCAGATCCAGCTTCAGCATCGGATCACCTTTTTTCACGGTCTGACCGCTTTCTACCAGTGCCTCAAATCCCTCTCCGTTCAGTTTTACTGTATCAATTCCGACATGAATCAGAAGGCTGACCCCGGAATCGGTTACAAATCCAATCGCATGTTTTGTGTCAAAAACAAACGCGACTTCTCCGTCCTCCGGAGCACGCACATAAGGATCTTCCGGTGTCACAACAGCGCCGTCTCCCATCATCTTTTCCGCAAACGCTTCATCCGGCGCAGTAGAAAGGTCGGCTGCCAGTCCGCTTATCGGGCTGCAGACAGTAATCGTATCCACAACCTTCTGTTCTTTTGTTTCCTGCGTCGGTTCCGCCTCTTTTTGGGTTGGTGTATTTTCTGCTTCCGCATACGTATTCGGAGCTTTTTCCAGATAATCCTCTAAATTTGATTTTATCACAGTTACATTCGGTCCGTAAATAACCTGTACACCATTTCCTTTATGCACAACGCCAGATGCCCCTGTCGCCTTTAAAATACCATCGCTGACTCTCGCTGCATCATGAACAGTACAGCGCAGTCTTGTTGCACAGCAGTCCACATCCGAAATATTTTTCTTTCCGCCAAGACCTTTTGTGATTGCTTCACTCATGGCATCTTCCGATGCCACCCCATCGTTCTGCGCCTCTTTTCTTGCTTTTACATCTGCTTTCGTATAAAGCTTGGTTTCCACATCATCATCCTCACGACCCGGTGTCTTAAAATCAAACTTTTTAATCATGAATTTGAAGATAAAATAATACAGGAAGAAATAAAGAATGCCGACCGGAATCACCCTCATCCAGCTTGTCTTTTCATTTCCCTGCAGAATACCGAACAGGAAGAAGTCCAGAAGTCCGCCGGAAAAGGTAAGACCTACTGCGATATTCAGGATGTGTGCGATCATATAAGCTGTTCCCGCAAGAATAACCTGCACGACAAACAACGCCGGTGCAACAAACAGGAACGAGAATTCCAGCGGTTCTGTGATACCGGTTGCCATACACGCAAGTGCTGCGGAAAGAAGCAGACCGCCTGCTGCTTTTTTCTTCTCCGGTTTCGCACAATGGTACATGGCAAGTGCCGCTCCCGGAAGTCCGAAAATCATAAAAATAAATTCTCCGGAGAAATATCTCGTTGCATCTGCACTGAAATGTGCGATATTCGCAGAATCCGCAAGCTGTGCGAAGAAAATATTCTGTCCGCCCTGCACCATCTGTCCTGCCACTTCCATGGTACCTCCGACTGCCGTCTGCCAGAACGGCATATAAAATACGTGATGCAGACCAAATGGAATCAGTGCCCGTTTAATCAGACCGAAAATCAGCGTTCCGACATAACCGGAGCCGGTTACCAGGCCACCCAGCGCATAAATGCCGTTCTGTACAACCGGCCATACAAAATACATTAAAATTCCCACAAACATATAGACGATCGTAGAAATAATCGGTACAAAACGAGTACCTCCAAAGAAAGAAAGTGCATTCGGAAGCTGGATCCGGTAAAATCGATTATGAAGTGCTGCGACTCCAAGACCGACAATAATACCGCCAAACACACCCATCTGCAGCGACTGAATACCGCAGACAGAAGTGATGGTTCCTTCCAGAACGGATTCTGCAATTTCTCCGTTTTCCAGAATCTGACCCGTAATAGTCAGCATTGCGTTAATCGCTGTATTCATAACGAAATATGCAATAACGGCTGACAGGGCAGAAACCTCTTTTTCCTTCTTTGCCATACCAATTGCAACACCTACCGCAAAAATCAGAGGCAGGTTATCAAACACCGCACTTCCTACTTTGTTCATGATCACCAGCAGCGCATGAAGAATCGTGCCGTTGCCGAGCAAACTTGTCAGCCCGTACGTTTCAATTGTGGTTGCATTGGTAAATGAGCTTCCGATTCCCAGTAAAAGTCCGGCTACCGGAAGAATTGCGATCGGGAGCATAAAGCTTCTTCCCACTCGCTGCAGAACACTAAAAATTTTGTCCTTCATTTTTTTACTCCTTGTGTAGTTTATACTTTTTACAAGAAGAGTTTCTGCGGTTTTGCATCTTTTTAGCCGGTCTGTACTCTTTTTCTAAAACAGAGTACAAAAAAGAGACACTAACCCACATAAACAATTCCTGTTATGTATAGTTAATGCCTCCAAAAATCGAGTTACACACTACAACTGTAGTTGAATATAGCACAGATAAATCTCTTTTGTCAAGTCAGTTCTTATTATTTCAATATATCATAAATTTGTACCTTTTTAAATATCTTTTTTTACCAACACTGACCGCCTCAGCTTTGAAAGGTAAAAAATAATTCACAATAATAGTAGTAAAATTTAAGCCAATTTTTTCGCAATAAAGTAAAATAAAAGAACGGTACCTTTTATTGCACCGTCCTTTTTGTCAACATTTGTTTTATACTGTTTTTACGCTCTTAACCGGAATTTCTGGATGTCCTTTGCATTATTCACACGCTCAATTTCAGCGCCGAGTCCACGGAGCTTTCCGTCGAAGTCCTCGTATCCGCGCAGAATGTATACAATATCATCCACCACGGTAACACCCTCTGCTGCAAGACCTGCAATAACAAGTGCTGCTCCGGCGCGAAGATCCGGTGCGGAAACCTCTGCTCCGGTAAATTTCTCTACGCCGTCGATGATCGCCGTGTTGCCTTCTACTTTAATACAGGCGCCCATACGTGCCAGCTCATCCGCATATTTAAAACGATTTTCAAAAATACTCTCTGTTACAATACTCGTACCGTTTGCCAGTGCCAGTGTAACCGCAATCTGCGGCTGCATATCGGTCGGGTAACCCGGATACGGCTGTGTCTTTACGTGTGTTCTGCCCAGACGTTTGCTTGCGCTCACACGGATGGAATCGTCAAACTCTTCTACGTCGCAGCCAATCTCCTCGAGCTTTGCGGTTGTTGCTTCCAGATGCTTTGGAATCACGTTTTTAATCAGCACATCGCCCTTTGTAGCTGCTGCTGCAAACATATACGTACCTGCCTCGATCATATCCGGTACGACCGCATAGCTGGTTCCGTGCAGGGTATCGACACCCTTGATCCGGATCACATCGGTTCCTGCTCCTTTGATGTTTGCTCCCATGCTGTTCAGGAAGTTCGCCACATCGACAACGTGTGGCTCTTTCGCTGCATTCTCAATCGTTGTATTTCCTCTTGCCATCGAAGCTGCCATCATGATGTTGATGGTGGCTCCAACGGAAACCATATCCAGGAAAATGTGGCTTCCATGCAGATCTGCCGCACTTGCCACGATTGCACCATGACGGATGCTTACCTCAGCACCGAGTGCGCGGAATCCCTTTAAATGCTGGTCGATCGGACGGCTTCCAATGTTACATCCGCCCGGAAGCGGAACTTCCGCTCTTTTGTATTTTCCAAGCAGCGCGCCTAAAAGATAATAAGACGCACGGATTTTTTTGATATATTCATAATCAACGCTCAGATCTCCGATGGTTGCTGCATTGATCCGCACGGTATGGCGGTCGATGCGGTCCACGGTGGCTCCGATCTCTGCGATTGCTTCCAGAAGTACATTAATATCACTGACATCCGGCAGGTTTTCGATCAGGACCGTCTCATCGGTCATCGTTGCTGCCGTAAGAATTGCAAGCGCCGCGTTTTTTGCTCCCCCGATTTCCACTTCGCCCACAAGAGGATTTCCACCTCTGATGACATACTGTTCCATATATTCACCTCAAATTTTCTTTTTCATAACTTAATGAGTGTGTTTTATCCGAAATAACGATTCAAAGTCTGTTCTGCTGTTTTTTTTACACACTCCGGACTCACTGAAACGCACTGCTCCCCGCAGTGATTTTTCAGTCTCCCCTTATCTTAACTCAAATCTAATATTTTGTAAATCAATTTTAATATATTCCGTACTATTTCCGTTTTTTTCCACCGTTTCCGGTCAGGAATATTCAGAGAAACGTTATATGTAATTTCTAACTTTCAGAACATTTTCCTTATTATTACGTAATATTATGTTTTTGAAAATTCTCCGAATATTCCACCCGTTCCTTCTTACATGCCAATCTGCTCGCGAAGTGCCAGAATCGTGCCCTGGATATCCTTTCCGCTCTCATCGACCGTAATCTCGGCATACTGTTCATACAGTTTACTTCTCTCATCGTAAAGATCTTTGAGCGTCTGACCCTCTTTCAGCACAACGCCGCGTCCCTTCAGGTTTCCAAGACGCTTTGCCAGATCCTCATACGACAGCTTCAGGTAAACGATTATTCCAATCTCTTTAAAATGCTCCATCGCCTCTTTTCCGTAAATGGCGCTGCCGCCCGGTGCAATGACGCTTTCATCGGCTTCCAGAGTCGCATTGACCTCATTCTCAATCGCAAGAAAGCCTTCATTTCCCTCATCTGCAATAATCTCGCGCAGAAGACGTTTCTCCCGATGCTGAATCACAAGATCCGTATCAATAAACTCATACCCCAAAGCCTTTGCAAGGATAACTCCAACGCTGCTTTTGCCGGCTCCCGGCATTCCTATTAATATAATATTCCGTTTCTTCAAGTTTTATTCCTCCTGCTGTCCTGTATGTACTCTCGGAATCTTTTTGTTTCCTCTATCTCTGCAGATTTGTTCCGCCCTGCTTCATGATCTGCTCAATCTCTTTTTCGCTGACCACGTTGGCATCGTGCTGAATCATCAGCTTTAAGACGCTTGCAGAAATCGCAAAATCGATGGTTCTCTGCGGCGCAAAATCATGCGCCATCGCGTGAATCAGTCCTGCACCAAACGCATCACCGGCTCCGACTGCCTCAAAGCTGTGTACTTTGTGAACCGGGCTCTCATAGAATTTTCCGTCTTTCAGGTAAATTCCCATCCAGTCGCCGTCCTCCACGGTGTAGAGATTGCGCAGCACACTCGCAACTGCTTTACAGTTCGGGAACTGTTTCTGAATTTCCAGCATGCCCTCTTTGTAAGACTCGATCTGTTCAATGCCGCGCGACATATCTCCATCATACGCCGGAATGCCAAGCGATGATTCAAAGTCCTCATCATTTGCAATGCAGACATCCACGTAAGACATCAGACGGCGCATGACGCGCTGTGCGTCCTTTGCTGACCACATTTTTCCGCGGTAGTTGAGATCACATACCACCTGAATTTTTTTCTCTTTGCAGAGCATAAGAGCGATCTCCAGCGTCTTTTCGATCTCGCAGCTGATGGCCGGCGTGATACCGGAGAAATAAAAGAGATCCACGCCCTCGAGCAGTTTTTCCCAGTCAAACTCCTCCGCTTCTGCCATCGCGATCGCGCTGTAGGCGCGGTCATAAACCACGCTCGTCGGTCGGATGTTGGTTCCCTTTTCAAAATAGTAAATACCGACGCGGCCGCCGCCCCGCAGAACACGGGTCGTATCCACACCGAACCGGCGGATTTCATTGATGGCCGCCTGTCCGACCTGGTGCTCCGGCACTTTTGTCACGTAGGAAACATCGTTCCCGAGTGTTGCCAGAGAAACCGCGACGTTCGCCTCCGCGCCGCCGTAACTGGCTTCAAAGGTATCTGCCTGCAGTATTTTCAGATGCTCCGGTGTTTTTAAACGCAGCATCAGTTCTCCGAATGTAAGTATTTTCATGATAAAATCCCCTCCAGAAACATTTTGTTTTTCACCTCAATACCTTTTTATCTTACGCTGTTTTCTCCCCGGACGCAAGAAAAAAAGCGCAAAAAAGCGGCTTCCTGTTTCGATTCAGAAGCCGCTTTTTCTGCGTTTTCTCTTATTCTTTTACTGCTCCCAGTGTAATACCGGTTACAAAGTATTTCTGCAGGAACGGATATACAATCAGCATAGGAACAAGGGCGATGAATACCTTTGCTGCCTCCAGAGATTTGTTGGAGTTCTGTGCTAACTGCTGATACTGCTCTGCGGTCAGGGTTACGCCTACCGGGATCTGAACGGAGATCTGACGGATGTAGGTCTGTAACGGATAGTTCGTCTCCTTGTTCATTAATACCAGGCCCTGGAAATACTCGTTCCAGTAACCAACAGATGTGAAGAGGACGATGGTTGCGATAACCGGTTTGGAACACGGAACTACGATCTGCCACAGGATACGCCACGGGCCGGCGCCGTCTACACGGGCTGCCTCCTCGAGGTCTCCCGGGATGCCGCGGAAGAAGTTCATCATCAGGAGTACGTTGAATACCGGAACAGAACCAGCCAGAACCAGTGCTGCCATCGTATCGATCATACCATAATTTTTAACGGTGATGAACCACGGAATGGTACCACCATTGAACAGCATACAGAATACCAGGATCCACATCAGGACGTTTCTCGGTTTGTACTCTGTTTTGCTCTTTGCCAGCGGATAGGACATCATAATCAGGACAACCATGGTCCATATGGTTCCAATCACAACTCGCTTGATGGAAATCCAGAAGGAATTCCAGAATGCGGAATCACCCATAATCAGGCTGTAGGATTTTACGTTTGATCCGATCGGGTAAATCGTTACAAGACCGCCCTCAGCGGCTGCTTTTGAAGAAATAGATACGCAGAACGTATACCATAACGGATAAAAACAGCTGAATGCCAGGAGAATCAGGATGATAGCATTTATGACTTTAAACGCTTTGCTGCCAAAACTCTTGCTTTCTATCATAATTTCTGCCCTCCTTAGAAAATCTTGTAATCAGCAAACTTGTAAGCACAAACATAAGAAGTAACAACCAGCACGAAGCTGACAACAGATTTAAAGAGACCTGCTGCAGTAGCCAGCGAGAACTGCATGTTTGTAATACCAATACGGTATACGTATGTATCGATGATATCACCAGTTTCAATAACCAGCTGGTTGTACATGTTGAATACCTGGTCGAAACCTGCATTCAGAACGTTGCCCATTGCCAGTGTGGTCAGAAGAACGATGGTCGGAACCAGTCCCGGGATGGTGATGTGCCATACACGTTTCCAGCGGCTTGCGCCGTCGATTGCAGCTGCCTCGTAAAGGCTCGGGCTGATGCCGGTCAGCGCTGCAAGATAAATAACTGCGTTGTAACCGAACTCTTTCCATACATCAGTTCCGATCAGTAACTGACGGAAGATGCCAGGCATGGTCATCGGAAGAACGGTATCCGTTGCACCCATTGCGCTGCGGACCGTGTTGAAAATTCCGTTTGCGCCAAGGATATTGGTGATGATGTTTGCAAGGATAACCCAGGATACGAAGTGCGGCAGATATACGATCGTCTGAACCGTCTTTTTGAACTTCATATTCTTTACCTCATTCAGCAGCAGTGCGAACACCAGCGGAATGATGATATTCAGGATAACCTTTGCGATTGCAATAATCAGAGTATTGACAAGTGCCCGTTTTGCATCCGGGATAACGGTCAGGTATTTAAACCATTTCAAACCTACCCACGGAGAGCCGAACCATCCTTTGCTCGGATTGTAATCCTGGAATGCCATTACAATACCAACCATCGGAACGATAGAAAACATAAACAGCCAGATATAACCCGGCAGAACCATTAACGTATAGTGAAAGGAATTTGACAGCCCGAGATGGCCTTTTTTCTTCTTCACGGCAAGCTCCTCCTTTGATGTCATTTTTTTAAAGTAGTGGGGTACAGGCTTTCCTGTACCCCACCCTCCACATCATACATTTACATTAGTTACTCAGCCAGGTAATCTTTTACCAGCTCAAGGATCTGATCACCACCCTGTACATGCCAGTCGGTGCAGAACTGATCCCACTCGTCAAGGCTCTTCGCACCAGTGATGAACTGAAGGATACTCTTGTCTTCCAGGTCAGAAATCTGGGTCCAGTAGGTATCCATTCCGTCGATGGTGTAGTACAGTTCAGAATAGATCTTGTGATCCGGCTCAAGTGTTGCGTATGGACGATCACCAATCAGCAGTGCATAGAATCTGTTGAACTGTCCGTTGTTGGTGTTGACATCCATATCGGTTACTGCCAGATCTCTGGATCCGTCATAGTCCTCAGAGATAACGTCTTTCAGAGTTGCGGCATCGTTTGCCAGGTTCTTGTACAGACCGTTGAATTTGCTTCCGCCCTGCTGATAATCATCTGCGCTTGCTTCGCCTTTGATGATTCCCATCAGTGCATCATACTCATACTCGCACTCATCGGTAGCTGCCATACAGTTACGCAGCGGATACCAGCCGATTGCTACAGAAGTATCGAAGGTAGACTCATCACGAACGCGTACGTTGTTCATGATAACAATGGCTTTCTTCACATCATCCGATGCGTTTTTGTTTACCATAGTATAAGTGGTTCCAACGTCTTTCATATGAATATTCCACTCACCGTCTTTGGTGTACAGCGGATATGCCTGCCAGTTTGCATTGTTATCGTTACGGAAGGAATCCGGGTTTCCGTATCCAAGGCTCCACCATGGTCCCATGAAGATACCGCAGGTTCCGTTCTTAACATTGTTTGCATTGTCGCCGTTGGTTGTGGTTCCAACCTCCGGGTTGATGAGGCCTTTTTCATACCAGTCATGTAAGGTGGTAAGGGCTTCTTTCATTTCATCTGTTGTAGTTCCCCAGTACAGTTCGCCGGAATCATCTTTCAGAAAATATCCCGGTGTTGCATTGAATGCCTGATATACAGCATCGAAACCGTATCCGTTGTTGGAGGAGTTCAGGAAGTTGGAGTAGGTTCTTCCGCCGTTATCAATACCTGCGATTGCATAATCCGGGCTGAGACCTGCGTCTTTAAATTTCTGAGCTACTTCGCCGAGTTCATCTACGGTCTTCGGAACTTCCAGTCCTAACTGATCCAGCCAGTCCTGACGGATAAAGTACAGGTAAACACCATCGGTATCTACCGATATGTTTGGCAGTGCACAGAAGGTTCCGTCTACGGTTGCATTGTTGATCGCACGTCCTTCGGTAGTCTCGATGATTTCTTTTACCTGTTTGGATGCGTACTGGTTGAACTCCGGCCAGAGGTCTGCAAGAAGATCTGCTCTTGCTGCCTGTACCAGGTAGTTACGGGTTGGTGCAACGACTGCATCCGGAAGGGAAGCAGATGCGATTGCCAGAGATACTTTCTGCTGGAAGTCAGATGCATTACCTGCAGTCCAGTCGCAGACAACTTTGATGTTGTAGTTATCCAGAAGGTATCTGGTGTACTGGTTGTTATCTACGGAATCGCCGTCCGGAAGTGTGGTATCCTTCGGGTCGATCTGATATCCATAATGTACTTCTACGACATGATCAAATTTTGCAAACGCACGATCGTCATTTTCACCCGGTACTGCATCGTCTGCTTCATCAGCTGCTGCAACCCAGTCACCAGAACCTGCTGCATCGCCGGAGCCGCTGTCCGATGAGGTATCCTTTGCTTCATCGCCGCCTGCCGTACTTGATGCTGTTGTGCCGCTGCTCTTGCTGTTTGTGTCAGAACTGTCTCCTCCAGTGCTGCCACATGCTACCAGGCTTACGATCATGGTGCTTGCCAGTAATGCAGAAATTACTTTCTTTTTCATTTGGTGTCCTCCTTGTGATTTACGTTCTTTTTGCGTGCTCCGTTGTTGCTTTTGTCCAGGCTTACGAAGAATCCATTGTTTTTAATCATACGTTTTGCCTAAAACTTTCACATTTTCGTCACACTTTTTATGCAATAATTACACCTCTCTTCCACCCGTTTTGACAAGCATTTTTTATGTATTTTTCACAATTTATTTCGTTTTTTTAATTCATATTGTCGATTTTGTACACTATTTTAAAATTTATAGTCAATCTTGACTTTTTCTTTTTCGTTATTCTTTTATCTATTGACGGATTTTTTGTGCTTTTTCCGTCATTTTGTATATTTCTCGTATTTTCAGACATTTTACCTGCAGAGCCTTCTACCGGCAGTTCCCTCCGAATGCCGGGCAGCACAATAAAAAAGAACCTCTTATCTCTCCCCGGAAATACTTCTTTCCGGAAACATAAGAGGTTCTTTTTCTTTTTTTGTTCTTTATTCTGCTTTTTTCTTCTCTTTTGGAATAATAATATTCAGTACAATCGCCGCAACAGCTGCCGGAACAATACCGGAGCCGCCGAAAATCAGCTGGATATAATAAGGAAGCTCAGAAGTTGCTCCCGCTGTGGAACCAAGGCCGTAGCCAAGACCCAGTGCAACAGAAACGATCGTGATCTCACGGCTCGTAATCGGCTCTTTTGTGATGAGCTGGATACCGGAAACCAGAATTGACGCAAACATCATAACGGCTGCACCGCCGAGTACGGACTGCGGCATAATGGATACAAATGCTGCAATCTTCGGGCAGAGTCCGCAGAGGATCAGGAAAATGGCTCCGCAGGAAAGTGCCATACGGTTTACGATTTTTGTCATCGAAATAATGCCGACGTTCTGTGCAAAAGAAGTATTCGGGAGAACGCCAAGTGCTGCTGCAAAGCTGGATCCGAGACCGTCGCAGATGATACCGCCGGAAAGCTCAGAATCGGTTGCCTCGCGGTCCATACCGCTCTCTACGCAGGCGCAGATATCGCCGACCGTCTCAACGGTTGTTACGATGAACATGATCGCTACCGGGAGAATTGCCTCCACACGGAAGACTGGTTTTACCTCAGCCAGTTTTCCAAAGCCTGCAATACCAGGGAGCGCGAACCAGGACGCATCTTTTACCTGCTGGAAATTGACAACCCAGGAATATGTATAGGAAACAGTGCTTCCATCCTCAAGAACCGCCGTTCCGGTATGCGGCAGAACCATGGTCATAATAATAGCTACCACGTAGCCGACTAAAATACCGATCAGAATTGAAGCCGTACTTAAGATTCCCTTCGGATTTGTAAAGTGCTTCAGTGCCAGCGTTACAATCAGAACGACCATGCCAAGGAACAGGTTCTGTATGGAACCGTAATCGTTCGTTCCGGAACCGCCGCAGAGATAATTGATTCCAACCGGAATCAGCGAAAGACCGATCGCCATAACGACGCAGCCGGTAACAACCGACGGGAAAAATTTACGAAGCGGCTTTAAACAGACGCCAAGCACGCCCTCAAACAGACCGCCGACAATTGTCGCACCAAGGATAGCGCCGTACGTCAGCGCGCCCTGTCCCAGCACGGCTGTCACGCTCTTGAATACGCCGAGGAATCCAGAAGATGTACCCATAACAATCGGCACTTTACCGCCGATCGGTCCAATCGAAAACATCTGTACCAGTGTTACAATACCGGCTACTGTCATTGCATTCTGCAAAAGAGCCGTACGAAGTGCACCGTAGCCCGCATCCGCCGTCAGACCGCACGCTCCCATGATGATCAGAAGCGGGGTGAGGTTTCCTACGAACATCGCCATTACATGCTGCAATCCAAGCGGAATCGCCTGCTTCAGCGGAATCCGTCCTTCAAAGGTGTACGGGGTTCCCATAGCTGAACTTTTTTCTTTTTTCATTGCTTTTCTCCTGCTTTTGTAGATTTGGGCTGCCTTGCCTTTCGGTATGGAATATGCCCTGCACAGCCGGAATTTTTCCGGCAAAGCGTCCTTGTTTTTTCTTATAGATACTTATAAGTTTTTCTTTTTAAACAAGTCTTCTTCATAAGCTGTGCTTTTATGTAAAAAGATTATCATGTTTCTTTTTTCCCGTCAACCCGCATCTTGTACAGAATTCCATAAAAAGGAGACACCGGTCTGTGTTCCTCATCTCACAGATCAATGCCTCCTTGTTTTCTTCCTTCAATTTAAGCGTTCTGGAAATCCTCAATCGCTTTTACGGTGCGGTTATATTCTTCCGTCACCTTCTGCATCAGATCATCCGTCTCGGTCTCCTGCAGCGGTCTTAACCGCTCGGTCAGCTCGGCGCTTGGCTCGTACAGATTTTTAAAACCAAGATTCTGGCACACGCCTTTTAATGTATGAGCTGCACGGAATGCAACCTCAATATTTCCGTCCGCCAGTGCCTGGCAAAGCTCCTGATAGCTCGGATCCTGCGGAAATTTTAAAATGATCCGCTGAATTAGAGATTCACTGCGAAGCCGCTGAACGGTTTCCTCGTAATCTGCTCCCATCTGCATGTAGCAATCTTTTAATGTCATCTTCTCTTCCTCTTCCCTGTATGCAAATTCATTACATATTAATGCAAACAAGTTCTTTATCAATACATAAATAATTATATTTCTCACGCAAGCTCTTGTCAACTTCTGCTTTTCATTATTTTTGCATTATTTTTGTTTACTATACGCTCTATTTCTGAACATAAAACATCTTTTTTCTTACGTTTTTCTTACGTTTTTATCTTACCTGTATATTGCATTCATGCATAATAATACAACTTACTCGCATATTCTGTCGTTTTATTCACACGGTACCGCGTGAAAGTCTATTTCTTCTGTCTAGTCTCGTTGCAAAATGTAATGTTTTTTGTACACTGTAATTTTCGTTATTTTTCTGTGTTTCTTCTATCTTTTATGCAAAAAGGGACCCCCGGTCTTAACCGGAGATCCCTTTGGATTTCTCAAAATCAGATTAGCAGATTCCCTGAGCCATCATAGCGTCAGCTACTTTCTCAAAGCCTGCGATGTTAGCGCCCATAACATAGTCGCCCTCATGGCCGTAACGTTTTGCAGCATCAACCATGTTGTGTGTGATGTTGATCATGATATTTTTCAGTTTTGCATCAACTTCATCGAAGGTCCAGGACAGACGCTCGGAGTTCTGGGACATCTCGAGTGCGGATGTTGCAACACCACCTGCATTTGCAGCTTTTCCAGGTGCGAAGATTACGCCGTGCTCCTGCAGATATTTGGTTGCTTCCAGAGTAGTAGGCATGTTAGCGCCCTCGCATACTGCAGTGCATCCGTTCTCAACAAGTGCTTTTGCATCCTCAAGCAGCAGCTCGTTCTGAGTTGCGCAAGGAAGAGCAAGGTCTGCTTTTACAACCCATACGCCGCGTCCTTCGTGGTACTCAGAGTTTGGACGATATTTCTTGTACTCGGTCAGACGGGCACGATTTACTTCTTTGATCTCTTTTAATGCAGCTACATCGATTCCGTCTGGATCGTAAACCCATCCGTTGGAGTCAGAGCAGGTGAGAACTTTCACACCAAGCTGAGTAGCTTTCTCGATTGCATAGATTGCAACGTTTCCGGAACCGGATACACAAGCGGTCTTGCCTGCGATGTCGATGCCGTTCAGTTTCAGCAGCTCCTGGGTCAGGTACAGCAGTCCGTATCCGGTAGCCTCTGTTCTTGCTAAAGATCCGCCGTAGCTTAAACCTTTACCAGTCAGAACGCCTTCGTATACGCCGCGGATTCTCTTGTACTGTCCGAACATGAAGCCGATCTCTCTTGCGCCTGTTCCGATGTCACCAGCCGGTACGTCGGTGTCTGCGCCGATATATTTGCAAAGCTCTGTCATAAAGCTCTGGCAGAATGCCATGATCTCTCTGTCAGATTTTCCTTTCGGATCGAAGTCAGAACCACCTTTACCTCCGCCGATCGGAAGGCTGGTCAGTGAGTTTTTGAATACCTGCTCGAATCCCAGGAATTTGATAATACCAATATTTACAGAAGGATGCAGACGGATTCCTCCTTTGTAAGGTCCGATTGCACTGTTAAACTGTACACGATATCCGGTGTTTACATGAGCCTGTCCTTTATCGTCTACCCACGGCACACGGAATTTGATCTGACGCTCTGGCTCTACCATTCTCTCCAGAAGAGCGACTTTTCTGTATTTTTCCTCGTTTGCTTCAATAACAGGGCGAAGAGATTCCAGAACCTCTTTGACTGCCTGATGGAATTCCGGCTCAGCTGGGTTTTTTGCAACTACGGACTCAATAACCTCATCTACGTATGACATGTTAGTTTCCTCCTTGAAATTTCTCCCTTAATGTAGTGCAGAAAGATTTCTTTAAAAGATCCATCTGCGGTTCTCATCAGCCTTAAAGCGTGGAGAAAATCATTTCCGCACTCTCTCGCGTCTCCGGTGGATTCTCCCGTCCTCCGGATCACTTAATTTTATAAGGTCAACGATTGGTTGATATTATAGCATAAAATATCCGGTTTTTGCAATATTTCACGCAAAAAATTCCTAATAAATCATGATTTTGTAGCGTTTTCTAATATTTACCCAGTATTTTTGTCGATTTTGTATATTTTTACCGAAAGTACTATAAAATTTCGCGTGCTGATTCTTTAGAAAATAAAGATTAGCTGCGGTTTTTTGTTTTTATATTAGGTGTTTTCGATTTTTTCTTCACGCTCCAGCCAAAGGTTCCCTGCTTTTTCCCGATTCCAAAGTACTCTCCGTGGGAATACACAATCGGTTTCGCGCGGTTCAGATCGAAGCGGCCGCGCTCATCCATGTATGCCTCATCCGCATGGACAGCCACAACTTTTGCAAGAAACATGTGATGCGAGCCCAGTTCGAGCACCTGCTCCACTTTACACTCGATATTAACCGGCGACTCCCCGATCATCGGTGCGGAAATCTCCTCCGCCTCGACTTTCGTCAGTTTCATCTCTTTGAACTTATCCACATCTCTTCCCGAGCGCACGCCGCAGTAGTCGGTCGCATAGCAGAGGTCCTCCGTCGTCAGGTTGATGACGAACGCACCGCTCTCTTTGATCATCTGATAGCTGTAGCGTTCCGGCCGCACCGAGATCGATACCATCGGAGGATTCGTACACACCGTGCCGGCCCAGGCAACGGTGATGATGTTGTCCTCCCCGTTCTTTCCGCGCACCGACACCATGACCGCCGGCAGCGGATACAGCATATTTCCCGCTTTCCATGTCTGTTTTCCCATTCTTATTTCTTTCCTTTCCTCTTTTTCACTCTTTTATGACCGAAAAAAGCGTGCCCCGGATCTGTTTTCAGGCCCGGAACCACGCTTTTTTATTTTTTCTGTTTTTACTGATTCTGCAGCGCCATCATAAATGCCGGAATCAGCTGTTTCTTTCTCGATACAACACCCTTCAGCTCGCAGCTGACCTCGTTGACCGGAAGATCTTCAAAAGCTTTTTCGATGACTTCCTTTGCCCCGCTTCCATAATACAGAAGCTCTGTAGATTCTTCTATAATATTGGTCAGCATAAAGAATACCATCTCGATGCCGTGTTTTCCGCACTCGCTTTCCATCTGCGGCAGAAGCTGTTCCTTGATGGATTCCAGTTCGCCCGCATCGAGGGATGTAATCTGGCCGACACCAAACGTAACATCGCCCATGATGAATTTTTTGAAATCCTGGTAGAAAATTTCTTCCGGTGATTTATCTTTCAGGTTGCTTCCTGCACGGAACATTTCGGATGCAAACTCCGGAATGCTGATGCCTGCAATGTCCGCCAGTGCCTCTGCTGCCGCTTTGTCAAGAAACGTACACGTCGGCGACCGGAACATCAGCGTATCGGAAATGATGGCTGCGCAGAGCAGTCCTGCGATGTTCGGCGCGATCTCCAGCTCTTTTTCCTTATAAATTTCATACATAATCGTTCCCGTGCAGCCCACCGGCTCATTGCGGAACATAACCGGCGCCATCGTCTCAAGTGATCCCAGACGATGATGGTCGATGATCTCGAGAATCTCCGCCTCTTTGACGTTATCGACCGCCTGTGATTCCTCATTGTGATCGACGAGAATCAGTTTCTTTCCTGCATTTCCGATCAGGTTCCGACGGGAAATCGTTCCCACATATTTTCCTTTCTTGTTCAGAATCGGGAAATCGCGGTGTCTCTGATTTTTCATAACTTCTTTGATATCATCGAGGAAATCTTCGGTGTTGAACGTGATCAGATTGCTTCTGCGCATCAGATATTTGACCGGAATACTCTGGTTAATCAGACGCGCAATCGTATACGTGTCATGCGGACTGCTGATGATCACACAGCATTTTTCCTCTGCAAATTTCTGAATCGTTTTCGTCACCTTTGCGCCAAGTCCGACGATAATGCAGCTTGCATCCATCTCGATTGCACAGAGCTGGTCCTCCGCACGGTTTCCGAGAATGACAAGGTCATCTTTTTCGATGTAGTTCTCCATCGTATCCGGATGGAATGCGCCGACAACGACTTTTCCGCGGATAAAATAACCATGTTCATTTCCGACAATAACCGAACCATCCAACGTATCCGCGATACTGCGGTATTGCGTCCTTGCCAGTGACATGACATGGCTGTCATAAGAATCCATATAGGATTCTGCGATATCACTGACCGTAATCACGCCCTGCAGATCATTGTCCGGCGAAGTAATCGGCAGTGTGACCACGTTGTTGTTTTTCATCATGGAATACGCTTTCTTCACGGAAATCGTACCCGGCACGCTCGGCACCTCGTGGATTTCAATTTCCTTTACCTGCGTTCCCGCATTCGGCAGATACCCCGGTGCGCGCACGCCAAAGCGCTTCAGTACATACTCGGTCTCCTCATTGATCTGACCGGCACGCCGCGCCATGTAGGTTTTGGTTTTATCTGTCCTGTTCTTGATATCCGCATAGGCAATCGCCGAACAAATGGAATCCGTATCCGGATTTTTATGTCCAATTACATAAACTCTTGAATTTGATTTCATAATAGTACTCCTCCCTTCTGTATGTTTGTGGTATACAGTAAGTTCGTCCCGGTAGTTTTACTTCTTTTTTTGTAACGACTACAGTTACTGCTCACTTCGTGACCAGTAACCGCCGCCCTGCACATGCAAATTCGCTCCGCGAAGTTCCGGGCGGCCACCTGAATCACTTTCTCCTGCAGCCGCGCAGCAAGTGCGCGTCTCAGTAATTTTGGTAACGACTACACACATATTACCATCCTTTTTTCATCTGGTCAAAGAAAATCTTTTATGTTAAGATAAACACAGATAGAAAAACGTGCAAAATTGAACCTGATTTTTTCATAAATCCACAATTTTCCTCTCGTTTTCCTGTTATTCTTACGAAAAAGGGGTGTTTCATTATGTCAGAAGAACAATTAACCATGGATGACTTCTCCGCAGAGCTGGAAGCTTCCTTCAAAAAAATTGAGGAAGGCGACATGCTCACCGGAACCGTCATCTCCGTAGATGAAAAAGAGGTGATTCTCGATCTGAAATACTACGCAGAGGGTGTCATCCGCGCCGAGGACTTCAGCAACGAGCCTGGCTTCTCCTTAAAAGACGCTGTTCAGGTCGGTGACGAAATCACCGCAACCGTGATCCGCAAAGACGACGGCCACGGCAACATTCTTCTCTCCCGCGCAGAGGCAAACGATATCCTCGCATGGGAAAAACTCGCACAGTACAAAGAAGAGAAAACCGTACTGGATGTAAAAGTCAAAGGAATCGTAAACGCCGGTGTTATCGCTTACGTCGAAGGAATCCGCGGCTTCATCCCGGCTTCCAAACTCTCCCTGAACTACGTGGAAGATCTGAATGAATACTTAAACAAAGACATTCAGGTACAGGTTTTTGACCTCGACAAAGAAAAAGACCGCCTGATCCTCTCCGCCCGCGAAATTCTCCGCGAGAAAGCAGACGAAGAGCGCAAAGAGAAAATCTCCAACGTAGAAGTCGGCCTCGTCACCGAAGGAACCGTTGAGAGCCTGCAGCCATACGGCGCCTTCATCAGCCTCGGAAACGGCCTCTCCGGCCTCGTCCACATCTCCCAGATCTGCGCCAAACGAATCAAACATCCATCCGCAGTCCTGGCAGTCGGCGATAAAGTCAAAGTAAAAGTCATTGCCATCAAAGACGGCAAACTCAGTCTCTCCATGAAGGCACTCGACGATGTTGCCGCCGAAGAAATTCAGGAAGAAACCATCGAACTCCCGGAGACAGAGGAAGTGACAACGACACTGGGATCGCTGTTTAAAAATATTAAACTGAACTAAAGTGACTGTTCACGTTGTTATAACAGCATTTTCCAGGGGTTTTGCAGCATCACAGATTTTACCCCCATGACACGTAAACATAAAGCAGCGGCTGTACCGGATTTTTCTTTCCCGGTACAGCCGCCACTGTTATTTTATACCGGCATCGCCGCCACAAAATAGTACATCACAATAAAATGACAGAAGCTTCCACCCATCACAAACAGATGGAAAATTTCATGTGTTCCGAACTTTTTATGTTTTGCATTAAACACCGGCATTTTTAAGGAGTAAATCACCCCGCCGACTGTATAAATAATTCCGCCGGCCAGCAGCCATCCAAACGCCGGCCGCGAGAGGGCCAGAAACAGCGGATGAAACGCCAGAACGCACAGCCAGCCCATTGCGATATACAGCACCGAAGAAAACCACTTCGGACAGTTGATCCAGAATGCCTTGACGAGAATCCCGCCAATCGCTGCCGCCCACACCAGTGCACAGAGTGCAATTCCCGTCCGTCCATGCAGTGCAATCAGGCAGATCGGTGTGTAGCTTCCCGCAATCAGCACTGAAATCATCATATGATCAAACTTTTTCAGTCGACGGTTCACCTTCCCGTTTACATCAAACGTGTGATACACGGTGCTCGCCAGATACAGCAAAATCATACTCAGCATAAACACTGCCATTGCGACCACATGCAGATGATCCGGCTCCCGCGCCGCCTTCAAAAGCAACGGCAGCGTTCCCACCACCGCTAGGATCAGCGCAGTCCCATGTGTAATCGCACTGCCAGGATCCTTGATTCCATTTTTTCTGATATACTTCATTCTGCCCACTCCTTTCCTGTCAGAAACGCTGTTTTATTTCAATTACTGTATCACATAGTTTTTATTACTACTTGTTGCCGTTTCTTTTATTATAACAGGATGAAATTATTTTGCAAGTCAAAATATCTGGTTTCTTTCGGAATCGTTCGACACATTTTCACAAAAAAACAGACTTTCCGCATCCACACATTGTTGTGTCTGTTCGAAAAGTCTGTTTTTGATTCTTATTTCGCCTTGATCAGCTTCCATTTCTCTGTCCGCGAAAGCTGTTTAATCTCCCACTCCCGCCGCATCGCCTCTTCTTTGGAGGAATACGTTTCAAAATACACCAGTTTTACCGGTCTCCGGCTTTTAGTGTATTTGGCACCTTTTCCCACATTGTGTGTCTCAACGCGGTGCTCAAGATTGTTGGTCCAGCCGGTGTAAAGTGTTCCATCGCTGCATTCCACGATGTAAGTGAAATTTTTCGGATGTTCCTGCACCTTACTGCATTGCCAGCTCATCTACAGCCAGTTTCAGCGCACCCATGATACCCTGATTGTCGTTCAGGCTTGGAAGTACAATGTAGCTGTCGAGATCCTCAAGTTCTTTTGTTACAAGATATCCGTTCAGCTGTTTCTTTACTTCTTCTCTTACGAGCGGCATCATATGCTCCTGATGCATAACGCCTCCGCCCAAAACGATTCTCTGCGGGGAGAGCAGCATGATGCAGTCTACAAGTGCCTGTCCGATATAGTAAGCCTCAAGCTCCCATACCTCTTTTTTGTCTGCCAGCTCAATACCTTTTTTGCCCCAGCGTGCTTCAATGGCAGGACCTGCAGCAAGGCCTTCCAGGCAGTTGCTGTGATACGGGCATTTTCCGCCGTAAGTATCTTTCGGATGTCTGGTCAGCAGAACGTGTCCGCCTTCCGGATGAAGCATGCCGTGCAACAGCTTGCCATTGGAAATAATTCCCATTCCAACGCCCGTTCCGATGGTGATGTAAATGCTGTTGTCCAGACCTTTTGTGATTCCCCAGGTAGCCTCACCCAGTGCAGAACCGTTTACATCGGTATCAAATCCAACCGGGATGTCCAGTGCATCTGCGAAAGCGCCTACGATGTTGTAGTTCTTCCATGCTAATTTGGGAGTTGTGGTAATGTAACCATATGTTTCGGATTTTCTGTTCAGGTCGATCGGTCCAAAGCAACCGATTCCCAGTGCCTGAATGTCCTTCTCTTTGAAATACTCAATCATTTTCGGAACGGTAATTTCCGGTGTCTCGGTCGGGATAGAAATTCTCTCATAAATTTCTCCATTTGCGTTTCCAATTGCGCAGACCATCTTTGTTCCGCCTGCTTCTAATGCTCCAAGTCTCATTGTGTTTTTCTCCTCTCTTATGCTTCTGGATTTGAGCAGATTACAGAAAGTTTTCCTTCAAATCTGCATCCATTAAAATTAGCCGGTATAATAAAGTGAGTACCTTTCTTAACCGGAATACCGTTTACAGTACCCTCTCCGGCGATTACACTTACATTAGTATAATATTTTTTCGCATCTAAGGTGAATACACCGTCGATGTCGTATTTATCTACAGAGTAGAACTTGCATGTTACAAAATGGGTATGTACCGCGCCCGGGATTTCCTCTGTAAAGGTATCGATATCTGCCGGTTTAAACGGAGCCTCGATAACATCGATACTCTGCTCTACATGAAGCTGTCTCGGTTTGCCGTTCTGCAGTCTGTCATAATCGTATACACGATAGGTGATATCGCTGCTCTGCTGTGTCTCCAGAATCAGTGTGCCGCCTTTGATGGCATGTACGCATCCCGGATTGATCTGGAAGAAATCTCCCTTATGTACCGGCACTTTGCGGATGAAATCGCTCCACTCATGATTGCGGATCATTTTCTCCACTTCTGCCTTGTCTTTTGCATTGTGTCCGATAACAATTTCTGTACCCGGTTCGCAGTCCAGCACGTACCAGCACTCGGTCTTTCCAAGAGATCCATTCTCATGCTCTCCTGCATAAGCATCATCTGGATGAACCTGGATGCTCAGATCATTTTTTGCATCAATGATCTTGATCAGCAGCGGAACCTGGCTTCCCGGGTAATTTCCGAAAATTTCCGGCTCCTCTTTCCAGAGCTCACCTAATGTTTTTCCATCAAATCTTCCGCCTGCCACATGGCTCATTCCGTTGGCATGTCCGCTGATCGCCCAGCACTCGCCGGTTGTATCGCTCGGAATTTCGTAATCAAATACGTCTCTTAACTTTGTTCCACCCCAGATTGCTTCTTTGAACACCGGGTCCATAAATAAAAGCTCCATATTTTTCTAATCCTCCTTGTTTTCAGGATCTGTCCACTACATCTATTTTAACCGATAACATTCAAAAACGAAACCCCTAAAATGACAAACTTTCACATTTTCTGTAACCGGTTACTTTCCTTTTATTCCGCCCTTTTTCTATATCAAAACAATCCTGTTTGTTATATGTAAAGCTGACTGTTTTCAGCCAGCCTTTTTTATAAAAAGCAATCGAAAAACGGTATTTTACCATCCGCGGTCTGCGCCGCCTTTTTTGTATTCAAAACCTGTAAAAAAGATTCGATTGCGAATCCTACACTTTATAATACTTTCCCGCATCCCATTTCGTGCAGGTCCTCTTTTTTATTCCGAAATTGCCGGGAGATATACCATAGGATCAATGGCTTTTCCATCTTTTTTCATCTCAAAGAAAAGATTGCTTCCCTCTTTTACATAATATTTCGTCGGTGCTGCAACTGCTCCGATCCGTGCTGCTTTCTGAACTTTCTGGCCTGCCTCGAGGGAAACGTCTGTGAGCTGTCCGTAGATGGCTTCGTATCCATTTCCAAGATTCATGGTGACGGTGAGGCCGGTTCTTGCATCATTTTCCACACTCACAACTTCTCCGTCCGCTGCCGCCAGAACCGGAGTTCCTTCTGCCGCCGAGAAAACAACGCCTGGATTGCACTGGTAAAGATCCAGTGTCGGGAAATAAACGGTATTTTCCATGTTATACGGAATCAGAACTGTTCCAGTAACCGGCAGTTCCATGATTGTCGCTTCGCTGAACATCAGATCCTGTGCAGCCCCTGCTGTCTCAACTGCCGTTTCCTGATTTTCTGCAGAATCCACAGTTCCGGATGCTGCACTCGTTTCTTCATTCGCCGCTGTTTCTCCTGATCCTGTTTCTCCGTTCTGATCCGCCGCTGTTCCGTTTACCGCCTGCGCGTCCTGTCTTTCTGTATTCCCATCTGATTCTTCCGGTGTATTCTGAGCCGTCTCTGCATCTGCTTCTGGATTTCCCGCCGCCTCTTCTTCACACGCCGCTTCCATTTCCGGCACCTGTTCCAGACTGTTTTCCACATCATCTGCCTGATCCTGTACGGCACGCGTTCCGTCTGCATCTCCCGCCGTCTCCTCCGTCTGCTGTTCTGTAGTTCCGGTGCTTTCGTCCTCTGTAAGCTGTGCCGTCTCTCCCTGTTTCGCCTGATCTGCCTTACCGTTTCTCGCATCCTGCTGCCAGGTCAGCACTCCGCCTGCAATCATCATTGCCAGTGCCGCTGTGATCACGCCGATTCTCAACTTGTCTCTTTTCATATTCTTACCACCTCTGCTGATATCTTTTTAAGCATTTCAGAGGCGTTTTTCGATTTCTCGCTCTCCTCCTGCTTTTCTACAGTAAGCAGTATTTCCCATCCGGCGCGATCTATACACAAAAACTGGATTTTTCCTTTCCGTTATCCACAATTTTTCCCCTGCGCTTCTTTCTTTTGTGGAAAACATAATTCTTTTCTGCGCATTCCGTGCAAAACATCCCCAATGTTATCCACACCTTATTTTCTCGACTTGCTTCACGTAAAAAAAAGAGCCGGAACCGGGAATTTTCTCCCGTTTCCAGCTCTCGCTTTCACCTGTATTTACTGTAATCTTCCATACACCGTACTCGCATCCGCGATGCTGTCCACCGCAGATCCCGAATCCGTCATGGCCTCTGCCGTAACAAGTATGTACTCTTCGCCTCCATATTCTGCAAAGCTGACCAGGCACTGACCCGCCTCATCGGTAAATCCGGTCTTTCCGCCTTCAATGACTGCCCCGTTCTCCAGTGTCGTACTCATCTCATAGCTGGTAAACCGGTGGAGCATCGTATCATACAGCGTAATTCCCTCCGGGTGTGATGCGGTAGCCTCCGTTGTGTAAACCTCCCTCGTCACGATCTCGCGAAACGTATCACTCTTCAGACACTCACTCATCAGCACCGCAATATCACGGCAGGTAGAATAATGGTTGTCGTTATGTAGTCCCGTGCAGTTCTCAAAATGCGTATTGGTAAGGCCCAGTTCTTCTGCTTTCTGGTTCATCATGGCCACAAAACCTTCTTCCGATCCGCCGACTGCTCTCGCCAATGTCTCACATGCATCTGCGCCGGATGGCAGCAGCACACCATAGAGAAGATCACGAACCGTCGGCTGTTCGTACGGATTAAATCCCGCTACCGACGCATCCTGTGCCGTCAGTTCCTCGAAGATGTCCTCCGGAACCGTAATCGTCTCGTTCAGATCCGGAAGATTTTCAATGGTAAGCAGCGCTGTCATAATCTTTGTCATCGACGCCGGATAAATTCTCTCATCTCCGCCCAGATTCATCATCTCAGCCAGATCGCTTTCCCGCACCAGCAGGGCATGCTGACTGTTCAGACCATCTGACGAAATCTGCTGTACCGGCTCAGGCATCGGTGTAATCTCCTCCTCCGGGCTGGAATCCGATATCGGCTCTGAACTGTCCCCAGCAAGAGAGGATGACGAAACCGAAGAGGATGCACTTGCGTTTCCATCCGTCTGTTTTTTCTCGTTCTTCTGCATCTGATATCCAAGCACGCCAATCAATCCGATAATGATAACAAGCAGAACACTTAAAATCACTTTCTGCTGAAACTGGCGTCTTCGTCTTTTGTTTTTCTTTTTTTGTGCCATAAACAGATTCCTCCGTTCTTTTTTATTCTTTCAAAGCATAGTACATTTCCTGCTCTTTTGCAAGATTTTCGCCGTAACCTTAAGATAAACATAATCAAAATTGGTCCACCGGACCAATTTGGGATATGCAGAACAAAAAAAAGAACCCTCGAAAGGGTTCCACATAGTGAAGCATCGGGGATTCGAACCCCGGACAACTTGATTAAAAGTCAAGTGCTCTACCGACTGAGCTAATGCTCCGTAAAATATGCCTAGTTCCGGAATCGAACCAGAGACACGAGGATTTTCAGTCCTCTGCTCTACCAACTGAGCTAACTAGGCATAAAATTGCGGGAGTAGGATTTGAACCTACGACCTTCGGGTTATGAGCCCGACGAGCTTCCAGACTGCTCCATCCCGCGATATCCTATTTTTGTACTTGATTTCTCAAGTAAAGCCGATGATCGGACTCGAACCGATAACCTGCTGATTACAAATCAGCTGCTCTGCCAATTGAGCCACATCGGCCGATTGCCTGATTGGCAAGTGGGTGGTGGTGGATTCGAACCACCGAAGCAATTTGCAGCAGATTTACAGTCTGTCCCCTTTGGCCACTCGGGAAACCACCCATAAAAGAATGGGACCTACAGGGCTCGAACCTGTGACCCTCTGCTTGTAAGGCAGATGCTCTCCCAGCTGAGCTAAGATCCCATTTTTCAGATATTTAGTTATGAAAAGCGACCCGGATCGGGATCGAACCGACGACCTCCGCCGTGACAGGGCGGCGCTCTAACCAGCTGAGCCACCGGGCCACAATAACTATTTTGAAGATATTTGATATACCTTCAAAACCGCATACACTTAACACCTATACATCATACCATACTTTCTTTCCGAACACAACCATTTTCTGCAAAACTTTTGTTTTGCATTTCAGGTCAAGCCCTCGACCGATTAGTAACAGTCAGCTCCATGCCTTACGGCACT